>JACCDG011374825.1_pt1 | contig 26135 bp, 19 predicted proteins | sample 7442471 | NCBI WGS metagenome assembly JACCDG01 (sample SAMN15323444, study PRJNA562643) | freshwater metagenome | isolation source: river surface water | place: USA:Blue River Watershed | collected 2017-08-17 | reverse complement strand
TGGTTCAGTTACTTCTTCTTGCGTAACTTGTTCGGTAACGACTTCAGGTTTTGGTTCGGGTTTTCCTTCCTCCATTTTTTCGCTAATTCCGGTTTCTGACTGAACAGGAATCTCTGTTGTGCTTTCGATTTGAACGGCATTTTCTTCAGTTTTAAGGGTTTCTAATGTAGTTTCTTCTTCTAATTGGTTTTCTTGAATGTCTTTGATTTTACTTCTTAATAAAGAAGCTTTATCTTTACCTGTTTGGGTTTTATTTCCCTCTAAGGCTTGTAATTCTTTTTCTAATTCAGTAATAGCATTTAAGCTTGGTTCATTAAGATTTGGATTAGCTTGTTTTACTTGTTCTTTTATAGAATTAGTTACAATCTTATCTTGTATCTTAAATTGTCTTCCTTCATAATCATTCTTTATTACAATATCTGTAACAGCTAATTGTTCAGGAGTCATTGTTTCTATCAGATTATCAACGTCTTCTGCTTTTACTTTTTGACCATTAACTTTATATGAAGGTTTAGCAAGTCTTGCTTGTATGGTAGAACGAATACCTCCCGGTAATTCTGCAAGACCTTCTAATGCTATTTCAGAAGTGTCCATCTCTTGACCTGTAATTGCTCTTGCTGTTGCTTCTCCTGCAGAACCTCCTAATGCTTCTATTGCCGCACCTGCCGCTGTTGATTTAACAACAGCACTTTTAGCTGCTTGACCTGCTGCTGATTTAGCGGCTGATTTTGTTAATATTTTAGCACCTACACCTGAAGCTATCTTTCCTGTAAGTGCATCTACAGTACCTATAACAATACCTCTTGCAATAGCTTTATTTCTTATTGATTGTAATTTATTTGGGTCTTCAAGAATAGCTTTTACGTTTTCTTTATTAAGTTCTTTTCCATTTAATTCTTCCGTAAGTAATTCGCTAAAAGTAGAACCTGCCTCAACAATACTACTTGCTAAACCAAAAGCATAAGGTAATGAAGAAATTGCTCCTCCAACTGCTCCACTAATTGCTCCTGCTCCTCCAAACTCAGGAGTTGCAGCAGCACCTGTAGCTGCACCATAACTTGCACCTCCTCCTATAACTGTACCTGCAGCAGTTAATGCATCAGTATTTGTAGCCATTGAAGTTAAAGAACTAAGTAAAACTTCAGGTAAAACAGTAGGATTATTTGCTAATCCTTTTACAACTCCCCAAAAACCTTTACCTTCTTCTTGATAAATTTTGTTATAATTCTGCATCTCATCAGAAGGCTTTATCTGTTGAGCTTCTTTATTTGCAACTATAAATTTTTGTATTTGTTCAGGAGTAGTTTTATGACCTTTTAATAATAATCTATCAGCAGCTTCACCTACATTACCTTGTCTATAACCTGCTGAAACGCTACGTGCTAAATCATCAATAAAATCACCAACTCCTATAGGAATTACTTCATCAACTCCTCTTAGAAAGTTACCAAATGAACCTGTAAAATAATCCTCTTCCTCAGTTGGTTTCTGAGTAACCAATGAACCACTTACCGAAGGAGATACCGTAGTACCTCTTTGAGGTGTTTGAGTGCTTGATACCCCAATGTCTTTTTTTTTTACAGGAATAACTTGAGGTTGAGGTGCTTGAGTTACATTCCCACTATATTTTTGTAAGAAAGAATTTTTATCTTTTGTGTAAAAACCATCACGACTCATTACATCATAAACTTTTGTTTGGTATGATGGGTCTTGACTCCATTTAGATTGAAATTCTTCAAAAGATTTAGTATATTTTCCTTCTCTTACTAATACATCGTATAGTTTTTGTAACTCTTCCATATATAAATTTTATTTTATTAGTCTAATTCTCCTGCTCCTTCAACAACTCTACCTCCTCCTATTATACCTGCTTTCAATAATTCTTCAGCATAAGCATCTTTATCTTTTACGCTACCAATTTTCTTAGCAGTAGTATTAGCTTTCATCCATTTTTTTAATGCTTTAATAGAACCTTTTGGGTCTTTTTTAATATCATATAAAGGAGATTCATCTCCATTTCCATTGACAGCATAAATTTTATCATTAGGGAATAATGAAGCTTTTATAGACATTCCTGTTCCTGCAAGTTCTTTTGATAATATATCAGCTACTTCTCCTTTATCTGTAGATTCAAGAGTATCAGGAATAACTCTATCAATATGTTTTACGAATAATGATAAAGGTTTTTCAGGAGTCTTTTTAGCATCATATCCTCTTGCTTCTGTTGTTAAATTTATTTTAGCTCCTTTAGGTAAGAAGTCTTTTACAAATTTCAGTACTTGGTCTTCATTGATGTCAGGAAGATTAGCTTTCATAACACCTATAAAAGATTTAGTGAAACCTAATGGGTCGGCAAGAGTCTTACCGTCTGCTTTAAATTTATATGTTTGTTCATTTCCTTTTTCATCAATAACACTATATCCTTCTTTTGTTTTATTTATAAATGTTTTTGTTGTCGCTGTTAAATATTTAGTACCTGCGTCTGACTTATTAGAATCTCCTGTTAATGAATATACTAAGTTCTGAGCTATATTTTTATTTAAATTTCTAAGTCTCTCATCTTCTGCTCTTCCTTTTACAACATATTCAGGAGCATATTGTGCTTGTAATTGACCTGTAGTAGATATTTTTCTCTCAGCATCCATTTTACTTAGAATTTGAGTTCTTACATAAGAAGCAGCTTCTGCTTTTTGAGCCTCATAATTTTTACCTGAAGGGTCAAGAGTACCCATTTGTGTACTTGGGTCTATCTTTAAAAGTATTTTATTAGGGTCTTTATCTGCTACATCTTTATCAAATGTAAATGAATTTGAATCGTACTTACCTAAATTCTCAGTCAGTACTGATGTTATATTATATGGATTAGTAAGGTAATACCCTACTTGGTCATTAATAGCATCGCTAAAGTTTTGAGCTATTTCTCTATCAACGGGGTCTTTTAAATTTTTTATAAATTCATACCCTACATATTCAGTTATTGTACCGGCATTTGCAGTTGATGCTGATGCATAAGCAGCATCTTTTATCTCTCCAAGGTTTTTTACAAAATTAGCTGTATTTCCATCAACATCAAATTTTGCAACTTTTTGAAGTATCTTCCCTCTAATAACATTTACAGGTGCAATATTTTTAGAAAGTACACGTACAACTTTACCATCTACAACTTTATTTTCCATTAAGCCAATTCCTACTGAGCCGTCTTCAGGATTAATAGTGGCTTTTGAATTATTAAAATCACCATATCCTTCAACCATAGACATATTAAAAGTATTTATACCTTTCTGTAATGTTCCATCTTGAATGCCTTGCATAGTAGTTGCAAAATTTTCTTGATATAATTTTTGAATTTGGAATAGTTGTTTAGTACCATCCATTTGGTTTTGCATTCTTAAAGTATATTCTCTTTCGCTTAATAATCCTCTCTCAAATAAATCTTTATCAATCATTTTTTGACTAATCATATCGTGAGAATAATTATTAATAAAATTATTTGCATCTTGGTTTTGACCTTGAGGTGCATCCATTAAATTATTGATAGATTCACGAGAGGCTTGTTTATAAGCTTCTTTTTTCTCTTCACGAGTTTGATACCAATCTTGAAGTGCTCCAACAGCTTGTTGACCAATCTCAGCATAATTTATTTGAGAATCGGCATCACGTGCTACATATTTATATCCTAAAGCCATATTTTATTTTTATTATTATTAATAACCCACTCCACTAAAATTAGTACCAAACATACCATACTGTGTTCCCGGTTGTGGTAATTGAGGTTGAAAAGGATTTACTGTAGCAGGAGGCGTGTTAAAGGTTGACATAGGAGACCAATTTAGTCCCGCAGGTCCATAAGACTGAGCAGTACCCGGTTGTGGATTTGTTGGTGCAGGACCCGAAGGTGTTGCAGGTGTTCCTTTAGAATCTTTAAAATACAAAGGCAATAAATTCAATGCCTGTTGTCCCATACCTATTACTCCTTGAATACCTTGAGCAGTTGCCGCTGTTGCAGCTTCTTCAGCATTAGCTGCCATCATTTGCTGACCTTCAACTTCTCCTAAATCTAATTGAACGCCTAAATCTCTTAAACGACTTTCCTCTGCTATTCGCTTATTTTGAATAGCAGTCATCTCTTTACCCATTTCGGTACGAATACCTGCTTGAGCTTCATTTTGTGCCATTTGAACTCTACCTGTTGTAGCAGCAGCTCCTCTATCAGACTCTTGACCTGCTTGAATAGCTAGTGCTCCTTGAGAAAGCAAAGCCTCTCTTTGAAGCTCATAAGGTTCTTTTTGTATAGCCATTTCATCGTAAAAATTTACTTGAAGTTTTTTTCTTGCTTCTGCCATTGCTTGTGCAGCTTTTGCTTCTGCTTGTTTTTGTTTAGCTTGTTGTTCTCCGGCTTGAATAAAAGACATTGCCGTTGTACCTCCTTGAAGGGCTAAACCTCCAATTGCTACTGCTGTTGCTACTCCCATATTATAATAATTTTATCATTTCACTTGTATATCCATCACCTTTAGACCAACCAAGGTCCGTATAGGTTTTGATTAAACTTTGGTTTTTAATTAAAGCATAACCGTACTTACTTCCTGTTTGTTTACAAATATTAGTAAGTGATTCTATTAATAGTTTTATTGCTTCTCTTCTTTTATCTTTTATTCTATATTCTTTATTAGAAACAATCCAATCTACCCAAGCCACTTTTGAATTTGTAATATATACAAATCCGGCACAGATAGGCGTTTCTTCATCGCAAACTATCATTCCTCCTTTACCATCGTCAGGTAAAAAATCTTTTGCAGGAGCCTCCCAATTCCATTGTTTCCACCACTCTACAAGAGTTTCGTGATAATCATTTTCATTTAGAGGTCTAATGTTTAACTCCATATTGATACAAAGATATTAAAATTAAGGGAAACTTTTCATAATATTTGTTTCCGCTGCAAATAATTCTATTTCGCTATTATAACTATTTGTAAGTGTAAAGGTACAATAATGTCCTAAAACTCCGTGTGATTCTGCTACAGAATTTTTAATATATAAGAAATAATTAACATTTCCGGGTATTGGAGTTGTTAATGGATTTAACATATTATTATTTACTACAATCTCATTTAATCCTAAAGGATAATCAATATTAATATCTAAAACAATACCTGCAAAAATAGGATTTGGATGACCAAAATAAAGATAATCTCCAATACTTATAATTCTTCCAATATCAACTAAAGGAGATATACTAAATTTAACAATAGCACTATTGGTTCCTGCTCCTGTAACTTGGAAGCTATTACCTATACCATTTAAACTTCTTAAAGCTAATTCACCTGCAGAGTTATTTCTAACAAAAGCAAAATAAGAAGCTTCTTTCTTTTCAAACCATCCTTGGTCAATAAACCCTGATATTTGTAAATCAGTCTGTAAAGTAACTCCCCAAGGAGCATCACCTTCTAAGTTGATGGTTTTAAATAATTTATTCTCAAGAGCAGCATTGTTAAATACACTCTGTATAGTAGTTGGTGTAAAAGAATTTGTAGGTTGACCTATTTGAGTCCACCAAGGTTGATAAAATGTATTTCTTAAAGGATTAACATTATGCTTATATAGATTACCTCCTTTAAAAGTGTAAAAATAATTATTCATTCCAATCATCCAATCAGGATAATAAGAATAAAAAGACACCCAACCGGCAACTCCTTCACTATATGATAAAGTATAATTCATAATATTAAATACAATTTGTTATTGCTATTACTATTCCATTTAAAACTCTTATAACACCTGAACCTGATACTATATTATCTATATAATAATAACCATTTGTAAGTGGGTATTGCCCATTTTCATCTGTAAATATGTAATCATATAATCCAACATAAATTGCACCTGACACACTAACAAAATAATATTGATTTGGTTGTGGTTCATCACAATGTATTGATGCATTAAGATTTCTTATGCTTGAATTAAAACTTGGTAAAACAGCAGGACAAAATGTTTGAATAGAAAAATCAGTAGAACCACACAAACCAACAATCTCGATATTTACAATACTTGGTGCTGCCGTTGGTTTTGGTATAACCATATATAATTGATTAGGATTAGATGAACTTAATGAAACATCACTTGAGTTTATTGTAACATTATTAGTATTTCCTGTGATATTAAATGTAGTACCATCATATAAATACTCATCTAATTCAGGAAAATTAGTATTATTACCAACTAAACCACAATCTTCAGAAGATTGTCCTACAACTGTAAAATGACCATAATTAGAACTTTGATGTAAACCATCTACTGCTGAACTTAATTTATTATATACAACACCATTGTAAGTAGCTCTTATACCTTCAGGTTTAGTATTGGTATCAAATGCAATTACTATAGCTCCTATACTTGCTCCTTCATCTAAATCAATTAAATAAACTCCTTCGTATGAATTTAATCCAATGCTTGAATCACAATCATTACCTGTACAACTTGGACATTCTTGTACGGCTAATAGCACTCCTGTTGATTGCTGTCTAACAACAGCTCCATCTCTATAGAAACCATCAGGGGCTACATTAGTTAATGCCGCATCTAAATATACTGTAGTAGCAGTAGATAAGTTTGCTGCGTTTAAATAGTATGTTGCGTTTATTGCCATATTTTAATTAAATTATATTATACAATCACAAGAATCATAAGTAACAGTTATATCAGAATCACTAAAAGGTGCTCCTATAGAACAAAATTCTACATCAACATTTGGAGATGACAATGGTAAACTTGTTAGTATTCCATTTTCATTGTAAAAATACACTATTACTTCAAACAATTCATTATTTGTTACCAAATATTTATTGTATGGTGTTGTACAAGTGGTATCACAACTACAACAAGCATCTTCAGCATTAATTCCAAAACACAAAGATACTTCAACACTACAACCTGTGCAAGTTTGCTGAGGAAGTAATACGCCATCAACTAATTCTCTAACTATTCCTCCTAATGAATAGAATCCATTAGCAGCAAATGTGCTTAAACTATTATTAGTCCAAACAGATGTAGCTACATCAAAATCACCATCTAAATAATAAGTTCCTAATGTACAATCACAACAAGAATCATTTGTTGTTATACCAAAACATAATTCAGTTTCTATAGCACTTCTTAAATCCCATATTAAATATAAGTAAGAACCTCCTGAACTTGCAGGAACTGTAAAGTCTGCATAATAAGTAGGTGCTGAACCTAATATAGGAGTTGCTAAAGTAGAACCTGAAAGTAATGTTTGAATGCCAACATTTGTATTTGGAAAAAGAGTATTACTTCTTCTATATCTAAATTTATTATAAGTTGAATTAAATACAAAATCATCAGGAACAATAGCATTTGATAAAAGTCTCATTGTACTGAACTCAGGAGGGAATCCTCCTTCTCCTACAGCTCCTGTGGTAATATTGTATCTTGACACAACAGGTGATGTGGTATCAACTATAAATTGTACTAAATTAGATAAAAGAGGACCAACAAATACTCCATTAGTATATCTATATTCAGTATGAATAGTTTTACCTGCCTCTGAATTATTAGTTAAAACTACTTCAACTACATTTAATTGTTCAGCATTACAGCAATCTCCTATTACAGATACAACCATATCTCCTGTATAAGTAAGAATTATTTCTACAGTTTCAACTGATATATTATCTTTATTAAATGTAATTTGACCATCTATATTTACAGGACCCGAACTTACAGGTGTGCCATCATATACCGCAGTTACATCAAGAGTTGCACCTGATTCAATACTTGTAAATGACCAACTAACATTAGTATTACCTACTGTAGGACCTAAATCAACACAATATGTTTTTGTTTTTGATACTTCATCACCTATAGATAGAGTAAATGTTTGAGATAATCCACAAGGTAAACATTGAGGATTTATAGGTAATTCTCTATCATTCATAGCTAATACATACTCATTCATATAAGGGTCAAAACCTCCAAGTTTTTGAAAGTTAAATGAAGCATTAAATTCATCTCTAAACCAAGTTCTCATATTTTGGTCAGAGATTGCAACCAATTGTTCTCCTTGGCTTTCTCCTCCTTTTAATTGAATAACAGCTCCACGTTTTGCATCAGTAAAAAATCTATTGAATCCCCATTGAACATAACTCTCAGGATTAAAACTAATACCGTACTTTTCAGTACGTGCTATTTGTGTTCCTAATACTTCAGGAGTAGCTGTAATTATTCCTCCGGCACTTGCATCGGACAATAAGTTTTTCTCTGCTAAAACGTAAGATATTTTATCTTCTTGTAAAACAAGAATATCTGTATTTCTACCATCTAATACTTGTATCTCTCCAAATGAAGCTTCACAATGTTTAAAGTTTAATAAACCTGCATTAAATTCATTTAACTTATTAATATTACTTTCTCCATTATATATACCACTATAAGTAATATCTGAAAATCTATCAGCAGCTTTATAATCTTGAGAAGCAACTGTTGTTACTCTTTCTCCAAAGTTAAAAGACTTACCAATAATAGAATCACGTATCTTATAACTTTCAGCACCATTTCCAAATGCAAAGCAATTATAAAAACCGGTATCTATTATAGCAGGTATATTACTTGCTATGTTTTGGTTTTGGATATTACCTTGATGATTACCATTAGCATCAATAGCAAAAGATAAATTGTTTTCAAAAAACACATCAGGTAAAGCATCAGAAGGTTCTGTTTCCCATATAATAGTATTTAATGCTCTATATACAGTTACCTCCATATCTACAAAAAATCTTCTTCCATCTGCACCAAATCCTGTACAAGCCCAACCTGTACTAACATTCATCCAAAGTCTATTGGTAACAGCGTCTCTATTAAATTGAAGATACACAGTATTAAAATTACAACCCGGTGAACCAAATCCCGGAACGTATTCAATTGTAGTTCCTCCTGCAACTGAAATTGAAGGGTCATCTAATGTAGCTGCTATATTGTCTCCATTAAACCAATCATACATATTATCATAATCTCTTGAAGATGTATATTCAGCATCCCATATAGCTATTAAAGCCTCACAACTACTTCCTACACCTTGTCTATTAGCATTTATATAAATCTTTATTCTACTTCCCGCAGGAACGCTATAATCAACATAAGTCCAAGTTGGATGTAATGGGTCTGTTCCTGCAATATTCATAGGATATTGACCTTCAGGACAGCTACGGTCTCCAACACCTGCAAAAACAAGAGGATAAAAAAGTCCCGGTGCTATAATAGCATTTGGGTCAACTACAAGATTAAATGTATTAGGATTTAATTTTATATAAAGACCTGCAAGTACACTTACATTTTCTTTAGGTGTTATAAAATCTTCAGGTTGAGCTTGTTTATCAAGAACAGTTGTATATACACAATTTGTTGTAGGACCTGATGTATCTGCCTTAACTATTAATCTATCTCCTGCTTCAATTTTTTGCATATTTTCTCCTTCTATAAGAAACCATACATCATTAGAATCAGGGTCAGTAAAAAATATGTTTGAGTATATTGTTTCATAATTTTCAGCATCAGGCTTAATTACAAATTTATATCTTGTAGCCCAAGCAGGTGCTACTTGTGTAACAGGTATAGTTACTTGAATTGAGTTCTTACTTGCAGAAGCACCACAAGGTACAAACTCTGTATTAAAAGGACTTACCAATGCTGTGGTTGAACGATTAAATTCATCCATATACACTATACCAATTTCATATCCTCTATTACTATGTAAGCTTGAAGGGTTTGCTATTTCTTGAAAAATAGCTCTTGCAAATGTAAAAGTATAATATTCATAAACTCTTTGAGTAGGAGCTGTTAAAGAATTAACATATTGCATTGCAGGAATTTGTAACCCAATAACATTACTCGCAGGAGTTGAAATTATTTTTATTGGTTGTAATATAGCATTTATACCACTACCATATTTTATTAAGGCATCTAAATTGTTAGGTAAAAAACAGTTAAATTGGTCTGTAAGAGTAGTACCATCACAAGATGTTTGAATACCTGATATTGGACTATATACAGGTTTTATATTAGTTACTGTACCTATAGCTTGAGTAAATTCAGGACTTGTAGCTAATGCATATACTGATGAGTAATTTGTTGATAAAGTAAATACAAAATCTAAATCTAAAAAGTCAGTTGTTTCCGTAGGAAAAGGAAGAGCACCTGTAAAAGATGAATGAGCTATCGTTAAATTTATAGTTATAGATGAACCCGCTACTAAATTTACTCCTGTTAAATCAAAAGTTGTAATAGAAGCTGTAATAGTTTCTCCTAATGCTGTTGGGTCTATATTGTATGTACCATCATCTGTACCATCAACAAGAGAAGTTTGTCCTATAGATTCAGATGTTAAAGATGTAGTATATTCAAATTTAACAGGTATTCCATTTTTATCAATTAAATCATACCCCTCTACATAATTACCATACATCAATCTATTGCCCATAATTGTTTGAGCTTTAGCAAATCGAGGTACGTTATCGTAAAGTCTTAAAATTTCAGCTTCGTTAAGTACTGTAAATATTTTACTATTATTAAATGAATATTGATAAACTTGATTATTAGCAAGACCTAAATCTGCTTTATTAAGTTTCTCAATAATTTTAATTGTATTCTTATTTGACTCTTTAAATAATAAATCAATACCAACCACAAGAGGTCCTCCTGAATTATAATCAATTATCGCAGCATTGCAAGAATTAACCATACCTTCATTTAGCATACTATTTTTACTAAACTCAAAAGGTTGTGGTATAAATGCAGGTTCTGACCATTGAGATGTAGCAGAGTATTCTCCATCTACATATTTATATCTATATGCAAAACATATAAATCTTGTTTCCAAAAAGTTTTCTTGACCACTTGTTATAATAGGCGTTACAGATGGAGATTCAATTGGAGGTTTTTTTATAACAAGCAAAGACTCTGCTGTTATTTGGTCAATATCAGCAATCGGATTAGGGTATCTGTTTGTTGTTGGTCTTATATTTATAAACCTTGGAGCATTATAATCGTCTGTAAAAAATATTAAATTCTCAATAAGATTTACTCCTGTTATAAGATAAGTTGGGTTAAAATTCAATGTAGTATTTACCCCACCACCATCATCAATACTAATAACGTGATACGTTAGTATATTTGTTAATACATTGAAAGATACAATTAAATCAAGTTTTCCTGTAGCACCTACAGCAAAAGATGGGTCGTGAACAAACCAATATATAGTTTCGTTTGCATTATCTTCGATAGCACCTATACATCTTGCATCTGTACTTAAAGGAGTACCATCAATATAAGCTAATGAAGTTAATGGTAGATTACCTTTAGTGTTAGTAACAACTCCTACTTCAGCTTTTTCAGTAGAGCCCATTCTAACATTCATAGCATCGACATACTCACCTTCAGGAAGAAGTCGTTGGTCAACAACTTTATTCATTCTACCCGATAAAAAATTTCTTGTGAAATTTGCCATATTATTTGATTATCTTATCCATACCTCTTAAATTCATTAAGAGTCTTCCCGGATGAATATTACTGATTCTTATTTTTGCATTTCTTAGTAATGCAGCTCTATCTTTTTTTGCTCTTGCTACTATATATTCTTGAACACCAAATTTAGAATTTAATATTTCATATTTAATAGCTGCGTAAATATATTGTTCAAATAATTTATTAACAGTAATTAACGAATTATCTCCATTCTCCATACCATCAGATACATACTCAAGAATACATAATTCACCTGCCATACTTGAATCAAAATTTATAACTCCTGCTTTTTTGTCAATTTTAAAAGTAGGATTAAAATTAGCTGTTTCAGTATTTAATCCAAATGGAGTATTAAATGCATAATCAAAATACCACATTCCATCCATATACCAACCTGCTTGACCGTGAAATTGGTTTCCTTGATTTAAGTAAATGCTTTTCTTTAATTTCATTAACCTATCGTAATCAATATCAGAATATTGAGGACTAAGTATATTTCCATTTTGGTCAAATAAAATATTACCTTGTTGGTCTTGTAGATAAGCGTTAGATGAAAGAACTTGAATATTTTCAGTTAATGGTCTTAACCAACCATCTTTGTATAAAGAAATACGAACCCAATTAACATAATCAGAAGGAAGCACATATCTTAACGAATCTGCAACACTTAACTCTAATACTTTAATTTCTTTAAACGCATCATAATTAAGCTCTTGTATAGCTCTTTTTGCGTGAAAAATTACTTTATATCTTTCTTCATTATTTATTAATGAATGGTTTCCTGAATACATTAATAAAAAATTATTAACTATATCATCTAAACTAACATATTGGTATGAACCCCAATTTGCATCTTGTGGTGTATTACCATTATTGTCATAATATTCGTATTGAGATAAATATGCCATTTCTTTTTGTTTTTATTTTTATTGTTGCATACTAAATGTAGGCTGTTCGTGTTGTTGTTGTGCCATACCAAATTGAGTAACTTCCATCTCTCTAATTTCAATACCACAATATTCAAGAATTTTTGTAACTAATTTATAACCATCTTCATTTGGTAATTCAAAATCTTGGTAGTCAGGTTGTGATTGGTCAAAAGCGGGTTCTCCATTAACTAATGTAACATAGGTCCATTTTGGAGTTTTAGGATATCTAAAATAAACTGCTTGAACTTGTCCTCTGCTATTTATAGTAGAAGGAAATAATTTTAATGTTTGACCTTCTAATGTATATGAAGGATATAAATTTGAAGGTTTTGTAAGTAATGAAGCATTTAACATAGTTATTCTACTAACACTAACTTTATCAGCTTCTTTTAAAGTAGATGCTTTTAAAACTGCATAATTACTTGGAGTTGTAGTGAATATATTTGCTGTTAAAGCCAAAGTAGTATTTGTAGAAAGAGTTAATGAAGAAATTTCAGCACTACTTCCTGTAGTTGTATTAACAACAACATCACCAACAGATAACCCATCATTTAAGAAAGTAGCTGTTGAATCAACTAAGAAAGATGCCACTACAGATGTATTTGTTCCACTTGCTAGTTTTGTAGGGTAACATAATAATTTAAGTATGTAATAAGAATCATTACCGACAGTTGTAACTGTAGGTACTGAGAATGAATTACCGCCTAAATTAACTAAATAATCGCTAACTAAAAATGTTTCTAAAGTTTCAGCAAGAGGACTCTCAATATCTGCGTACTCAGTTCCTGACATACGCTGATTTTCAGCATTTATAGTTTTATTATAACTGCTGTAATATTCTTCATATAGCTCCATCTGTGCATTTGCAGCTAACAAATTAAAGTCTGATGGAGAGATATACCCATAATTATTCTTGTTAAGTATGGATAATACTGCGTTTCTAACTTCGTTTATCATTTTAAATCTTTTTACAAATATAGTAAAAAAAAGCACAGAAATAAATCTGTGCTAATTTTTTCGACCGGGGATACCCCAATCCCAAAAAAAATATTATTGAGGTAAGTTTGCTTCTAACATTTTAAGTGCATCAATACCTTCATCACTTGATAAGAAATAACCTACCATATCATAAGGGTCTTCTCCGTATGGTACTGATAACATTTTCTTTTTATTAGTTGGTGTACTAAACCAAACCTCTTTATCATTATTGCGTAATGCTAATAACTTTTCTTCAAAGAACAAACGAACTTTAGCTTGAAACTGTAGTTCAGGGTCATTCAATGTAGCTAAGAAACCTTTAGGGTCATTTTTAGCAAACACTAATATATCTCGTTTTAATTCTGCTGTTGAAATTGTAGAAGGGTCTTTACCAAACATAACTCTTGTAAGAGTTTCAATTTGCTCAAGTGAAAGCTTTCTTGCTTCAACTAAAGCATCGATTTCAAGGTCTAAATCTTCTACTTCATTAGCAGCATCTTTTTCCTCATCTACTTCTACAAAAATCTTACCATTTAATGGATGATAATGTAAAAAAGCTTGTAATGCAGGATTAGTTCTTGGAACGCTTAAAAACCCATCTTCAAATATAATAGGTTCCATAATTGCATTTCCATCTTGTTCGTCTTCAAAAGGAGACTTTTGATTTACCGCATATCTAAGTGCACGGTTTTGATTCTTTTTTTCATCATACCACATTAAAGGGAATCGTGGATGATTTCTTGCCGCTAAACTATATGAAAGCGGATTACCTATTGTTAATTTATAGACTTTATCTATTGCAGGTGTTGTTGCCATTTTTAATAATAATTTAATTTAATTTAATTTTTTTTAACTAAAAAATATACAGAGGGACAATTAAGTCCCCCTGTAATATTTTAACTATATATTATCCGTAACGGAATAATACGAAGTTGTTTGCACCTAAAGTACATACACATCTTTCAGATAAGAAGTTTACTTCCATTGCATCTAAGTCAGATGTTTGAGCACCTCCGGCAGAACCTGTAATCCAAGTTTTGTAACGTCTGTCCTCAGCTTCAGAAGCACGGTATCTTACGTGTAAGAATGGTCTCTTAGCGTTTTTACCTAAGATTTGGTCATATACAGAAGTAGAACCTGCAGGAACTAAAAGACCTGTGATTGTACCTGTAGCTGTAGCAGCAGTAGTATTTAGACCACCTCTCATAGTAGGGTCGTTTAAGTATTTCCAATCAGACTTGTAGAAATCATAACCTCTACGGAATCCTGTGAAACCTAAGTTTAACGCCATATCAACATCATTGTCGAATAAACCATAAGATGCAGCACCTGCAGCATTTACTCCGTTATATCCGTTCAATGTAGCTAACATATTGTCAATATCGAAAGATAATCCACGGTTAACAAAAACCACGTTTTCTTCGATAGCACCTTGCTTGTCTAAACGAGAAACGATAGAATCCCAATCAGCCAAAGAAGTTGGTGTACCACCACCCCAAACATTTCCTCTATTGTTAACAACATAGAAAACACCTTGAGAACCAATTAAACCTGTAGAGGTAGCATTGGTAGTGTTAGCCATAGGAACAGCTTCAATCATTGCAGTTTCTAAGTAGTCTTCAAAACGTAAACGAGTTTCGTGCTCTGATTTCAAATACCACAAGTAACCTGTAGCACCATTTTCAGTAGTAACTTCAACCCATCCGATTTGAGCCATATCAGAACCATTAACCGCATATTTATCTTTAATGATAATTGGGTTATTGCTGTAGATGTCATCTTCAGCTTCTAATGAACCTACCATTCCCGCACTTCCTTTTCTGAACTCAGAACCGTAAATAAATACAGTACATTGAGTACCTACAGCAAATGCTTGTCCTGTTGCCTCATAGTAAGCTACTGTAAAAGTAGTTGCAGAAGGAACAGCAGTAACAACCGCTTTGTTGAAAACACCTGAAGTGTTATTTTGAATCATAACAGTTTGACCAACTCTAATTGCGATGTAAGTAACACCTGCGTCAGCTACTGTAAAAGTTGCTACGTTAGCGTTGATTGCTGCTGCTGAAGTACAGTTAGTGTACTTAATGTGAAGACGACCTTGTTCTGCCCATTTAATTTGGTCAGAGTTAGAAGGCATCTCAGCACCTACCATTCTTAAGAATGATGCGATGGTTCTATTACCATATCTTTCAAACTCTTTTTCGTAAGTATCAGGAAGATACTGACTCAAAAAGTTAAAGTTGGTAATATAATTTGTTTGTAACGCTACTTGCTCCGCTGCCGGTTGTAATGCAAAAGTAGGATTTGATAATAAATTACCTGCCATTTTGATTAATTTTTAATTGTTTTTAAATTCTTTTTATACTACGGATTTTTAGACTTCTACCCGAATCAGGATTTACCGCTTTTACCTGTATTCCATCCGTTGATTTAGCTACTTCAGGTGCTCTATTTGTGGACATTTGAATATTTTTAATGCTCTTCATAGTACCTTCTGTCGCATCAGATTGACCTTGTTCATAAAAGAACTTAGCAAACTTCTCAGGATTCATAGCAACCGCTAAAGACCTATGATAACCTGCCGCATCTTTAATTAACCCTTGCTCATCTAAAAACTTATTTATAAAGTTAGCAGGTGTAGCTTGAGCTTTTTTAAGTTCAGAAGCATCTCCGGGACTGAAAGTGATTTTTTTGTCATTAATATTGAACTCAAAACCTTTGAACTCTCCATTAAATACTTCATCAGATTTTTGGTTAAACCAATTTCTTTTTCTTTCATTCTCTTCTTCAATAGTCTTCGCTTGTTGAGTATATTGCTTATAGCTTTCATAAATCTCTTTTTCCTCATCAGAAATAAGTGGGGCACTTGACTCAAGTGGCACTTTGTATTTTTCTTTTTGAGAATTAAAAAATTTCTTTGCCTCAGCAACAGCCTTTTTCTTTGCAATTTTAATTCTTTTAATTTGAGATTCATCGTCAATATCTTCATCATAACGATAATCATCCATTAAAGAATCAATATCATCAGCATCAAGTCCTTCTTGAGTTGCTGATAAATAATTTCTAAGTAAACTTTCAGGGTCCATTGAATCATAATCTTTTTTAAGATTTAAGAAATCTTCAAAACCTCTTCCTGTTTCCTTTTTATATTTCATATAAGCAGCTACATCTTCAGGTAAAGCTTCAGCTTCTTCCCTCTGTGCTGTTAACTCATCAAGAGAGTTTATCTGCTTATTATATCTTTTACCAATATATGAAAGAACTTGTTCTTCATTTAGCTCAATTTCCTGTACAATGTTTTGTACATTATCCTGTTGTTGTACATCATCTTGTACAATATCTTGTACGTTATCTTGAGGTTGTTCGAATTGTTGTTCGTGCTTATCAAGTAATTCTTGTTCTACTTGAGCAACTCCTTTTTCCTCAGAGCCATCTAATAATCTAACTTTTAATTCCATTTTAATTTGATTTTATTTGATTTAATTTTTTACAAATGTAAACATTTTTGTTTATTTTTTTATCGAGGCTCAAATTCTCCTAAATCAAAGCCATCTAAACTATCCTCATTCGATTCAAAATTCAAAGGAGGAAGATTGTTTTTTCTTTGGTCTATTAACTTTGATTGCTCAGTATTTTGTTGACTGATACGTTTTGCTTTAGCCTCTTCTCTATCTTGTTCACGCTTACTTAATGTTTGCATTTCCATTCCACTAAGAAGTTGATTATATTGAAACTCTTCAGCCATTAAGTGAGATTTTAATTCAGCTTGAACTTGCATTGTTTTAATATTATATTCAGTCTCCATTTGTTTTAATTGCATCTTAGTTTGCAATTCAGTCTGCATTTTTTGAATAGCTAATTGACCTGCCATCTCTTGAGACTTTAATTGTTGTTGAGCCATCATTGCTTGTTGTTGCATCTTAGCTTGTTCTTCACGGTCTTGTTTCTTAATTCGCTTCATCTTTAATAATTGATTAGCAAGTTTAAGATTTTTAATCTCACGAATATCAATAGCATCTTCAAGGTTAATATCTCCTTTAGATAATGCCATTTGAATATTAGCTTCAAGTTGTGCTTTTTGTTCTTCATCAGGTGCAACCTCAATAAAAATACCAAAGTCATAAATATAAAGGTCCGCAATATCTCCTAATATAGAAACATTATATCTACCTATTTGATTTATAAACTCATCTTTAAAATCAGAGTATTCTAAAATATCTGCAATTCTATAAGTTAATGCTTCTGCCATTGAGCGATAAATATATAAACCACCTTCAAGAATATGACGAGTAGCTGTATTTGAATTTAAAGCTGCTAACTTTTGTAAACCAACTAATGAATTAGGGTCAGGAGTAGAACCATCTCTTGCTTCATTTAAACCGGTTACAGTTCTAATCATATCCATATAATGATTATAATTAGCAATAAGCATTTGTGTTTTTCCTATACCTGTATTAGAGTTTAATTGTGTAATTGGAACCTTGGCATTATTAAAATCTCCATCTTGAGTAAAACTTCTACCAATTACAGAACCTGTTTGGAAATATAACCTTAATGCATCTTCAGGATTATAAGCAGCTCCATTACCTAAATCAACTTCATTTAATCCATCAGCATCAATAAATACACCATCAGGTACAACACGATTAATTACTTGTTGTAATTTTAAATGTGTTATTTGAATAAGGTCCGCAAATGGTATCATTCTACGAACTAAAGATTCAACAGCCCCTTTATACATACGTGGTGCTGCTGCTACATAATTTGGTAATGCGTGTTGTGAAGCCGATTTTGGTCTAACCATATTCTCAGACAATCTCCATTGTAAAAGAATATTAGTACCCATAACCATAATACCTTCATACCATACATCAATAGTTTTTTCTAATTTTTCAAAATTTCCTTCTTCCATCATTTCTGTTGGAGGATTGAAAGTATCATCTTTTGGTATTAAACGAGAGCCACCATTATCAAGTATTTTCTTTTTATAAACTATTTTTTTAGTAGTCTTATAATTAAAATACATTAATGTACAAGTATCACGAGAGAATACACTATTTTCGTAGAATTGAGCTACATTAAAATAATCATACCAACCTTGGCTATATTGAGTAATTTCCTGTAAATCTTCTTTAGTTAAACTTTGGTCAATTTTCATTAACTCTGAAATTGGAAGAGTTTTAATTTCTCCCCAATAAAAACAATCTTTAAAATAAGGGTCTTCTGTATAAGAATAAACAACATTAGCAGGGTCAACGTAAGAAATTTTAACACCTGTTCCTTGTAAAAACTCGTGTTTTGCTATAGCAATACCAAGAACAGTAGCATCATAGTCAAGTCTTTTTCTTATTTCATCATAATGATTTTCATCAAATATAGTGTTGATTGCTTCTTCTTCAGCTATTTCGATAGCAGGTTTATAATTAAGTTGCATAAACAATGAAAGCTCTTCATCTGTCTCAGGAAGTTTTTCAGGGTCCATAGTAAATGCATTATAACCTGTTTCTTCTTGTATTGTTTTTAAAACAGGTTTAGCAACCATTTGACCTTCAATCATATTCTGATACTTACTTCTTTTTGATTGAGACATAGCGTCTTGAGAGTAAGCTTTAACTTTGAATAATCTATCCGACATTCCGTTAACAACAATGTCAACAAATTTAGGAATAATAGGAACCGGAGTCCAATCTAAATTTAAATAGGATAAATCACCATCAATAGCTAATTCATTTTTATATTTTGCTATTGATTGTTCTCCTCTTGCATATAACCTTAATCTATGAAATTCTCTCCATTGACTATAATATCTGCAATTGTTTCCATCCTTTCTAAACCACTCATACTGAATAGCTTGTCCAACTTGTAGTCCAAATTGTTCGGATGCTTTCTCCGCATCAGTAGCTAACTGACTTGGAAAGGCTGACGATGTAATATCGATTGTTACGTTTTTCATCTAATTAATTCACTTGTTGTTCCATCATTCGAATACCTTGCGAAGTTAATAATAATTTTCGAATCTTTTTTCTCCGGCATATATAAATGCTTCTGATTAGCCATAATAGCTAATCCTGAGCTAATAGATGCGTCAAATTTAGTTCGGTCATTAATATCAAATTTAGCCCAATCTTCCAAAGTTCGTGTAAAAGGCATTGTGCCCATACTATCACTATCTCTGTATGTTGAGGTAAAATCAATTCCTATATATTTTTCAATATAAGATTCAATCGCAGAAGCGTGTGCTTGTTTTACATCTTCTGAAGAGTTTGGTATTCCACCAAGTTCTCTTTCAGTTTTTGTTAATTTATTATATTGTTTATCAGGTCTATTTAAACAGTACCCTCTATAACCTCTATTTTTAAAATGGTATAATAACCTCGGCTTATTGTTCTCAATTAAAATTGGCATACCATAAAACACACAAGCCATTAATACTTCCTCAAAGAATATCTCCGCAGTTTGTGGTCTTGCTATATACTCTAAAAAAAATTCATTACTTGGTGCTTCATCCATATTAAACTTAGTAAGCCCGTGCAAAGAACCATTAGAACCTCTTCCTCCAACTACTGCTGATATATCATAAGAGTCGCAACCAAACGAACCTATATGTTCATTACCGGGGTATCTCATTCCATTTTTAAAGTAATGATTATTTTGTAAATGTTTAGCAGGTGTCCAACTAACTAAAAATCTACCTCTTGTGTCAGGAGAAAAAATAACTTCAGTATCTTTCATACCATCTTTCCAATGAAATGAACCACGAGTAATAAAATGTTCTTTTATTAAACTGTCGTTATAATCAATTTGTTGATATATCTTTGTAAGATTAAATAAAGATTGTTTACTTTCATCTCTAAATGCGTGTGATTCTGTTCTTGGAAACTGACGATAAAACTCATTTAATGCATCAGCATCACTTTTAAGTGAATCAACCTCAGCTTCCCAATAATCAATAGCACCATTTTTTATCATCATACCATCAACTCCTTTTACAGGTTCTTCAGGTTTACGAAATACAGGCATACCATATAAATCTATAAATCCTTCCATATTCCATTCCATAGGAATAAATAAAGCATACAGACCACTTTTAGTTTGACCATTCGCATTACGTGTAGTAACTACTGAATCTTCAAACATATCTTTATAGTTTTGACCTCCCTTAGATAATGCATTTGAAGTAGAACCCATCATACACTTTCCAATTATTTTAGAGCCTAATCTAAGACAAGTTTTAGTTACACGCCAATTCTCTTTAATATTATTTGGCTTAGTCCATTTACCACTCTCATCGTGAGCTAAGAATAAAAGCTTTTCCCCATCATAAGAGTTATCTTCTGTATTCTTCCAATCTATTGATGTATCTAAGCCTTCTATTATCTCAGCCTCAGTATCATACATATTCTTCTTAGTAATCTTAGATGCAGGTACACGGAAAGCTAACTCTGTCTTTGGCTTATCCATACCATCCATAATAGGTTTAAAGAAGAATGGTAATCTACTATTTATTGGGACTACCTTATCGGTAAACATTTTTTTAGCATCGGCTCCTGTCTTAGACAATATACCAATACGAGAATCTCTTGCAAGAGTTGCTATATTAACAGCTTCAGAAGATGACATAAAAGAAAATCCTGAACGTCTAATCTTAAGATATATCATACCAAAACTTCTTGAATCAGCTTTACAAGCTTCCCAAAAAATCCAATATATTCTATTTGCTTCACGAAAGTCAGGATAACCAACGTCAATACTTGACCATTGTAGATACATATAATGTGAACCTGTAATATAAGTAGGAGTTCCATTATTCATAAACCAATAACCTTTTTCTCTATAATCAAACTCTTGCTCAATATAATCTACCCATCTATTTTTAAATTCAGAAGGCATTTCATTCCATTGAAAGATTGATTGTATTCTTGAGAGTTGCTTAGGCATTGGCTCTCTTTCCCAATATTGTTCTGATTTAGAATTACTCCTTTTATGACATTCTTTTGGAGCTTTAGGTAATGCAATATAAAGACCTGAGATATTTACTATTTCGCCTATCTCTCCTGTTTTTGATATTACTACAACATCATATTGTTCATTATAGCCATATATCCAAGATTTATTGCCATTTTTTTTAGCAATAACACCTGATGGTATATAGTCTTTAACTACATTATAAATATTATTTTGACCTTCTTTCTGCAAATCCTTGTTTTGTATCAGTTTTATTTCCTCCTTTTTCGGAAAGTTCTATACTTTCTTTTTCTGCTTCAATTCTATTTAGAATCTCAAAAGCATCGAATATAGCTAATTTCTTTGTTGCTGCTGCGTTTTTTAATTTATCAGCAGCTAAATCATCTCCTTCGTTATTTGGGTCCAATATAGAATCTTCAGCAACTTTTATAAGTTCTTCAACAGCTTTATGTCCTGCTGCTATAATTTTTAATTTTATATCTTTTGTACTCATAATTTTATAGTTATTTGATGGTCATACATACGATACAACTTTTCTCCATCTACAGTAAATTCATATTCACTATCAGGAACAAAACATACAAAATCATCTTTCTTAATTCCTTGACTTAATAGGTATTCATTTGGATAAACCATTTGCCCCATTAGAGGTTCTTCCGAAAAAGGTTTTTTAATATATGATTCAATTGCAGGAATTGGTCTAACAAAACAATATCTATCGTAAGCATACCAAGTAGTACCTTTTTTATACATAAAAAATTGTTCAGTTTCTATAAAGAATAAGTCATCTTTGAAAAAACTCTTTCCGCTTTTTTGACGACCTTTCATATCGTTATAAAACTTAAATGCATTATGATGCACAAGAAGAGTATCTCCTATTTCTATAGGACCATTATAGCCAACGGGTAATTCAATAACTTCTGCAAATCTATTAGAAAACTTATGGTCTTCTTCAGAGGTACTAACTATAAATTCAATACCTCCTATATTCCTTGTGTTATCATATCTTTTCCCATTTATAGGCTTTGCTATAAAGTAGAATGGTGATTTCATTAAAAATCTATATTAAATTCAATTGAAATTGGAACTGTAAAGGTAAACTCTTTCCACAAGACTACCTCATTTTTTTTGTTAATTATATAAATTAATATTGATTTTGTATCAGTACTATACTTAATTAGGTGAATCTCATTAGAATCACCAAGTATTTTTTGACCAACAATATAATGCATAGCACCGCTTTTGTAATCCGGTCCGATTGATATTTTTCTTATATCCATTTTATTTAATTTAATTCTTCTATTTTGTAATATTGTTTATCATACAAATATATTTCTAATAATATATTTGTTCTTTGCTAACTATAATACGGTTGTAATATATTCTAATTCTTCGTATTTAGCTTTAGAGTAAGTTTCTGCTATTGCAAGACATTGTTCTTCCCCTTCTTGTAATTCTGCTACAAGACTTGATATTTCTAAATCTGTAACAATTTCACTTGCTCCACTTTTATAAGCATCTTTGCTGTTATAGGTGTGTAATCCAATATAAAGTTGCTTACCATTTTTCGGGCACATATATTCTAAACGAACATATACACTTGGTATTTCGATTTCTGTGCCTTTAATTAAAATTTTTTTTTCTTCTGTAGCATTTACTAATAGTCCCATTTTATTCTTCTGTTTTATAAGGTTCTTCATCATACCAAAACCACCCATCAATAGGGTATTCATAGGTATCTTTTAATTCTTTTAATAATGTATAATCAGGTGCATACACAAAATTAGGTGCATATTCCCAATTTAAATCTTCGTTTTGTCTGTAAAATCCTTCCATATTTTTATCCTGTTATAGTCCAACCAATCCCCGTTAATACTGCTCTATTTGCAGGAGTTAAACCTGCTGCTCCTGTACAAGAAGTTATAACTATTGTTTTACCAACAACAGTTCCTTGTGCTGCAATATCGGCAAATAATGTATTTAATGCTGATGTTGATAAATCACAAAAAGAAACGTTAATTTGAGGAGAAGCACCTGTCCATTGTCCTGCACTTGTATTTAATAATCTCAATGAATTTAATTTGTTAAAATTCTGTGTTGTTGAGTTTCCGTTTAAATTTAATGTAGAGAAAGGACAGCTAAAACTTAAAGAAGTAATTGCATTCGCATAAGTAGCTGCTCCACTTATAAAACTTCCTGTAACTAAAGGCGTTGATGTTAAACTTCCTACTTTATTTAAATTATTTATTGTTGTTAAATTACCACAGAATGTAAACATTTGAGCTATAGTAGTAACAGCTGATGTTTGTGTAGTCGGTAATGTTAATGTTACTAAATTTGCACATCCATTTGCTAAAGTACTATATGTAGTCAAAGAAGATGATACTGTACTTGGTAAAGTTATAGATGTAATTGAATAGCAATTAGAAAAAGTGCCTGAAAAGTTAGTACAGTTTGGCATACTTGTTGGCAAATTAACTGATATTAAACTATAGCAACTTGCAAAAGTATTCCCCATTGTTGTAACCGCTCCTAATGAACTTGGCAAAGTAACTGATGGTAAAGAAATGCAATTTTGAAATGTACTTGCTAAAGTTGTACAAGCATTTAAACTTGTAGGCAATGTAACAGATGTTAATCTGACACAGCTTTGGAATGCTGTAGATAATGAAGTACAACTATTTTGAGCATTATTAGGTAATGTTATTGATGTAATAGATAAACACCCATTAAAACAGTTAGATAAAGTTGTAATTAACCATCCTGAAGGTATTGTAATATTAGTTAAAGACCAACATTGAATAAATGCAGATGCCATATTAATTCCACTTGATGAAACTGTATTAGGTAATGTCAATGAACTTAACAAATAACAGTTACCAAACGCAGAGAAAATATCAGTTAAATTAGGCATCGAAGATGGAAAAGAAATACTTGTTATTGAGTTACAACCGTTAAAACACCCTAATAAAGTTGAAGCATTAAAGTTTGTAGGAAAAACAATATTTTTTAATCTTAGGCATCCACTAAAAGCATTTGTAAAATCATATATGGCGTTTGAAGAACAAGAACTTGGAAGATAAACGTTTTGTAAATTTGCACAAGATTGAAAAGCAGCATTAAATGTTATAGCAGTACTTGGAGAAACGGGGGATGGTAATGAAGTAAACCTAACCCATTGTAGTGAAAAACAAGAATTAAATGCAGTCTGCATACTATTTACTAAGTTGATACTTGGAAAAGTTATATTTCTTAAAGCAGAGCAACTACCAAAGGCAGAAGCCATTGTTGTGCAACTATTTAATGAAGTAGGAAAAGTAACTGTCCTTAATTTACTACATCCATTAAATGTTGTGCTCATTTGCGTTATTCCTGTCGCATTTGAAGGAAAAGTTATATCTAATAAATTTGAGCAATTAATAAATGCTAAATTAAATATAGTTAATGAACTTGCAGAAGTAGGCATTACAACTACATATAAATTTCCGCAATTTTGAAACATATTTTGAAATTGAGAACCCCAAGATACTGTGCTTGGCAATTTCACATATTCTAATAGTTGAAATGTACCATACCCCAAAGTTGTAGTGCTCGATGTAAAATAATTTGCTAAAAAAGCATTGGTTGAGCAAGTACCATCTCCAAAATAAGCTTCCAATAACCCAATGTTATAAAATGGGTTACCCCCTGTAGCTGAAAAATTTGGTATATGCTTTGCATTTGTAATCACACAAGTAGCATCTCCATATATTCTAATCTTAAAAGTATTATACCCCCTTGAACAAGGAGTGCCACCTGTTGAATAAACGTGATTTGTATTTGTTGATGCTGTAGTTGTTATTGTATCAATAACTCCATCACCCCAATCGATATATATATTCCCTGTAGTTCTAGTGAATGTTGTTGTAATTGTAAACGCTTTTGTTCCTGTATCAGCAACTAAAAACTGAACTTCATTAGGTGCATCAGTTATTACTATCCAATCAGACGGTCTTACCCAATTAGATGGAGTTGGTATAGGTGCTATTGAATTTATAGGTACGTTAAATGCCATTAGATTTAAGTTGTTTGTGTTATTACTATATCAACTACCATATTTGCTGCAGGGGGAAATTGAGCGTAGAATGTGGCTACTCCCGCTGCTACCCCCACAAATGGTAATACGTTTGCATTATAAGCTGTTTGATAACTTGCATTTTGAGGAGTTACTGAAACATCACAAGTAGTTGTTACATTTACATTACTAAATGCGTATGTATAATATCCGCCTGATAAAGTCCAAGATGCAGCAGTTAAAGTTTGTGATGTTAATTTTACAGGAGTTGAACCTCCACCGCCACCGCCTACAGCAACCCAAGCAGTACCATTGTATTGATACAATGATAATAATGTAGTATCATATACAATCAATCCTGTATCAGGAGATGCTATTGCATTTCTTTCTGAAGTGGTCATTCTTGGTATTAGCAGCCCTTGAGTTGTAGATGTTAAATCTAAAATTGCTGATGCATTAGGGGTTGATGTACCAATTCCAACATTTCCACTATTTGTGATTCTCATTCTTTCCGTACTTGCATCGGAATTTACAGGAGAAAAAGTAGTAGGTGTTGTATAAAAAGCTATTGCATCAGAAAATTGATTAATAGGTGCATCTGAAACAAATCCTATCTTAGATGTAATATTTGCAGGAGTTGAAGCGTCTAATCCGTGGCCTACAAAATAATT
>JACCDG010442146.1_pt1 | contig 26135 bp, 39 predicted proteins | sample 7442471 | NCBI WGS metagenome assembly JACCDG01 (sample SAMN15323444, study PRJNA562643) | freshwater metagenome | isolation source: river surface water | place: USA:Blue River Watershed | collected 2017-08-17 | reverse complement strand
GGTTTTGAAACGCAAGCGCCCTCACGCGCCCTGCGGCGCTGCGGGTCCGAGTCAAAACCTCAGGAAAACACAGCTCCTTCTGGGGCGGGGCGACTGTTTACTAAATCCAATTCACTAAATAGGCAAAGGTAATGATACCTGCCAAAAGACCAAGGAGTGTATGCACGCGAAAAAGGATCACGACGATGAGAATCACGATCGCAAATTTGATATAGCCCATCGCTTGGATAGAATCTACGATAGCCGCAGAAAGTGTTTGCATTTCATTCATACAAAAAGTATAGCACGCACAGCTAGACCTGCCAGGTTTTAAGTTCTTCGATCACAGGGGCGATCATTTCATCATCGATACTTTTCGGATCGATGTGTGAATGCTGCGCAATCTCAGTTTCAATACGTTCCATTGAAGCGTAGTAGCGTTCACGGTAGCCACCAGGTGCAGCGCCGTATCTTTTTTCTCCGTCTTCTTGGCGTTTGGCAAGTGAAACAACTCCTTGTGGGTACACACGGTTGTCCGCATACCCAATGATTTTTATACCAAAGTCTTCTGTCGCAAGTCTCTCTTCAATATGTCCAAAGTCCACCGTCTCGACGATCTCCACGATACGCTCGCTGCCTGTGACATCTTTCACAATACGCAAACTCGCTTCATGTTCATCTGTTCCGTATGTTTCAATATATTCTTTTTTCACCTCTTCCCAGTAGGCTCGACCTTCCGGTTCTAAAAACTCTGGAAATACCCCGAGGTCGAATTTTATGATATTCCCCATATCGTGAAGAAGCGCCGCACGAACGACATACTCAGCATCGACAGACACGGTGGTGTTGTCGCATAGTATTTTCGAAACAGCCGCAACACGCAGCTGGTGAAGCCTGAGTTGTGGAAGAATCCTGTATTCGTCATAGACACTCATGATGTTCTTCATATTCCCACTGTATCAGAAATCACGATTTTGTAGAGCAGATCATCTTTTCTTCATGCCGAAAGACACTGCGAAGGAAAAGGAGGCCGATGAAGATTGCGATGCCGGCGCCCAAAAGTGTGACAGCTGCGCCAAGTACCTGCCAAAGAATACCAAAGACAATACCAGAGAAGAGCGCACCAAAACCGTTGGCGGCATGGAGGAATCCGTATGCGCGACCACGACAATCCGCTTCTACGAGATACGCAATGTATGAACGGCCAACACCTTCCGTGGCCGCAGTGAAAAGACCAACAAAGAAAAATCCGAGTATGAGAAATGCCGGGTCAGCCGCAAACGCTATCGCCGCGTAACCAATGAGAAGTGAAATGTACCCGCCGATGAGTACGAGCCGCGCTCCAAATTTGTCGAAGATTCGACCGAACGTGATAGATGAAAACGCAGACACAAAATTGTGAAAGGCGTACAAAAGCGGGATCATGGCAACAGAAAGGCCCACTTGTTCTGTTTGAAGCAGAAGCAAGGCTGTCGGCACTGTTCCAAAAGAAAGGAAAAATACAGAACCGAGGTACCGCTTCATCGTTGGTGGAAGTTTTAAAAACGTACGCGGTTTCAATTTCCCTATCGCCATCACCGCCGCTTTGTCTTTCACAAAATACAGGGTACCGAGCGCGAGCATCCCAGCGATGAACGCCACCGCAAACACATTTGAAAAGTTTCCAGGAAACGCCTCAAGAAGAAGGAACGCGACAATAGGGCCAAGGATCCCACCCATGAGGTCCATTGCCTTGTGTACGCCAAAAGACTTTCCGTATTCATTTGATGCGGAAGAAAGTGAAATGAGCGCATCACGCGGAGCTTCGCGGATCCCCTTCCCTGCGCGATCAAAAATACGCAAAAATGCCACGAGCGGAAATGTTTTTGCAAAGGCGTAGAGCGGCCGTGTTGCCACAGAAAAGATATAGCCGAAGATGACGAACATCTTTCGTTTTCCGTCACGGTCGCTCTTTGCACCGGAGTAAATACGCAAAAATCCTGCAGCTGCATCAGCCGCACCTTCTACAATACCGAGCGATGCCGCGCCGGATTTCAAAACAGAAGTAAAAAACGCGGGGAAAATAGAAAGAACCATTTCGGATGAAATGTCATTGAAAAAAGAAACAAGCCCCAGCAAAAATACATTCTTCCGCACGCCCATAATTTTCTTTTCATTTTCCATGAATACAGGAAGTGTACAGGAAAATGAGGAAAATAAAAAAACCAACCTTAAGGATTGGTTTTGTTTAGATTCATAAAATGTACTTACACTAAAGTTTCCAAAAAATCTTTGACAACTTCTTTACTTAAAACACTATGAGTAGACTGTACTTGAAAATAGCGCTTAAGACGGACAACTTCACTTTCTCTTTTTTCTGTTGGGCATTTTTCAAGATACTGAGTAAGTAGGCGTACTATATACCTCACACCCTCAAGATCGTTCATAATGCAAACAGAATGCTGATCAAGTCCCAGTTTAGCCAATGCATTCCCTTCGTTAGCACTCTTCACAACAGAACTGAGCTGTTTAAAAAAAGTATCGATGATCAGTGTCCCATCATCCTGCACTTGTTGCTTTTGTATGCTGTGTACTTCCATATTAGGTTATTAAATATTTAACTTAAAGTACCATACAAAGCACTTTATGTAAAGTTTTTAGAGTAACTTTTTCACATACGTATCGATTCCATCCATTGTTTTAAGCTCTTTTTCTTCCACATACCGATATTCATCATGCTCCTCTGAAAGGACCACTTCCCCTTCTGCCTTTCCCGTATACGTGAGGCGCACGATGTGTTTTTCTACATGACTGGGGAAAATATCCTGCGCACCAAGAAGCACTGGTGTACCGACAAGAATCAGTCCTGTTTCTTCTTTCACCTCCCGTGCCAAATTTTCCAAAAGACTCGTACCGGGATATATCCTTCCACCAGGAATATCCCACCGATTCGCGACTTCAGGATACTTTTCTTTACTCCGACGAAGAAGGAGTACTTTACCCTCTTCATTTTTTATCAAAACTTTTACACCGACTTGGAGTTCCATATATAAAAGAAGTATGGCAGGAATATCAAAAAAGAAAAGGAATACATGGTATCCTTAGAGAAACCCCTTAAAAACACTGAACATGAATACAGAACGCACTTTTCGGGCCGACCTTGATCGAGCTGCCGAAGAATATTTGACTTTGAACAACCTGAAACCTCGTGGAAGCCCGTACATGAACATCAAAGCAGTCATCTTGTTTACACTGTTTATATGTTCACTGCTAGTCACATTGTTTGTATCGATCTGGTTTGAGCCGCTTGTCGGATTCTTTATTGCGGGCATCGGATTCAACATCGGACACGATGCATCCCATTACTCATTCTCCGAAAAACTCTGGGTCAACAAAACCTTGGTGCTTTTCTTCGACTGGTCCGGCGTATCGTCCACCCTCTGGGAGGCTCAGCACGTCAAAGAGCACCATGAGCATGTCAACGACGAAAAAGACCCTGACATCCACCAGAATCCTTTCTTCCGTCTTTCCCTTCACCAGCCGCGAAGGTGGTGGCATCGATTCCAAGCATGGTATGCGATTCCCTTGTATACCTTTTCCCACTTTTCATGGAGCCTTGCTGGTGATATGAATTCTTATCGAAAAAAGAAAGTGAGATACAGGAAAGTATCATTCACCCCCTACAAACATCTTGTATTCTGGCTGGGAAAGACTTTTTTTATCTTCACTTTCATAGTGCTGCCGTTTTTCTTCTATCCTCCACTCCAAGCAATCCAGGGTTTCTTTCTTTTTATCGGAACATCAGGACTGGTTACGACACTGATCTTCCAACCCGCGCATGCTGTCAGCGGAAGTGAATTTACCACCGCAGCAACCGAGCCAGACAAATGGAAACGTCAGGTGAGAGAAACAACCAATTTTGCTTCAGGCAACAATGTGACAGGAAAAGTCGTGTGCTGGATTCTCGGAGGGCTCAATCATCAGATAGAGCATCACCTCTTCACGCTCTACAGCCACCATCACTATCCTGCGCTTGCGCCTATCGTGAAAAAAATATGCGAAAAGCATAACGTACCGTACAAGTCGCTCAGCTTTTGGCGAGCGATAGTATCCCATTTCAAACATCTCAATGAGATGGGAAAAAAATAAATCTAAAAATCCAGCATTCGCGTGCTGGATTTTTTATTTCCCCTCCTTATGCGTCCTATGAATCGCCGCAAGTACACCGGTTAGGCGACCAAGCATAAGACCGAAGACGAGCGACATCGTGATGCCGGAGATCATGATTCCGTCAGCGTGATAGGTGTGTTCAAGATACCATTGAGTGGCGAGGCGGAGCCCCACGTACATCACGATCAAGGTAAGACTCGCGATATCGAGCCGACCTGTTTTGATCACTTCTTTTTTTTCATCCCAATGCGCAGCCTGAATTTTTGAAAAAATAAACACACCTGCAAGAAAACCGGCGAATGCGACGACGAGTGCGAGCTCGGCCGTGAGCTTTGTCGTCAAGGTATCAAAAAACATAATACCCCCTGTGATAAGTGTCAGTGCGGCAAAAAGCGAAAGGCGGATGACAAGCATTTGGTGCAACTTTCCTTCTTTATGAAGCTTGGTAACGGTTTGTATTTCTTCCGGAAGCTCTGCAGGCAATTTCAATTCCATGAGAGAGATTGTAGCAAAGTTTCTACCGTTATCATCCTTGCCTAAAAACAAGCTCTATTGTGTGAACAAGCAAGACAAAAACCCCTTCCGGGGCTTTTGTCTTTTTATAAAGTTTAGTTGTCGTCGTCACCCTTACCACTTCCCGAATGATCGTCGTCGTTTGAGTCATCGTCGTTGTCATCTGAGTCGTCTTCATCGTCGCTTCCACTTCCTGAATTGTCGTCATCTGAATCATCGTTCGAATCATCGTCTGAGTCGTCGCTGCTGTCATCTGAAGAGTCATCACTATCGTCTGATGAGTCGCTATCTGAATCATCGTTGGAATCATCATCTTTTCCACGACCACGAGAATCGTCGTCATTCTTCTTGTCCTCGATTTCGATCTTTGTGATAGCTCCGTTTTCAGAAATGATTTCAATTTTTTGACCATTTCGTTCAACTTCTATCTTTCCATCTTCTCCTGTAGCAAGGAGTGCGCTGAGTGCTCGCACAAGGTCGGCGTGCGCGTCACTTGTACCAAGAGCAGCAAGGGCTGTTTGGATGCCTCGTACAAAGTCGTCACGAGCGTCATCGCTGAGCACACTGTCGCGTCGTGCAGAATCATCGTCTGATATAAAATCTTTGTCCTGTGGACGGCTCGCACGATCTTCTGTTTCAAAAGAAAGTCGCGCAGCAACTACTTCTTCAGAAAGACTGTACTTTGTAGCAATAGCAGCGATAACTGTTTCGCGAGTAACTGCGGTCGTGGTAAATCCGTATTTTTTGTCATCGGCTTCCACTTTCACCACTGTTTCGTTGGTAAACACATCAGCTTCGATTTCAAGTACGGTTGCTCCACTGAGATTGACTGCTGTCTCCTGACGAGACGCTGCCTGTTCTTGCGAAATTTCTTCAGCCTCACGCAAACGTTCGCTGGCGATTTTTTCTGCAAAAGATTCTTTGTCGCTTGAAAGAGCGAGGCGTGCACGTTCGGCAGCAAGGTCAACACTGAAAAGTGTGTCGCCTGGCTTTGCGCTATCGGATGCGGCCACCACGGTACCGCCAGTGATAATAAGGAGAAGTGCAATAATTGCTGCTGTCATATATCTAACTCGTATACATGCGAATAATGTGCGGTAGCCCTTGTGAGGTAGCGTGTCTAATCAATACTTCTAATTCCATGCTCCCTTAGTATATACCCGAAGAAGACGAAAAGGTTACAGGTCGAATTGTTGGGGGCCTATCGGGAATCGAACCCGAATCGAAGGTTCCACAAACCTCAGTGTTAACCGTTACACCATAAGCCCCATATTGCGTCCGCCAAGCGAACGAATGCATTTATACCAGATATTTCGGCTTTTTGCTAGCCTATTTCGCCTTAGTATGAAGATACCGAACGAAAAGCTGACTTCCAAGAATAGCAAGAAGGATCACGAGTAGATACACACCAAGAAGCACCCAGAAATTCACCATGAGTCCGCGGAGTGCACCGAGAATGAAAATAAAGTACCAACTCGTAATGGAGATAGCTCCGAGCGCAAAAGCGATCTTGCGAAGACGTACGAGTTCACCTGGCTTATGCTCATGAGAGTCACCAAAACTAATATGAATAAGTTTTGGTTGTACGATCACATTGAGAAGATAGCCATTAACCACAAGCACAAAGACACCTATCATCTTCACGACGAATTTCGGAGTCGCAAGAAGAATTTCAGGTTTGATCATAAAGAGCCCAAATCCTGAAAGAAGAATAATACCAAGACCAACCCAGATCGCGTTTGAAATAGTCTTCATCACACTCGCTTCTTCTTCGGAAATCTTGTAGTCGCGGAGGAATTTGAAAAAGAGAAGGTCGGTAATGGTCGCTCCCCCGACGCCTATCGCCACACCAAAGAGATGAAAGAGTGTGAGAAGCTTGATGTGCGGCAAGAGCAGTTCACCAATACCACTGGTGAAGAACACTGCGGTTACTATAAAAATGACAGTTGAGATTGCAGCTGAAGAAAGACACCAGATACACCATTGCTTGAGGACAAACGCTTGGATGGAAATGAGGTACAGAGAGAAAAGAAAGGCACCACCCGAGAGCACGAGAATAATGAGCGAGAGAAGTGGGTTGCCAGCATGCGTCACAGCTACCACCCCGTGGAGGATGGCAATGAGCGCGTAATATCCCATACCAATAGCTTCGAGCGGTATACCGAGGAATGTGGAGTAGTCGGAAGTGACCACAGTGTCACAGTTGGAACGAAGCGGACAGATGAGTGGTTTTTTCGCGCGTTTCTTCTCAAAAATGTGATACGCGATCGAAAATCCGATGAACGACAAAAATAAAATAATGATATGCGCTGCTGTTTCCATAATGAAGTATCCTTACTATAGCAGTTTTTTCGCGACTATGACATCACGGTCAGAAACGCAGCCACGCTCGTGCGTAGAAAGTGAAAGTGTTACCTTCGTGTAGCGAATATCAATATCCGGATGATGCTCTTCTTCTTCGGCAATATCCGCAACACGCGCCACGAAGTCGATCGCCTCAGGAAATGTTGTGAAGGAATACGTTTTTGTGATTTGTTTTTTTGACACGTCGAATGTCCAGCCTTCCATTTCAGCAAGATTGAGCGCCACATCTTCGTCGCTCAGACATTCTGCTTTTTTGCATGTCGCACAGATTTCCCCTTTCATATTATTCACCTTGGCAAGAAAGAGTCGGCTTGGTATCGCGAGCAATCGCACTTCCAAGGTTGTCGACACAGAAATACTGGCTGTTTGAAATAGGAGCAGCGATCACAAATGTTTTTGCGGTACTTGCGCAGACCACAGTGCCTGTTCCTAGAAGTCCTTCGAGTGGCACGATGAGGCTTTTGGCTCCAAGATCATCGGGAGATGTGCAGAATCCTGCGTAACTTTTTTTCTTGCTGTAGTAGCTTTCGGCAATAGCGCGTGTTGTTGAAAGCGTATTCTTCACACTGGTATCGCGACGAGCGATAGCAACATTCTGTTGGTGTTCAACATAGGACTCAGCAGAAGAAAGCATAGGAGTAGTGAGCGTGGTGTTGTAGTCGGAAATAGTCGCAGTCACCTGTGCAGAAAACGCACTGAGACTTCCGATTGGTTCAGGAGTGCGTACTTTGAATGAGACTTTTCTCAGAAGCATATCTCGCTTACCGAGCCATACTTCTCCATCGGTGAGGACGAGAGTTTTTAAAATGGATTCAAAGCGGGCAGGAAGGTCGTGAGGGGCGAGCGCAGCGAGCGCCGCATCAATGTTGCTTGAAACGAGAGAGAATTGGAAACGACGAACAGGTGTTCCCGCATCATCCCCTTCTGGAAGTTCACTTGTCACTGAAAGAGCACCACTGTGTGTGAGCGCTTCAAATACAGCAGGAGAACGAGTGATAATGTCGAGTGTTTCAATTATTTCTCCAGGAAGATCTTGGGTTATCTCTTCATCGTGAGGCACTGTAAGCCACAAGGGTTGTCGAGCAGCAAAGATTTCATTCAATTCTTCTGCTCCTTCTATCTCGTCTGTTTTAATATGAAGAAGATTTTCAGACACTACCCCTTCTCCACGCATAGATACGCTCGCTCCCGCTGATTCTTGGGTTTCAATAGAGTATCGAGTGGTATAGGTAGCCCCAGTATCACTTTGTGTAACGCCTCCTGAAAGTACGATGCTGAGAGGAAATTTAGTTTCATCTCCGAAGTCCGGAGGAAACACAACACCGAAATCTTTGAGTTCATCGCGCCCAGAAGAAGAAAGAGTTGCCTCAGCTTCGATATTCACGTTGTATCGATACGAAGTGAGTGCGCCAAACTTTTCAAACGACGCGCCAAGAACTGCGCCCGATGAAGGGTTGAAGTAAGTGACGTATGCATAGTACCCTCCTGCAAGCATCGCAAGAATAAGAATGATAATACCAAGCATTTTGAATATTCTTTTTCCTGAACCACCTCCACGCTCACGGATAACAACGTCACTTTCTGCGGGCATCCCGACAAAATGAGGAATCTCTCCCACATGCGTCGGTGCGTATATTCCAGGATTCGTAGATGGTGTCTCAGTGCGAGCTATCGGCTGATACTGAGAAATAGGACGAGCACCCATAGGCGCAGCGGTTGGTTGCTGCATTTGTGGCGCTTGATATAGAGGCGCTGAAGACATCACTGGTTGCACTGGAGTGAGCGGTTGAATAGGAGTCATTGGTTTTGGCTCTGCCGGCATTTGCACTTGGTTTACAGCGTAACCACCGTAATTCATTGGACTTGCGACTGGCTGAGGCTGGAAGGACTGGGGTTGCTGCGGCAAAGGTGCAGGCTGCGCTGGAGCAGGAGCTGCGGCTGGCTGTTGCCATGGATTCTGCGCGGCGGTAGGAGGAGTGACAGGCTGCGCTTGAAACACCGGCTGGCTTGGCGCTGCTTGTGTATTTCCCCATGGAGATGTTGGCTGCTGTGGCTGGAAAATTTCTCGTGGCTGCTGCACGAGCGAAGAAGAAGGTGCAGGCTGGGGCGCTCCCGCTGGCGCAAATCGTCCGCTTGGGTTTGCAATAAACGAAAGCGCTTCATCCACATCGACAGGATTCCACCCACCGCGGTCGACGAGTACACTTCGAATCGCCTCACGCGAAGCACCAGCGCGAAGTTGTTCTTTTATGTAAAATAAAATATCTTGATTGATCATACGCTGTGTGTATTGTAGCACATGAGAAAAGTACATGCGCAAGAAAAAAGCCTCGAGATTATCTGAGGCTTTTAAAACATATTCATTGCTCAAGATTGAGAGCAAATGAAATATTCATGACAGTTTCACTTCGAGCTTTTCCGCTCGGATTGATTTCATAATGGAGAAACCACCCAGGACGAATGTAGGTTGTCGTAAACCCAAAATACTCATCCGACTGTACGCCAAGATACAACGCACTCCGCCGACCCGAAATAATACATTTTGAAAGAGACACGCGTTTGTATTCTTCAAACGTCTTATCCACGAGAAAATGTAGCTCAAAGCGCATTTTCAAAACATCGTTCTGAGCGACGGTTCTCACACCGACGAGCGTTTTACTTTCAAAAGAACCTATTTCCGATTTGGATGTCACACCTTCAGTGGCTCGCGTGCGACGTGTATCATTCCCTGCAGTCACTCCCATGAGCACACTTTTTGTGCCAACAAGAATAGAACCAAACGACTCAACCTTCCTAATTGAAAAATTTCCTTCGTAGAAAATATCAATAACGGCCGGCGTAATCTTCGGGTGAACCAGTCGGTAGTAGAAACCCAATTTCGTTTCAAGAGTCACGACAGGGTCCGATACTTCACTCCCTGAAACTTTTTTCTGAACAGGAATGCCAAGCTTCTGTCTTTTATACAGAGCACCGAGAGATATTGTTCCAGCAAACGCTGAGGTGTCGCCTTCTGGAACAACGCAGTAATCAAAAGGCGGATACTGTCCAAAAGACACAGTGCTTACACAGAGCACCAAGAGAAGAATTATGTTTTTCATATAAAAAGAGCTTTTCTTGTAGTATACACCTCTTTCAGTGAAGGGATTTTAATGCTAGCCTCAAGACATGCAAGAAAGCTTTCGCGAAGGAAACAACATAACGGCATGGAAAAACGAAGGCGAGCTTCTCTCTGAACTCGTGGAGCGCATCCGAAATGAGTTTGATATTCAAAAAGATTCCCCTATCACCTACGCCGGAAGGCTCGATCCAATGGCGGAAGGAGTGATGCTGCTTCTTGTAGGAGAAGCTGTCCACGAAAAAGATATCTACCTCAAACTTCCCAAAACATACGAGGTTGAAATGCTCTTTGGAATCTCGTCCGACACGAGTGACGCGCTTGGAATAGTCAGCGGACATGAAACAGTGCCATCGGCAGAAACCGCAAGTGAAACAATCCGAACCTTCCCAAAAACATACGCGCAGCGGTACCCAAACTATTCATCGAAGCCCGTAAACGGCAAGCCACTTTTCCAGCATGCGCGAGAAGGAACTGAAATAAAAGCGCCGACACATGAGGTAACAATACATGAAGTGGAAATAAAAAATTCCCGTGAAGAAACAGGAAGCGAGATCGCAGATCGAGCGATCCAGCGAATCCAAAAAGTGAACGGAGATTTCCGACAAAGTGAGTGTATCGCATCATGGAAGCAGTTTCAAAAAGACTTTGCTGAGAAAAAGTTTCTGATCGTTGAAACAACCATCACGGCCGAAGGCGGCACCTACATGCGCATGCTCGCACAAGACATTGCCGAAAAAATGCAAACAGGAGCAATCGCGTGGAAAATAGTGAGAACAAAAATTGGAAATTAAAAAAATCGGCACAGGTGCCGATTTTTTTAATTGATGTGCGCGAGAGAGGACTTGAACCTCCACGCCCTTGCGAGCGCTACCACCTCAAGGTAGTGCGTCTACCAGTTTCGCCACCCGCGCAGGTGTTTCGAAGCATCAAACTGATGCGCTTCGCATTGTACACGAATACCCATCTTTTTCAAGGGCTAAGTCTTGCAGGGCTCATTTTGATTTGATACATTGAATCTGGTGCTTGTGAGGGCTCAGGCTCTCTCGCGGTTACAATTAAACTGCAGCCAAGTACCATCAAAGCACCCGCCGTTTGGCGGGTTTTTTGATTCAATCGCTCTCAAGATCTCCACTGTGCATCCGCCGCTCGCCAGTCCCCCTATCTTTTCCCCAAAACGGAATAATGCTCAGAAAAAACTTTTCAGCGCCCTCTATCTCTTTCACCACGACTTTCACTCGAACTTTTGATCCGTGTGATTCCATGATCGCAATAAATTCATAATAGGTCGTCCATTTCAATACCTTCTGCCACCGCTTCTGTTTCTTTACTCTTTCGAACTTCTGAGTTTTCCATACTCCTTGAAGGGTGCGCGAATACTTCACTACTTCCGGAGCAAGAGCGAGATGCCGAAAACGAGTGAATTGATCTTGCAGCGGACGAGTCCTGTTCCATGCTTTGAATATCAGATGATCCAAGCCTTTGGAATTAAAGAGGACTTTTTCATTGAAGTACGGGCAATGCACAGCCACAATATTTTCATACGCGATTTCAGCTGTGCGTTTTACATGATTGAACTTTTCAGCATCGAATTCCATACTCTTCGATGATACCTAATCTGTGGTAAAGAAAAATAAAAGCCCGCATGGTGCGGGCTTTTATTATGCTTCTGTTGTTTCTGCAGTTTCTTCGGTCACTTCTTCGTCACCGGCTGCGCTGACGTGTACGCGCTTCATCTTGCGGCGAACATCACGAACAGCTTTTTCACGGACGTAGTAGAGCTTTGAACGGCGAGCGCGAGCCTTCTTCACAACTTCAATCTTGTCGATAATAGGTGAGAAGAGCGGGAAAATACGTTCTACACCAACACCACTCGCAACTTTGCGAAGTGTAAAGGTAGCACCGATTTCTGCGCCGTGCTTGCGTGCAAGAACCATGCCTTCAAAAGCCTGGAGGCGTGACTTGCCTTTTTCATCGGTAATCTTTGACCATACGCGAAGGGTGTCGCCAGATGAAAAATCGAGCGTCTTGCGGCTGTCCATGTCTACCGGGGTGAGTTTCATAGCAGTTTTCATACCGCGAAACTTTAGCACGGAATCCCTTTCTCTGCAAGGCGGATAGCGTGTTCGAAGTCAGATGGGAAAGGAGCCTCGATTGTAAGGGGTTTTCCGGAAGGAAGCGTGAGCGTAAGCGAGCGCGCATGGAGGGCAAGTCGTGTAAATCCAAGCACATTGGTTCTTCCTGGCGTATACAGACTATCGGCCACTATCGGATGATTAAGATATTTAAAATGAACACGGAGTTGGTGTGTGCGACCCGTCTTTGGTTTCGCAATCACATACGTGTACGTGCCTTCTTCAGTGCTTCCTTTCTTTTCTTCCACGCCGATACGATAGAGCACCTGAAAATCAGTCTCTGCTTCCCGAAGTTCTCCTCGCGCTGCTTTTCCTGCAGCCCACCTGCGCACATCTCCCCCACTTCTTCCGATCGGCACATCAATCGTGCCTTTGTCTTCTTTCAAACTCCCATACAAAAACGCATGATATGTTTTTTGCACTCGATGTTCCTGGAATGCTTCTTTTAGAAATTGAAATGCTGCATCATTCTTCGCGATGATCATCGCCCCTGACGTTTCTTTGTCGAGTCGATGCACAATCCCCGGACGAAGCACCTCTACCCCACGCAGCGTCATTGGCTCGCCCACACTTCGTATATCTGGGTAGGTATCAAAGATCATATCCGCAAGCGTCCTCTCGGGCGACTTCCCATCACCATGAACAACGAGCCCCGCGGGTTTGTTGATCACGATCACATCGATATCTTCGTAGAGAATAGGTGGCATATTAGTTGGCGATTAGTTCTGACATAGTAACAGGTTCGAGCCCTTTTGCACGAAGATTGTCGATAAGGTATGGAAGCGCAGCAAGGTCAGTGTCACTGAAATGGAGAATAATAATATCTCCTGCTTTGGCACGTGATGCAAGATCTTCACCCACAACTTTTCCATCTACTCCCTCGGCAAGTACGTGATAATCCGCATACGAATCAAGAGACCAGAGCGCAATATTCTGAAGACCATTTTGCTTGAGCACAGCACTGTGTGTGTCTGGAAGCCAGCTGTCTTCCGTGAATCCATCTTTGTTGGGTGGACGAAACCACACCACACGCGCAGAAGGATTGATCTTCAAAATAGCTGCTTTCGCCTTTTGAAGTTCTGTGCCGAGTTCGGATGGAGTAATGTGCGTAATCCATGGATGTGTGAATGTGTGGTTCCCAAATTCAATACCCACCGGTACTGCTTTTTTCCAGACACTCGAGTATGCGATAAGCTGTTCAGCAGCAGGGAAAAAAGTAGCTTTTGCTTTTTTCTGTTCAAAGACCGCGATCATGTCACGGACGTTATCAATGTCATACCCATCGTCGATAGTAATAGCAACCTTGCCCTTTGCGGTGCGTGAACGCTCATACACAGAGAGTGTGTTGTACACGGCAGTCTTGCTCCCCAACACGCGCATGTAATCAGATTCAATGGAAAGCGTATTTTGGTTTGGAGAAGGAATGAGAGCAGTCACCGCACCAGACTGTGCATGCACCACTTCATACGCCTTTGATGTGAACACTCCGCGATCTGAAAGCGAAAGCTGCATGATCATCCCTGGATCGCTATCACCTTCACCGGAAACGAAATCTCCGAGCGAATAGGCAATCATCCCTCCTCGATACTGTTCAACATCAAACACATCTTGGGGGCCGTAAAAAATAACAGCATCAGCTCCCGCATCAATGATAAGACGACCGAGAAGTTCATCACGATACGTATGAGCACTTTTCCCAGATACATGTACCACAACAGTCAGAGCATCCACACTCTGACTCGCCTTTTTAATGGTCGAAAGAAGAGCAAGATCACGAACACGAGCAACGTGCGGGTATGAAACGATCTTTCCGTATTCCTTGTTTGAAATATCAGACACTGACATCACGCCAAAACTCAAATCTCCTTTTTGAAAGATGAGGAGCCTGCGTGCCGTATCAGCCGACTCTCCAAGACCTGTCCACTGCATGCCAAGACTGGTCAGCGAAGAAAGTGTTCGGGCCACAGAAGAGTACGTACCGCTCGTAAATGCTTTTCCTCCGAGAGCCACCGCATCTACACCAGCTCGGTCGAGAGCCTCAATACCAAACTTCGTGGTATATGCTTTTGATGTTTCGTACGAGACAGGAGTTTCAAGATTTACGATAGTCGCATCATCGGCGAGGGTGAGTTTTTTTGAACCAGAAAAAAGTGCGTCGAGTGAAGCGGTAGAATTGTTTCGTGAATATGAAAAGAAGTCCGCGCCGAGCATCGTATTGCCGGCAAAACTGAGCGTTATGCCCGGCGCGGACCCATACACCGGCACCACCACCGACTTCACCACATCTTTTTCTGCCGCCGGAAGTGAGCTAAATGTCCCGACATAGCTTTTTGTGGTAGCACCATAAAGAAGGAGTACAGCCCCTGATACGAGAACCACAGATTTTACAAAAAGGTGCTTCATACTGGTATAGTCTAAGACTAGCATGGAACCTTGAATCATGTGCTTGAAAAAAAGACTCAGGTGTTGTAGAATCCCCGAGTAGTTTTGAAGGGCGATTAGCTCAGTTGGTAGAGCAACCCGTTTACACCGGGAAGGTCAGAGGTTCAAGTCCTCTATCGCCCACATTTGAAAGGAGGGAAAGGCAAAGCGTTGCTCCGGGGGTAAGTCCTCTTTTTTATTGTGGTATCATTCCCCTATACGCCCTTGTAGTTAAATGGATATAACTGCGGACTTCTAAGCCGCTATTGTTGGTTCGATTCCAACCGAGGGCACATACGTAATTAGATACTTGGATCACCCACCACCGGTTGCTGTGTTTTCAGGGTTTCAAATTCATTTTTCTTTTTTGAATATCGTTCAAGGACTGATTCGAGTTTGGCGCGGTTGATAGGCTCGCGAGAAAAGGTAGCATCCTCTCCTTGTAAAAAGACGTTGCTTGAGACTCGGTAATAGAGAAAGACTCCTGCTGCCACAGCCGCGATACTCACCATCAAAAAAAGAGAAAACATCGATCGCCAGAGACGATACGGAGATTCCAGTATCGGTTTTTGGATCGATACAGGAGTGTGGCGAAGTATGTGTTTCATTGAAAATAATTTCATACCTATGATCCAAAACTAATAAGTTCAATTTCCATATCGGCATTCCACAGTGGTGCTGTGGTTACCGGTACGCCTTCGGGAAAATCAACACCAGCACCGGCCTTCGAAAGAGAAAGGCGTGTAAATGAAATCTCAACCGGCATCGTCTCAAGAAGACGAAGGAGGTGGTGAATATTCTGAAACTGACCAGAAGCAATAACGGTGAGTGAGAGTGTTTTCTTTTCTTCGTTCACTTCAGCATTGGTGATTTCAAGTCGTGTGCCAGTGGGTACCGCGAATGCTTCGATCGATTCGATGAATCCTACGATAGTGTCACTTCCGACAAAGTATGAAGCGAGCGTGTCGCGCTCAGCTTCGGTGGATTGGAGTGTCTTCTTGAGAGTGAGACGGTCATCCCGATTCTTCCTGAGAAACCCAAGATCAGCTTCAGAGACAGCAACAAACTCACTTTTCTTTTTTATAATAACGGCAAAATACGTACAGACAGAAAGAGCTATGCCCGCAAGAACGAGTGTGAGGAGCAGTGGAAGTGTTGTATTTCGTGTATTCATAGCTAATTCTCTGCGCTGTTAAACTGAAGACTAAATTGAATGTTCTTGTCCCTCACAAGATTGGACACAGGAAGATTGACACCAGAAAACCGCGCGTCTTGTTTGAGGGTATCTACAAAGGCAATAAGATCAGCTCGAGCGCGCGCTTCACCTTCAATACTGAGGACGGTGCCTGTGTCGCTGTGTTCCATATGAAAACTCGTCACAGCAACACCAGGGTGTTTTTCCAAAAGAAGTGGCGTGATAAATTCTTGCACTGGGAGCACGGCATCATCATGAGAAAATACATGGAGTTTGGTGTTGATATCTCGCACAACAGCAGCGAGTGACTCACTTTCTTTGGTGAAATCTTCTTTACGAATGTCGGCAAGCTCGCTTACAACATTGTTCTCTTTCACACGAAGAAGAAGATAGGATGGGAAAAGAGCAACGGAAGCGATGGTGCCGGCGTAGAAAAGAAGGAGTGCGGCGACGGCAACCGCGCGCGCCCTTCGGGCGCGCGCAATCTTTTTCTTTTCATCAAATGGAAGAAGATTACTCATAGTCAAAGTCCCCCATCGCAAGGCCAATAGCCGTCGCGTATGAAAGTGATTCTTTTCTATTAATCTCAGGAATATATTCAGTGAAGTCTGTAATATTCACCCACGGATTCGCAAGACCCACCGGCATCCGAAGTGCCGAAGAAAAATATCCTGCAAGGCCAGGAAGGTTGGCATTACCACCCGCAAGCACAATCGACTCTATTTTCGGACGGACAGCGCCTTCGTCATCTTTCTGAGTATGCCAGTACGTATACGTGCGGCTAATCTCATCACGAATAGCAGAAAGCGTACTCACCATAGCGCTGAAAGCTTCGCGGTTATCCGCACTTTCAGAAAGACCAATCTCATGTTTGAGCGCTTCTGCTTTCTCGAAGTCCACACCAAGCGCACGCTGGATAGCCTGGCTCACACCAAGACCTCCGACATCGACAGTACTGGTGAAAAGCACCGTACCAGCATGCATGATAGAAATACCCGTGCGAGTCGCGCCAAAATCAACAACCATCACCGTCGCACCGTCCCCTTCACTCACCACCGCACGCGCGAGCGCTTGTGCTTCAAGTTCAAAAGAAAGAGGTGTAAGTCCTGCGAGTGAGAGCGCCTCGAGGTATCCATCGAGCAATTCTTTGCTCGCAGCAACAACCTGAAGGTCGTATCCATCATCGTGTGTTTCAACAATATCAAAATCAAACACCGCTTCAGCTGGCGAAATCGGAATATGTTCTTCAAGAGTAAGTTCCACGGCATTTCGAAGGTCACGGTATTCCACACGACCCACTCGCACACGAAAAAGATACACTTGCTCTTCAGGAAGAGACACGCGAACAAAACTCAAATTCTCTTTCACGCGAAGCGCGCGTAGTATTTCCCCAAAACGTTTTGGATCAATCACTTTTCCTGAAGCAATCACTCCTTCAGGAATCGAAATGCTTCCGTACCTTCCCAGGGTCAGCCAAGATCGAGATGAACGCAGCTCAGCGTACTTCACCGATCGGTCGGAGATGTCGATCCCAACAGACCGAAGCAGAAGAAGCGTCGGCATTGGGAATGCATGGTGCTCTCGCGTGTGAAGCATATGCATTTAGTATATCACTAAACTTTTTTCTTGCGCGTTTTCCAAAAGCCGATAACGGGCACAAGAAGTGATCCGCCGATAACAACAAGAATAATCGGCGAGAGAAACTTTTCAAGATCAGGAATGAGGTGGCCGAAAAAATAGCCGACCATGATGATACTGCCACTCCAAAGAAATGCACCGAAGATATTGTACAAATGAAATGTGCGACCCTTCATACTGCCCACTCCCGCAAGGATAGGAAGGAAGGTGCGAACGATAGGAATGAATCGTGCGATGATCACCGCTTTTGTTCCGTGACGCGCAAAAAACGCAACTGTTCTTTCTATATATTCTGGCTTCACAAAACGTGACGGTTTCGTGACCAGTCTGTCTCCGAGTTTTTTTCCTGTGTAATACCCCACAAGACCGCCAAGCGCGCTTGAGATCGCCACCACGGGGATAAGTACTGGAAGAGAAAACAATCCTTCAGCTGAAAGAAACCCCGCCGCAAAAAGAAGTGAGTCGCCAGGAAAAATGAAACCGAAAGCAAACCCACTTTCAAAAAAAATGATCAGCGAAACACCGACGAGCCCGCCTTTGGTGATGAGTGCGACAGGTTCAAGGAATTCCATACTTAACGAACGCTCGATCCGGGAGCCACTGGCACTTCAGGCACAAGAAATGTTGGCGCGCCTTCTCCGACCGCCATGAGCATGCCATGGCTTTCCACTCCGCGGATCGTGCGTGGCTCAAGATTTACAATATATAAAAGCTGCTTGCCGATGAGGTCTTCATACTCGGGAACATACTCGCGAATACCTGAAACAATCTGACGAAGCACCGATTCACCTTCTTCATTTTTTTCTCCAAAGTCTATCTCACAACGAAGAAGTTTGTCGGACTCGGGAACCGGCTCAACCACACGCACCGTGCCGACGCGGATATCCATTTTTTTGAATTCATCGTAATTGACGTATTCCATATATACAGAGTATACACCGAAAAGGCTTACGCACGCTTTCGATCAAGATACCGCTGAAGAATCACTGCTGCTGCACGAGCATCGAGGTCTTCTGGTTTTGCAAAAGAAGCTTTGCGCGCGTTGTTGCTCTCCTTCCCCATTCGTCCATGTGCTTCAAATGAAGAAAAGAATTCTTTTTCAAATCGCACCGGAAGTTCAAAGCGGCGTTCGAGGCCATCGCCAAATTCGCGGATTTTTTTCTGGACAGGGTTCTCTTCGCCTCCTTCTCCCACAGAAAGTCCCATCACTATCTCTTCCACACCTTCAGCGCGGATCAGCCGCTCAAGACCACCCATCACCCCGGCTTGGTTTTCGAGCACTGCATAGGGAGTCGCCAAAGTGCCGCCCTCATCCGAGAGCGCGAGGCCGATACGTTTGGTTCCATAGTCGATGCCGAGGTATTTCATGTGGAGAGTATAGCAGATGCGGGATTCAGAGTCTTTTTTGCCGCGCCCTGCGTTGCTTTAAAGGAACAGCATCTTTCCAATTCCACCATTTCAAAAGATCCAGGTGATGTTCGTCTTTCGATGCAAAATACACCGCGCAGCGAAATACATATAGAAGGCAGCGGTCTTCAATGCGACCAACACGCTTGTTGTGTTTTGCATACAGTTTCTCCGGATCGGCATTTTTAAGGTCAGAAACCTTCCTCACCCCTATTTCATACAAATCGAGCGCGACAGCTTTCCCGACACCCGGGATGATGCGGAGAGCTTTGAGAATACGTTGCTTTTCCATGTAGAAAGTATACTCTAGGTGTATGAATTTCGAACAACCATCTGAAAAAGCAGAGACACGGGAGATAGGAAAATTTACGTTGGAAAAACTCTCCCGAGAAATAGGAGCAATGGAGGAGGAATTGAATTTTTTAGAGAACAATCCAAATCCCAGCGAAGTCGGTGAGGCGTTTATTCGATTGGCTAACGAACGACTAGGGATGTACAAAAACGAAGTTGATCGACGCTCAAGACTCAACTAACCCGAGCAATTACTTGAAAATCTGCCCTCTCTCTGCTACTATGCGCCTGTCCCTGACAACAGAAAACGGAGGCGTCGCATAGTGGTTTAGTGCACCTGTCTTGAAAACAGGAGTATCGAAAGGTACCGAGAGTTCGAATCTCTCCGCCTCCGCTATAAGCAGGTAGCACGACACGCTATCTGAAACAGGTAAACATAAAGAGCGGACGTCCGCTCTTTATGTTATTAGATATTCTGATCAAGAAACTGTTTCAATGCTATCAAATCTTTTTTGTCCTTGTCGTAGTGGTACGAAATAATGCCAACCGACTTTGCTAATTCTACTGCTTCAGGATTGTGTTCAAAGTAAATCACATCTGACAGTTGCCAGTGGTACTGCTCAAGAAGGGTTTTGAAATACACCGGGTCAGGCTTATCTGGACTGTGCTTCATGGTGAATACTGGATACGGAACATCATCTAAACCAAACTGAACTAACTGTTCGTCGTTGGCGTTGGTTACAATAACTTTTTTGTTGGGATACGTTTCAAGTAAATCAAAAAGCTCTTCAAACTTTTTATATTCACCGGATTCACTTTTTATTATTGCAGCATTCACTGCGTCTACAAGGATTGTTTTCATATATTTCAGAAGTATACCTGTGTAATGAACATCCAGTATACCACCATTAAAGTCACACCATCATACTCACCGCTTCATAAAAGTGGTAGAATCTACCTATGACATACAACATCCATCCCTTGCTTGTTCACTTCCCTATTGCCTTCCTGCTACTCTACTCACTCCTTCGTATACTGCCGTTTGATCGCTGGTTTCCGAAAGTATCATGGACACACGTGCGCCCCATTCTTCTTGTGGCAGGAATACTCGGAGCATTTGCTTCCAACATGACAGGAGAAATAGCCGAACACATTGCGCGCCCAGATCACGATCTGGTAGAGACGCACGCATTCTTTGCACTCGCTTCAACATGGATCTACGGCATACTCCTCGCTGGTGAAGCGTTTTTTGTGGTGAAACCGATCGTACTGAAACACATACAACACGAAGGGTTTTTAAAATTGTTTGCTCTTCTTCAGCGCATGCTTACCAACCGCACACTCACGTGGAGTCTGGCGGTACTGGGAGTGTTGGCGATTTCAATCACCGGACTACTCGGTGGAGTGATGGTGTACGGTGTTTCCGCTGATCCACTGGCACCGTTTGTACTGAAGCTCTTGGGGCTCTAGTTCACTCGCGGCTGTTTCTCATTGACTTAGCTTTGTAAAAAACGCACAATACCTACAGTGAAAAAAATCACCGATCTCACTGAGAAATACATTTCGCAATTTGTGTACGGAGCCACAGATGGGACAATAACCACCTTTGCCATCGTCTCGGGAGTTATGGGTGCCAACCTTCCTTCAACAATCATTTTACTTCTCGGTGTCTCCAACGTGCTCGCCGATGGATTTTCAATGGCATCATCCAACTATCTTTCAGCACGAACCGAAAAAGAAAATGTGGTGCATCCTGTAAAATCAGCGGCGGCAACATTTGTGGCGTTTGTGGTGGTGGGCACGATACCTCTCATCCCCTTCATTGTCGGAATATTTTATACCATCGCCGAGTCCCGACAATTCGTCTACTCCATCATTGCCACAGCTATCGCATTTATCGTTTCGGGCGCTATCCGAGGAAAAGTCACAGGAGGAAATATAACTAAAGCCGCACTCGAAACTCTGCTCATCGGAGGAGTCGCTGCATATATCGCGTATATAGTGGGGTATGTGCTTAAAGGGATTGTGTAGAATAAAAAAACGACTACTTCGTTACACACTATCGTTATGAAAAAACTCTCGACCGGCACCATACACACCCTCCCGAAAGATCTCGAAAAAGCACTCTCCTCTTCTCTGGCAATAAAAGAGGCGTGGCAGGACATCACTCCACTCGCTCGCAACGAATGGATCTGCTGGGTTACATCAGCCAAGAAAGAAGAAACGCGCGAGCACAGAATTAAAAGAACATCTGAAGAACTGGCAAAAGGAAAACGTAGGCCGTGTTGTTGGGCGGGGTGCATTCATCGGTAAATAAAGTGAATAAAAAAAGCTGTCCGAGATGGACAGCTTTTAAAGTTAGTCAGGCAGGCTATCAACAACAACTATCTGAGGATCTCGCGTCATAGATTGTTGTCGTGGTCCATACCACACGGTAGCGATAATCTTTTCACCCGCAATAAGATGTGGAAGGAAATGTGGATCTGCTGGCATCATTTCTTTCTGAGGAAGAGCATCGACACTAAAGCGTTTCGGTCGACCGTTAGTGAGCTTTTCTCGAGTAAACCAGGAAGTAAGCACACGCCACCAATACAGTTTCATAACACAAGACCGAGGCACGGTATATACTCGTGCGGTTATTGTGAATGGTTCATCTGTGTCTGGTGTATTATGAAGGTAGAGAATACCTGCGTAGGTAAGGTACTCAGGAAGAACATAAAAACCGAACTCTTCCCACAGCTCACGTAAAGCACATTCTTCCCAGCTTTCACCATACTCACGGCCGCCACCTGCTCCATTCCAACATCCTTCACCGGGTTTGTGTTTGTCCTTCCCGGGATACTTCTTTGCAAGTTCCACCGATTCGCCATCAAGAACATAGATAAGCGTAGCTTCCTTAAGTTTTTTTTGAGGTCGTATATCACGTACATTCATAATAGAAGGTATTTTCTGCTATTAAACCCTTCTTTCACTACAAACACAAGCCTCTTCGTGATACTATATATTCAAGATGGAAAACGAACAGACATCGCTTTCGTGGTCGGCGCACGAATATGAATGGAAAGAGCGCAGCGTAGACTGGTTTTGGACTATTGGTCTTATCGCTATTGCCGTACTCGTGGGCGCTGTTCTTTTAGGCGACACTTTGTTTGGCATCCTCCTTGCGCTCGGTCTTGGTCTTATCGCCTATCTCAGTATTCGAAAACCCGAGATCATCACCGTGGTGGTAAATGAAAAAGGAATCCTCATCGGCGAAAACTTTCTTCCCTACAAAAAGCTCAAACATTTCTATGTAGCAAAAGATTCTGCCTCTCCTTCCCTCCTTCTTATGACAGACCGATTCTTCATCCCGATGGCAAGCGTGCCGCTCGAAGGCTCCGATCCTGATATCATCCGCGAATATCTTCTCCCGCATCTTGAAGAAAAAGAAATGGAAGAATCTCGCTCGCACAAAATACTTGAACGATTTGGGTTGTGATTATTTTTTTCTGAAGAAAAGAGTGGCGGCGCCAAAACCAAGGGCAAGGCCAATAAGGCCGGCGAGCGTAAGCGAGCCGGCCTTTGTGCTGCTCTGTGTACCAGTCGAAGGCACAACATCAAATGCAAAGTCAGCAGCAGCGATTCGTTCATCGCCTTTCAAAAACTCGAGTGCTGCCGTATACGAACCAGTTGTTGGCATCACAGCGGTGACGCGCCCCGTTCCCGATTCACCAAGTGTTGTTTTCAATTTTGCACCAAGCGCCAATTCTCCGGCGGCATCTTTAAACCGCACAAAGAGTGCATCGACAGGAATCGTTTCTTTTGTATCTTTATCCAAAAGGTAAAAAACATACTGATGCGGATTGCCCGCAAGAATATTCGCTTCCTTGTATTCAAATTCGACAATATACTTCCCCACTTCTTTCTGTTGGGTGATAAAGTCACCGTGAGCGAGAGCGGCTGTTTTAAAAGAAAAACACAACAGGAGTACGAGAATAATTTTTGACATAGGATAAGTATACCCCAACAAAGAAGGAACCCTCTGTTTATTTCCCCGCAAAGGCTCCCGTGCCGTTTCGACCTTGTCGTGCGTCAAGTTACATAAGAAAGGATTTGTTCTGGGCTGTCTATAAAACCGTCCACCAACTCCTCGATGTCGGAAAAATAAGATCTGTCTTGATACCCATAGGTCACAAGCAGGACACGCATGTCGAACTGTTTTGCATCCAATACATCTCCGACCGTATCAGTTATAAAAAGAACATCGGTGGACTCTACTTCGTAATCGTGTAGTATTTTTTCAAATTTTATTTTCTTATCTTTCGACACCTCTGTGCCGTATACGCTGTCAAAATGGTCAATGTCATTTTTAACCAAAAATTGTTTTGTTGATTCTGCGCTAGCAGAGGTGTTTATGACTAAAGTGTATAGAGGATATAGTTTCTTGATGAGCGCATCTATTCCTGCAAAAATCGGCAAGTCGTTTTTTGTCGGAAGATAGACCTCCCTTATCCATCGGTCCCTTTCTTCTTTGGTTTGGACAGAACGCCCTAACTTTTTTATTTCTTCATGGATATTTCCATTAAAAAGAACCTTGTGCTGTTCCGGCTTCAAAGCCGGCCAATCGCGCACATTCATTTCGTAAGAGTGTTTCCAACTATCTATAATTACTCCATCGAAATCAAATATGATAAGTTTTTTCATAAATCTTCTGGTGATCCCGGCAGGAATCGAACCTGCATCATAACTTCCGCAAAGTTACGTCCTATCCATTGAACGACGGGACCAGAGCGACTGTCGTCGCAGAGCAATTTATAACTTAAAAACGCTTAAAAGTAAAGCGTTTTAGTCTTTTGCCCATTCTTCCAATTCTTCTACGCTCGCTTCCCCACAGATCGTCTTGTTGTTTTTGGTGTTCACAAAAAAAGGCACGCCGCCGCATTCTTCGCCAACATCATACGAAAGCAGCAGCTTTTCATTTTCCTTATCGTGCCACACCTCAAGACGCTCAACCGACTGGCCACTCTTTTTCTCAAATGCATCAATAGCCGGGCGCGCATTGTCGCAGTGAGGGCATTCCTTTCCGTAAAAATGAAGTAGGTGATTCATGCTCCGAGTGTACAGGGAAAATAAAAAACAATCCACTTGCGGTGGATTGTTTTTCGAGGTCTCGCTATTTAGTGATACGTGAGAGGCGAGCTTTCTTGCGTGAAGCGGTGTTCTTCATGATCACGCCGCGCTTTGCTGCCTTGTCGATAGTCTTCTGAGCTTTAACAACAGCCTTCTTGGCTTCGTCTTTCTTTCCTTCTTTGACGAGACGCTCAACGGCTTTAGTTGATTCTTTCAAAAGCTTCTTGCTTTGGTCATTCACTGCCTTCTTGCGAAATGATGCGCGAAGGGCTTTTTTTGCTGATTTGGTGATTGGCATAGAAAATAGTCTATAGTAATGGCTTCGATCAATTCCAAACGAGACACTGTTTGCATTGAATATCCCTACTATACTGAAATTTTAAATATTAGCAAGGTTAGAAAGGATTCCCTCCTTCCTGCTATACTCTATCGTATGATCGGCTACCTTGAAGGAAAATGTATCGATATCGCTGAGCGACACGCGGTTGTTCTCGTGGGCGGCGTCGGATACAAAGTGAATCTCCCCGAAGAAGAACTTCGCGGACTCGTGCTCGAGAATGAAATCGCACTGTGGATCTACACCTCGGTGCGCGAAGACGCGCTCGACCTCTTCGGCTTCCGCACACGCGACACCCTCGACTTCTTCGAAATGCTTCTTTCTGTTTCCGGCATCGGTCCACGCTCAGCGCTTTCTATTCTTTCTCTCGCGCCGACAGCAACACTTGCCACAGCGATAGGTACCGGCGACACCTCATACCTCACCAAAGTTTCAGGTATTGGAAGAAAGACGGCAGAAAAAATCGTCATCGAACTTCGCGACAAAATGATCGGTCGCAGTAGCGGCACCACAGAAAGTGCGCGAACACTTCGTGGCGACAGTGATGCAGTGGAAGCACTTCAAGCGCTCGGCTACTCACAAAGCGAAGCACGAAAAGCGATCCAAGAAATCGACCCAGATATCACCGAAACAAACGCAAAGATCAAGGCGGCACTTAAAAATTTGGGGAAATAAAAAAGGCCCTCTAAGGGGGCCTTATTTTTTAACTAACTAACTCGGCTGTGAGGGAAAGAAGTTTTTCACGAAAATCATCAGTCTTTTCAAGAGTAAATTTTAACATATCGTTTATTGCCTCTTCTCCTTCAAAAAAAGAACTTCTTTGAACCGTACAAGAATCATATTCAATCGTATTTTGGTTAATTGTTTGATCAAAAAAGTATACACAAACGTTGTTGTTGTCACAAACGACAAGCGTGTTAGACGTACCGTTCGCAATAAGACATAAGTTGTGGTATTGGTTACGTGTCATTTGGGTACCATCGACACACACAGATCGTAGCTCATCTTTTGCAATGAGATACCGGGCTTTTGATAGCGGTGCTGAAAAAAGCTCTTGAAGTTCGTTTGCGGAAAGACGATCGGCATTAATAATCCTGTTCATTGGGTAGAGTATTTGGTTTTTTAAAAGATAAATTAAAGAAAGCCTACTCCTTTCTTGCCCGTTCTGCAAGCCTTCGGCTTTTTGGAGATACGCCACAAATGTCTTACACTAGAGGCATATGTCAGGACACGGAGGCGAAGCGTCGCCAGCAATGAAAGATCTTATGTGGATTTTCCTCGCAATCCTTGGGCTTTTTGCGCTGTGGTATTTCACGGGAGGTCCACAGCGTTCGCGCGAAAGTGGAAAGAATCCATTCGTGAACCCACTCTATCCCAACGGCGACGGAGGCTACGGCCCGAAAGAAAAGACGGACGACTTTGTGGATCCGGTGAACTAAGCCAGCGCGGCACCATTGCAAAAAGAGTTTGTTGACCGTCTTT
>JACCDG010257264.1_pt1 | contig 26137 bp, 25 predicted proteins | sample 7442471 | NCBI WGS metagenome assembly JACCDG01 (sample SAMN15323444, study PRJNA562643) | freshwater metagenome | isolation source: river surface water | place: USA:Blue River Watershed | collected 2017-08-17 | reverse complement strand
CCAGCGGCCTGAACAGGAAGCCGATCAGGCCTCGCCCCACACCTCCTGCGCGGTCTCGATCACCAGGCGCAGCTTGGTGCGCTGGGCTTCGACGGCGATGTTGTTGCCGTGGACGGTGCTGGAGAAGCCGCACTGGGGCGACAGGGCCAGCTGCTCGAGCGGCGCGTACTGGGCGGCTTCCTCGATGCGGCGCTTGAGGTCGTCCTTGCTCTCGAGCGTGCCGAACTTGGTGGTCACCAGGCCCAGCACCACGATCTTGCCCTTGGGCAGGAAGCGCAGCGGACGGAAGTCGCCGGAGCGGTCGTCGTCGTACTCGAGGAAGTAGGCGTCCAGGTCCATCTCCTTGAGCAGCGCCTCGGCCACCGGCTCGTAGTTGCCGGCCGCGGCGTGGGTGCTCTTGAAGTTGCCGCGACACAGGTGCATGGCCAGGGTCATCCCGGCCGGCTTCTGCGCCACCACCTTGTTGATGAACTGGGCGTAGCGGTGCGGCAGCTCGTTGGGGTCGTCACCGCGCTGGCGGGCGGCCTCGCGCATCTTCTCGTCGCACAGGTAGGCCAGGTTGGTGTCGTCCATCTGCACATAGGTGCAGCCGGCGGCGGCCAGCGAGCGCAGCTCGTCGCCATAGGCCTTGGCCACGTCGTCGTAGAAGGCCGGGTCGAGCTCGGGGTAGGCCTCGCGGCTGATGCCGGCGCGGCCGCCACGGAAGTGCAGCATGGTGGGGGAGGGGATGGTCACCTTGGGGGTGCAGCCCGCGGCCACCTGGGACTTCAGGTACTGGAAGTCTGCCAGCTGGATGTCCTTGACGTGGCGCACCTTATCGATCACGCGCATCACCGGCGGGGCCAGTTCCTCGGTACCGTCGGGCTTGACGATGGTCACCGGCACGTCGGTCTTCACGCCGCCGATCTGCTCGAGGAAGTCGACGTGGAAGTAGGTGCGACGGAACTCGCCGTCGGTGATGGACTTGAGGCCCACGTCCTGCTGGAACTTCACGATCTCGGTGATCGCCTTGTCCTCCACCGCGCGCAGCTGCTCGGCGTTGATCAGGCCCTTGGCTTTTTGCTCACGGGCCTCCAGCAGGTACTTGGGGCGCAGGAAGCTGCCCACGTGGTCGTAGCGGGCGGGAAGTTTCACCATCGGTCTCTCCTCGGGTTTTTGGAAATGCAGGCTTGCGATGCTAACGCCGTTCAGGCCGGGGTCGACGCCGGGGCTCCGGCCTGCTCGGCGGCGATCAGCTTGTCGATCATGCGGCGGGCCTGCACCCCGCCGGCATCGATGTTCAGCATGAGGAGCTTGCGGCCCGGCCAGGCCTCCAGCGACTTCTGCTGCTGCTCCAGGATGGCGGTGTCCTCGGCGAACACCTTGCCCTGGCCCTCGCGGATCTGGGCGGTGAGCTGGGTGTCCTGCGGGCGGAAGTTGCGCGCCATGCCCCAGAAGTACCACATGGTGTTGTCGCTCTCGGGGGTGATGAAGTCGACCACCACGCTGGCCGCCTTGTACTTCGGGTCGGCGTCATAGCCGCCCTTGCCGGCCAGGGCCACGCCCACCTCGATCATCACGTGGCTGGGCGGGCTGAAGCGGCACACCTGCCAGCGGTCCACCGGCTGGTCGTCGGGCAGGCCGTTGGCGCGCAGGTTGGCGGCCCAGAACGGAGGGGCCATCACGCCGTCCATGTAGCGGCGGCAGACGACCTCATGGCCCTCGATCTTCGTCGTCACCGGCGTCTCGTCGATCTCCTTCTGGCCGATGCTGGTGCTGTGGACATAGGTCTCGTGGGTGAGGTCCATCAGGTTGTCGATCATGAGGCGGTAGTCGCAGTGGATGTGGTACAGCCCGCCGCCATAGGCCCAGTCCGGGCTCACCGCCCACTCCAGGTGGGGAATCAGCGCGGGGTCGGCCTTCTCGGCCTCACCCGGCCAGACCCAGATGAATCCGTAGCGCTCCACCGCGGGATACCGGCGGATCGCGGGGAAGGCGCCGACCCGCTGGCCGGGCATGGAGACGGTCTTGCCATCGCAGCCCATGGCCAGGCCGTGGTAGCCGCAGACCAGGGCGCCGTCGCACACCGTGCCCAGCGAGAGCGGCGCGCCGCGGTGGGGGCAGAAGTCTTCCAGCACCGCCAGCTCGCCGGGGCGAGGGCGGTAGATCACCAGCTTCTGGCCGCAGATCTGGCGGCCCAGGGGCTTGTCGGCGATTTCGTCGGGAGTGGCGGCGACGTACCAGGTGTTCTTGGGATGGAGGGCAGACATGGTGTGGAGGCTTGTGCGACTGGATCGGGTTGGCGGGGCAGGTGCGGGAGGCGCCCGCCGCGGCAACGGTTGAGTGGTGCGCGATTATGAATCTGGAATACGTGTTGTATACATTGATATCGGGTTTACCCGAGTAAATGGCGGTTTGAGGGGGTCGAGGCAGCGATTCGGTGGTCCGGCTGGGATACATTGCATACATGGCGGATGCAGATTCCCCTTCCCAATCCACGCCCGGGTCCCGGCCCGGTGACGCCGACGCGGCCGGCTCCCAGGCCCTGCGCGCCCTGATGCGGCTGCGCGAAATGGTGCTGGCCGGCGAGCTGCCGGCGGGCTCGCGCATTGCCGAACTCACCCTGGCCCCACGCCTGGGCGTCTCCCGCACCCCCATCCGCAGCGCCCTGATGCGCCTGGAGCAGGAGGGCCTGCTCGAGTCCCTCCCCGGGGGCGGCTACGCGGTGCGCACCCTGTCCGAGCGGGACGCGGCCGACGCGATCGAGCTGCGCGGCACCATCGAGGGACTGGCCGCGCGCCTGGCCGCCGAGCGTGGCGCCGCCGCCGGCGTGCTGGCCGAGGCCAGCGCCTGCCTTGATGACATCGACCGGGTGCTGCAGCCTTCGTCGCTGGACGAGGCCGCCTTCGGCCAGTACGTCGAACTCAATGCCCGCTTCCACCAGCTGCTGGCCGAGATGGCCGGCTCCGGCACCCTGGCCCGCGAACTGGAGCGGGTGGTGCGCCTGCCCTTTGCCTCGCCCTCGGGCTTCGTGGCGGTGCAGGCCAACTCCCCGGGCGGGCGCGACATGCTGGTGGTGGCCCAGGACCAGCACCGCCAGGTGCTCGAGGCCATCGCCGCGGGCGAGGGCGCCCGGGCCGAATCCATCATGCGCGAGCACGCCCGCCTGGCGCGCCGCAACCTCCACACCGCTCTCGCGGGGCGTGACCTGGTGCGCATGCCCGGTGTGCGTCTCATCCGCCGGGCCTGATTCACCGAGCCTGATCCACCGGGCCTGAAATTCGCAGAGGACCCTATCACGCATGCTCCGCCGCAACGCATGGGGCACGGAAGGCGCTACCATCTGCAGCTGGAAAAAGCTTCGAATAGCCTGAGGGCGGATATGCCCGCCTGGCATAGCTGCTAGTCCGGCCCCTCAAGGAAGTTTTCACGGGGCAAAGCCCGAGAATCCACCAGCAGTTTCAAACGATCGACAGATCACTAGGAGACCTCGAATGAAAAAGCGCACCCTCATCCAGGCCCTGGGCCTGACCGCCCTGGTCACCGCCAGCGGCATGACGCTGGCCCAGCAGCAACCCTTCAAGATCGGCCTCATCCTCCCGATGACCGGCCAGCAGGCCACCACCGGCCGCCAGATCGAAGCCGCCGCCAAGCTCTACATGGCCCAGAACGGTGACACCGTCGCCGGCCGCAAGGTGCAGCTGATCGTCAAGGACGACACCAGCCTGCCCGACGTGACCCGCCGCCTGGCCCAGGAACTGGTGGTGAACGACAAGGTCGACGTGCTCGCCGGCATGGGCATCACGCCCTCGGCCATGTCCGTGGCCCCCATCGCCACCCAGTCCAAGACGCCCCTGGTCGTGATGGCCGCCGCCACCTCCAGCATCACCGAAGCCTCGCCCTACATCGTCCGCACCAGCTTCACCCTGCCCCAGGCCTCCGTGGCCCTGGCCGACTGGGCGCCCAAGAACGGCATCAAGTCCGTGGTGACCCTGGTCTCCGACTACGGCCCGGGCCTGGACGCCGAGAAGTACTTCAAGGACCGCTTCCTGTTCAACGGCGGCAAGGTCCCCGAGACCCTGCGCGTGCCGATGCGCAACCCCGACTTCGCTCCCTTCCTGCAGAAGGTGCGTGACCTCAAGCCCGACGCCCTGTTCGTCTTCGTGCCCTCCGGCGCCGGCGCTGCCGTCATGAAGCAGTTCCTCGAGCGCGGCATGGACAAGGCCGGCATCAAGCTGATCGGCACCGGCGACGTGACCGACGACGATCAACTGAACGACATGGGTGACGGCGCCCTGGGTGTGGTCACCTCGCACCACTACTCGGCCGCCCACCCCTCCGCCCTGAACAAGAAGTTCGTCGAGGCCTTCGAGAAGGCCAACAAGGGCCTGCGTCCCAACTTCATGGCGGCAGGCGGCTATGACGGCATGCGCGTCATCTACGAAGCCCTCAAGAAGACCAACGGCAAGGGCGGCGGCGACGCGCTGCTGGCCGGCATGAAGGGCCAGGTGTTCGAGAGCCCGCGCGGCCCGATGTTCATCGACGCGCAGACCCGCGACGTCGTGCAGAACATCTACCTGCGCAAGGTCGAGAAGAAGAACGGTCAGCTCTACAACATCGAGTTCGACGTCATCAAGGACGTGAAGGACCCGGGCAAGTCCAAGTGATGCGCCGGGTGCGCCGCCGAGAGGCGTCGCGCCCCCGTGCATCCCCGTAGTGATGGCGGGCCTTCGGGCCCGCTTCACTTGGCGCAACGGTTTTTCGTCACCCACCCCGCACCATGCTCACCATCCTTTTCGACGGCATCGCCTACGGCATGCTGCTGTTCATCCTGGCCCTGGGGCTGGCGGTGACGATGGGCCTGATGAACTTCATCAACCTGGCCCACGGCGCCTTTGCCATGGCCGGGGGCTACATCACCGTGCTGCTGATGCAGCGCGCCGGCGTCCCCTTCCTGCTGTGTCTGCCGGCGGCCTTCGCCGGCGCGGCGCTGCTGGGCGCGGTGCTGGAGCGCACGCTGTACCGGCCGCTGTACCACCGTCCGCACCTGGACCAGGTGCTGTTTTCCATCGGGCTGGTGTTCATGGCAGTGGCGGCGGTGGACTACTTCGTCGGCTCCACCCAGCAGATCATGCAGCTGCCCGAGTGGCTCAAGGGCCGCACTGAGCTGGGTTCGGACCCCTGGACCCTGGGCATGGGCCACTACCGCCTCTTCATCATCGCCGTCTGCGCGGCGCTGGCGGTGGTGCTGCAGTTCATCCTCTCCAAGACCCGCTTCGGCAGCCGCCTGCGCGCCTCGGTCGACGACCAGCGCGTGGCTGCCGGCCTGGGCATCAATGTGAACATCGTGTTCCTGTCCACCTTCGCCTTCGGCTGCGGCCTGGCGGGCCTGGGCGGGGCGCTGGGCGCCGAGGTGCTGGGCCTGGACCCGAACTTCCCGCTGAAGTTCATGTTCTATTTCCTGATCGTCTGCGCCGTCGGCGGCACCTCCTCGATCACCGGACCGCTGCTGGCCGCGCTGCTGCTGGGCGTGGCCGACGTGGCCGGCAAGTACTACATCCCCAAGATGGGGGCCTTCATCGTCTACACGCTCATGATCGCCATCCTGATCTGGAAGCCGCAGGGCCTGTTTGTCCGCCAGGGAGGCAAGGCATGACCGACACCACCAAGACCTCCGTCGCTGCAGGGTCCGCGGGCTCCGCGCAGCGTGACCTGCTGGCCGCCACCCGCTGGCGCCCCTGGGAGCCGCTGGTGTGGCTGGCGGCCTTCGCCGCGCCCCTGCTGATGCCGCAGCACGCCGCCATCGCCAGCGAGATCGCCATCGTGGCGCTGTTCGCGGTCTCGCTGGACCTGGTGCTGGGCTACACCGGCATCGTGTCCCTGGGTCATGCCGCCTACTTCGGCCTGGGCGTGTACAGCGCGGGCCTGTTCGCCAAGCACGTCATGCCCGACCCCCTGGTCGGCCTGGCGGTGGCCATCGTGGTCTCGGCCGCGGTCGGCGTGGTGGGCAGCCTCACCATCCAGCGGGGCACCGACCTGACCCGCCTGATGGTGACCCTGGGCGTGGCCCTGATCCTGATGGAGCTGGGCAACAAGCTCGACTGGCTCACCGGCGGCGCCGACGGCCTGCAGGGCGTGGTCATGGGCCCGCTCCTGGGCCGCTTCGAGTTCGACCTGGCCGGCCAGGTGGGCGCGATGTACGCTATCGCCGCGCTGCTGGTGGTCTTCCTCGTCGCCCGCCGGCTGGTGCGCTCGCCCTTCGGCGCCACGCTGATGGCGATCCGCGACAACCCGCTGCGGGCCATGGCCATCGGCATCCCGGTGCGGGCCAAGCTCTCGGCCGTCTACATCGTGGCCGCCGGCATGGCCGGCGCCTCGGGCGCGCTCCTGGCGCAGACCCAGGGCTTTGCCTCGCTGGACGTGTTCGAGCTGCACCGCTCGGCCGACGTGATGCTGATGCTGGTCATCGGCGGCACCGGCTGGCTGTGGGGCGGCGTGTTCGGCGCCATCGTGTTCAAGGTGATGTACGACATCCTTTCGAGCATCACCCCGCAGTACTGGACCTTCTGGCTGGGCCTGTTCCTGGTGGTGCTGGTGCAGGTCGGCCGCGACCGCCTGCTGCGGCCCTGGACCTGGTTCGCCCGCGGCAAGAAAGGAGGCGCCTGATGAACACGCCTGAAATCGTGTTGTCGGCGCAGAACCTGGTCAAGCGCTTCGGCGGCATCACCGCCACCGGCAACGTCTCGCTGGACCTGGCCCGCGGCGCCCGTCACGCGCTGATCGGCCCCAACGGCGCTGGCAAGACCACCCTGATCAACCTGCTCACCGGCGTGCTGGACCCGACCGAGGGCCGCATCGTGCTGGAAGGCGAGGACATCACCCGCCTCGCGCCGCACCAGCGCGTGCGCCGGGGCATGGTGCGCACCTTCCAGATCAACCAGCTGTTCAAGACCATGACACCGCTGGAGACCCTGGCCCTGGTGATCGCGCAGCAGAAAGGGCAGGGCGCCCGCTGGTGGAAGCCGCTGGGCGGCGACGCCGCGGTGGCCACCCGCGCCGAGGAACTGCTCGAGACCTTCCGCCTGGCCGAAGTGCGCAACCAGCGCACCGAGCACCTGGCCTACGGCAAGCGCCGCCTGCTCGAGATCGCCATCGCCCTGGCCTGCGAGCCGCGCGTGCTGCTGCTGGACGAGCCGGTGGCGGGCGTGCCCGCCGGCGAGCGCGAAGAAATCCTGCAGACCGTCGCCGCCTTGCCCGCCGACGTGTCGGTGCTCTTGATCGAGCACGACATGGACCTCGTCTTCAGCTTCGCCAAGCGCATGACGGTGTTGGTCAACGGCACCGTGCTGACCGAGGGCACGCCCGAGGAGATCGCCAACGACCCGCAGGTCAAGGCCGTCTACCTGGGTCACGGCGACGACCAACATGACGCCGGCAACGGCAATTCGGGAGCCGCCCATGGCTGAACCCCTGCTCAAGGTCGAAGGCCTGTCCGCCGGCTACGGCGAGGCGGTCGTCCTCAATGACGTGTCCTTCTCGCTCGAGGAGGGCAAGACCCTGGCCCTGCTCGGTCGCAACGGCACCGGCAAGACCACGCTGATGGACACCCTGGCCGGCGCTACCCGCCAGCACGCGGGCCGCATCACCCTCGGCGGCGTGGCCCTGCACAAGCTGCCCTCGCACCAGCGCGCCGGCGCCGGCATCGGCTGGGTGCCGCAGGAGCGCAACATCTTCAAGTCGCTCACGGTGCACGAGAACCTCACCGCAGTGGCCCGCCCGGGGCGCTGGACGCCCAAGGAGGCCTACGAGATGTTCCCGCGCCTGGCCGAGCGCAAGGGCAACCTGGGCACGCAGCTGTCGGGCGGCGAGCAGCAGATGCTGGCCGTGGCCCGCGCGCTGGTGCTGAACCCGCGCGTGCTGCTGCTGGACGAGCCGCTGGAGGGCCTGGCGCCCATCATCGTCGAGGAGCTGCTCAAGGCGATCCGCCGCATCACCCGCGAGGAGGGTCTGGCGGCCATCATCGTGGAGCAGCACCCCCAGGCCATCCTGGCCATTTCGGACACGGCCATGGTCCTGGACCGCGGCACCGTGGTCCACCGCGGCACCGCCCAGGAGCTGCGCGAGGACCCGGCCCTGCTCGATCGCCTGCTCGGCGTGGCGCGCTGAACGGGGCGGCCTTCGTGGCCGCCCTTTTTGATTTGAACGAGAGATACACATGAACATCCACCGCATCGGTGTCATTGGTTATGGCGAAGTCGGCAAGATCTTCAGCGCGGGCCTCAAATCCGCCGCCGGCGTGACCCAGGCCTCGGCCTGGGACCTCAAGCTCGCTGCCGGCAGCCTTGTTCGTGAGGCCGAGCGCGCCCATGCCCAGGCCGCCGGCGTGCAGCCCATGGACGGCATGGCGGCCTTGTGCGCCGCCTGCGACCTGGTGATCTCGGCGGTGACCGCGTCCAACACCCTGGCGGTGGCCCGCGAGGCGGCGCAGCATCTCAAGCCCGGCACCGTCTTCCTGGACCTGAACTCGGCCTCGCCCGGCACCAAGCAGCAGGCCGCGGCCCTGATCGATGCGGCCGGCGGCCACTACGTCGAAGCCGGCGTCATGACCTCGGTGCCGCCCTACGGCGTGCGCGTGCCCATGCTCCTGGGCGGCGCCCGTGCCGCCGAACTGGCCACCGTCCTCACCGGCTGGGGCCTGGACGCCAAGGCGGTCTCGGACAAGCTGGGTGTGGCCAGCGCGATCAAGATGAGCCGCAGCGTGATGATCAAGGGCCTGGAGGCGCTGGTCATCGAGGCCTACACCAATGCCCGCGCCTATGGCGTGGAGGACCATGTGCTGCCCACGCTGCAGGAGACCTTTCCTTCCATCGACTGGTCAGAGCAGGGCGCCTACTTCTTCATGCGCGTGGTGCAGCACGGCAAGCGCCGCGCCGAGGAAATGCGCGAGGCGGCCAACACGGTGCGCGAGGCGGGCTTCGAACCCCTCATGGCCTCGGCCATCGCCGACAAGCAGCAGTGGGTGGCCGACCAGGCCGCCGCGGGCGTGTTCGACGGCGTGGACAAGAAGGCGCGCTGGCAGGACTACGCCGACCGCTTGCTGGCGTCGCGCAAGCGCTGAGGCTGCTGCAGTCGGCGTCTCGCAGGACGGCCGGGCCAGGCCTCGAGATCAGTGGAACTTGATCTTGATCCTGGCCTTGTCCACCGCGCCCTGGCGATAGCCTTCCGGGTCGACCATGGCCGTGACCGCTTCGTCCACCGAGGTCGGGAGCGGCAGCTGAGGCTGCGTCTCTCTGATGTGGCTCTGGGCGGCCATCAGGAGCAGCGCCTGCCAGTGGGTTTTGCTCATGAGGGGTCGTGTCAACAGGTCGGTCGGCACCATGGCTTCGAGAACCCGCAGGATCATGGGTTTCCAGCGAATGTCGGCCGCAGGCGTCTGGAGGAAGGTGTGCAGGATCCGGTGGGCCTGCCCCGAATCCAGCTTGCCCGTGAGCAGATCGCCGTCGGGGCCGGCGCGAAACGGCTTGGCGGTGAGCACCTGCTGCAATGCCACGGCGACCCAGTAGGCATGGTCCCTCATGGTTCGATCCCACCGATCGCCTTCCCTGGGCATGCCCTCGGGCGCCCGGGTGATGGCGGCGATCAGCGGATCCAGCAGGCTCGCCGCCCGCGCATCGGCTCCCAGCATCTCGACGATGTTCCAGGTGTACAGGTGCGGCGGCACCGTCCCGTCGGACGGCGCTGATGTCCCTTTCAGGTGGGCGCAGTCGCCCCAGCGCCATTGCCAGAGCCGAAGGAATTGCTGGAGGTGCACCGGCTGGATGCGGGTTGGTTTGATCGATTCCTCCATGGCCAGGATGAAGGTCTGCATCTGCACGGACTGCCGCCAGAACCTCGATGCCTGGTAGGCGCTGACCATCCTGCCCAGGGCGGCCACCTGCGGGGAGCCGAGCGCGCCGCCGGCCTCCCGGCGAGCCAGGTCGGCCAGGGCCATGCCCTGATCCATGGCGTCCAAGCCCCTGTCCGCCAGGATGGTCTCGATGGCCTGGGTGAGCGCCTGTAGCTTGCCCGCCAGGCGTGAGCTTGTCTTTCGCGCAGGGCCTGCAGAGGGGGCCGCGCGATCCGGTGCATCGGTTGCCGCCGGGCCGGCGTCACGCTGGCCCGCAGGGACTGTGACCGGTGCCTCGGTCCAATCCTCGTGGGGGGCTTCATCGGCCAGACAGATCCGCGCAATCGACGCGTCCTCTGGGGTCGTCGGTGGGAGCCCCAAGGATGTCAAGCCTTCCATCGAACCAGCCCTGGGTTCCAGTGAGGCAGGGTTGCCGGCTTGGCGGCTGAGGGTGTGAAGCAGGGAAGCGCCAGCGACGGCCGCCAGGCCGGTGACCAGCCACTGCGCGTGACGTCGGCCGAGACCGAAGGTCGGCCGGAGGGGATGCGCAGGCGCTCGCGCTGCGACATCGGCTGCGGATGGAGCACGGCGTGCCGCCGCCCTGGACCCACACACACAGGATCGCTGCCTCGGCGCTTCGGCGGGCGCTGCTGGCGGCGCGGGTGGTGCTGGTGGTGCTGGTGGTGCCGGGGCGCCCGGCTGGTCGGGGTCCGGCCATTCGGAGGGAGGGAGCGTTGGTGGGGCAGGTTCGGTTGGAGCCGGCCAGCACCGGGTCGTCAATCGGGAGAGCAGGTACATCGGTCGTCCTTGGGCAGTGGACGGCGATCCTAGGAAGGCGTGCAGGGTCCGCTTGAGGGCGTACTGACGGGCGCCCCCACCAGGGGCGCTTTCCCGGCGCCCATTGCCGGGCTGATACGCCCCGGGCTAAGCCCTGGCCCTGGCTCGAGCAGTGCTCGGTCGATGTTCCTCCCGCACGCCCTGGGTCGTGGCGACGGTGTGGCGCAGGAAGGCCTGAGAGATGACTTGTTCCCAGCGGTCGGGCGCAATCACCAGACCCAGAGGGGCGGCGGGCCCCTGCGCCTGCAGACTTTGCACGACCAGGGGCACCCACCGCCCGTCGAAAGCGGGCATGCCCAGCACCATCTCCAGGCAGCGGCGCAGCTGCGCTTCCTCCGCTTCTTGCCGCTGCTTCATCGATGTCCCCGATGAACTGGGCGTGGTCAGGCGGATCACCTGGGTCAGGGCGGTCGCTGACCAGCGGGCATGTGTCGCCAGGACTGCGGGGTCCTGGAGGGTGGGAGGAATGTTCTCCGGTTCCCGGCAGACCGTGGAGACGAGTTGCTCCAGGTGGGCCAGCGACATGTGCGGACCGCCCAGTTCGGTGACCACCGGCGGGACGATGGAGCTTGTCATCAAGGCACCGACGTTCAGCTCACGCCCGTCCGCAGCCCTGAAGGTTTCGCCGTAGGTCCAGCGCCAGACGCGCAGCAAGGTGGGTAGGTGGGCGTCCACGCTTGCAGGGTCGCGGCGGATTGCGCGGACCATGGCCCGCATGAACGCTTCGAGCTTGCGAGGCTCGCGGCTGTCGGGTGAGTCGCGGAAGGCCTCGAAGAGGTCCGCATGGCTGTCCTGCAGGATGCGCGGCACGTCCTCATCCGGGTGCGAATCGACCCAGGCGGCTTCCGCCAGTGTTCCTGATGCGTCAGACCGGTCCGGCGGCCGGGCCGTCGATGGCGGGGGCGGGACAGGAGCTTCCACCGGGCGCTGTGTTGTCTCCCGTGTGAGTCGATGGAGGTGCAAGCCAATGGCCCCCAATCCTGTGAGCAGGGCGAGCCAGCGGGTGGCGCGTGCACAGAGGGACGTACGGGGTGGCGGTGCAACCCACCGCGACGGTGGGGCGTCGGGGCGTGCGCGAGGGAGCCCTTCATGACCGCGCAGGGTTGCGTCGCGGCGGGGGATTCGCGCAGGTCTGGCGTCGGGACGCAGGTCCTGCTCCGGCCCGGGAGCCATCTCGGATGGGGGCGACGGGTTGCGTGACCGCCGGGTGAGCGAAGGGGCGCTGGACTCTACCTTTGGGGGCATCTCTCTCTCCCTGTTGAAAGGAAGGCGATGCTAGTGAGGCTGCCCCAGGTCAAGCGGGCTGCAGCTGACGGTGTCCGGCGAGATCAACGCCCCTTGAACTTCGCCGGCCGCTTCTCCAGCCGCGCGCTCATGCCTTCGCGCTTGTCCTCGCTGGCAAACACCGTGGCAAAAGCCGTGCGCTCGAACGCCAGGCCGGCGTCGAGTCCGACGTTCATGCCTTGCAGGACGCTCGCCTTGATCTGCCGCAGGGCCAGGGGCGGCAGCTCGCGCAGTTCTTTGGCCATCACGAGCGCGCGCGCTTCGGCCTGGCCATCCTCGGCCAGTTCGCTGGCCAGACCCCAGGCCAGGGCCTCTTCACCCGAGAAGGGCTCGCCCCGCAGCAGGATGTTCATCGCGCGGAACTTGCCCACCGCGCGGGTCAGGCGCTGGGTCGCGCCGCCGCCGGGCATGATGCCGACCTTCACCTCGGGCTGGCCGAACTTCGTGCCGCGTTCGGCGACCAGGATGTCGGCATGCATGGCCAGCTCGCAGCCGCCGCCCAGGGCCCAGCCCCGCACCGCCGCGATGACCGGCTTGCTGCAGTGGCCGATGGCGTCCCATAGCAGGTCCATGCGGCGCGACATGATCTCCAGCGGGTCGGCGTCGCGGTACTCGGTGAGGTCGGCACCGGCGCAGAAGGCCTTCTCGCTGCCGGCCAGCACGATCACCCGCACCGAGGCATCCGCATCCAGGCGGGTGAAGGCCTCGGCGAGAGCCTGGCGCAGCTGCAGGTTGAGGGCGTTGAGGGCCGCGGGGCGGTGCAGGCGCAGCAGCGCCACGCCGGGGTGGGGGTGTTCCTCTAGGAGGACAGGGGTTCCGGATTCCGGGGGGGTCGTGTTCGTATTTGTGTTCGTGTTCATGGTGGCTCCTGCTTCCTTCAGCCCTTGAACACCGGCGGGCGCTTCTCGAAGAAAGCGGCCACCGCCTCGGCATGGTCGGCGGTGTGGTGGGCCAGGCCCTGGAAGCGGCCAGCGGTGTCCAGTGCTTCGTCGAGCGTGCCGGTGCGTGCCTGCAGCAGCAGCTGCTTGGTCCAGCGCAGCACCTGGGGCGGGTTGGCGGCGATGCGGCCGGCCAGCTCCAGGGCGGCGTCCATCAGCGCGGCGGGTTCGACCACGCGCGACACCAGGCCGATGCGCAGGGCTTCCTCGGCGCCCAGGGTCTCGCCGGTGAGGGCCATCTCCGCGGCGCGGGAGAAGCCCACCACCCGGGGCAGGAACCAGCAGCCGCCGTCACCGGGGACGATGCCCACCTTGACGAAGCTCTCGGCGAACCTGGCGCTGGTCGAGGCGATGCGGATGTCGCACATGCAGGCCAGGTCATTGCCCGCGCCGATGGCCGGGCCGTTGACCGCCGCGACGATGGGCACCTGCAGGGTCTGGAAGGCGCGCGGAATGCGCTGGATGCCCTGGCGGTAGTTCTGGGCAATCTGCTCGGGCGAGCCGCCGAACATGCCGGTGCGGTCACGCATTTCGGCGACGTTGCCGCCGGAGCAGAAGGCGCTGCCCGCGCCGGTGAGGACCGCGGCCCGCACGCCGGTGTCGGCGTTCAGGTCGGCGAATACCTGCTCGAAGCCGGCGAAGCATTCCTCGCCGCTCAGGGCATTGCGGGTGTCCGGACGATCCAGGGTGAGAAGGGCCACCGGCCCGTGGCGTTCGAGGCGAAGGAAGGGGGAGGTCATGGGCCGGATTGTCCCTCAGCCGGCCTCAGAGCCCGAGCACCCGCTCGGCGTTGCCGTGCATGATCTTTTCCATGATCTCGTCCTTGTAGCCCAGCTCGGACCACTCACGCAGGATGCGCTCGTAGGGCAGGCTCGGGTAGTCGCTGCCGAACATGATCTTGTCCTGCAGGCGGCCGCGGATGTCGACCTTGAGGTTGCCGGGGAAGTGCTTGGGCGCCCAGCCCGACATCTCCCAGTACACGTTGCCCTTGTGCAGGGCCACGGCGGTGGTCTCGTCGACCCAGGGCCAACCCGGGTGGGCCATGATGATCTTGAGGTTGGGGAAGTCGGCCGCGAGCTGGTCGATGTGCTTGGGGTGGGCGTGGCGGATCACCGCGCCATTGCCCCCGGGCATGCCGGCGCCCATGCCGGTGGTGCCCACGTCGATCATGACCGCCGCGCCCAGGCTGGCGATCTCCTCGAACAGCGGGTAGTAGCGGCGGTCGCTCACCCCGAAGTGCTGCATGATCGGATGGAAGTGGAAGCCGATGAAGCCCAGTTCCTTCACCGCATGGCGCACCTGCTTCATCGCGATCTCGCCCTTGGCGGGCTCGACCGCGCCCCAGCATTGCAGGATGCGTTTCGGGTTGCGCTTCCACATGGCGTGCACATAGTCGTTGGTGCAGGCCGGCGCGTCGATGGTGGTCTCCAGGTCCAGGGCCACCAGGCAGGCTTCCACGCCGGCGTCGGTGAACTCCTGGATCACCTCCGTCTCGCTCTTGCCCACCCACTCGCGCTTCCAGTAGCGGGCGAGCTCGCCGGGGTAGGGGCCCTGGGACTCGATCCAGGTGGAGGTGCCGGGGTAGCAGTGCAGGTCGATGATTCGCATGGTGAATGTCTTTCGTGAAGGGGGTCAGGCCGCCAGACCGGCGCGCTCGGCCTCGAGCTGGGCGGCGATGCGCTCGCCGAGGGCTTTCTTGGAGACCTTGCCGAAGGTGGAGACCGGGAATTCCGGCAGCGTCTCCAGCCGCTCGGGCAGCTTGAACTTGGCAATCTCCTTGGTGAGCAGGAAGGCCACCAGTTCGGCCAGGATCAGCGAGGCGCCGGGCTTGAGGATCACGTAGGCGCACATCTTTTCGCCCATGGCCGCATCGGGCATGGGCACGCAGGCCACGTTCTGCACTGCGGGGTGCATGAGGATCAGGTTCTCCACTTCCTCGGCGCTGATCTTCTCGCCGCCGCGGTTGATCAGGTCCTTCTTGCGGCCCTCGACGATGTAGTTGCCCGAGGGGTGCTTGCGCATCAGGTCGCCCGAGCGGTAGAAGCCCTCGGGGGTGAACTGGCGGGCGTTGTACTCGGGCACGCCGTAGTAGCCGCGCAGGGTGTAGGGGCCGCGCACGGTGAACTCGCCCACTTCGCCATCGGGCACCTCGCGGCCTTCCTCGTCGAGCAGCAGCACCTCGTCGTCCGGGCAGACCGGGCGGCCGCAGGTCTCGAGCTTGACCTCCTCCGGGTCGCTGGCGCGCACGAACATCAGCGTGCCCTCGGACATGCCGAAGTTCTCCTGCACGAACACGCCCGGGATCAGCGCGCGCGTCTTCTGCCGCACCTCGGGCTGCATGCGCTGGCCGCCGCTCTGGATCAACTTCAGGCTGGAGAGGTCGAAGTCCTGGGCCGAGGGGTCGTTGATCAGGCGAATGAGCAGCGCCGGCACCACCTTGAGGTGGGAAACCTTGTGCTTCTGGATCAGGGCGAACATTTCGGTCGGCCGCGTGTTGGCATGCACCACCACCTTGCCGCCCTTGAACATGAAGCCCTGGATGCCGGGGCAGGCCAGGGGCAGGTTGTGCGCGATCGGCAGCACCAGCAGCAGCGTCGAGTCCTGCGTGAGCTCGGTCACCTCGGCGGCCGCCTTGGAGTTGTAGGCGTAGTCGTTGTGGGTGCGCGGAATCAGCTTGGGGATGCCGGTGGTGCCGCCCGAGAGCTGGAAGATGCAGGGGTCGGTCGGCGCGAACTCGAGCTCCTTCAGGCGCGTGGCGGGCAAGGTGGCCGGCTTGTCGATCAGCGCGCGCAGCGACACCTCGCCCGGGCCCGCATGGCCCAGGACCAGGCGGAACTTCAGGTGCGGGTGCGCCTCCTGCACCCGGGCGATCATGGGCGCGAAGGCGAAGTCGCCCGAGGTCTCGGGGTAGACGCAGGTGGTGGCGCCCGAGAGCTGCACGAACTGGTTGATCTCGGCGAAGCGGTGCGTCACCAGGGCCGCGATCGGGATCGCGCCGATCTTCTGCAGCGCGAAGTACAGGATCACGAACTCGTGGACGTTGGGCAGCGTCGGCACCACCCGGTCCAGGGGCTTCAGGCCCAGCTCGAGCAGGTTGAGGGCCAGGTTGGTGGTGACGCGGTCCAGTTCGGCGTAGGTGAACTCGCGCTCGCCGTCGACCAGGGCGATCCGGTCGGCATAGCGCTGGAACACGCCCTCGAACTCCTGCGCCAGGGTGCGGTCCTGCCAGTAGCCCTGGGCGCGATAGCGCTGGGCGAACTCGGGCGGAAAGGGAACGAAGCCTTCAAGCATCGCGGGTCTCCTTCGGCGGGGCTCAGGTGGAGCTGGTGAAGCCGCCGTCGATGACGACGATCTCGCCGGTGACGAAGCGCATGCCCTGGATCAGATTGAGCATCACCTCGGCCACGTCGTCGGCGGTGACGCAGCGCTTGAGGGGCGTGGCCTTGGCGCGGGCTCCCATCAGCTGCTCGTACTTCTCGCCCAGCATGCGCTCCATCCAGTCGCCCTCCATCCAGCCCGGGGCCACCGCGTTCACGCGGATGTCGGGGCCCAGGTTCCAGGCCAGGGTCTTGGTGAGGTTGACCACCGCCGCCTTGCTGGCCGCATAGGGCAGGGGCTGCGGGCCGGGGCGCAGGCCCACGATGCTGGCGGTGTTGACGATGCAAGGCTCGCTGCCCTTTTTCAGCAGGGGCACCGCGGCGCGCGAGACCTGGAAGGTGCCGCGTACGTTGACCGCGAAGGTGCGGTCCCACTCGTCGATCTTCAGGCTCTCGAGGTCCTTGACCTTCCAGCTGGCGGTGGTGCCGGCGTTGTTCACCAGGGCGTCCAGGTGGCCCCAGGCCGCCTCGATCTTCCCCATCATCTGCCGCACCGCGGCGTCGTCGCTCACGTCGCACTGCAGCGTCATCGTGGCAGCGCCCAGGGCCTCGGCCTCTTTCGCCACGGCCTCGGCCGCCTTGGCGCTGGAGCCGTAGTTGATGGCGACGTCGTAGCCGGCGCGGGCCAGGGCCAGTACCGCGGATCGGCCGATGCCGGTGGCGCCGCCGGTGACCAGGGCTTTCTTGCGGGTTGTCATGGGGTTTCCTTCCTGATGTCGGGATGTGCTCCGCCCGCCCTGCGCCACGAAGGCGCAGGGAGAGTCAGGCGATGGGGGGACTTACTGGGGCTGGATGCCGAGGTCGGCGACCAGCTTCTTCATGGCGCGCTGCTGCGAGGCGAAGAACTCGCGGGCGGCGGCGGGAGAGTCGGCACGGGGGTAGACGCCCATGTCGTTGAGGCGGGCGCTCATGTCGGGCGACATGATGATGCGGTTCACGTCGGCATTGACCTTGTCGATCACCGCGGCCGGGGTGCCGGCGGGCAGGATGATCTGGAACCAGCCGATCGCCTCGTAGCCGGGGTAGGTCTCGGCGACGGTGGGAATGTCCAGGCCCGGCAGGCGCTGGGTGGAGGTGACGGCCAGTGCCTTGAGCTTGCCGGCCTTGATCTGGCCGATCAGGCCCGGAATGCCGTCGGTGGTCATGACCACGTCGCCGGACATCAGGCCGGTGAGGGCGGCGGGCGGCGCGGGGTAGGGCACGGTGGTCATGCCCATGTTGCCGGCCTTGTTCAGCATCTCGCCGGCCAGGTGGGGCAGGGAGTTGGGCTGGGGCGCGGCGAAGTTGGCCTTGCCCGGGTTGGCCTTGGCGAAGCGGGCCAGGTCCTGCAGGTTGTTGATGCCGGTGGCGGCGTTGGCCACCATGACCAGGGGGCTGATGCCGATCGTGGCCGCCGAGGTGAGGTCGGTGTCGGGGTTGAACTGGGGGTTCTTGTAGACGAGGGGCGTGATCGTGCCCATGGCCGCCGGCACGAAGCCGATGGTGTAGCCGTCGTTGGCCGAGCGCGCCAGGGCCGACATGCCGGGAATGCCGCCCGCGCCGGGGCGGTTGTCCACCACCACGCCCTGGCCCCAGGCCTGGCTCAGGCGGTCGGCCAGCAGACGGGCGATCACGTCGGGGGCGGCGCCGGCGCCGGCAGGGACGATCAATTTGACCGGTTTGGCCGGCCAGCTCTGGGCGTGGGCGCCAACGGCGGCGAGGGAGAGGGTGGCGAGGGCGGCGGCGCCCAGGGCGCGGCGGGTCCAGGCGTGGAAGGTGCGGTTCATCGATGTCTCCGTTGTGTTCGACTCCCGCTTCTGGCGAGCGGGATGAGGCGGAGTCTAGGTCCCCGGTGGGTTCTCAAACAGATGCCAGAATATGCAGGTTGATCACGATTTGTGAACGCCCGTGAAGTTGAACCCATGAAGTTGAACCCATGAAATTGAATCAACTGCGCGACCTGGTCGCCATCGTGGAGCGGGGCAGCCTTCGCGGCGCGGCGCGCCACCTGGGCGTGGCCCAGTCGGGGCTGACCCGCAGCATCCGCGACCTGGAACGGGAGCTGGGCAGCCCGCTGTTCGAGCGCGAGGTGCGGGGCATGGTGCTCACGCCCATGGGGCGGCTCTTCTACCAGCGCGCCAGTTCGGCGGTGAATGAATTGCGGCGCGCCCGCGAGGAGATGGAGCAGGCCCAGGGCGGCACCCAGGGCACGGTGGTGGCGGGCGTGTCCATCATGCCGCACCTGGGCATGTTGCCCGGGGCGCTCAAGCCCTTCCGGCGGCGTTTTCCCGGGGTGGTGCTCAAGTTGATCGAGGGCCTCTACCCCGCCATCGAGCCGGGCCTGCGTAACGGCACCATCGACTTCTATGTCGGCGCGGTGTCGCAGGCCGACCCCGCCCCCGGCCTGCTCACCGAGGTCCTGTTCCAGAACACCCGCATCGTGGTGGGCCGCAAGGGCCACCCGCTGGCCGGGGCCAAATCGCTCAAGGAGCTGGTGGGCGCCGACTGGGCCACGCCCTCGCTGGACGTGAATGCGGCGGAGGACCTCACCGCCGTCTTCGCCCGCTTCAAGCTGCCCGCGCCGGCGATCAAGCTGCAGGCGCATTCGGCGATGTCGGTGCTGGTCGCCCTGGCCAACACCGACCTGCTGGCCATGCTGCCGCGCCAGTGGGCCGACTTCGCGATGGCGCAGTCCGCGCTGCAGGTGATCCCGGTGAAGGAGCGCCTCACCGCACCCGACATCGTCTTCGTGCGCCGCGCCGACCTGCCGCTCACGCCCGCCGCCGAGCATTTGAGCGACTTGATGCGGCGCTACGCGGACGCCTGAGCCGCCTGAGCCGCGTGCGCCTGTTTCGCACAGGTGCGCACGAAGTCCGCCAGCGGCGCGGCGAGAGTCTGGTCCTCGGTCCCGAGCGAGGCCGACGGCGAGAAGTGGTTGTGCTCCGCCAGCACCTGCCACTGCGGCTGGTAGCCGTGCTGCGTCACCAGGCGGTGGAACAGCGCACCCGCCTGCACCTGCATGTGCGGCAGGTCCCGCTCGGTCATCCCCACCCACACCGGAAACGGCAGGGCGTCGATGCGATCGAGGATGCTCGCGTCCCGCCAGTCGGCCCGCTCGGCGCCGAAGTAGGCGTCGTTGCGCGGATCGGGTGTCGGGATGCCCAGGGGGCCGCGGGCCAGGCGCTCCATGCGAGCGTCGTAGGGCCCCGAGAGCAGGAAGGCGCCGACGATGTTCCAGCCCTCGGGCTGCAGCGCGCGGATGAACGAGGCCGCCGCCACATGGGCCGCGCCTGCCGACTCGCCGGCCAGCACGATGGCGCGCGGGTCGCCGCCGACGCGGGCGGCGTTCATCTGCAGCCACTGCCAGGCCAGGGCCACGTCCTCCCCGCCCGAAGGCCACTGCGCCTCGGGCGCGAGGCGGTAATTGGCCAGCACGGTGACGAAGCCCTGCTGCGCGCCCCACCAGCCCAGGTTGGCACGGTCGGACTTGTCGCCACGGACAAAGCCGCCCCCGTGCAGGAACAGCAGCACCGGCCGGCCGGCGCCGCCCTCGGCGGGGTGGTAGATGTCGAGGCGGTGGCGGGCGTGCGGCCCATAGGCCTGGTCTGCCCGCAGGGTGACGCCGCTCCGGTCCTGTGCGGCGTGGCGGGGCGCATAGAAGGCCTTGACCTCGGGCACGGTCACGGCGCCGCCCCAGGCGCGCAGCTGGGCGAGGGCTTGCGGGTCGGGACCCGCGCGGGAGGTGTCGGTCATGGGCCGGATCCTGCCAGAGCCCTCGCGAGGGAAAACCCGGGTCAGCCCAGTCCCACCGCGTGGACCGTGCCAGCCACCACGCTGTCCAGGACCAGCACGCCGACCTGCGGCTGCACTTCGCGGGCCATGCCCGCGAGGCCGGCGCCCCCGAGGATCACGGCTTCCACGCCGGGCAGGGCCGCGGCCTGGCGGCAGGCGTCGGCCAGCAGTGCGATCGCCTCCTGCGGCGCGGCGGCCAGCTGGGCGCCGGTGGGCGCCACGGTGATCACGTCGACCAGCGTGTCCGAATGGCCCAGGGCCTGAGCGAGGCGGCGCAGCATCGGCCCCCAGGCCGCGCCGCCGGTCACGACGGCGAAGCGGCCGATGCCGGCGGCCTGGGCGAAGGCGCCCTCGGCCAGGCCGGTCACCGGCACCGGGCTGGCTTCGCGCAGGGCGAACAGGCCCGGGTCGCCGAAACAGCCGATCAGCACCGCGTCGGGCGCCGGGCCTTCGGCGACGGCCTGCCGCCAGGCCGCCAGCGCGGCATGCGCGCCCTCGACGTAGCTGCATTCGTCGGAGATGTAGGGGGCGCCGAAGGCGGCGGTCACGGTGCGCACCGCCACGCCGTCGCCGGCGGCGGCCTGCGCATGCCGCTGCAGCAGCGCCGAGACCGAGGCGGTGGTGTTGGGGTTGATCACCAGCAGCTGGCGTTTCGTCATGGGGCTTTCGGGCGCGCGAACAGGCGGGATTTCCGTCGGGACTTCAGGCGGGATGTCGGGTGGGAGTTCAGGCCGGCCTTCAGACGCGGCTTCAGACGCGCAGGAGCGCGCCCAGGTCGTCCGCCGGCGCCTCGGCCTCGCCGAAGACGAGCTGGTCCTCGATGCGTACGAGGTGGTCCACCATGCGGCGCATGGCCTCGGGCGCATCGCCCAGGCGGATCGCGTCGATCAGGGCATGGTGCTCGCGGCAGCCGCAGCGGGCGGCCTGCTCGCGCTCCGAGGTTTGCGAGGGGCTGTAGGCCATGAGGACGAGGGAGGTGCGGGACACCAGTTCGCGCAGCACCCGGCCCAGCGTCTGGTGGCCGGCGCCTTCGGCGATGGCCAGGTGGAACTCGCCCGAGAGCCGCACCACGCGGCGCAGGTCGCCGGCGGCGCGGGCGGCCTCTTCCGCCTCGGTGAGGGCGCGCAGCCGTCCCACCGCCTCGGCGGTGGCGGACTTCACGAACAGCTCCACCAGCCGGGGCTCGATCAGCCGGCGGGCCTCGAACACCTCACGCGCCTCCCGCTCGGTGGGCTGGGCGACGGTGGCGCCGCGGTTGGGGGTCAGGGTCACCACCTGCTCGTTGGCCAGGCGCACCAGCACCGGCCGCACCCGCGTGCGCGAGACGCCGAAGGCGCCGGCCAGCCGGTCCTCCACCAGCTTGGTGCCGGGGGGCAGCCGGTGGTCCAGGATGGCCGAGACGATGCGCTCGTACATCTGGGCCTCGGACAGGGCGGCGACTTCGGCGGGCGCGTTCATGCCGCCTTCCCGGAGGCGCGCCGCCCCAGCCAGCCGGCCAGGGCCACGGCCAGCGCCATCACCGCCAGCGAGACCACGGTGGTCACCGTGCCCAGGGCGTAGATGGAGGGGGTGGTGACGGTGGTGGTCAGGCCCTGCAGTTCCAGGGGCAGGGTGTTGACGTCGCCGATGGCCTGCGAGGTGCGGGCGATTTCGTCCCAGCTCAGGGTGAAGCCGAACATGCCGATGCCCACCACCGACGGTCCGATCAGCGGCAGGACCACGTGGCGGAAGGTCTGCCAGGGCGTGGCGCCGAGGTCGCGGGCCGCTTCCTCATAGGCCGGATTGAAGCGGTTGAAGACCGCGAACATGATCAGGAGGCCGAAGGGCAGGGTCCAGGTCAGGTGCGCGCCCAGGGCGGAAGTGAACAGGCCCAGCGCGGTGCCGTAGTCCTCGAGCGAGGCGCTCATGCCCAAGGCCTCCAGCGCCCACTTGATGCCGCCGTCCAGGAGCCGGAACTGCAGGCCGATGCCCAGCGACACGATGATGGACGGCATGATCAGGCTGGCCACAGTGACGTAGAACAGCGCGCCGCCGCCCGCCAGGCGCTTGCGGAAGGCCAGGCCCGCGCCGAGCGAGAAGAGCACGGTGAGCGCCATCACCGCGGCGCCCAAGGCCAGCGAGCGTTTCAGGGCGGTGGCGATGTCCACCGTGCCCAGGCCCTCGGCCAGGCGCGCGAACCAGTGCAGCGACACGCCCTGCATCGGGAAGGTGAGGCCGCCCTCCGGTCCCTGGAAGCTCAGGGCCACGATGCCCACCATGGGCCCGTAGAGAAAGGCGACGAAGAGCCCGAAGACAAGGGCCAGGGGCCAGAAGCCGGCGGCGCGCGGCTCGCGGGGAGGGGAGCGGCGGGCCATGCTCACAGCTCCTTGCGGATGTCGACCAGCCGGGTCAGCGCCCAGATGATCATGAGGACCACCCCCAGCAGGATGACCGCATTGGCCGCTGCCAGCGGAAACTGCAGGAAGGAGGTCTGCACCTGGATGATCTTGCCCACCGAGGCGATCTGCTGGCCGCCCATCACGCCGATGGTGACGAAGTCGCCCATGACCAGGGTGATGACGAAGATCGATCCGATCAGGATGCCGGTGCGCGAAAGCGGCACCACCACGTTCCACAGCGCCTGCCAGGCCGAGGCGCCGCCGTCGGCCGCGGCTTCGAGCAGGCGGCGGTCGATGCGCATCATGCTGTTGAAGATCGGCACGATCATGAACATGGTGTAGAGGTGAACGAAGGCCAGCACCACCGAGAAGTCGGAAAACAGCAGCCACTCGATCGGCTGGTCGATGAGGCCAATGCCGGCCAGCGCCTGGTTCACCAGGCCGTTGCGTCCGAGGAGCGGAATCCACGAAATCATGCGGATCACGTTGGAGGTCCAGAAAGGGACGGTGCAGACGACGAAGAGCGCGGTCTGCAGCGTCGCCGACCGCACGTGGAAGGCCAGGAAGTAGGCCACCGAGAAGCCCAGGACCAGGGTCACCGCCCACACCAGCAGGCTGAACTTGAGGGTCGAGAGGTAGGTGGCCAGGGTGACGCAGAGGCTGCCGTCGTCCCCGAGGGAGCCACAGCCCTCAAAGATGGCGAGGTAGTTGCGCCAGGTGAAGTCCGGCAGCAACTCGTATTCGTTGAAGTTCCAGAAGCTCACCATCACCACGAGGGCGAGCGGAACGAGGAAGAACACTGCGAACACCGCAGTGAAGGGCGCCGCCTGGGCCCAGGCGGGCAGGGCGCGTTCGCGAAAAGGAATCATGAATCAGTGAAGGCTTGGGCCCTCCCCCGAGGGGGAGGGCGCCGTGGCGTGGAGGTTCAGCGCGGCCTGGCGATCAGGCGGCGACGAACTCGTTCCACTTGCGGACCATGTACTCGTTCTCGTCCATGACCGCGTTCCAGCAGGCGATGCCGCCCATGCGCTGCTCGTAGGAGCCGCCGTCGCGGACGGCGCCGGCCTTGGCCAGCAGGTCGCCCTGCGGGCTCTTGATGTCCCGGGCGGCGGGCTTGCCTTCCATCCAGAAGGCCCATTCGTAGGCTTCCATCTTGGCCTTGGCGGTCTCCAGCACGGCGCTGTAGTAGCCCTGGCGGTTCAGGTAGGCGCCGGCCCAGCCATCGAGGAACCAGTTGATGAATTCATAGGCGCCATCGAGCTTGCGGCCCGACAGGGTTGCCGGCAGGCCGAAGCCGGCGGCCCAGGCGCGGTATCCCTCCTTGAGCGGCTGGAACACGCAGTCGATGCCCTTGGTGCGCACCGCGGTGACGGCGGGCGACCACATGGACTGGATCACCACTTCGCCGGAGGCCATGAGGTTGACGGACTCGTTGAAGTCCTTCCACAGGGCGCGGAACTGGCCGGCCTTCTTGGCCTCGATCAGGGTCTTGATCGTGAGGTCGATCTCGGCTTTGGTCATGTTGCCCTTGTCGGCGTACTTGTGGATGCCCTTGGCCTCCACCACCATCGCGGCGTCCATGATGCCGATGGACGGGATGTTGAGTATGGCGGCCTTGCCCTTGAACTCGGGGTTCAGCAGTTCGGCCCAGGAGGTGATGGGGCGCTTGATCAGGTCGGGGCGGATGCCCAGCGTGTCGGCGTTGTACACGGTGGGAATCAGCGACATGAACTGGGTGGGCGAGGCGGAGAACTTCTTGCTCTTCTCGCCCTCGAGGTACATCACCTTCTTGGGCGCGGTGCCCTGGTCGCCGACCTTCTTGCCGGCGACTTCGCCCTTGGTGAACAGGGGGGTGATCTTGTCGGCGTTCTTGATCCGCTTGGCGTCGATGCCCTTGAGGTTGCCGGTCGGCACGATCTTCTTCAGGGAGAAGTACTCGGTATCGATCAGGTCGAAGCTGTTGGGGGCGGTGACCGCGCGCTTGGTCACGTCGTCGGTGGTGACGGCCACGTACTGGATCTCGATGCCGGTGTCGGCCTTGAACTTCTCGGCAATGGCCTTGTCCTGGTTCACCGCGGTGCCCAGGTAGCGCAAGACGATCTTGTCCTGGGCGTGGATGGCCGGGGCGATGCCGGTGGCCAGGATGGCCGCGGTGCCCTTGAGCAGCGTGCGGCGCTGCATCTGGGTGTTGTCGTTGTTCTCGGACATGGAACTTCCTCTCTGAAGGTTGTGTGACAGGGGACGGGAATCAAGCAGGCAGCAGATGCGCCTGCTCGGGCACCCACGACAGCTGCACGGGGTCGCCCAGCGCGTAGGGGCGCTGGGCGTACTGGGCTTCGGGCAGCATGGCCGCGAGCTGCTGGTCGCCGGCCGCGTCGCGCGCGGCCAGGCCCAGCATCACGTAGCTGCCCTGGTATTCGATGTCCGTCACCCGGGCCGGCAGCGGCGTCACCGCCGCGGCGGCCGCGTCCAGGCGCAGGTGGTCGTTGCGTAGGGCGAGCTTGCCCGCGCCGGTGTGGATCACGTTGTGGCCGCCCATGAAGCGGGCGACGAACTCGCTGGCCGGCGCGTTGTAGACCTCGCGCGGGCTGCCGACCTGCTCGATGCGGCCGTGGTTCATCACCACCATCACGTCGGCCAGGGCCATGGCCTCCTCCTGCGAGTGGGTGACGTGGATGAAGGTCAGGCCCAGCTCCTGGTGCCAGTGGCGCAGTTCCGCGCGCATTTGCCCGCGCAGGAAGGGGTCCAGGGCCGAGAGCGGCTCGTCCAGCAGCAGGACCCGGGGCTGGGTGATGAGGGCGCGGGCGAGCGCCACCCGCTGCTGCTGGCCGCCCGAGAGTTCGTCGGGCTTGCGCTGGGCCAGATGCCCCATGGAGACGCGATCGAGCAGTTCACGGGCGCGCGCCAGCCGCTCCTCCCGCGCGACGCCCTTCATCTTGAGGCTGAAGGCGACGTTCTCCAGCGCCGACAGGTGCGGGAAGAGGGCGAAGCTCTGGAACATCATCGCGGTGCCGCGGGCGGCGGCCGGCAGGCGGGTGACGTTGCGGTTTCCGAGCAGGATGTCGCCGGACGTCGCCTGCTCGTGGCCGGCGATCATGCGCAGGGTGGTGGACTTGCCGCAGCCCGAAGGCCCGAGGAGGCAGCAGTAGCTGCCCATGTCGATGCGCAGGTCGATGGCGTCGACGGCGGGCGCGGCGCCGCCGTAGTCCTTGGTCAATGCGACCAGTTCGATGGAGGCGGGCCCGTGGGGCGCGTGGTCTTGCATGCCCCAGCACTACGCACAGGTCGTGCCAGCTTTGTACGCAATCTTTCGGTGCGATTGCGTACAAGACGCACGTGCTTGGGGCGCGGGGCGGGCAGGGGCCCGCGTCGCGATGCCTCAGCTTGGGGCGATGCGCCCCGCCAGCTGGCGCAGCAGGTCCTGCGTCGACTTCTGCGTGAGCGTGGTCGGACGCTGCGAGCTCACCGCCATGCTCACGCTGCTTCGCAGGCGCGGCGAGCCGATCGGGCGGGTGATGTAGGCGCGCGGCCGGCCCGAGCTGCGCACCGCCTGGCCGGCGAGCACCGCGCTGCCGGCGCCGTCGGCCACCAGTTCGAGGATGGAGGCCACGCCGTCCACCTCCAGGGCGATGGTGGGCTTGAGGCCCAGGGATGCCAATTCGCCCTCGACCTGCATGCGGATCGCGT
>JACCDG010171368.1_pt1 | contig 26138 bp, 23 predicted proteins | sample 7442471 | NCBI WGS metagenome assembly JACCDG01 (sample SAMN15323444, study PRJNA562643) | freshwater metagenome | isolation source: river surface water | place: USA:Blue River Watershed | collected 2017-08-17 | reverse complement strand
GATTTTCTCGTCCCTCCGTAAGCCAAGCAGTTGGCTTACTTTGGGCCCATCGCTCATTTCATTCACTCTGTGCCCAAGAGAGGACTCGAACCTCCAATCCCTTGCGGGAACTAGCACCTCAAGCTAGCGCGTATACCAATTCCGCCACCTGGGCATGTGCTCAATATATACCACTTACTAATCTACCCATTCCAACTTTGCTACCTGGGCAAATACTACCAATACACTGTACCAATTCTTTGTCCGTCGTGCAAGATACAGAAAGAGGCCTGTTAGGCCTCTTTGTTCTCTTCAGTCTCGGGTGCCACTTCCGCTACGACCGCCTGTGGAATTTCTTCCTTCTTTTTTGGCTTCATGCTTTCCTTGACGGCCACTTCTTTCAATTTCTTCGAAAGCACCTTGGCCGACTTATCACGAACGAAGTACAACTTGGCACGACGGGCCGTGGTTCGCTTCACGAATTCAATCTTCTGAATCTGAGAGGATGAGAGGGGGAGGATGAGCTCGACACCAATACCATCAGACACCTTTCGGATAGTCATGGTACGAGAAGCACTCTGGCCGCCCTTTAAGGCGATGACCGTCCCCTGAAACATCTGGGTACGCTCCTTGGCGCCTTCTTTGATCTTGCGGTACACCTTGATCACATCTCCTGCGCGGAGCTCTGGCAAATCAGAAAAGGTCTTTCTTTGCTTTAAATTAAAGGAAATCAGGTTCTGATGCATAAACGTTTCATTAAAATCGGCTGCAGAAACAAACCGGTTGAGTAATCAAAAAAGAAAATATGTGAGAATGCCCTAAAAAAGGCTCTTCAAGGCCTCATCATCATAGCTTGATACCAGGGTTTCGTCAAGACTCTTGAGCACCTCTCTAAAATCCGGCGACAGTGGAGAAAAAAACTCCCAATGCTCGTCGTTTACGGTAAATGATATGCGGGCTGCATGGAGGAGGTGTCGTGCTGGTTGCAGTGCCGTTTCTTTCTTACCCTGCTTGAACGCATACAGTCTATCACCCACCACTGGGTGACCAAGAAATGCCATATGGACACGAAGCTGATGCGTGCGACCAGTCTTGGGAGAAAGTTCTACCAAGTCATAGTCTTCGTATCGAGCGAGTACCCGATAGGCTGTAAAAGCCGTGCGGGTATTACCAGGTAATGTACCAGTGTAGGTCTCCGTATCGATAGCTCGACGCTTGAGCTCACCAGGTTTACGAATGAGAGAGGCGCTCACTTCGCCCGAGAGGTTCGGCAGATGACCAGAGACCAAAGCAATATAGGTTTTTTCAACCGTACGATTTTGGAAAGCATCCTTCAGAGCCACGAATGTATCATCATCTTTGGCTATCACAATAATGCCCGATGTATCTCGATCTAATCGATGCACAATACCAGGACGCATGGCATCGCCACCTACCAGAGCAAGAGCGGGGTAGTGCTTGAGAATCCACTGTGCCACCGTACCACGATGTAAACTCCCTCCGTGGTGCATCTGAATACCGGCTGGCTTATCGAGAATCAAAAAATGTTCCTGCTCAAACAGTACCGGTATGGTAATATCCTCCTGTAATGGCTCTAATTCCTCCTGTTTGGCAAAAATATCTTGCGAAAAGGTCAGGAGGTCGTGCGTTGCCACCAAGGCGCGTGACAACACCGGTTGGCCGTTTAAGAGGATGCTACCGTCATTGATGAGACGGGTCACTTTTGCCCGAGAAAGGGGCTCCTGCTCTGGTAATTTTTCCTTCATGAGATCTGCGCAGGCACGGTCAATTCGCTCGTCATTTAAGTGACGGGGGATTTCGAGAGAAAAAAGAGGGGAAATAGTCATAAGCGTTCTAGACGTACTCTATCTCATTAGCGTGTTTTCGCCTATAATGCAAGTAATTAACCGAAAAAACGTATGCGTATTGCTTTTTTTGAAGCCACTCAAAAAGATGAGGCTTACATCCGAGAACACTTGAGCGCTCACGAAGCACTCTTTTTCACGGAACCACTGACCGAAGAAACCGCCTCCAAGGCGGCTGACTGTGAGGTAGTTTCGGTCTTTATTTATTCGGTAATTACCGAAGCTGTCCTAACAAAAATACCCCAAGTACAAGCCATTTTAACACGCTCGACCGGCTTTGAGCATATCGACGTCTCTGCCTGCAACACTAAGGGCGTCGTCGTCGAGAACGTTCCTTTCTATGGAGAAAATACCGTGGCTGAGCATACGTTTGCTCTCATCCTGGCTCTTTCCCGCAATGTACATAAATCCTATGCTCGAGGATTAAAAGGAGATTTTTCCATTGAAGGATTGATGGGCTTTGACCTCAAGGACAAAACACTCGGGGTGATTGGTACCGGTCACATCGGTCTCCATGTCATCCGCATCGCCAAGGGGTTTGGCATGCACGTGCTCGCCTACGATACGCAGAAAAATACCTTTCTGTCCGAAGTGCTGCACTACAAATATGCTCCACTCGAGGAAGTACTCTCCCAATCAGATATCATTACCCTTCATGTACCCTACAACAAGCATACACACCATCTGATCAACCAAGAGTCTATACAAAAGATCAAGCCGGGAGCACTCCTCATCAACACGGCTCGAGGAGGTATTGTAGAAAACGAAGCACTCGTTACCGCCCTCGACACGGGTATTCTCTCCGGAGCCGGACTGGATGTTTTGGAAGGAGAAGAAGCCATCAAAGAAGAGAATCAGTGCCTTCATGTAGAGTGCAGCACCGATGCTGAGAAACATACTCAAAATCAAAATCTCCTCTCTCGTGACAACGTTGTTTTCACCCCCCATATCGGGTTTTACAGTGAAGAGGCCTTACAACGTATCCTTGATACCACCATCGAAAACATTGAACAATGGGCCCTTGGCACACAGAACAATCCTGTTCCTGGCAGCCTCCCGTCGAAACAGTCCTAACGCAAAAATCACTTCTGAAAAACCTCTGGAAATCCGGAGGTTTTTTATTACACCACGGAATGATTCATTGTGTCCAAATATTGTCTTTATACACTACATGTAGTTGAATATCTTCTTTGTATCAAAAAAATTAGCGTATTTACCCGCCTAAAATGCCGCTATTTGACAGCCTCTTTTTGCCCGCCTATTATAGGGAGACGACCCTGGTCGTGCTAATCAATTTTTCACACAAAAATATGTCACAAGATGCTTGCTGTGGTGGTGGAAACTGCCAAGACGAAACACTCGATCTGCCTGGATTTTTTCCGATTATCGGGAAAAATGTGCCTCACCTCGAATTCGATTATTTCCACAAGGAAGGCTTTCATCGTTCTCATTTTTCGGACTTTCATGGCAAGTGGGTTATCGTCTTTTTTTACCCTGCCGACTTTACCTTCATCTGCCCAACAGAATTGGAAGAAATGCAGAAGAACTACCAGAAATTCCAGGAGCTCGGTGCAGAGGTGCTCTCCGTCTCTACCGATACCAAGTTCACCCACAAGGCCTGGCACGATCACTCTCCAGCAATCAAGACTATCGAGTATCCGATGGTGGCTGACCCATCCGGAGAAATCTCTCGTACCTTCGGTGTCTATATAGATGAGGGAGAGGATAACGGATTGGCGCTCCGCGGCTCATTCATCATCGATCCGGACGGAATCTTGCAGGCCTACGAAGTGCATGCCAACAATGTGGGGCGTTCAGCCGATGAACTCCTCCGCAAACTCGAAGCGGCCCGCTTCGTCCGTGAGCACGGTGGTGAAGTTTGTCCAGCCAACTGGAAGAAGGGCGGAAAAACCCTCAAGCCTGGCATCGATTTGGTCGGTAAGATCTAACTCTACATATATGTCCGATCTCTACACGCCAAAAGATTTCAAACACCTCCTTGGTCTCCCTGGGTTCTCCGATACACTTCTTACCAATCACTTCACACTCTACGAAGGGTACGTGAAAAACAGTAACCTCCTCATGGAGAAACTCGACACTCTCGAGGCTGGAACACCCGAATACTCGGAACTCAAGCGAAGACTGGGCTGGGAATTTGGTGGTATGCGCCTGCATGAGCTCTACTTTGGTAACATGACCAAGGAAACCACTCCTTTCAATGAGGACTCTGTCCTTGGGAAAAAGATTCTTGCCACCTGGGGAAGTCTCGAGGCATGGAAAAAAAGTTTCACACAGGTAGGTACTATGCGTGGTATTGGCTGGACAGTACTCTTGCAAGATAACGAATCCAAGGAACTCTTTCACATTTGGGTCGGGGATCACCACGAGGGTCACATTCTCAACACCACCCCTCTTCTCGTCCTTGATTGCTGGGAACATGCCTATATGACCGACTACGGCATCAAACGAGCCGACTACATAGTATCCTTTCTCAACGTTATCGACTGGCAGGCGGTCGAACAAAGACTGCGGTAAAGAAACTCACTCGTAACACTTCGCTTGGTAGTAAAATAAAAACCCTATGACCCTGAATCAAATCAGACGCCGCGACGGAGAACTCGTCCCATTTGACCGCTCCCGCATCGAGATGGCCATCAATCTCGCTTGTGATGCCACCGCCGAGACAGAGAAGGAATTTATTCCCAGCATGACCGATGACGTCATCGCTGATCTTATTCTGTCGTGTGGCAGTGGATCAGAAAGCCATGTCCCATCGGTAGAAAAAATTCAGGATCTCGTAGAGAAACACCTCATGAAGGAAGGGAAGTATGAGATTGCCAAGGCCTATATACTGTATCGTGAGAAGCAACAGGAAAAGCGTGAAGAGAAGAAGGAGAAGTTGGTAGAACAGTTCGAACAACACTCCCTCAAAGTCACCAAGGCCAACGGGTCGAAGGAGTTGTTTGACATGAAGAAAATCAAAGCGGTATTCGATCGTGCTGCTCTTGGCTACGAAAAGAACTGCACTTTCGCAGATCTCATAGAGGCCTTCAAAAAAAATATCGTCGACGAAATCAAAACATCTGACATCAGTAAATTGCTCGTCAAAACATGTGTTGATCTCGTGACTGTAGAAAATATCTTCTGGCAAAACGTGGCTGCCCGGATTCTCTTGGGAGACCTGTACAAGCAGGCCATCAAGAATCGCCAGCTGGAACAAAAGGATATCTATTCTCCCGAGGCCTATCAGGCGTTGTTTGATGACTACATCGCTCGAGGCTTGTACTACAAAGATTTCTACCAGTACTATTCGAGAGAAGACATTCTGGAGGCTGGCCGACACCTCTCAAAAGACACTGATACCAGCTACGAATACACCACCGTAGTGTCCTTTATCAAGCGCTATCTTCTCAATCCGAATAAGATTATTCGCGAATTACCACAGGAAATGTACATGTCGGTAGCACTGTTTCTCGCCATCCCGGAAAAACCTGAGAATCGCCTCGCCTTTGCTCTCAAAATCTACCAGCACTGTTCCGAGCAGCGCATTTCTTTGCCGACACCGACTCTTCTCAATGCCCGCACCAACTATCACCAGCTTTCCAGCTGTTTCAAGATCAATATCAATGATGATCTGCGCGCCATTTACCACGCCATTGAAAACATGGCTCAGATTTCCAAATTTGGTGGTGGCGTCGGAGTCTATCTGGGGAACATTCGTTCCCGTGGCAGTTCTATCCGTGGTGTCAAAGGCATGTCCGGTGGCGTCAATCCTTGGGTCAAGGTCATCAATGACACAGCTGTTGCCGTCAATCAGCTCGGCTCCCGACTCGGCGCCATCTCGGTCACCCTTGATATCTGGCACCTTGATATTCATGATTTCCTCGATCTCCAGACCGAAACGGGAGATATTCGAGCCAAGGCCTTCGATATTTTTCCAGCGGTTTCCATTCCAGATCTCTTCATGAAGCGACTGCAGGAAGACGGCGATGTCACGCTGTTTGATCCGCACGAAATCGAAGAACTGTATGGGAAGCGACTCCAGGACAGCTTTGACAAAGAATTTGAATCATTCTATCTCACTCTCGAACAAGACGAGCGAGTGACTATGAAAAAATCCGTCAAAGCCAAGGAACTCTTCAAAAAGTTTCTCAAGTCAACGGTGGAGACCGGTATGCCCTATGTTTTTTTCCGTGATACCGTCAATCGCCTCAACCCCAACAAACACGCCGGAAACATCTACTCCACACAGCTCTGCACGGAAATCTGTCAGAACACATCCGATACCAAATTTATCGAAGAAACTATCGAGGATGGTAAAATCATTATCCGCTACGAACCAGGGGACCTGGTGGTATGTAACTTGGCTTCTATCAATATCGCCACTGTTTTTGAAGAAGCGGTCATCGCCGATGTTTTCCCGGTGGTCATGCGCGTGCTCGATAACGTTGTCACCCTCAACTACTACCCCATCAAAGAAGCCGAGCGAACTTCCAAGCGCTATCGAAGTGTGGGCCTCGGTTATCTGGGATTGGCCGAATACCTGGCAACACATCAGCTGGCCTACGATAGTGAGGCTGCTCGCACTGAAGTGAATCGTCTGTTTGAGCGCTACACCTACTACACCTACCGCGCCTCGATTGACCTGGCTAAGGAACGTGGTACCTACGAACTCTACCCAGGCAGCGAGTACTCAAAGGGTATTCTCCTCGGACGAACCAGTGAGTGGTTTGAACAGAACACCCCTTACGCTGCTGACTGGAAGACTCTCTTTGCTGATATGCAATCCACCGGAGTCCGCTTTGCCTACCACACTGCTCCAGCACCAAATACGTCAACCGCTGGAGTGGTCGGAACCACAGCAGCACTGCTCCCTATCTACAAAAAATTCTTTGTCGAGACCAACCTGTCCGCCCCGACACTCCGTGTTGCGCCGAAACTCTCCAAGGAAAACTTCTGGTACTACAAGGAGTACATCAACATGAACATGAATGACGTCATCGACATGATGGCCGTTATCTACCCCTGGATTGATCAGTCCGTTTCGTTCGAATGGATGATTGATCCCTCCCGTGTCAGCCCCGCACAGCTCTACGGGTACTACATGAAGGCCTGGGAAGGCGGTATCAAGACCGTCTACTATGTCCGCAGTCTCTCTGCTGAAGTAAAGGATGACTGTGTCAGCTGTAGTGGTTAGAAACAAACAGGGATCAATAAGCAGCAATCAACCAAAAGTCACCAAAAAATATGACCGAAGAAATGAAGCGCAATCTCATGTTCAACCCGAAAGGGGATGACGCTGTCGCTGTCCGCACCATCATCAAGGGAGCCACTACCGGCCTCTTCAACCTAAACGCCACCAAGTACCCTTGGGCCAAGTCTCTCTACCAGGTGATGATTGGCAACTTCTGGGTGCCGGAAAAAGTGTCGGGACTCAAAGATGATGCCCGCATGTTTCATGCCGATCTGACTCCCGAGGAGCAAAAGGCCTACAAAGGAATCCTCTCCTTCCTTATCTTTCTCGATTCTATTCAGACCGTGAACCTGCCGCATTTCGCCGACTACATCACTTCACCGGAGGTCAATCTCATTTTGGCGATTCAGGCCTATCAAGAGGCTATTCATTCTCAGTCGTATGCCACGATTCTTGAGTCAGTTGTCGAGAGCGAAGAACGTGACGAAATCTACTATTTTTGGCGCACCGATCCCACTCTCCTCGAACGAAACAAGTACATCGGCCAAATTTACCAGGATTTTGTCGATAAACCTTCTGATGAGACCTTTTTCCGTGGCATTGTTGCCAACTTCCTCCTTGAGTCCATCTACTTCTACAACGGGTTTGCCTTCTTTGATACCCTGGTTGACCACATGAAGATGCTCGCTACCGGCCGCATGATTGCCTATATCCGCCGCGATGAATTGACTCACGTCACTATTTTTGCCAATATCATCCGAGAAATCCATCGGGAATTTCCAGCAATCTACAATGAGGATCTCATCAAGGAAATGATGGCCGAAGCAGTCAAGCAAGAAATCGAATGGGGAAAGCATATCTTGGGCAATAAGATTCCTGGTATCAACGGAGAAGCGACAGAAGGATACACCAAATGGCTAGCCAACAATCGTCTGGCCATGCTCAATATCAATCCGCTCTATCCGGAAGCCGTCACCAATCCCTACAAGCACCTCGATCGCCTGCAGGACACCAATGGAGACAAAGGAAACTTCTTCGAAACCACCGTGGTCAACTACACGCAGTCAACCAGCATGAAAGGCAGTTGGGACTTCTAAAAAAAGTCTCGCGAGAATCCCGGGTTCCTCCCGGGATTTTTTTTGTAAAAGAGTATGATATAATGCAAGGCAGATATTACTTTTTTGCTATGCATACAAAAATAAAAATGTTGTTTGTTGTTCTTGGTGTGTTTCTCATCGCCGGTACTGCCATACCAGCCGTACAGGCACAGGAAACCGGTCTTCAGTATCAACTCCTCGAAAAGATTCCGGGTACGGAGAATCTCGCCGGAAGCAATCTTCCTGATTACATCAGCGCCCTCTACAAGATTGCCCTTGTCATTGTCACTCTTTCGGCTGTACTCATGCTCTCTATTGGAGGCTTTCTCTATCTGACCAGTGCCGGGAACACCTCTTCCATGGGGAATGCCAAGGAAATTATCTATGATTCCCTGATTGGCCTAGTCATCGCTCTCTCGGCTTGGTTGGTACTCTACGTCATTAACCCTGACTTGGTAGAACTCAATATGGGCAGCCTCTCACCTATGGCAGCCTCCTCTCTCGCGACAAATACTACCCCAACTGGCCCAGCACCAGGAGGATACTATACCCATGATGAAGCAAAAAATGCCCTCTCAGCTGCTGGAATAGTGGTTACCTCATCGGGAAATTGTAGTGATATGAATAATCGAACATGTACTAGCCTCGAAACTATCCCAAAGTCAACCATTGAAAATCTCATCAAACTAAAGGCTGCCTGCGGGTGTAACTTCAATGTCACTGGCGGAACAGAAATAGGACATGCCACTCATGGAATCAATAGGCCAATTGTTGATGTTAGCGAAAATGATGCTCTCAATGCTTATCTAAAAAAACAACGCGATGCCGGCGTTATAGAAACAACTGACGGCATAAAAAAAATCTGCGCTTCAAAAAAATATATATCAGCCGCCTTTAATTGTCCGGGATTTTATGAGGCAAAACCACACTTTCATCTTCAATTTAAGCCATAGATAGATTTGTGTGCTATGGCCAAGAAATTTTTTTTCTTTTCTCTCAGCCTGCTCGTTCTGATACTTATTTTTTTGGGTGCCTACAATCTGGTCTTCAAAAATAACGTCAACGATCCTGTCGCTGATCCGTCCAAAAAAGTCTTTGAAAAGGAGGAAGAAAAGCCTTTTATTGCCGAAGGCATGGCCGAAAATCCCATCAATGAGAATATCTTAGGAGCGGCCATTGATGAAAAAAACACGCTCTACTATTACTCTCTCGATGACAATTCCCTAAAAAAGGCTACTGCTGAGGGGAAAAACAAAACCATCCTCATGAGTAACCTCCCCGGGGAAGCCACTCGCATCCTCTGGTCACCCAAAAAAGACAAGGTGCTCCTTCTTCTCAAGCAACAAGAGCGCAGCCTCTGGTACTTTGCCCGTATTGACACCAAGTCACTAGTGCCACTCAAACCGGAAATTGGCCGCCTGGCCTGGGATAATTTTGGAGAAAAAATATTCTACCAGTACACGGATGGCGTTACCAATGAGCGAACACTCAATATTGCCAACCCTGACGGAAGTAATTGGAAAAAACTCGCCGATCTGGGCATGAACGACTTCTTTCTCGCTTCTGTTCCTGGAAGCGGTCTCGCCTCGTTTTGGAAGCGACCCTCCGCTCAAATATCTGGTTCACTCGAAGTAGTAGGGGTTTCCGGAGAAGCCCGCCGTACGTATTCCCCGGGACTCTATGGGGCAGACTACCTCTGGGCACCCGATGGTAAGTATGTCCTCGTGAGTGGGAGTGAGAGCGAACAAGGGAAAGACTACGCACTCCGTTTGGTTGACACTGAAGGAACAGCCAAAAATATCGGTATTCCTACCCTGATTTCAAAAACAACCTGGTCCAAGGACGGACAAACGCTCTATTTTGCCCTACCTGGCTCGTTGCCTGACACTGCTATCCTTCCCAACGACTACTTTGAAAAGCCTCTCCACAGCAAGGATACTTTCTGGAAAATTGATATTCGTACCGGGAAAAAGACCCGTTTAGTTGAGCTCAAGGAAACAACCCAGGCCTTTGATAGTAGTGACCTCTTTCTCTCTCCGGAAGAAGACCTTCTCTACTTTACGGATCGTGTCACCAAGCGACTCTATCGAATAGAACTATAGACAGTCTCAACACCCCCTTTCCGGGGTGTTTTCTTTTTTCCCAACTCTCTCACTGGCACGAAGCGAAAGTGCTAAGACCAGGAAAAACACATAGGCCAGATCGGTCTTGAAATAGGGGGTGTCGAGCAGACCGTACCCAAAAAAGAGGGTCCACAACGAGAGGAGAAGTAGAGCGGAGTAATACCACTCTTTCTCGCTCTGAAAAAAAGTCCTCCCGATAAGAACAAGGAGGCGCCCCATACAGACAAAAAAACCGATCGTTCCCAAGAGTCCTCCCGATAAAAAAAGAGCCAAGAAAAAGTTATGCGGCTCCGGAACAGCCCATTCGAGATAGGGAGGGAAAAAACGCTGGTATTCAAGATAGACGACCTGAAACCTACCGACCCCAATACCAAAAAGGGGATTGTCCCTGAGAATAGCTCCGGCTGCCTGCCAAATCATCATACGAGAAGCCAGAGAGGATCGAGTGTCCTGGTGAAGCAGGGCTTGCCATTTTTCACTCTGCCAATCAAAAGAAACAAAGCTTACTATCACAAGAAGAGGAATCGCCAGTACTACTAGATGATACTTACGCGCCCATGTCTTGTTCAAAAACAGCCCTCCACAAAAAATACTAAATGCGGCGAAAAGTGCCAGCCAGGTTCCATAGGAACGAGTTAAAAAAAGAACCGGGAGTGATACAGCTAATCCTCCGGTGAGAAAGAAAGAGTATCCTGACACCCATTTTTCCCGGGGGAGTGTCAAGAAAAGATACCCGATGATGAGCGGAGCCGGTGCCACAAAAAAAGCCAAGAAATTCGGAGAGGAGTATATTCCGGTCAAACGACCATCATAGGTCAGGTCCCCGGAAAAGAAAAAAGACAGACTGTATGCCGACACCGCCACAAGCATTCCCAGCCATACTCGCAACAAGAGTTCCCACTCCTCCCTCGTCTTAAGTGTCCACCAGAGTAAAAGACCAAAAAGAGCAGGAAAAACAAACCATGATTTGAGCAGACCAAGACCGGTCAGAGAAAAAGGATTTATCAAAAACGAAAGTCCTGCTCCCGCTACAAACAGCACCAGACCAAAAACAACCGTGCGATCCAGACGAACGCTCCCCCTCAAAAAACCGGTGGCCGCACCAATCGCTGCTACTACCGCCCATTCCGGGATATACACTGGCAGCCCAAACAGGGTTGTTTTGACATGTGCCCAGGGCAAGAGTAAAACTCCCGCGAGCAAAAAAAGAAATGGCCAGGTTCCTCTAGATTTTTCGATCATGACCATATGATACACCGAGTGAGAGGAGAAGGAGAAGGACCGGGAAAATATGTACCGAAAAAAGTGGCGTTTCAAAAAAACCGTGTCCCAGGAAGACAGCTAGAGCGGCGGCTGTTGAGAGCGCAAACACATTGTGCGAAGAACGAAGAGAATACACCAACCGAATAAACACCAGGCCAAACAAAAAAAGAAAGGAACCAAGACCGAGGAGGCCAAGCTCGAGCACAATATCCAAATACATATTATGGGCGTAGATAGGCTCTCGATACCCCGCTCCCGGCTTCACGAGCAGGGGGTAGTTTCCGAGGCCCACACCAAGAAGGGGGCGTTCTCCCACATAGGTGGCCGCCTCTCCCCACAGGCGCAGCCGCTCTTTATTTGATCCATCTTCCGCAGAAAAAATTGACATAAAGCGACCTCCAAGAGGCGTAGCGAGAGCGCCAAAAAATACAAGTACCAGAGCAAATATTACCCACCGTACCCGTTGCTTACTCCAAGAAAAAATTGATCGGTACCCGAAGAAAAGAACACCACCCCCGCAAAGCAGTCCGATATATCCTCCCCGAGAGAAGGAAAGGAGATCAGCCAAAAGGAGCACGACTGCGACAACAAACCAGAAGCGTCTCCTTTCTTTTTCTTCATAGGCAAAAGCAAGAGCAAAAGGAAGCGCCATACCCATATAAAAAGCAAACATATGGGGATCTGGAAAAATACCCGATGCCCGAAGCAGGGTCATCCCGGAAATATTGACCAAGAGACTCGGATGGAGAGCCACTGCCTGACTGAATGTATCGCCCAAAAAGAAGGGGAGGAGGCTATGTATGAGGAGCGAAAATATCTGCTCAACCCCAAAAAGAAACTGGAGCAAAAAAAGAAACAAGCTCCCGACCGCCAGAACTAAGGCACCGCCTACGAAGGCTCGGAGAACCAGCTTTTTTTCTTGGGGATACTCCCGCCAACGATCACACAGTGCGAGAAAGAGAGGAACAAACGAGAAGAGAAACAGGAGTTTTCTTTCAGCGAATGATCGTTCTTCTGCCCAAGCAAGAGAAATAACTGCCAAAAAAAGAAAGCTCGCGAAAAAAAATATCTCCCATCCTATCGGAAGAAAGAGTCGTTTTTTTACAAAAACAGTTACCAACCAGTACCCTGCTATGACAAGGGAAACCACTCGAATAAGAGCCAAATCTATTCCCTCCGCCGGTGAGAGCGCCCACTGGAAGGGAAGGAAAGCAAAATAAATAAGGAGGAGTAACTTCATAGGTGCTCACGATGAACAAAATGATGCATCAGTTTGAGTACAGTATATTCCCAGCGCGGACGATGTTTTTTATAGTACTGCTGCTGAGAAGCATAGAAATACTTTTTTTGGCTCTCTGGTGAAGAAAAGCTTTTTCCTCCCCGATGAGTAATTGCAAACCTCTCTTCCGAAACAATCGCCACTCCGAGGTCTTGCGCACGAACACACAAGTCCACATCTTCAAAATATAGAAAGAATCGCTCATCAAAGCCTCTTAGAGTCTGCCAGGTCTCTCTGTTAACAAACAATCCACCACCACTCACCCAATCAATTGTCTTTGGTGGGAGCTGTTTTACAAAAAACGTCGCCATGTTCTGCCACACAAGCCTGGTCAGTCGAGGCGCTTCCCCCTTACTCCACGCTTCTGGCTGACCTTGCTCATCAAGAAGTGTCAATCCCAAAAGGCAACCTTCTGCCTGCTGCTCAAAATATTCCTTCAGACCGCCGAGTATTTCTTTTGTCCAGAGTGTATCCGGATTGATACACCCTATGACTACCCCACGTGCCACTCTTACCCCCTCATTGGTAGCTGTGCCAAAACCACTGTTTTCTGAAAGATGCCTCACAGAAATTCCCCACTGTCGTGCCAACTCTTCAAGAACTCGTGTTTCTGATTGATCATTATTTACTACCAATACTTCAAACAGATCCCGGTGTTGCTCGTATGAAAAAAGCGACTTCAAAGCCGCTGCCAGCTCGAAGGCGCTGTGATAATTCACAAATATCAGCGAAAAATAGGGGTTATTTGGCATGATAAAAGTCATCGTATGCCCGACGCACCACTTGTGCTTCGTCCCTCCCCCGCACAACATCCCAATAATTTTTTAGCCTCCGTATTGTAACATAGAAAAACAAGTAGGGCTTCTGCCAGAAAAGGGCTTGTTTTTGAAAAAACAATAGGCCCGACAGTACGAGATAATACAGCTTCTGCGTGTTGGCTTCACTCTGTTCGCGATGCCACACCAGAGCCCGAGGAACCACGCGCAGGTCAAATCCGGCCTCAAGCGCCCGGAGTGAGAAGTCAGCGTCCTCATAGTAGAGAAAAAAACGCTCATCAAGCAATCCTATTTTTTCAATCACTTTCCGTCGTATCAATAGAGCACAGCCTGTCATGCATTGGCTTGAATACGAGCTTTTCTTGCTTTCCTCTTCTTGAGACACCTCATGCACAACACGCATTCTCGACCAGCGCACCCGCCCCTTCCCGAACCACAGTGTTTGATCAGGACGCAGTATCCACGGACTAAGAAGTCCCGCTCGTCCATACTGCTCTCCCTCTGCCATAAGAAAAGAAAGGGCCTGAGGATCCGCCTGGGCATCATTATTAAAAAGCCACACCCATTCGGCACCCTGAGCAAGAGCCGCCGCTATACCAACATTCATACCGGCGGCAAACCCCTTGTTCTCGGGATTGCGGATGAAAGAGCATTGTGGAAATTTAGCCTCTGCAGCCTCGAGAGAGCCATCATGAGAGTCGTTATCTACCACCACAGTGAAAAACCGCTCATAGCTTATATTTTGAAGCGAAGAGAGGCATTGGGGCAAACAATCTTTGCCATTAAAGTTCAGAACAACAATCCCCACGAGTGGGGCAAGATTTCCCATAGGAAAGAGACATTCTTAGGGGACAACGGTTTCAATTCGCTCCGATTCCGAAATGGATCGTTCTTCTCCTTTTTGGAAAAGACTAGCAATCTCATCTGGACTAATGGCGCGAGTCAGCCAAAGCATCCCTCCGTACACCGCCATAGCCACAATTCCCGAAAGGAGGAAAGAGTAGGGCTCCAAAAGAACGAGTGCTCCCGCCATCGTTCCACCCGAAAGAAGTACTCGCCAGATATTTTCAAATGATGGTCGGTATTTAACCAGTCGATAGGTCAAAAAGCCGGTCAAACAAACGACCAGCGCCTCTGTGGCGAGTGCCGTAATGGCTGAGCCAATATAAGAAAAACGAGGAATGAGCACTACATTAAGAGCAATATTGAAGAAGGCGGCAAAAATAAGGGTCTGCATGAGCTTCTTTTGGGCATTACTCACAATAAGCAGCATATTGAAGTAACTTCCAAAAAAGATGAAGGCTAGTCCAAAAATAAGAATTCTCAGCACCAACACGGATTCTTGGAAGCCGGTACCGGAAACGATAGCGATAATATCGGGAGCCAAAAACCAGGTGCCTGTGATGACAGGAACAATGACAATACAAAAAACTTTGAATGTCTTATCAGCAATTTCCTCAAAGCGCGCCCGCTGAGTAAAGATATAGCGTGAAAGAAGGGGGAGAATAAGCCCAGAAAGCATCGCTGGGAAGAAAATAAGATTCTCCATGATTTTATAGGCCACATTGTAGATACCAACATGGGCATTTGACTGCAGTACCGAAAGAAGAATGGTATCCATCTTAAAGTAAGCAAACGTGATAATTGCCGTAATGCCCATTGGGAGGGAATTTTTCAAAAATTCACGCCAGTAGGCATAATCAAACTGCAGACGAAACGTGGCATAGCGACGGCTCAGTATAAAAGCCGTACTCGCATTGAAAGAAAGCGAAATAATAATAGTACAAGCAATGGGGAGGAACCCCCAGTCATTCCGCACAATAAGCAAAATAAGGCCTACCTGAAGTATTTTTCCCAAAAACTCCACCATGGCTATCCGATCCATGGCTAGATTTTTTTGAAAAATAGCATTGAGCACAAAGGAAAAAGTGGAAAATACCGTAGCTAGGGCCGCAATCAAAATTCCAATTTCCACTTCTCGACTGTATCCAAAAGAAAAGACCACGATGGGCGCCACCACCAAGAGGAGCAGTGAGGCTCCCAGACGAAGTGCCACCACATTACCCAAAATCTTCCCCTCATCCGCTCCCTCTCGCGATATTTCTCGGGCGGTCACCGAACCAAGTCCCAGGTCTGTCAAAGCGGTAAAAAAAGCAAAAAATGCCAGTATAGTGGCATACTTCCCAAATCCTTCCTGTCCCAAATACCCCGTCATGAGACGGATAGAGAATAGCGAAAGCACCACTGTTGAAATAACCTTCAACAGGGAATTTAAAACCACATTATATGCAATTTTTCTTGCCAACACCATACGATTTTCCTCTCACCAAAGCCACACCTGAAGTCTAATCTTCCATTTTTGACTTTGGACGAACTACTACTCTGCGATCTTCGCCCATACCCGTACTCTCTGTAATGATACTATCACTTTCTGCAAAAAAAGCATGGATAATTTTTCGTTCATACGGAAGCATCGGGCGAAGCGTAACTGCTTTGTTTCCTTGGAGTGCCTCTTCCATAGCTTGCGTAGCCTCTTTTTCCAGGAGTTCTTTCTTCTCTGAAAAATAGTTATTCACATCCACGATGATGTTCATCTTTTCCCCCAATTCTTTTCGTACCAAAATACGCGTCAGATGCTGAAGGGCAGCCAAATTCATGCCATACTGTCCGATAAGAAAGTTTTGCCCTTCTGGTACGGAGACCGAGCAGTAAAAGCCCATTTCGGCTTCATTGGTAGTTTTTACCACTATCTCAGCCTGAAAGCCCATCCGACGAACCAACTCTTCAACAATAGTCTGTATCTTTTTTTCTTGTTCGTAACTCATAAATATCCACTCCGTTAGTCTTTTTTAGCCTTAAAAATCACCATCTGCTGGAAAATCATAAACAGGGTCGAAAAGAGCCAGTAGAGAGCCAAAGCGGCGGGAAAGGTGACTCCGATAAAAAAAGTAATCCCGGGGCCGAGATAGAGCATTTGTTTGTTCATTATCGAGGCAAAATCGGGTTCATCTGACGTTGTTTTTGGAGTAACAACACTGGTCTGGCTCTGGAGCAGCATTTTTGTCTGAAAATATTGAGCCAAGGCAGACAGAAAGGCCAGGACATAGTTTGGTTTTGTCAGATCCAGAAAATGGAGAAAAATATGATTCACCGAGCCGGGATTACTCACAAAAGCATACAGATCTCCCGCCTGAATTGAAAAACCCGCTTGCGTAATACTGATAATAACCTGGTAAATGGCGATAAGAACGATCAACTGGACAATGAGCGGCAAACAGCCACTAAATGGGTTGGCCTTGTGCTCCTTGTACAAATCAAGCATGGCCTTTGTCTGCTTTTCTTTGTCGTCTTTGTATTTTTTCTGCAGTTCCTTAATTATTGGCTGCAGTTCCTGCATTTTTTTCTGAGATTCAATCTGTTTTTTGGAAAGAGGGATAAACAACGTCTTAATAAAAAGTGTCGTCAAGATGATAGCTACACCGAAATCATGCCCTGGAACGACATTATAGAAAAACACCAGTACATTATAGACTGGCTGATAAATTGCTGTGTGAAATAACTCAACCATAGTATAAAAAAAGGATTATATATTCTTTATGTATTCTACAATGCTTTGCACCTGTGAGGCAAAGGGCTTGATATCCTCTTTTTTTAATTTTTTGGCCGTAAAGAAGACTATATCCGCCGGCACCGTCAAAATCTTTTCCTTGCCAGCCACCCAAAAGGCAGCAATAATCGTCCGCCGCAGCTTATTTCGCCACACCGCCGCTCCGAGGTGTTTTTTACTGAGAGAAAAGCCTACCCGTATATGCCCTTCATTATTTTTTGCGATTTTACACCCAATTGCGCCAAAAAAAAGAGGGTTTCCTCTACGAAACACCCTTTCAAAATCCTCCTTTTCCCGTAATCGAAAGCTTTTTTTCAACATATCTTCATATTCTCCACCAAAGCACGTATTGTGAAAAACCCTCTTTCACCCGTGAAAAGAGAAAAACTATGCTGTTGTAAGCCTTTTTCGTCCCTGACGACGACGGCGAGTAATAATAGCTTGTCCACCCTTCGTGTTCATTCTCTTCAGAAAACCGTGTCTCCGAGAACGTTTTCGACTCTTAGGCTGGTATGTTTTCTTTGACATACGCTACGCTGTAAATTATTTCTAATGAAATGTTTGTCCAGTTTACCAGAAATGCTTGGAAAGTCAATAGTTTCTGCTTCTGGTCGTGTTTTTTGTCCTTTTGTCCACTTATCCACTCCTTATACACATTTTTTCGCTTGTTTCATCTCGTCCTCCTTCTGCTTGCATGCTATAATGAGTTTCACTGTTGATAACTTTTCCTCTATGACCAACGAAGAGCTCTGGAAAGCCGTTTTAGGCCAAATCGAACTTTCTATTTCCAAAGCTAATTTTGTTACTTGGTTTAAAAATACCAACATTCTTGAAAGCAAGGACGGGGTCATCACTATTGGTGTACCCAATGGTTTTGCAAAAGAATGGCTTGAAAACAAGTATAACTTATACATTCTCAAAGCTCTCAAGAGTCTTGATCCAAACATTCGAGAAATCCGTTGTTCATTAGCACCCGAGAAACCCAACTTTTCTCCCATAGACTCCGTAAAAAATATCGATGCCATCAAGGCACCCGAACACAGTGGATTTGTTCGAAAAAAAATTATTGAGCAGCCATCTTTTGGCACCACACCACATCCGACACCAGTTTTTCATGAAACCAACCTTAATAGTCGGTACACTTTTGAAAATTTCATTGTAGCGGAGAATAATGAACTCGCTCGGGCAGCCTGTTATGCCGTCTCTCAAAACCTCGGCATGGCCTATAACCCACTCTTTATCTATGGGGGGGTCGGGCTTGGAAAAACCCATCTTCTTCAGTCTATCGGTAATGAAGTCATCAGAAATGCCCCAGATAAAAGGATAAAATACATCACTTCTGAACGTTTTACCACTGAACTGGTTGATGCTATAAAAAATCAGAAGATAGATAAGTTTAAAGAATACTACCAGCAGATGGATCTTCTCATTATTGATGACGTCCAGTTTCTTTCTGGGAGAGAAAAAACGCAGAATGAATTCTTTCATATCTTTAATGCTCTCTACCAGATTAATAAACAAATCGTTATTTCAAGCGATCGTCCGCCAAAAGCCATTCCTACACTGGAAGATCGCCTGCGCTCCCGCTTTGAAGGAGGAATGATCACCGATATTAGTCGTCCCACCCTGGAAACAAGAATTGCCATTCTCGAGTCGAAACTTGCCGAAAAATCTTTTTCTATGGAGGCAGCCGCTGTCCGTTTTGTTGCCGAAAATGCTTCTCAAAATATTCGCGAGCTTGAAGGAGCCCTCAACCGGGTTGTTGCCTACTGTGAATTCCATAAAGTGGCTCCCACATTGGAAAATACCAAAAAAATTCTCTTTGAACTCATCGAAAATAACAAAAAAAGCCTTCAGACTGACGATATTTTCGCTGTTATCTGCGAATTTTATACCGTTGCCAAAGAAGACCTTATTAAAAAAGGCCGAAAAAAGGAAGTATCCCACCCTCGCCAGGTAATGATGTATCTTCTCCGAGAAGAACTCTCTCTTCCTTTCTCAACTATTGGAGAGCTCCTCGGCGGAAGAGATCACACGACCGCCCTCCATGCTTTTGAAAAAATCAACACTCAAAAAGAAACACAAACGCGTCTCAAAGAAGAAATCAACACCATAAAAGAGAAGCTCTACTACGCCTAGCATGTGAATAACCCTGTATAACCACAAAAAAAGACCGTATAAGTCCTGAATAACCTTTTCAATAAGGTGTACAAAACAAAAGTATTTTCTCTTCTTTTATCCCTCTTCCTCCTTTTCCCTTAGTTATATTATTTCATTTCACAGCGCTCCTTTATTAAAAAAGCTTTATTATAAGCTAAAAAATGACTTATCCAGATATCCACTCCACTAATGGTAATAAGAAATCTTTTTAAAAATATATAACTCTTATTTATAGAAACTATGAAAATCACCTGTACACAAGAAAATATCGCACGAGCTCTTTCTTACCTTGAACGAGTCGTAGGGAAACAATCTACTCTTCCTATCTTGAGTAATTATTTACTAGAGACAGAAAAAGGGAGACTGAAAATTTCAGCAACAAACTTGGAAATCGGTGTTATTGTTTCAATTGGAGCAAAAATAGAAAAAGAAGGGCGTATTACCGTACCCGCAAAAATACTGAGTAATTTCATTTACAATCTGCCGAGTGGGGATATTATTGAGTTTGAAGAGGAAAATCAGCACTTAAAGGTCGTAAGTACGACATATCAGATACGGATAAAAGGCATGGATGGAAAGGATTTTCCTATTATTCCCCAGTATAAGCATGAGTATCAGTATGTAATTGAGGCTCAAGAGATAAAAAATGCCCTCTCACGGCTTTTGTTTTGTGTAAGTGTGAATGAGGCTCGTCTGGAGTTAACGGGGGCTTGTCTCTCAATTTCTGATGAATCTATACGAATAGCAGCGACGGACAGCTTTCGATTGGCTGAGGAAAGTATTTCGGTTCGTCTTATTGCTGCTCAGGGAGAAAAAAAACATGAGGCACTTATTATTCTTTCAAATGGGGTATTACAGGAGTTAGTGCGGGTTATTACTCCAGAAAATACCAGTGTTCAAATGGCCATTGAGGAAAATCAAGTATTTTTTGAGGTGGATGGAGTGGAGATAACCTCGAGAATTATGAATGGGAAATATCCTGATTATCAACAGATTATTCCAAAAGACTTTAGCTGGCAGGTGGTTTTTGAAAAAAACCTTCTCCAGAGAGCGATGAAAATAGCCGGATCCCTCTCGTCATATAGCTCGGGTGAGATTGCTCTCGTCTTTGATGCTCAGGAAAAAACCTGTACTTTCCTGTCAAAATCACAGGAAATAGGGGAAAATAAAACTGTTTTGCCGGTAGAATATAAAAAGGGCGGTGAAACACTGACGATGCTTTTTAATCCACGATATATTTTGGATGGATTAAATGCTCTTTCTGGAGAAAAAGTCATCTTTTATGCAAATAATAGTTCTTCACCGGCCGCTCTTCGCATGATGGATGAAAAAGAAAATCCTTTGGAACACTATCTCTATCTCATGATGCCAATTCGTAAATAGGAATGGATTTTGAGGTATGCGAACACTGAAGGATTTATTACCGAAAAAACAGAGGGATACTCATCACAAGCAAGTACAAAACTTTGATGAGCAGACTGTTTTTTATATTGCAAAAAAAATCCTCATGGAGGAATATGGCTTACGAGGAGGGGAAAATATTACCCCGACTCTTTTTCAGGAAAAAAAACTCTACCTTTCTTCACGAAGTTCTCTTTGGGGGAATGAAGTGTGGCTTGAAAAAGAGCGATTGAAACAAAAAATGAATACCCTCCTTGGGTGTGAGGCTATTCAGGAAATAAAAATTGATCGAGGGTAAGGGCTAGAAGTTAACCTCAACACTCTTACTATCACTGGCTTTGTTACCGTTTTTGTCACGGAGTTCTACCTCAACTTTGAGAGTAGAGTGATTTTTACTATCAGGAATAGTGTATCCGACAGAATAGGGCTTGCTACCAGAGGATCCTACAGAACTGCCATCAACAGAGTAACTGACATTATCAACGCCATAGGGTGCGTCAGTGCTGACACTTAGGGTAAGGGACGATGAATTGGTGCTGCCCGGGAGAGAGAGGCTTACTTTTGGCTTGTAGTCACTAAAATCATCTTCTTTACATTCGTCATCAGGAGGAGTGGAGACGACAACTCCTTTTTGTTTTTCATACCAGTTTTCTACTCCCTTTTCCCAGTTTTTATACTGAGCATCGCGATCGGGCTTTTCAGGAATAGCGCCACGAGGATCATCACGATTGACGTAATAGAGAATATCGTGCCCACTGACAAAATCTTTTTTATCAGTATCTTTGTCGCGGCAGTATTTATTGGCGAGACAGTACTCATTTTTCTTATCGGGAATCTTACAGACCTTCAGATCTTCCTCCATATCGAGTTTTCCCGAGAGCATAGGCTTTTTTGTTTTTCCTTCCCCATCCCCAATTTCATCATCTGGATTGTATTTTGGGAATTCCTCAATAGGATAACCAGAAAGGGCCTTATCGAGAAAGGATCGAAAAATAGGAGCGGCGACATTGACGCCGTCTGCACCTTCTGTCATGGCACTATTATTGTTATTGCCGGCCCAGACGCCAACCGCCAAGGAAGGTGTGTATCCAACCGTCCATCCATCGCGAAATTCATTGGTGGTACCAGTTTTGGCAACCACAGGGCGATTATCAAAGCGAAGAGGGTTTTTTTCACCAAAGACCCAGGCGCGATTCTCGTTATTTGAGAGCACCGAATCAAGCATAGCTACATATTTTTCTTCAACCACTCGTTCTCCGGGGGTACTTTTGAATTCTTCCAAGAGTTCCCCTTTGGCATTTTCAATACGAAGGATGGCTGTTTTTTCGCGCTTTACTCCACCAGTAGCCAGTGTGCCGTAGGCGCTGACATGATCCAAGAGCTTGACTTCTCCACCGCCAAGAACAAGAGAGAGACCAACCCGTGAAGGGTCATTCAAGCCATTAATCCCGAGACTTTTGGCTAGTTTGACAGCGTCGTTGACGCCAACCAGGTACAGGGTCTTAACAGCGGGCACGTTTAAGGATCCGCCGAGTGCTTTCATCATCGGGAGAGGACCATGAAATTTTCCATCATAATTCTGAGGCTGATAACTTTTTCCCTCGGCGGTTTCAAATTGGGTTTCTACATCGTAGAGGAGGGTTTCTGGAAGATATCCCTTAGTAAAGGCTGTTAAATACACATAGGGCTTGAAGGAAGAACCCGGCTGACGGTCTCGTATCGCAACATTAACATTCCCGTCAATGGAGACATCAAAATAGTCCTTAGAGCCAACCATAGAGAGAATCTGCCCGGTTTTTGGATCGATAGCCACTAACGCGGCATTGGAGGCCTTCCATTTTTTGTTGTTTTCAGCTCCTTCTCGAACCGCCTGTTCGGCATACTGCTGTTTTTCCCAGTCGAGAGTGGTAATTACACGCAGCCCGCCTTGTTCTACGGCTTGGTCCCCATATTTTTGCTGGAGATAATCCTTAATATACATGACAAAGTGAGGCGCAGCGATGATGTCCTTCTGAGGGGATATTTTATCAAGCGTTGGTGTTTCAATGGCGGCAGTAGCTTGTTCCTCGGTGATATAGCCTAATTTGGCCATAGTACGAAGAGTAAAGGCTTTTCGACCAACTAAGGCATCACGATGGGATCCGTAAGGGGAGTAGTAGGCGGTCGCTTGAGGGAGGGCAGCGATGAGAGCCGCTTCATCGAGAGACAGTTCTCGAGCAGGCTTACCGAAAAATGTCTGAGCGGCTGCTTCAATCCCATAGGCATTGGAACCATAAGGGATTTCATTCAAATACATGGCGAGGATCTCGTCCTTGGAAAACTTCGTTTCCATCTCGAGAGAGAGAATAACCTCCTTTACCTTTCGAATGAGGGTTTTTTCATTGGAGAGGAGGGTATTTTTAACAAACTGCTGGGTGATAGTTGACCCACCCTGAGCTCGGTCGAGGGTAATCAGGTCTTTAAGTAATGAACGGGCGATGGAAGTCAGTTTAATACCATGGTGATTATAAAAATCCTGATCTTCGAGGCTGATGGTAGCAAATTTGATAACCTCGGGCATGTCGGAAAATGGGATAACAGTGCGCTTTTCTTCCCCATGGACTTCATAGAGGAGGTGATCGCCCGTTCGGTCGTAAATCTTGGTTGATTCGACGATGACACGATTATTGACCTCTCCTGGATTCGGGAGATCTTTGGCAATCCAGGCAAAGATGGATCCTACCAGGACAAACCCACCGAGGGCAACCACGAGCCACACGCGAAACAGTATATGCCAAAATCTACTTTTTGGCTTTTCTAAGCCAGGAACAGATCGTCTTTTGCGAAAAAAATTCATAGGAAAAAATCAATAGGTATCTCTATTGTATACCATAAAAAAGAGAAAAAGAGAAGGATGGAGCACTCTAAGGGGAACTAAGATTTTGATTGGATATGAGAATACTGTTGGATACAAAATTCCACAATGGACTTAGCTGGATCAATTTTGAGAGTTTTTTTAAGTCCTTGCCATTGGGGTGTGCGATTTACCTCAAAGACATAATGAGTGTCTCCAACAATAGCGATGTCTACGCCTGCGACATCGTAACCAAAGGCCTGGGCAGCTTGAAGGGCGACTCTTTCTATTTCAGGGGTAATAGTAGCGGGTTCCGTTTGTGCTCCTATAGACACATTTGATCGGATATCATTTGGTGCTACAAAACGTTTTATCCCACCAAGTACTTTTTTACCGATAGTAAAAATTCGGTAATCATATTGTATAGGGAGATATTGCTGAAAAAGATAATCTTCATCAAGAGATGAAAAGAAAGTGGTTGCTTCCTGAATATTTTTTAGTAAGCATACTCCTCTACCTTGCGATCCTCTGACTGGCTTGGCGATGCAGGGAAATTGAATATGAGAAATATATGTTTTAAAGGCAGCGAGATTATCAGTATAGAGTGTGTCTGGATGGCTGATTTTTGCATGATAAAGTATATCTGCTTGAGATACTTTTCCAAAAGTATCTCTTTCACAGATAATTTTGTCGAGCACATATTGTTTTTCATGGCAGAGTCTAAGAACGAGGCGACCGAGGCGAAGATTAGAAGAGACAGTTCTCGGCATAATGATATCAAAATCAGAGAGTTTTTTTTCATTAAAATAAGCAACGAGCTTTCCATTCTCGGTTACTATCGCGACAGCATTAAGGGGAGCCCAAAAAGCTTCGTGTCCTAATTCTTCGATGGCTCGGACAAGATCAAGATGATTTTCTTTTCTTGCTTGTTCAATAATAAGAAAGCGTAATTTCTTCATAATATTATGAAATTGTTATTTTTTAAAAAACACATCCTCAAGAATCATCTTGGCAACCGACTGAGATTGCCCATGAGTGGGCGAGTAGTGAATGGTAAGATCAGGATAGGTGTTTACTTCTAAAAACATAAAATTCTGGCCTTTTGGCGAGGCGGTGATATCATCACAAATAAGATCAATTCCACCGAGGCTGAGATTGGTAGCCTGGACCGCTTTCCAAGCAAGGGCGATAATTTCAGGATTTACAGTGGCCGTGCAGTCGTGTGACTCGCCACCTTCAGAAAGACGGGAATTTTTCTGAAGTAAAACAACTTCATCTTGCATAAGAATGTCATCAAGTCCTCGACCCGCTTTACCAAGAGTTGCAAAAACAGTTTCTGTTAGGCGAATTTTTTTTTCCTTTGATTGATTTGCTTTGGTTATGAGTTCTTGTATAGTATCAATGCCGTTTCCAACAATATGAGGTGGAATCATAAGAAGAGCGCCGAGGAGACGTCCCTTGTAAATAAGGAGACGATATTCTTTCCCCGTGACCATTTGCTGAGCAATAAATTTCCCTGAGTAGGATTGTGCGGCAAACTCAAGCTGTTCCTTGGATCTTATATCCATGTGGACGTTGACACTTTTTGATCCGCCTCCTTCTTTTGTAATGAGTGGAAATACTAAATCAAGATTGGGGAGCTGTTTTTTAAATTCATCTGGATTCTTAAAGTGGTAGTATTTTGGAAATGGTAACCCCGCTTTTTCCCATAGTGCATAGGTGAGATCCTTATTTTTTGAAAGTCTGTATGCTTCACAATTTGGATCGAGTGTCATTGAAAAAAGTTCACAGACGAGCATGGAATGATTTTTACTTTTAATAGTAAAAAGGTGGTCTTTGTATGAGATAATGTCTACAGTGAGTCCGAGAGCAGCTGCTTCGCTGGAAATAATTTGGGAATTTTTTGTCATCTTCTTTCTTTAAATAATATAAGGCACATTTGAGTTATTTTGCACAAGGCTATTTACTTACATCGACAAGAAATTTTCGAAGATTGTTTCGACCAATAATGACGGGATATTCGAGGTGAGTCCGATCAACAACTGTGGTGCGCGCTGGTATTTCAATGCTATCTATCGAGAGAATAATTTCTATTTTTGGTCTCATACTAAATCCACTTGCAGAGTAGACGAAAGAAATAGCTTGCAGATCTGGATGAGCATCTTTGTAACGGGCGTCATATTCGTCAGAGATTTGTTTCAAAGTTGCTCGAGTAGTGACAGTAGGCTTGGGGAGGGTATCAAAAAATTTCAAGACTTCGCCAAATCCCAGTTGCTCGGCGAGCCGAGTGTCGATAGACGTGGAGTCGGCACCGGTGTCGATTTTGGCTTCGACCTCGATTTCCTTACCGTCTTTGCCGATAAGCTTGACCTTTTCGATACTGCCGATGACACGCTTCCCGGAGAGTTCCTCGATTTCTTCTTCGATCTCACCCCCGAAGAGGTTTTGGCCGACACGGATACCACGCTCAACCGTTTTGATCTTGAGTCCCGAGACACGTTTGAGGCGCCCCTTGAGGCCAGCGAGGTTCGCGAGCTGGATGGAGAGACCAGGCCGAGCAT
>JACCDG011325917.1_pt1 | contig 26141 bp, 18 predicted proteins | sample 7442471 | NCBI WGS metagenome assembly JACCDG01 (sample SAMN15323444, study PRJNA562643) | freshwater metagenome | isolation source: river surface water | place: USA:Blue River Watershed | collected 2017-08-17 | reverse complement strand
TAAATATTTGCATTCATCGTCTTGAGGAAAGACTCCACGTGGAGATTGGGATTGATGTAGTAGTCACAGTTGGCATCAAGGATAGGCTGTAAGTGAATACAGTTATTGCGGTTATCGTATTTGAGAGCATACATCTTGGATGTAATAAGATAATGAAACAATCTAATCTATATCAAGATAAATTTGATATAGATCGTATTTGATGATATGATGATATGATGATGGGATGATTGAATGATTAAATGATTGAATGAAGATCTGGCTTACTTGAAGCCCTTACCACCAGCAAACTCGTTGAAGTAATCCTGACCCATCTTGATATCTGCATCCTCCTGGGCGATCTCCTTCGCCTCAATCTTCCGCTTCATCGCCAGCATATCCTTCAGGCGATTCATCGGGAAACCGCTGGGGTTCTCAATAATTGCAAAGAAGAGCGTAGGATAGTTGTAATGGAACTCGCCAAACTTCCGCATCATAAACTGCTTATATCCATCCATATTCTCCCGACGAACCCGGGTCGCCTCTGCACCCATCGCATACCGATGAATCTCTCGAACAAGCGCCTCAATCTCATCCGCCGTCCTATCCTTCCTCTCATAATTCATCTGCTCCACTGAGACGAGATCACTCTTCTCTACGTTGATGTTCATTTTCTTTTTGGAGTGTTGTTTTGGTATGAATACTATCCTATCCTAATGGGAGATCTCTTTAAGCGGATTTGAACGAAGAGGGCAGGTGGCGGATACTCCGATCAAATATTATGGGGTGATATTGTAGTACACCATTGATTGGTTTGATTCATAAAATGAAATATACTACAAAAGTCTTACTCTATCTTCTCGGGATCCTGATTCTCTTCTATCTTCTCTGGAAAGTGAAGCAAGTCGTCTGGGATGGAGTGAGGCCAGATGATCCCGAAAATGATGGAGTAGAACATTTTATGGATAAAATGGATTACAGTGTAGAGTATGTGATGAATGAGTACAATCAGAAGATTGATGATCTCTTTGACAAGGAGTATGTCGATCTCTACCAAATCGCCTATGATGATGATGCAGATATCAAGGCAGATATGAAGATTGTCGAGAAGTATTTGCCAAAGAAGGGTCCAGAGTCCCTTGAGATTCGCGTGGGAGGATGTGGTGTGGGAAAGATGACCAAGTACTGGAAGGAGAAGGGCTTTAAGAATGTAATCGGCATCGATCTCTCCAAGAATATGCTCAAGAAGGCCGAAGAGCTCAATCCCAATATTCGCTATATCCGCGGTAATCTCGCCGACCGGAAGATACACGATTTTGACACGTGTGATCTCTTTATATTGGACGAGAGAACTCTCTATTATAATCACGAGAAGGATATGGCGAAGATCTTCCAGAATGTTCACCACTGGCTTCGGGAAGATGGTCTCTTGGTTGTCCCCGTCTATGACCGGACACAGCTCCAAGTCGCATCCCGATATTATACGACGAATTATGTTGATAATATGGGGATTACACACGGGTTTACCTACTTAACGGGCTTTACACACGATTGTTGGTATATCCCGGATATCGGCGATGATGAGACAGGTGCGGATGCGAGTGAGGTATTGACATTATATTATGATAAATTTACATTTGAAGAGAAGGAGGATAAAGAGGGGAAATCCGGAAAGAAGAGGATTAAGTCAACGATGCTCTATTTCTGTCCCAAAGAGGATGTCTATGATATGCTGCTCGCAGCGAACTTCGAGAAGGTCCATATTGAACCCATCGGAAATCGCATTGTAGGTGGCTATGAACTGGCAATCTTCCGTAAGAAGAAGATGACCGCATCTGTCAAAGAGATCCAAGGTGGAAGCTCCAAAGAGAAGAAGGTAGAGAAGAAGGAGAAGAATGATAAGTAAATCATCATATATCTTTTTATACATCAATCATCATAGTATGGTAATCATAGTATGATCAAGAGGATTGTAAGCTCTAAAAAGAGAGATATTTATATTATTGTATAATTTCCTTCAAGGTAAGAGTCTTAAGCTGATCCATCATAGACGTTGACAATATTCTGATACTTGTAGGTGATCTCCTTATCACCGATCTTGACAACCTTTGGCTTATCAAGCTTCACGCGCTGCCCCATATACTTGTGCTGTTTCTTCTCCCCTCCAATCTCCTCAATCACAAAGACGATAAACTTCTGATTGCTGTTATTGAGCTTCGAGAGGCGAGCAAGCTTGGTAAAGGCCTTCTTGGCCGCCTTCGCAGGCTCCTTACCCTGATAACGCCCAAACTTATCACCCGGATTCGGGAAGTCAACAATCCGATATGCCTTTACTCCAGGCTTCTCCTTCTTGGCCGCATTCTTGGGAGCCGAATGATGCGAAGCAGTTGCTGCGGCATTCTTGGGAGTGGAGTGGCGAGATGCAATAGCATTCTTAGAAGCCGACTTATTGGGGCGATTTCCTCTGTTTCCAGTGTTTCCGCCATTCCCCCCATTGGGAATCGCATTCATCAATTCGGGATTCTTCTCCAACTGAGAGAGACTGATATTGTTCTGAGAGATCATAGAATAAATACTACTCTATGATGATAAAAAAGTTAGTTCTATTGGGATTTATCTATAAAAAGAGAGCAAATGTGTTGATCAGCAAAGCATCGAGTGAATCTTACTCGTGAATCTTGCGTCATTCCATCATTGCATCAAATCTTTTTATACATAAAATGATTCATACGGCGATTTCAACGACGACTTGACTAATAGTCATCCTCCAGTAACTTAGAGGATGGCGCCCCGCCTCATCCACCCGTCTGCTTCCTCGACTTCTTCGTGGTCGTCTTCTTCTTAGTTGACTTCTTGGTGGTTGACTTCTTGGTGGTTGACTTCTTGGTGGTCGACTTCTTCTTTGTGCCAGAGAGGAGTGAGCTAATGTCCCGCTTGAGGGACTCGAGTGATAACGTACCCGTCATTCTTGATCTATGATATAATTCTATCATAAAGTCATATATTAATCTATTCGGGGATCGGATCTATGCCATTATTCACTCCTTGCAGTAGAACTTCTTGTATGCAACATAAAGAGCCGCACAAATCAGAAGGGCAACAACCAGATAGATGAGATAAGTAGTGTAACTCGTTCCAGACTTCGCCGTTTGACTCTCCTTTGTTGCCGCCATACCAGACATCTTCTCAGCAATCTCCGAATCATCAATCACACACATATCCCCCGTACACTTCAAACGACGACCCATATCATTCATCTCCGTGCGCTCATCGCTCATATCATTCTCGCCGCCATCACCACCCTCGAACTGCTCCACAATGCCACTCGGATTCATCGCAATGATACGATCCGCAACCTGCTGCTGGTCATACTCCTCACCATATGCTGCCATTCTTATTTGTTCGTCGTTTTTGATCTATCCTATAGATCTCTTTTTATTCGGAATTTCGAACGCAGATGCGGACTTTTGTTCTATATAGTCTCGGTCCTATATAAAGAGATTTCAACAATAAAATAAATATGCCTCTTTTCAGGATAGTAACCAGATCATAGGATCATCTCGATCGTATGATGATTATATGGTTGTTTATGGTAATAAATATAAGTCTTACCACCCTGCTTCAAGGAGATAGGCTTGGACCCGTCCCACATACTTCTTGATCTTGTTCCAATCTTCTACCTTATATTCCCGAGGCACTGCAGCAGCTGCACCCGTGATCCGCTTGTTAATCTTACTCGAGTAGTGCCATATTATCTTCTTCACGTACTCTCCACGAGCTTCATATTCCGGGAACTCAGCAATCACGTGATCGATCAACTGTGGAGCACAGTGAAAATCGATCGCCGCTACATCCCAATCCTTCAACATCAGCGCTGGAAGACTCGCAATGTGAATCGATCTCACTGGGATTTTCTGAAGCCACTTTGTACTGTCTGAGGTGATTCCAGAGATCCGCGCCCACTCCTCCGCATACTTGTCTAACATCTCCATATCACACGCCATTCCTCCATACGCTCGCCTCAACTGCAACGCATAACAGAGTGACTTATACGGCTCCTTCAAGGCATTGTACCTCACTAACTTCTTCGAGAGCGGTTGGACAAGAGCAGGTTCTGGATCTGCACTGGTACTCGCTTTGGATGGAGGTACTGCGTGATAGACTGGAATATTACAGATCACATAGACCGATCCCAAGATATACTCATAGACACTCCGGTCAAACTTGAATGAGGGTGATGATCCGGAAGTTGCCGCCACCATAAACCAGATAAGGGTAGAGAAGCAAGTGTGTGCCGCACTATCCTCAATCATTATGATCGGCAAACGCCGAATAAAGTCATCAAAGTCAAGATGCATCAAGTGATAGGCCGATTGAACCGAGAGATTGATATCTCCCCGACGAATCGCCTTCTGAAGCAACGACTTGAGAAAACCCGCATTCTTGTACTTCTTCTCCCTCTCCAACTTATAGATCGGCGTCGAGTCCGACAGATCAACATCAAGAAGATAGTCAAAGTATCCACACAAGGTCACCTCAAAACCCTTCTGGACCGTATTCCAGTGAAAGGTACTCTTGAAGTTCATCTTTTTCGGCTTCTCCGATTGGAATATGGCTTGACCCTTCGGCTTATTCCCAGCCCACTCCAGATAGAAATAAGTATGAACCCGCTCATTCGGGTCTACAGGAGTCGATGAGGATCCAGCACCTGCTCCCGCAGAAGCCCCTAAGGCCTTGTCCCGATTGATAAAGTTGAATAGCGTTGTCTGTTTACTCATCCTTCTTGGAACGATACTCTCTATCCTCTTTACAGAAAGGAGCTTTATCCCATCCAAATTTATACATAAAAAGTATTGATATATTATATTACCAGATCTGGTAATATAATAGTTATATTTGATTACTTGATATTTTGCGATCTATTCCGCCTTTCTCCGCTCATTCTCGAGGAAGTGTTTCCGGCAAACGGCCTCATATACATCGGCACTTCCCACCACCGTCTGACTCTGATCCGCCGTCGTTCGCATCGTGAAATTTGCTGAAGTGCCGTCGCAGCACCTCTTGCAGAGTGCACTCAGCTTTACCACACTCTCCGCGTGAGGAATGAGCCGCAAGACATCGCCAAAGGGCTGACGGCGGAAATCGCCATCGAGACCACCCGCAATCACGTGCTTTCCGTGATTGTCACACCAATTGACGATGTTGTCATAGGCATCCCCGAAGAACTGGAGCTCCTCAATCACAATCACATCCGCCTCCTCAAATCGCCGCTTATACTCCTCCTTTTCCGCAATCTCCCCCAATGACCCCACAATAATACAATCATCATAGCTGATATGGGTATGAGTGGTAATGGTATTCGACCCATAACGGTTGTTGATCGTGTGATTGATCACGAGAAGATTCTTCTTGAGGATCTCATAGCGCTGGATCTGACGGATCAACTCGGAACTCTTCCCCGCATACATAGGACCAATGAAAAGCTGTAGACTCATTTTCTGAAGGGGTGAACGGAGTTTATTTTTCGGGAATTTTAAGATGACACGTGGATCTCTATACTCTTCACAGATTTTTCGCTTTCGTATTGATCGCTCTTCTACCCTTACCTTCTTCTAATCTCTTTATGCTCCGGGAATTTATCAATAAAATAGAATGGTTCGGATTCTATTACGAGATATGGTAATAGAATTGATGGATTTTTGATGGTTATATATTGGTTATAATCGGATGAAGTAGACGATGAGGTAGACGAGGATCACTTCCATAAAGATGTACTCTTTGATGAGACGGATGTTGATGAGTTCCGAAGAGGTCGTAATCTGTTTCATCAATGTGGTCAAATCCGTTTCCAGATTCGTTGTACATCTCTCACACATTGCCTTGATGATCTTCAGTTGTTGATCCACCTTATCATTTCCTTCACCATTGAATCGAATCTTTACCAGATTGATATAGTTCGCAGCAGTTTGAAGGAGATCCTGCTCTGTCTCCTTGATCTTGTTCACTACCATATTGATCCTCTCATCTCCCTGTGTCAACAACATCTGATAGATCATCTCCATAAAGAGCGTATTACTATTCCCAGATGACTTATTGGCAACTTTGTTCCCAGCAGCATTACCATTGGATGAACCAAAGATCGCAAGACGAGCCTTATTTGCTGCAACCTTGTTATTGGTCGATGCTACGGCGAGCGCCGAGTTCGGTGAAGGAGGCGGGATCGCTGGTGTGGAAGTTGATGCAGCAGGAGTTGCGGTTGCTGTTGCGACCGCAGGGACTGGCACGGGTTGATTCCCGTTGGCACCGCCTGTTTGGACAAGGGCTTGAGAGGATGTCGATGAGGAAGAGGCATTGGTTGCCTCATTCTTGGAAGAGAAATACTTACCATACTTTTCGGGGAAGGATCGTACGGACTGATTCTTCGCAGTGACACGACCCGCTGAGATGTCACTCAGGAGAACCGTCACCTCATCAATATCCTTTCGTTCCATTCTCTCGACAATCTTCTTGCTATCCGCATCGATGGGAACCGCAAAGGAACCGATCTTGACACCCTTCATCATCTCAATCATTGTCTGAAGAACGTGCTTCTTGCTGTTGATCTCGCTCGTGTTGATGATCGCACCCGCCTTCACAAAGTTTTCGTTACGAAGTGTCACGTAGCTGTAGATCGATCGCATCAACTGTTGACCCGCATCTTGGGGAATCATCAAGGGTTGATTATTCGTTTGAAGAGCAGCAGCTTGAGCAGGAGCAGGAGCTTGAGCTTGAGCTTGAGCAGGAGCAGGAGCTTGAGCAGGAGGAGGAACCTTTTGAATAAGATCTTTGGTGGACTTGATGAGCTTATAGAGGGGATCTGAGGTGAATGCTTCATAGATGGAACTCTGGACATTCTTCTTTTTCTCAATCTTGTATCGGATCGATTCGCGCTTCATCAAGAGCTGATAGATCGTCTCCGTCAACTCCTCAAAGGGTGCCACAAGTCGATTGATTTGAGTGTTGTATTCGACTTTCTTTGCAATGATCCCCTCGAAGGTGGTGAGAAGAATGGGGAAACGATCGAGATATGCCTTCTTGGCAAGTGTGAGGGCAGTGATCATACGAGGTCCCGTTTCAATCTCCTTGATACGTGTTCGTACCTCCGAAAGAGTTGCAGCTAACTCATCTTTTGTTTTGGTTAGACTGTCCAACTCTTTCAATCCAGTTGTTAGCCCAGCAATGCCAATTGTAGTTAATCTCTTGTGTCGTGCTGCATCTTCCTTCTTTAAGGAACTCACATCGAGAGCATAGAGATCCATATAACCCTTCTTGAATGCCTCATATAATGGAGAACTTTGTATGATAGGTTCTGGAGTATTCGCTTCTAGTCTAAAAAGGGCTCTGATAGATCTACCTTTATCTTCTTCAGATATATTACCATTTTTCACTGCTTGATCACCTGGTTGAGCACCTGGTTGATAAAAATGTTGCTTGATAAATGCATCTAATCTTTCTTTGAAAGCACGCTTTGCTGCCTCAACTTCCGTTGGTCCTGGACTTTTTGAGAGTGTTCCAAGTTTTGTTGGATTAAAAAGATCCAAGATTTGTTTATATTTTTGACCATTTGTAGTATCAAAGGCAGTATATGGTGTATGGGCATCGGGTGCTGCTGCTTCCCCTGCTTCCCCTGCTCTTGCTCCTCCTGCTCCTCCAGCTCCTGCAGCACCAGTATCAATCGACATGAGAATATCAAAAATCTGACGGAACTTATCATCAACATCGCTCTCCATCTCTTTTTGAGTTTTGTATCCAGCAACTTCCTTAAGATACCATTGATTCCCCTCCATTATATCAGCTCCACCTTGCTTTAACATCCTCTCATAAGTACCCAGTTCAGGGCTCTCCGTCTTAAGTCGGGCAATCTCAAGCTCCTTCTTGGAGATCTTGTCCACCATCGCTTCATACTTCGTAGTCACCTGATCACGTTCCGTCTTGAGAGACTTCAGCTCCTCCTCTTTGGATGCACGATTGGCATTCATACTATCCTTCTGACTCTTGATAATGCTATACTCATCCTCCGCATCCTTCTTCATCAACTTGAACTCCGCCAACTTCTGTTCCATCTTCTCCAACTCCGCCTTCGCCTCACTCTCAATCTGAATCAAGATCTTCTCCATCACACGAAGACGCTGAATACGCGCAAGATTGATCTTGTCATCCGACATTGCAAATCCTTCAACATCGAGAGCCTTCTCATCTACACCATCATTGCGGAAGAAATTGTAGAGATCTTTTGGTTTAGAGGAATTTTTGTTCTCATCATTCTTGAAAAGCTCTTGGAAGTCAAACGTTTTGAAGATACGATCCGATGACTCACCCCCCGACTGAGAGGCTTGATATAACTGATCAATCTTCTTAACCAATGTTTCATATGCACTGATACGTCCATTAACAGCTGTTGTATATGCCGCATAAGCATCTTTGTATTGCTCATTGATTGAACTATACTTCTTGTCTTGAACTCCACCACCAAGCTCCTTTAACTTACCATATAGGGTTGCACGAACCTTTTGGAAACTCTTGTAGGCACGTTCCTCCTGTTTTTCACTCTTCAATACATTATCATAGAGATTCAAGAGAGTGCGGTAGTTGGTCTCTTCATCTTGGACCTCTTTTTGAAGCGTATTACCATCTTTCCCATAACGCTTGGTATTTGTTTGTAGTTCACGAAGAATCTCATTGAGCCGAGCTACCTTCATCGATTCTGCTTGGTTACTTCCCCGAATGATGTTCTTGATAGTATTTATATTAATCGATGGAGTTTGACCTTTGGCAACTGCCTTGATACGTTGGTAGGCATCTGGTAGGAGCGATCTACTCAACTCTTTGATTAGGTCTTGAAGAGTAAGAGCTGGCTTTTGAATGTATTGAGCTAATTTAACATTTTGTTCTTGGAAATACAAGTAATCACGTGAAATGGAATAAGGAGTGTTTTCATTACCTGGTCGATTAGGTAGTCGAATACGTTCCAATTCTTCAACTCTTACACCCAGAATTCTCATTTTGGCTGCAAAGTTCTCTAATAGACTCAGCTCAATCTCTGCTCTCTTCTTTGTAGCCTTCTCTGGATCTGTTCCATTTCCTAATTGGCGAAATGCAGTTGTCTTAGCTCTAATTGCATCAGTAATTTCACTTTGTACAGTATCAAAAGCAGTATATGCTCTTTGACCTATTCGACCAATTTCATTGTAGGGAACTTCATCACGATTACCAACCACTGGAGCTCGTTGTAGAGCATCGCGAGTGATCTTATATATATGTACATTGTTTACAAGAGATAAATACTGAAGAAGAATCTTAGCAGACATACCAAAGTCTACATCTGGAATATCCCTCAACTCCCTACATAGATCTGTAATGATACGAATCGCTTGATGAGGTGCATCATGGAGATACTTCAAATCAATATGCTTACTGATCACATCGAGTTGCTGAAAGACCTTACGAATATCATTCGTCTGTTGTGATGTCATCGCAGCGCTCTTTACCAGCTGAAGCGTAGCAGGTGTCCTTAATTCACGGTTTACCACGTATGCTTCATTACCTTGAGTAATCTCCTTACCCACAAAGTAGATATTAGCCATCAAGTTGACTGCATCTTTTGCCATCTCCCTGCTCTCTTTGTAGGCCTTCTCCATCCCACCCCCATTCTTAAGCCGATTCGCATTCTCCGGGAGTGAGTTGTTCGTCTCTCTCTCTTCAGGGAAGATCTCATCAATCGAACTCGGAATCGCCTCCGTGATCTCCGAGGGGAAGATCTTGACTAACTCGCCATATGCATTCTGAATCTCCATATTCGCCTTACTCCATCCCTTATCCGGAAATTGTGGGGAAAAATTTCCCGAGCCTCTCATCTTCCTCGTTCGTTCAATCAAATCTCGGTACTTCTGTAGGGCATTGAATTGGATCAAGTAGTAGTTGTATAAGAAACTCGAATACTCCCGGAAAACGCCATAGTACTTGTTCGCCAAAAAACTCAAGAGCTCCCTGTACTTTCCCTTTAAAGCCGCATTGCGCTCAAAATAGATCTCTTCCACGTTGGTCATCTCGGTAATCGCCTTATCGACATTGCTGTCCTTATTCTTGTTGCTCTTAATCTTGTTCTCGCTCTCAATCAGACGATTGATCTCAATTAATGTCGGATTAAACGTCTGATTCATATGATAGGTGACAAACTGCCGGTAATAGTCTGATAAGTATACAATCACACTCACAATCCCATTGAGCGATGAGTAGGTATGGTACTTATCCTTGTAAAACTTCATCATATGCGGCAAAATGTAACGCTTGAAATCATTCCGAAGAGGCATATTAGGCTGAGCTGCATCTGCAGCACCTTGAGCTGCAGCATTTACATCTGCAGCTTGAGGAGGTCTTCTAATAATTTCAATTGCCCGATCAATATCCAGATTACCAATACCATACTTCGTCTTGATAAATGGATTCTTATAAAAGGAACACTTGAGATCTGTTACATTTGCGGGATGAATTACGAATGCAAGTTGTGCTTCTTCTTCTCCCGCTCCTCCTGCATTAGCCAAATCAGCCATTCTATATATGATAATAGACAAGATACTATTATAATAAGATACATTTTTTAGTGGAAGTTACCGGTAAGTCTACGAGGAGCACCCTTTACTTCATTGCAAGATACTGGTCATATGACTTAAAGAGACCGCTCTCTTCATCAATGAAGCCCTTGTATACGGGGATTGCATTGAAGCCCGTAGAGACATTCTCCGCATTGTAGTTCCCAATATAGTTGGAGATCTGACGATCGATGTAGGACTTGCGCTTGATAAAGAGCTTGAGGTACTCTGGATGGGCATAGTAGAGGGGCATTTGTAGTCCAGCCAAATCGAGATCCATTGCCGTCATAAGTAGCTCAAACAAGATTGTATTACGGTACTGTCCGCTATAGAAGTAACTAAGCTTACTCTTAAAGTTCTCTCCCATCTCGAAGATCCGCTTACTTAACTTGATACACTCCTTGGATACATCGACATTTTGACCACCCATATCATAAAGACGGGAATCCATAAAGATATTATTGGGATCCGTCGAATGGATCTTGGGGAAATACTCATTGGTAAAGAGGAACCCATAGGTCATTAGACCAAAGAGAACTGTTTTGCCTTCTGTTGACATAACCTTCCCTTCGCGTTCAATTGTAGTATTGTCAACCGTAAGGGCATTGAGGATCTTCATCTTGAACTGACGATAACTCTCGCATATATCCAAGAGAACCTTCTTTAGATCACGATTGCTCACATAGTTCTTAATCAAGTACTGAAAGATGGGAGATTGACTCTTACCCACTTCTTCAAAGCTAAAAAGCGCTTGGTTACTTAGATACTTCAAGAAGTGTGTGTTGATATTTGAGCGGAAGGACCTTTTGTGCCGGTTACTTTGTCCTCCTTCTTCATTGCTTTTACTTTTTCTCTTTGTCTCCATAGCATCTTTTTGTAGACCAAAGAGGTACGAGATATCTGTATTTCCACCGGCAAATTTCGAGTAGAGGTTCGAAACAATCGGCATATTCCGTAGCTCTGTTGCATCAATGACCTTTCGATCATAGACGGCATTCTTGAAGTCGATGTTCTCGGTGATCTCTACCATCTGATAGAGCTCATTTCGATTCATTGTCATTATATAGCGGAGATTATCGAGGGAATTGAGCAGCATCTGATAGGTGGTATAGATCTCATAGTACTTCTTGGAAACCTCCGGATCAATCAAATACATCAGATTGAACTCAAAACGATGGAAGGTTTGCTCCGCAAGGTTAGCATACTGATATCGTGGTACAATTAGATTGGAATTTAAGGATGATTGATTGGGTCTAATACCACGAATCACCTCTTCAACACGATTCAATGTTGTTGTACCTTTGATCCTCTTGGACTTCGATCGCATACGCGCGTCTAAATTACGCGTGTTCGTGGTATTCTTCCTCGGATAGATCCGATTCAATTCACTATTTGTAAGAGCTTCGAGTCTTCGTACTGCATTCCTCTCTAATGCTTCTATTCTTTTTACTTCTTCTTGTGCTTCTCTTGCTGCTTGTTCCGCTGCTCTTGCTGCTTGTTCCGCTGCTCTTGCTTCTTGTTCCGCTACTCTTGCTTCTTCCGCTGCTTCTCCTGCTCCTGGTTGTATTGCTCTTGCTCTTTCAAAATTTCTTCTCGCCGCATTTGCTGCATCTTTTGCTTGCCTGGCTACTATTTTAAGACGTTTTTCTTCTGCTTTAAATCCAGCTAATTGAGATTCTAACCTATCTACTTCTCGTTGTAAATCTTCTACCTGAACACCTTCATCTTCTGGTGCTACTTCAGTTAACCTTGTTTTCCGTGATAATCTCGCTGGCATTTCTCTTTGATGAATCAAATCGTTCAATCAATCTGTACTACTGTGGAGTCATATAATATTTTATGCATAAATATCACTCAATATAAAGGTAAATCCTCAATAGACGAGTAGGAAGAGTGATTTGGAGATTACGAATCATCTGCATTCGATCAATCTTGGATCCCTCTAACGTCTGATCATTACAACTCTGTTGGCTCGATTTAAAGATCGAGCACAGAGTAGCAGGGAGTCGTCAAATTTTAACGAGTTAAGATGGTCGGTAAGAAGGTTCACATTGCAAAGTCCTCTCTCGCAGATCCCCAGAAGGGATCAGAGAGTCCTACACAGTCGGCTTCAACCCCAACCCCTACCCCTCCATCTCTCTCAACGCTTCCGAATGATACTGACTCTGTGAAACCCACGGAAGAACCTGCTCCCAAGGCTACCAAAAAGAAAGTCGTCGCAAAGAAGGTTACCGTAGTGGAACCCGTTACAGTCGTGGAACCTGTTACCGTCGTGGAACCTGTTACCGTCGTGGAACCTGTTACCGTCGTGGAAGCCGTTGCTGTTGCAGAGCCAAAGAAGGCAGTTGCAAAGAAGAAGAGTAGTACAAAGAAGGATTCTAAGGTAGTGGAGGAGGTAAAGGTAGTGGAAGAGACAAAGGTAGTGGAAGAGGTGAAGGTAGTGGAGGAGGTAAAGGTAGTGGAAGAGCCTAAGGTAGTGGCTGAGGAGCCTAAGGTGGAAGCTCCTAAAAAGGAGGTTAAGAAGAAATCAAGCGCAAAGAAGGCGGAACCTGACGACTCCCTGCAACCTTCTGCAGATCTCCGATCTGCCAAGAAGGTTGTTAAGCCAAGTGATGCAGTGCAGGTTGCACCTGAGCCTCCTGCAGCGCCAGTGGTCTCTGAGCCGCCTGCCGCACCAGTGGTCCTGGAGGTTGCACCTGAGGCAGCGCCCATCCTACCTCCTAAGGCGGCAACGACGAAGGGATCTTCCAAAAAGAAGCCTTCTTCTGCGAGTGCAAAGGCGGCAACTGCGACCAAGGAGATCTCCATAATCGACAGTATGGACGGTGATATGCTCAAGGAGGAGATTGTTGAGAGGAATGAGACATTGATCTTGCATCTTCCCATCAAGAGTTCCGAGGTGCATAACAATGCACATCCTAAGGGAATTCATCACCAGAAGGCACCCGTTGCAACCTATACATTGGATGGCTCCTATACAGTTCACGCGGATGGTAATGGTGGAGAGGCTGCTGATGGAAGTGCAAAGAGGGATCATTCCGAGGGATCTCTCTTGGCCGAAGATCCGATGGCAACGAATTATGATGAGATCTTAAAGAAGAGCGGAAATAGGATCGAACGTAAGGAGAGCATCATCTTTTCGGAGAGTACCTCGGATGACTTGGATGTTGCTAAGATCAATGAGGAGTTTGACCGAAGAGTAAAGGAGTTTAAGATGGTTCCTAAGATCGAGGATTCTCAATCGATTGCCGAGGGTACCAGTGGTAGTAGCTATTCTACCAAGATCGATCGCAGTAGCAGATCCTCAATTCAATCGATTGGATCCTCGATCTTTTTCCAACATTTGAAGGAGGAAGAGAGTAGTGATGATCGAGTCCATCGATCTCCTTGGATTTCCAAGGGAGATCAGAGAGATATGGGTATCGATGATTCTCTGCACGATGATGGGGTTCAGCTGGATGACCATAGTGGGACACTTCTGAAGGATCTCCATTATGGGAAAATGGGGAGCGCTTCTGGGATGGGCTCAGGTGCTGAGCTGGGTGGTGGTGGTAGCGGTGGTGGTGCCGGTGCCGGTAGTTCAGAGATGGGTATGGCTAAGAGTGCCGGTGGCTTCATTCCATCGATTGCTGGAATGAAGGTGCCGGGTCAAGGAAATGTCTTTGCGGACTTTTCGAGCCAAGAGGAGACATCTCACATCTATGCGCACGATTACAAGGGATCGCGGATGGTAAAGAAGAACCTTAAGAACATTATGGTGGAGTTTATGAATGCGAATCTCTATCAGGAGTGGCCCGATCAGACGAACATCCACTGCTGGTGGTGTTGCCATCAGTTTGAGGGTCCTCCCTGCTGTCTTCCGGAGTATATTCGTCGAGACAAGTTCTATGTCTCGGGATGCTTCTGTACTTTCAATTGTGCCGCGGCATACAATTTCAATAGGAATGACAACAATGTTTGGGAGAGGTATTCGTTGCTCAATCTGATGTATAAGAAGTTGTTCAATACCAACTTTGTGAAGATCGAGATGGCGCCTCCAAGGGAAGTTCTTAGGATGTTTGGCGGATATATGGACATTGAGGAGTTCCGATCTCATTGCCTTAAGCAAGAGAAGAGATTCCAAGTGATCAAGCCGCCTCTCGTCTCCATTATTCCGAAGATTGAAGAGCATATCAACCCGAAGAATCGTGTCGTGAATGAGCATATCCTCAATAGCACCCAGACGAAGCTGAAGCTGACAAGGAGCAAGCCATTGATTAGCGAAAAGTCGAGCATCCAAACCTATATGAACATCACCTTTAAGAAGGAAGACCAGAGTGATGGAGATGGGAGCGGCGGAGCGGGAGCAGGATCCGAATCTTCTTCGGCAATCTAAATATATCCAATCCATTCGATTCTAATTATACCGATTCTAAGATAAGAATGATCTTAGAATCTTAGGATTTCATCTGCGTTTGATTGATAATGACTGTAGTGCATCGGAAAAATATAATCTTGTGATATAGTATATATACTACGATTCAAAATGTCTTCCTACCCTTGCGTCACCCAAAACTCCATCTACACGAACCCTTGCCGTTCGCCCGCTGTCATCCCCGCCGGTGGTAACACCGCTTGCGGTGACCCCTACACTATGTATGGTTACTGGCGCCGCCGCTTCGCTTCCGACCAGGCTTACCTGACCTGCTACTACTACCCTTACACTGACCGCTTCTTCTACCAGTATGGTTACCTGCGCAACCAGAACCCTGAGTGCACTTCCACTGCTCAGAGCGGTCAGCCTTGCAACGGCTCTCTCCCTTACTCTGTTTCTCCTTAAATGAAGGGAACCTATGTATTTTGCCATCGGTCACTTCGTGACCAGATGGACATACCCTTCGACCCTCCTCGCAAAGAACCTGCGGTTCTCTGCACTCTCCCTTTATCCAATCATACTTTATACCAATCTTCCGTTTGATATAAAGGATATATCTATTTGTTAATAAATAGATATCATAAATCAATCATAATGCGAATCTGTTCTTGGGATGTGGGTATCTACAATCTGAGTTACTGTATTTTAGAGCAGGATGATGAGACCAAGGCGATCAAGATTCTTAAGTGGGACATTGTCAATCTGGTGGACAATGAGAATCAGAAGAAGAATCGCCCATTACTCTTCCAGAATATTCCCCTGAAGCTCAACCAGATTCCCGAGTTGTTAGAAGTGGATTATGTCTATATCGAGAATCAACCCGTCTTAAAGAACCCACAGATGAAGTCGATTCAGATTATCCTCTACTCTTACTTTCTCTTCTATGGAATTACCGATGGGATACTCATTCAAACAACGAGGGAAGATGGGAGCGTGGAAGAGCGCCATCACAAGGTAAAGGGAGTCGATTTCTGTTCCGCTTCCAATAAACTCAAGGTGTATGATGGTCCGGTAATTGCATTGGAGGATCTCAAGAAAAAGGCGACAAAAGAAGCAAAGCCAAAAAAAGAGAAGAAGGGTACGAAGGGCAAGAAAGGGGGAGAGGAAAAGGAAGAGGAGGATGCAGCGATTGACTATATGGAGCTCCTCGATTCCCTCGATAGTGAAGATGAAGAGTATGAAGAGAAGTTTGCCGAGATTATGGCGGCAAAGGCGGCAGCCAATGCAGCTGCCAATGCAACGGCTCAGGGAGAAGAAGCCCCCAAAACCGCGATTGATGCAACAACTCAGAAGGGTGGTTCTTCACTCGCCTATGCGGATAAGAAGAAACTTGCTATTGCCCACGCCACCTACTTCTTGAAAGACCAGGATCCGGGATATCTCGAGTTCTTTCAAAGCCACAAGAAGAGGGACGATTTGGCCGACTCCTTTCTTCAAGGTGTCTATGTCTTAAAAAAAGTTCTGAGTGTTCCAGTGAAGGAGAAACAGACGAGAACGCGGAAAAAGAAGGAATAGAATGTGTGGATAAAGAGTATTGAATTATCTGTTAACCTAAGCTATTAAGTAGAGTTAAGTATAAAGATGGCACCCAAGAACATCGCCTTTTTTATGCGTCATTTTACGGGTCGTGGTGTTGAGCAGTCGATCTTTGATTATGCCCATTACAACGAGAAGATCTTAGGAAACAAGAGTTTCATCTTCTGCTTCACCCGAGAGCGCCAGGCTGCATTCCAGAATGAGATCGAGTTCTCTACGGAGAGGATCAAGTATGACCAGTTCAAGGAGCGTTTTGGATCAATCATTGAGTTGAATGATTTTGCCGAGATGGAGACCTATATCTCCCTCTTCAATCTTCATTTCTTCTATACCCAAGTTCACGGCCGTGAGGATGACCTCTATCGATTTGATGATAAGAAGTTCTGGGGGAAGTGTAAGACGATCAAGCATTGTGTCTTCCATACACGGGTTCCCCAAGCCGATTTCAATCTCTCCATCTCTCAATTCCTCAATCTTGGTCTTGATACAAATCTCCCCGTAGTACCCTATATGGTCCCCTTTGCCGATCATCACAAAGAGGAGGTTGCCAAAATGGGGGACCTGGGAAATATGCGGAAAGAACTCGCCATTCCAGAGGACGCTGTAGTTTTTGGTCGATATGGAGCCTATGACCAGTTTGATATCCCAATTACGCACAATGCAATCTATCATACGGTAAATCAGCCACAGAATGCGCATATCTACTTTATCTTTATGAATACGGCACCCCTCTTTTCACAAGTGGGTCGTGACTTCTATCATCCCAACATTCGCTACCTGCCTTTCAGTAGCAATATCCAGGATAAGATCCGCTTTATCAATACGTGCGATGCAATGATTCACGCGCGGAAGTCGGGGGAGACCTTTGGCCTTGCAGTGGCGGAATTCTCCCTGATGAACAAGCCGATTATCACCTCGCATATGGGTGATGTGGAGCATCTCTTGATCCTTCGCGAAAAGGCGATGATTTATGCAAATGACAGACATCTCTATTACATCTTTACTCATTTCAGGGAACTAACGGCGTGGAACAAGGAGGGTAAGTGGGATGCCTATGCGGATTATGTCCCTGAAAAGGTAATGAAACTCTTTGATCAACTCGTTTTCTCTAAGGAATGATCACTCTGATAAAATCCCAAATGAGAGTAGAGTTATCATACCATATAAATATAAGATATCTCATTCGATCAGAATGCTTCCGAATCTCTATCTCTTTGATATGGATGGTACCTTAACAGAGAGTACCAAATCGATCTCGCCGAGGATGCAAGGGCATTTGGAGGGATTGATGAAAGCGGGCCACGAGGTGGGAATTGTGGGAGGTGGCTTACTTGGCAAGATCCGGGATCAGCTCAATGGGTTCAATGTCGATCATATCTTTAGCGAATGCGGGTCGACATACCATCGACTTATCAAGGATAGTGCATCTACCGGTGATTTTTACCAGATGGTCTATCAGAACCGGATCCGGGATGTGACCTATTACCCAGAGATTCAAGAGCTGATCAAGGCGGCCTTGCGATATCTCTCAAGCGCCGATTTCCCACTGGGCGGCCATCATATCGATATCCGGAATGGATTGATCTATATCTCCCTTGCGGGAATGACGGCAACACCCGATGAGCGAGAGTGTTATATCGGACTGGATAAGAGACACAGATATCGACGCGAACTAATTGGCATTCTCCGGGAACGCGCTAAGAAATTTGGCATTGAGGATAAAGTGACGATTTGTGAAGGTGGATCTGTAGGAATCTCGATCTATCCTGAGCGATGGGACAAGGTTCAGGTCTTGGACCGGATCCCTTTGGACACATACGATCGCGTATACTACTTTGGTGATAAGTATGATGAAGATGGGAATGACCATAAGATCATCAATGATCTGCGAATTACAGGAATCCGCGTCAATAGCCCAAAGGATACAGATGAGTTTTTATCGGAAGTTTTGTCGGAGTTATGATTAGAGTATACATCATAAAAGAAATGGCACCCTCACGTTGGATTATCATTGCACCCATTATCATTGGTATGGCGATGGGACTTCTCGTCCGCCCTCAGAGAGGCGCAAATGCTTGCGGAAAGCGCCCTGAGATCACCCCTCCTCCTTACGTCTTCTTTACTGTATGGCCTATTCTCTATCTCCTGATGGGTATCGTCTATTACCAGTATCTTAAGAAGAGCGGTATGGCTATCTCCTCACCCTTCTCCCTCTTCCTTATCGCCTCATTCATCATCCTCAATATGTGGTATGTGATCTTCGGTAATGTCTGCGCTCCCGTGGCTGGATTTGTGTCGATCTTCCTGATTGCCCTTCTCGCTTACTATGTCGTCTATCAACTCTGGAAGAAGAAAGTGCCCTACTGGTACCTACTCATTGCACTCCTCGCTTGGATGACCTTCGCTACCTACCTGACCTATCAGAGTGTTCCCTAAATCATTTGATAGATCAAATGATTCAATGGATCAAATTATTTAATGGATCAAATTATATTACCACATTCAGTAATATAATTTATATATAAAAATGGCATATACTATATTTTAACGAATTACACAGTCACTCACTGTATCAAAAGGGGATGGGCTTCTTGCGGAGATTACCTCAGTGGATACCTTTTCCACCTTCTCTACCTCCTTTACCTCCTCTACCAGCCGACAGTCGTCCTCAGCACTCTCGCCATCAGAACCATCTCCACCAATATACTTCTGGACACAGTTCTGAATAAAGCTATGATATTCACTTCCTTCGTGATTGAGATAGAAAGGATTGGGTTGTAAATAGTAATGTTTCTCCTTGTTTTGAGTAATCTCCTTACTAAACTCCTTCTTCTCATTGCGGTCTAAGCTAAAGAACATCATCATCAAAAAGGAGACATTCTGAATAGGTACAATATCCTCGATATTCGACTCATACTCAAGGCGTCTCTCCTTCCGTACTTCATCATCCCCATCATCCCCCTCATCATCCCCATCATCCCCCTCATCATCCTCATCATCACCCTCGTCATCCTCGTCATCATCCTCGTCATCCTCGTCATCCTCGTCATCACCCTCGTCGTTGTTGTCATCCTCATTATCTTCATCTTCGTCATCCTCATCCTCATCATCCTCATTATCTTCATCATCCTTATCATTATAGTCTGCACCTAAAGATTTCATATATTCAACAAACTCCTCCTCTGTCATTGGCTTTTCATCGTTATCCTCAGCATCAGCCTCTCCATCACTCTTTGAAGAATCAGATACGCACGCATCACACTTCTCCTCCTCATTCTCATCATGATCATCTTTATCATCATTATCATCATCCAACCGCTCCGGCATGTCTTCATTGACTTGCTCTTCGGATCCCTCTTGATCGCTATCACTATCACTCTTTTCGAGGGCTTCAATAAAAAGGTCGCATCCATCATCATCATACTTATCTGCGTGCTTTTCGCGATAAGCATCTGAGACTTTTACGAAGATCGCCGGCTCAAAGAAGTAACTCGCAATGGCATTCCGGTACTTCTCTGGGCCATACTTCTCCTTGAAAAGTTCAACCAGCTCTTGGAACTTCTCCTCCGTCTGATTCTCTTTCAGCTCTGCAATGACACGACAAATCCGTGCGTGGATATCCGATGAATAGAAGGTAGACTCCATCTTGGGTTATACTGTATGTTCAGATCTATACTACACTTTCGAATATATATATCCTTCACTTTGAACGAGATAGATTGATGGATCGTGATGGATCGATGGATTAGGGTTAAATTCTTGAAAATATTTCATAGAGAAGTGTAGGCTAAAAGAAGTATACCAGGAGAGTGTAACAAAGATGTGTAGTATCAATCACGACTTGAAGGCAGTATTCATCCACGTTCATAAGACAGGTGGTTCCTACATCGCATCTGTTCTCAAGCGATTCTATGGCTTTGAGACCTATTACTTGAAACGCCCCGATCACGAGACCTTCTGCCTAAGTCGCCAGAAGAATCCCAACCAGAAGAACTATGAGAATCGCGTTCACGGTGTCTATATGTACTACAAAACATCCCCACACCTCAATGCAAAAATGGGGATGACGCCCCAAAAATGGGCCACTTATTATAAATTTACCTTTATCCGGAACCCATATGATCGAATGGTCTCTGGGTGGAATCATATGAAGAAGACGGCAAAGGTCCCGATCCCCTTTGATCGCTACGTAACAATGAAGGGTGTTGTATCCGATATGGAGTATATCCATACATTTATGAATCAAGCCCAACATATAATGAATGAGAGGCGAGAGATGGTCGTCAATTTCATTGGACATTTCGAGAGATTGGAAGAAGACTTTGATCGGGTCCTCACCCATTTAGGAATCTATTATCGAATTCATAATCCCTATCAACGGGTCAACTCCCACGCGCACTTACACTACTCTGCCTATTTCCAACATCAGGCGACACTCGATGTGGTGAATGCGCTCATTGCGGATGATTTGAAGTATTTTGGCGCGGATTATCCAATGATCCGAACCTTGGAAGAGATGCGGGGCGAAGAGATCAAGGATCGTAAGATCGAAGAGAAGAAGGGAGGCGATCCGTTACCCTATCTCTATGTATCAATGGATTTAGGAGATGATCAAGGAAAATCTATCAATTCTGTTGAGTCTGTAGAGTCTGTACCATCAGTACCATTAGAATCATCAGGATCATTAAGTGGGATGATTTTGATGGATCAAGCCTTAGAGGAGATCATTCGAGGACTATAATCTTCGAAGACTATAATCTTTGAAGACTATAATCGTTTAAAGAAGATCTCAAGTGAGTTACAGCACAAGTCGAGAAGGTATCCGGAGTTGACGACTCCCTGCTACTCGCTGCTGACCTTTGGTCAGCAAAGCGAGTTGTCAAAAAGCTGTGCACTTATCTTATAATTTTCTAATACAATAATATAGATCCATCCATTTTGATTGTGTAAAATGGCACCAAAACCCGGTACACAAAAAAAGGGTGGCGAAACAGCACAGAATGCTCGTAGTGCCGCTGCTGCTAAACGTGTTAAAAATGCCAAAATGGCACGTATGGCACGTGCAACAGGTGCATCTGCTGGTGAGGGTGCTGCAGCTGCTGCTCCTCAAACATCGATGAGTGATGATCAACGTATCAGTAATATTGAGGAAAGGTTTTCCAAGTTGAAGGCTGATATCGAACTTCGTACCAACTTTATATCAAAAGCACAAGTTGGACGAGATACTCGCACAGGATTAGAAAAGGTAATAGCCAACTTAAAGAATCTTCAAGGCGAAGTTAATGGGCTTTTATCGACCATTGAATCAAAGATAGAGACGGTGGTAGGTACAATTGCCGAAATGAAAGACAAGAGAGCGAAGAAAGAACAAATTGACCCGAAGAGAATAGAACGTGAGGCATTGAAAACGCAGAGAGAGAGACTTGATCAATTACAAAGAAGGCTTACTGAGAACATTCGTAGATGTCAAAATCGTATGGAAGAAATCTCAGGAGATGAGTCAATTCAAGAGGAGATCACGAAAGTTCAAAATGATGTTAACAAATACAACGATCTTATTGGTGATGAGTACCTTATGCTCAATGACCCACGTAGTTATATCAATGCTATTCGTTCGGTTGGGAATCAAATCGCCGATTTGGAAAATCGTGCAGGTCCTGAACGGATTGCATCCTTAAGAACATCCTACACAGCATTGATTGAGAAGATGGAAGGATTAATTCTCTCAGAGGAGTTTGTAGGTACAATCGATTCTATGATGAAAGATATCACGGATATTCAAACAGGTATCAAACTTGAAATCGGTAGCGTTATTGAATCAATACATAATATAAATGGAAATAAGAAGGATGTGTCTAAATTGGAAATGATCAATGCAACTATTATGGGTATGCAGAGCAGATTAGAGGATCTTGAGAGAATGTACCCAACAAAGGGTGCTGGATCTCCTTCTTATCCAGCTGAGATTGATCAAAAGATAGCCTATATTGAAGAGAGGATGGGTCTTCTTAAAAAGTTAGTAGATGAGATCAATGGTATCGTAAAAAAGATAGGTGATCCCAATGATCATATCGAGATGATGGAACGTTGCATTCAAGAACTTAACGGTATCATCGATGACTTTAATGAATTGAATAAGAAGCTTGATAGCTCGAAAAAAAAGAGTGTTGACCCCACTCTATCTCCTGCTAACATTCTGGCAGCCAATGAAGCAGCCAAGAAAGTTGTAAAGAGTATGTGCAAGATGATTGATCAACTTGTAGGTGAAATAGTAAACAAATTTCTTGGCATATGTAAAAAGTATGCTAAGTATGCATCTCCTGTTCCCAAGGAGCCTTTACAACGTATCAAGTATCCATTACCCAACCACCCGCATCGAACGGAGATTGAGGATCTCATCAAGAAGATCAATAGTATGATCCAGGAGATGATAGGTGAGAAAGGAACTTTGATTAAGAAATGCAAGGATGCTCTATCACCAAATACATTAGAAGAGCTTGAGGCGAAGTTGAATGCTATTTTTATGATGGCTGCAAGCGAGAACTTCTCAAAACTGGCAAGTGGTAACAATCTGATTGGAGATTTACTGAGAAAACTTGAAGCACTAATGAAACAAACAAATAATGTTGCCAAGAAGCCATTTACCTTTAAACCTCCAAAGGGTCGTGGAGAGAGAGAAATCCGTAGAAGGAATAATGATAACAATAACAATGGTGGTCCACCCAGAAATAATGGACGTGAGATGAGAGGTCATCGCCCTCGTCGTGTTAATGGAGAGCCATTAGGAGTAGGAGAGGAAGTAAATGAAGAACCTGAAGAGGGTGCAGCTGAAGAGGTTGGTCCTGAAGAGGTTGCTCCTGAAGAGGCTCCTGGAGTTGCTCCTCGTGCAACTGAATCTACTTCTGCTCAACGAGATGGACCACTTCCAGTTCAACCACTTCCAGAAGAACGTCGCCACAATGAGAATGTTGGAGGACTTAGAAATTCAGGTGTTCGAGTAGGAACAGGTCAAGCTCCTGTTGCTCCAACAAGAGGAGAGGAAGAAGCAGTCGAAAATCTAAGAAATCTGGAACTGAGAGCTTTAGAGGATGAGATTGAAGCGCAACAAGGTTTAGATCAGAGAGGAACAGTAGTACGTCCCGTCGGACAGATTAATGCTATGACTACTGGAGGAGAAACGGTTACTCAAACTCAAGCAATGGAAGAAGTACCGAGAGAACAACATATCAATGATCTACAAAGACGTGCAGAGGAACTACGACGACAGATAAACCGCGGGCAAGATGATGAGATTCGTCAAGAGGCCATAAGATCCGTAATGAATCAGAATGATAGAGATATTGCCACAATACTTGTCCCTACACAAAAAATGTCTGAAGCTGAAAGAAAGAGAGGTATTCTGACAATGGTAACAAGTGCTGTCAAAGAGACCTTAATGAAACGTATAACGGATAGAAGAGAAGTACAAAAAGCGATCGATGCTGCAGTGACAGAGTATCGTTCGATTGATCATCTAAGAGTCGCTGTTGATAGATTCTATAATAGAACACAGAGTATTGATAGTTCCAACAATGGAGAGAAGAGTACTTCAAGTAAGCTACTTGACATAAATGAAAAGTTCCGTCTGATTACCAATGGACTAATCCATTGTGTTTCTGTCGTTTCAGGAAGAAAAGAGCCAAACATTGTGCCAGACCACATTCGTGATATGCTTGGCTATGGTAGAGGTAATCTTACATATGCTGAAGTTAATTTTGGAAAACAAGCGGGTGATATATTGGATTATATTCGTGGCCAGTTAGGGTATTCAGAGGATAGAGATCTCTACGCTGCACATTTGGAAAAGATGAATGATATCTTTAAAACATACCTACAGATGTATGTTGTCCTTATCACTGTTGTCAAAGAAAATATGAAACCATTGAAATCATTGAACTCTTTTGATGGTCATAGCTTTTATAACATGTTTAGATCAGCCCTCATAAGTTTTGAATCCATTGCGGTTGATCTTCGATCAACGATTCAATGGTTCGATGATCAGATTATGCTGGTAAACCAGACTGGTAAAACATCGATTGAGACGATTCTCGAACAGATGATTGATGCAGCAAAGACGAAGAGAGGCATTGCCAATTTTAGAGATCATATGCGTAATAGTGGCTCATTAGTAGATATTACTACTATGTTAAGACAAATGGTTACCCTCATTATACCATTGACAAAGGGGGCTCCTATGATGAAATATAAACATATTATCAATAGTTATGTTAACCTATACGATGTGATATACATCCCCAAGAAAAAGCACCTGATTCGAAGTAAGTATACGATGTATAAAGCTGCAGTAAACGAAGCTATGAAGAAGGTTGCAACAAAGAAGAAGCAAAAGGAGCTTGCAGAAGCTATTCGTGCTGGTATTGTTACGAACAATAATGCAATTCGTGAACAGAAATCAAAAGTACTGAAGAATGTAGAAGGTATGCAAGTCCCGATTGCCTATAATATGAACCGACAGGTGGCAATGACAAGAGGGAAAACACCTAAAGAAGTAAAGGCTGCCCAAAAGAGGCTTAAGAAAACCCCTAAACCCGTAGTTATTCCAAATAATCAGATGTCGATCAATCAGGTAGAGGCTGTATTGAAAGAGTTGAATAGTAGAACAAACATTACGGGTCGTCAGCGTATCGCATATCTCAATAAGATGATTGGTAAATACAAAGGAAAATTGGGTGCTTCTAAGTCACAGATTGCATTGATAACCAAGCTTGAAAATAGACTACGCAATGAAGAGAGAGCTCTTCTTTCTAACGGTACTCCTGGTAAGGTAACTCGGAATGAAACTGAGAAGGAGCGTGAAAACCGTCGTGCATTCACTGTCATAATGAGACAATTCAAGAATCTAACTCCCAATAAGCGTGCAAATGAGGTTAACAAAATCATTACTCGTCTAACACGCGAGCGAGATGCTATCCCAAAGACAACTCCTGAGAAGAGAACAAAGAGAGGTCAACTTTTGAAACTGATTACTCAGTTAAAGGAGTACGGAAGTACACATACACAAGGTGAACCATTACCACAAACTCCTTCTAAGTTAACCTATAGATCAACAAATAGGAATCGTAATAATGCTATCCAACAGAAAAAGAAAGAGAATGAGAAGAGAAAGAAACATCAAAATCTTTTACGAGCTCGTAAATCCAAGCGTATTGAAGCTGAAAAGGCTCATAAAGAAAAGAGATCTTCCACAAAGTAATGATTCAACTCGCTTGGGGCAAGGACCGAGCAAGAGTCGAAGACTCGAGGTGGTCCGAGATGATCGTAGATCTCCAGTGAGTAGCAGGGAGTCGTCAATACAAATGTTGATAAACAATATAAATCATAATATTCTATTACCAGATCTGGTAATAGAATATCTTACAATCATACATTATACAATATTGTGAAAACTTAAACAGTCGAATAGAGGCTATCTCCCGCATACATTCCCTGCATATCTGCCGGCTTGGTATTACAGTTTTGCATATCTGTTGCGCTCTTATTATAGACCATCTTTGTCTCCTCTTCTTTCACGGTTGCTTTGGTAG
>JACCDG010560776.1_pt1 | contig 26142 bp, 29 predicted proteins | sample 7442471 | NCBI WGS metagenome assembly JACCDG01 (sample SAMN15323444, study PRJNA562643) | freshwater metagenome | isolation source: river surface water | place: USA:Blue River Watershed | collected 2017-08-17 | reverse complement strand
TCCAGGTTGCATCTACGATCCGGCGCAGTATGGTACTTCATTCGTAGAGACGATCGCAGCCCGCGCGGCGACTATGGCTGCACAGGCTGCTGACCGATCTGCAGGCAATGTGCCGATTAGTCAAATCTTGCAAATATGGTATGCTGAACACCCAGAGTGTGCACCCGCTAACCACACATACGTGCGCCGAGATGCGTATACCGACCTTTATAATCGCTACAAGAGTGAGGGTAGGTCGGTTGGACACGTTCCAGCTGAAGATGTGTTGAGCGCAATCCTCAATGTGCGGCGTCTGACCGGCATGCCATTTGTGTGCTCTAAGGACTCTATCAACCGCATGTCGAATCAGGCCAATTATGGCACGGTGCAATGCTCAAACTTGTGCACTGAGATTATGCAAGTGAGTATGCCCGATTCATACGCATGTTGTGTGCTCGCTAGTCTTAACTTGCCGAGTTTTATTAACACCGCGCGCCTCCGTGATTTTTACGATGGGCAGGCCACTGTCGACGATGTATACGATTTTGCGGCCCTCGGCGAGACTGTTGCCCAAGTCGTGCGTAATCTTGATGCGCTGATTGATGTAAACGAGTACCCGACGCCAGAATGCCGCCGCAATGCACTCGACACGCGATCTATCGGTGTCGGCCTCCAAGGTCTAGCCGACGTTTGTGCGATTTTGCGCATTCCATTCTTGTCGGTTGTTGCAAATAGTTTCAAGGATGCAGTTGTCGAGACAATGTACCACGCAGCGGTGATGGAGTCAACTGAACTCGCGCGCGAATATGGCCCGTATCCGTTCTACGACGGCTCGCCGGCATCCCGCGGCAAGTTGCATCATGATTTGTATGATGAGGAGATGACCAGACGTGACCGCAGTGAGCCATATACCACTCGATGTGATTGGGATGCAGCACGCGAGGCTGTTGCGGCACATGGTCTGCGCAACTCGCTGCTCATTGCGCTCATGCCGACTGTGACCACTTCGCAGATCTTGGGCAACAATGAGTCATTTGAGGCATTCGAAAGTAACATCTATGCCAAGACTACTCAACATGGCAAGTTCACGATTACGAATCAGCACATGATCCGTCACTTGATTGAACTTGGTATCTGGAATGAACAGATTTGTGCGCAAATTATCGCGGCGAATGGATCAGTTCAGGGTATTTCTGAGATTCCGCCGAACGTGCGCGAGATTTACAGAACGGTTTATGAGCTCCGAGCGCCGGCGATTATCGACTCGGTCGCGCGAATGCAGCGCTTTGTGGATCAAGGCGCGTCGCTTAACATGTACTTGACTGATAATTCCGATGCGCGAATGGCGTCGGCGTTCAGATATGCACCAAAAACGGGCTTGAAGACGTGTCAATACTACCTGCGCATCCCACCTGCTGCACAAGCGCCAAAAAATAATCTTAGCGCGATACAGTCTGCGCCGAAAGTGTACGAGGCGACGCATGCCGATGCGTGTGCTGGAGGTTCATGCTCGGCGTGAGAGGTGGTTCATGCTCGGTATGAGAGGCGGTTCATGCTCGGCATGAAAGACCACAACACCTAATAAACTATTTTTATTTTTTAGGTCGCGCGATAGTATAACATCCAATGGCTATTCAGTTTGAGGAAGGAATCATGGCCCTCTGGGTCTGCTACCTCGTGATTACTCTCGTGTGCATGCTCGTGATCGCAGTTTGCGTGCATCGAATTTATCACTTCCTTGAGTTTGAGACGATGGCCCCGATCCGTAAAACCGTAAAGGGCCGACCTTTCTTGTATTAGGCTGTCCAAAAAAGTTAATGAGTGTCTAGTTAGGCGCCAGGTTGGGGTTTTAAACTTGCAACTGATAGTCAAGTCCCATTTTTTTGAGCTTTGCAATGAATTCGCCGCGCTCACCTTGGCTAAGTCGCGCAAGATGACCGGGTTCAATTTTCCCGCGCGCTTCAGTGCAAATTTGCTGCTCGACTGCCGAGAATACCACAGCATTCAGTACAAAATTCTCCCACGCGGCGATTGTGACTGGTGCACGCGGCTTTACAAGATCATACATTGCGCCGGCTACATGTCGAATCTCAGACTGCGCAGTATGATCCATACGCAACTTTAGAAAGTGCATAATGTTGTGCAAGTCACACTTGCAGATAAATTCAGTGTACTGTGCGACAGGTAAAACAGCCCGCGCCTCCTCACGTGGTACGCCGGCTGTAAGGAGGCGATTATACGCATCGCGCGCGTCTTCTAAGGAGTCCTGGGCAGCCCGCACCAGTGCCGCACTATTCGGATGCACTGTTTCGCCAGACGACTGTTTGGATGCACCATATCCATGGTGAAACTCGTCAGGGAGACCAAATTCGCAGCTGGCCTCAGTATAGCGCAGTGATACTTCATTGATGGATGACCACTGCATCGTGCGGTGGCGCCCCATCTGTCGCGCAGCTGCAAGCGTCATTTTGACTCGAAACATAAACTCAACCATTTCAAAAGGCGACGTATGACGGTGACGCATAAGATAGCTAATAAGCTGTGCATCTTTCGCAGCGTCTGCTTGTTTAGGCGACGCCCCGTCACGAGAATAGCTCACACGCGCAGTCGACGCAATTCTGGCATCGCATGATCCAGTCTGTGGCATAACATCGATAAGTTCAACAAGACCACCTGGTGGTATGCCGATGAGCACGAGTCCCGACCGATTGTCCACCGGCCCGAAACTGCTCATAAACCTGGCATGACTGGACAAAATACGCGACGTGTGAGCTCGGGCGAGGCTGAGCATTCCAAATCCAGATAATAATTGGGTATCTAATTCATTTTTTATTTGAATTGTTCGATTGGTATTGTACACCACCGATGGATTACGAGGACTATATTGTACCGCGCGCGGGGATTGCGAGCCCAGTTAAACTGCCGAGTCGTGAGACCGTTAACCTCCTCACACCTTGGATGTCGTCGCTCGTGGCATCAGCTATAGTTTATCCGATTGACGTTATTAAGACTCGCCGGCAGGTTACAGGTCTAGGAGTGATGCAGTGTATCAAGTCCGGGCACTTATATCGCGGTCTCGCACCAAACTTGTTTACTTATCCTACATTTTGGGCAGTTTACTTTGCGCTTGAAGACAAAACTAACTCGTTCGTCGCGTCGACTGTCGGATCCGCCATGTCTAACCCGCTATTTGTGATTAAAAATCGCGCGCAGATTAGTGGTCGCCCGCTGACTGAAATTGCGCTCGAAGTCGCCCGTTCACCGCGCATAGCAATGGCCGGCCTCCCCATTACTTGCTTGAACAATGCAAAGCTCGCAATCCAACTTCCGCTTGTGAGTGCGCTAGCCGGCGCCGGGCTGCCGATGCCTTTCGCAGCAGCCAGCGGTAAAATCGCCGCGTCACTCATCACATACCCTATTGACCTTATCCGAACTCGTCAGCGGACCGGCGTTGCGCATGTTGGAGTATTAGCGGACGCGGCCGCGGTGAAGAAATTGTCAGTGGTCGATATCGCGCGCGATATCTGGGGCGAGTCAACTGGTGTGCGCCGATTTGGGGCTTTTTACCGCGGCTTTTGGCCATATACTGCGATGACTTTGCCTAACTTTGTCATCATGATGAGTATAATGTCATACGTAAAGCGCTGGAATAATAATCGTTAAGGGCTCGTGGTCCAAAAAAATATATTTTTTGAGGTCGTCACACGCCTAAAAGTCATCAGAAAAGGCAAGTTGCGGCAGTTCGACAGAGCTCTTATGCGCATATGCGGTCGGCACAGCTTCGAAGAAACAGTCACGATTGCCGACGTTAATCTGCTCCATGAATGGAAAAGGCTGAGCTGCGCGGTACCATGGCTCAATGTTAAGCTTGACGAGGAAACAGTCCGCGACACGTTTAATATATTGCCGCATAAGTGACTTATTCATCTCTGCTTGATCGATTGCGAGCATATCATCGCAGAAAGCCGATGCGATTTCGACCGCGGCGATGACTATTTCTGTAATTTCGGCGTCTTGAATTTGTGCGTCAGGTAACAAGAAGTGTCTAAACAGATACAGGCTGTAGTCAGTGTGCATACACTCGTCGCGCGCGATTAGCGCATTTGACTGTCCGAGCCCGGGCATAAGTCCAAGAGAGCGCAACCAGTAGATCACACAAAAGCATGATGTGAAGAAAATACCCTCGACGCATGCTTGCTTGATCAGCGCGCGGCCAAGCGAAAATCGATCCTCGACCGCATCGATAACCTTCTCGAGCCATACGCACATTGCATTAATCGACGGAGTGTTACGCCAGGCGTTCATTAGCTGCAACTGCTCACGGATACCAGGTTTGATAGCTTCGACAGACAGCGCATAAGTCTCCGCATGTTGATTTTCGATCATAATTTGGAAGTCGTAAAAGTAGGCAATGTCGCGCACGGGCATTTTGGCCTTGAAATATTCGATGATGTTCACGTTGACAAGTTGATCCCCAACCGCGAAGAACATCAGAATAAACTCGACCGACCTACGCTGCGCATCAGTCAAGCGCGTGGCGAAGTGAACGCGATCCTCATATAGTCTGATTTCCTTCGGGGTCCAGAATGATTCTTGAGCCCTCTCATACATAGCCCATAGATCTGGACGCCCGGTAGGCAAGGCAGTCAATCGATTGTCAAGATCATTGGGCTTGTATAGAGCCATTGTATAGGGTGATATATTACGATTCAATTTTTATCTTGAAAAAATATCAAAATTGATGTCACCCCACCCATTATCTGTAAAATTCAGTATTATACACATCGCGGGCAAACTCATCCTGATTGGTCATGCGTTTGAAATCATCACTGTTGCCTGAAATCACATACGCTCTAAGATATTCGTACGACGCCTTTAGATCTGATGGATTAGCCAATAGCTTTGTGATGATCTCGGGATCTTGTTTGATAATCATCTTGATGGCCTTATCAAACTCTTGTCCCGACATCAGCTGGAGAGATGATACACTTGATAGTACGACAGGCTGATGGGTAGGTGGCACGTCGTCTAATTGCGTGATGTCATCTTGCGTGGTGTCATCTTGCTGGTCATCGCTATCAGAATGCATGTTATCGCTATCAAAGTGCACGTCGTCCTGACTGTCGGCCATTGTGGAAGCTAGTTGATTCTCCCAAGTTAACAAATTCAGTTTTTTAGTAAAAAAGTAATATGTTGTCATCTGCGCCGTGGACCACCGTAGAAGATCGACACGATTGTGACAAAGCAGATGATGAGGAACAATCGGACGGTATGATACATGTCGACAAGGTGACGCGACATGGTGCATCATAGACTTCACAAATTCAGTTTTTTTCAGCCGATTGGGAAAATAGTATGGAACTGCGGCGCGGTCATAGATGCTACGAAATAAGGGTTCACACCGCTCACGTGGTGAATATTCGTAGTCCCTGTCGACTTCAGAATAGCCGCCACGGAGTCCTTTCGATCAGGCCCATACATTGCTCGGACGTGGTACATCCACGTAGAGCCTGTCGCAACCAGACTACCCTCATATCTGAATTTTTGGACCTGGTCATTCGTGGAGTCTTGTGTCTCATCAGATTGGGTGTTAGCAATCTGTAAGTTAGTAGGAGTCTCGACAGCCACAACGTTGTAAAACATCAGCGTATCGACGAGTGACAGGCGAGTTGACCCCTCTCGGAGCATAGCAGGTGTAAAATCAGGAGCAGAGACAGCGCCGAATGTGTGGCCGCGCACTCTGTAATACAAAATCTGTGTAATCCGGCGTTCGGCGATAATCGCGCGATGTGCGGTAAGTGCTTCACCGCGCGCGATGGCACAATTGTACAGATTTTCAGCGTCGACTGACTTGCACATGGCGTCAATTGCACTCGCTAAGCCCTTATTGACTGACATAATGCCGTCATACAGCGCCTGCCCGGTACCAGGTTTAGTATCATACTGCGACACATAATCTGGGAATGCATCAGTTGCCATCGCATCCAAAATGCGGCCCGTGAGGAATCCTGACTTAAAATCAGCAACTTCATGCATGTTGGTAGCTGTGAAGTATTGATGAGTGGTAGATTCACTAGAATTCGGGCTACCAAATACATAAACATGCTGAAATCCGGCAGTGAATAGACCTTCAACATATTGGCTCGATGGCTTGAAGAACAAGTAGATTTTCGGCGCCACGTTGTCTTGTAGCGCATCAGCACACGTGTTTTCCATTCCAGTAATGTACGGAATAGCCAGTGCGCGATAGCAAAGATGCGCGAAAACTGCCTCGAATGGTACGCCCTCATGATAAATCACAATAGAATCATGCTGTGCATAGTGAATTCGGCAGTCGGGGATTTCAGATTGAGGCTCCATAGTTAACTCTATGTACTATCTACACCCCCGTTTAAGACAAAAAACGGAATGCAAATCACATAAACTGTGTTGGCAAATAATGTGGCGGTAGAGGATGTTGATACTGCGGATGCATAGGCGGTAGAGGATGCATGTGAGGCGGCGGTAGAGGATGCATGTGCGGATGCATAGGGGTCATAGGATGCATAGGGGGCATAGGATGCATGTGAGGCTGTGGCATAGGATGCGGAAAAACAACCATGTCAACTTTGGCGCCGATCATCGGTTTTTTGACATACGGTGCAGGCGCGGAAGTGTCAGCAAGCAGTCTGGTGCAGTTTTTTGACACATGGCCGTAACCTTTGCACGTCCCGCATAATAAATTTGCTATTCTAGGACACTCGTATTTTACATGCCAGATGCTTTTGCAATAACGGCATGTGTACGTTGGCCCATATTGATCACCATAACCACTGTCGGCGATACCAGTTTTAATACTCATCATGATCTCACCTATCTTGTCAAAACGATATTCCATCAACAGGTCAAGCAATTCAGGATCGATATAATTCCGCCCAAACCTATTGTCGAACCATTTGTCAAGATCGCGGACAGTGTATGACTGCCAATGTGGATGTTTTTCAATCGCGGCTGGTATGCGCGCACTTCGCATGAGTGCATCAATCTGTCTATCAATCACACATATCAGTTGACACTGCTGTAAATGATGCAGTTTTACATCGTGCATGCGGCGTAACTCGCGCTCGTCATGGCGGATTTCTTCCTCAACATGTGCCCGATAAGCCATCAACTTATTTAGTCCTTCAGGCATAGGCGGCTCACTGTCATGTTTAGGTTCAGACTTTTCAACGGGCTTTTTGAGCGAATCAAGGTCGGTCGACATTTGTGCGGTTTCACCGGTTGAGTAAAAGCCCTTGATATTTTCATTTTTTTATAAAGATTGCCCCGTGAGGGTACATACAATGGAGGATATTGACGACCTTACACGTAAGCTAGGCTCTAAATTTAGTCGCGATGAGATCGAGGGTTTTATCGACCTGGGCCGCAAGCTCGTCAGCAAATCGGTGCTGACCCTGTTATGCCGGACGGTTACCGAGGCCGCGGGCGGATTTCCACCCGCCGAAGCCCAGCCAACTGACTCATCTTCGAGCAGTTTAGACCCTGTAGAAGTACCGCGCCACCCATCTGAAGTGCCACTTGACGCTGACACTGACACCGAGAGTCAGCCTCTTGAGGCGCCGCCTCATGCTGAATCCACTAAAGTATCCACCGCGCAACATGAAACATTGAAGGCTCGTCAGCGCAAGGCTACTCAACTTTGCGCGGCCATCAACGCGCAAATGCCGTTCTCCGGTATCATCCCGGCGACTATAGAATTTAATGAGATTCCTGACAAGCTAAACTTGATCTTGTCGATCGTGCCGCGCGACTATGTGGCTGACATTAGGTTTCCACATGAGAAGTATAAGCCTGATATTGTCAATCAGTATGAGTTTATCAAGCATGCTGCATATGTGTATTGGGTCGAATTCTCTCGCCGCAACCCGCGCCTTATCTCTAAAATCGCCAAATTTGCCCCAGATGTTGACTTCAGCGAGCTTAAAGTGGACCCGCAATCGCTCACGACTATGTATTTCTCGCCGCTGTCGACTACGCGACTGGGCATTTTCGGGTTTTACACCGACAAGAATGGCAAAAAATTTGACCTCAAGCCTAAGTAAAATGCTAAAAGTCTTACGCATAGTGAATGTGGAGTAATCTTTTTTGCCCAGCTTTTTTCTAAAAAGCCCTTTTTTGCCCAGCTTTTTTCTAAAAAGCCCTTTTTTGCCCAGCTTTTTTCTAAAAAGCTGACTTAGTAATAATTGTTGATTTTGCGCACCAGTTTCGCCTTTGATAGCCCGCCGAAAGGGATACCGCGCGACTTTGCCATAAACTGCAGCTCAGAGATACTCATCGATATGCTAGCATGAGATGGCTTGCGCGGCACATCGCCGGGTGCGAAAAACTTGTCCTGTCTGGATCTGGCACTTTTGTGCGATGCACTCTTGTGCGAACTAGCAGGCCGCGATTTTGACGATCTTGAGCTTGAGTGACTTGAGTGACTAGACTGAGAGCTCGCTCTAGACTGAGCGCTCGATCTAGATGAGCTTCGGCTCGACGACACACGTTTTGCACTTTTTCGCGGAGGCATTTTATATCACTTGCGCGATAAAAAGTTATATGATTCTTGTCAACACTTGTGGTGCACCCTCGCCGTCAAATTTTACACCTTCGACAGCATATGAGTAGCAAATTGCGCCAGGCCCCCATTGCGCCGTGTAGCGCGCGGCTTGCTTAGCATTGGATAACTTTAGAAACTTAATGTCAGTCGCAACATAATTTTTGAAGTCGATCCAATGCACCCGCGCCCCATTGATGATAACATGCTCGGTAAATAAAATATCAGGTGTGATGACTGCGCGCCCATGGTCTCGCATCTGCTCTTCGGTAAGTTCAGCCTGGGTCTTGATTGAAAAACCAAGTTCGCGCAACTTATCGGCGAACGTGTCTTCGGCCGACTGCGCGGCCTCAGCGCACGCGGCATCGCCTATCATGATGTCATTTTGTGCGGCCAGGTCAAATTGCTCGCGGTCATATGCCGACAGTGCGCTGGGTGGTGCCGACCCTGTGAAAATACCCCTTAAATCGCGACCTGAGTATTGCCCACCAGCCGTCAGAATGTTGCGCAATAGGTTAAGCGGCGGAAAATCCCATCGCGCGGCCACTGCTAGAATACCATCGCGCGCATATTCGGCCGTAAGTCGCGGTAACATTTTAGCCTGCCGCCCATACCCAGCGATGATTTTAGCCTTAATCGCATTACCACGGATAGAGTTTATGGCATCCACTGGCACACCAGGTAGTGCGGCGACGAGAGGATTTATGTTGTAAGTGTAGTCTGTTGACTTATTGACAAAGTCAACAATAACGTCGTAGGCTGTGCGCGGGATGTGCTCAACACGCCATACAACGTGCGCAACATCGGGTCGGCGTCTAATTATCAAGTTCATTGGTATGATATATAACATGGTAAAAAACTAATGATGTAGATTACTAGCAGTCAGAACAGTCATTGACATTATTGTTGCTCAGGATACAACCATCGGCGCAACTGTGCTTGAAAAGCCTCCATCGAACAAGACTTTTCATAGAAGGCCATAGATGCATAAGCAATCTTTTTTATAATAAAAATGAAATATCGGACACTTAAGCCCAAATGGCACCGCGTACAGTAGCCGAGCTCGCCCCAGTCGATCCTCTCGAACACCCGCTTGAACGCCAGCTCGCGGCTTTGTCGCCAACGCAGACATATATCAGACATGGTCGAGCGCGTGTTAACATTGCTAGTGTTCAGAGTGATTGGGAGCGCCTTGGATTGCCAGTGCAGGGGCCTGTCACAGGCCCCGATTCGATAGACGAAAGAGTTTTAATGTTTTGCGCAGTGTTGAGTCATCAACCAACTGGCGTGATCATTTTTAACGATATTATTAACCACTGTATCACTCTGAAGTCGTCTTACATCACTTTGCACTGTCACGTCAAGGCTGGTAGGCTTGATGTATTTTACCTTGGAACGCTAGTGAGATGCGTGGTTGGTGTTCGTAATTCTGACAACGAGCGAGTCGTGTGTACTGATGATCGCTACCGACTAGATGGAATATCCGATGAACTATGGGCACTGATTTTGCGTATCCCTAACCATCATTAACAGTTATTGATTTTTTCTACAGGCGACGATAAAAAATGAAATATTGGCGGTTAAAGTCTCAAGGCACTTCCTCAGTCGCGCAAATGCCGCCAAAGCCTGATTTCCCAACTAGCCTCACTGCGCACGCTATTAACACCCTTGGTATTCCTCGCGCCACCAAGCTGACTCAGGCGACTCTGACAAACGGCGAATATCTGTGTGTTGTGCATGACGATCATCGGACTGAATACCTTGTCCACGAAGGTTGGTTGTTCGAGCGCACAGAGGGTGATGGACTCACCGAGGAAACAATATCATGGTGCGGCGGTTGTGTAATGCTCAATAATCCGTAGCGTCACACTACCGTACGTCCTAATGCAAATTTAATAAGGATAAAGTTTAAATGTATCTCTCGACCGGCATATGTTACTCGCGGATCGCAATTGATCGTTTTGTCCCACAAAAACCGCCATACGCGGGTTGCATCGACCCGAGTGATCCTAACATCATGATGAACGTCAAGCGCATATGCACCAAATGTGCGCACAAACTCATCATGTGTAATCACTGACATCGCGGTTGATTAAAAAACAGTTAAGTGTTTCATATTTTTTAGCCTCCCCGACGAACGCGCTCTTCATTCATCTGCCGCATATATTCCATATAAAACTGGATTCGCTCTTCAGGATCAGTATGGGGGCAGTAGACTACCACGCGTAGATTAGTCCTGGCCGTTCTGCAAGGTTCTTCATACCGATCTTCGACAAACACTCTGACCAACATAGGCTTGGGCATCATAGAACATCGTAGGTCTAAAAATTCAATTGTTTTACCGCAAAAAAACATGTACGGTGGTTGTGTAGTCTACAGGAACCTATTTACTAAATCCATTAATTCCAACTTCCCATACTTCGTCGCCCTTGTGGAGTGCATAAATGCGAATGCCGTATTTTGATTCAAAGTCTATAAGTGTGAAGATTGAAAAATCTTCTCCGTCGGCAGCTTTTACAAGCGCAGTATCATGTTGTTTTAAGCGACCATCGCGGCAACGTCGAATAAATTCAGCCAGTGAAATGCACGGTTGAGTCTGATTGTCTGTCATTTTAGTCCTGAAAGTCTGCGCAATATAAGAATCAACATATTCATTTTTTTACTTACCGACAAGCAGCCGAGTGCCAACAGAGACACCCGCGCGGTGGCCGTACATCGCATTTGTAGTCAGGCCTGCAGTCGCCGGGTCGATAATACACGCGACCGGAAGTTAGCGCGGCAGTTGTAGTGTGGAAGCCGGAAGTCACAACAGGCACAGTGGAGCCGGAAATGGCATTTGTGGCGGCGATTCCAACTGACCGTTTGGCTGCGTCGTCAATCAGGTAAAGGTATGTTGCGCGCCCGATGGCGACAGTTAGCGGGATACAATCAATTGTTGTCGATGCCGTGAGTGTAAAACGCGCGATTCGCCCGGCATCTGTCTCAAGAACATTATCCAGCGTGATGCCACCGTGTGTATACTGGAGCACGCCGGTCGCATCGACAACTGCAGTACAGCAACCTCGATCGGGATTAGATGCTACAGTATATGCATCACCATTTGTGAATGTCATCGTACAAGGACTGGTTTCGATTGAGAAATAAGCGCGGTCAAACTTATCGACTGATCCGCTTACTGGCACTGCTGTACCAGCCGTCGCCACACCAGCGGTCACAGACGCCAGGACTGTCGCCCATGCAAAATCACCCCATGGGCGAACGGCGAATGCCGCCGTTGACACGCCGGCTGCCGAAAGCTGTCGCCAGCGCGTCGTAACCGTTGTCGCCGGAGCACCAGTCGCTGTCGCAGGCAGCGAGATTGTACCAGCGGAGGCTGTTAGGTACCTGAAAATGGCGCCAGTTGGAAATCCAACACCTACAAAGTAAGCGCCATTCATTGACGGCAGAAATGCAGCCGCGGACGTGACGGCTGTGGTCCCGGAAACCGTATTTACAGTGATCGCCGCAGCTGTAGGTGTCATAGAAATAAGAAACAGTCCACCTGTCACATTCGTAGTTGCAGCTGTCGACAGCGTTCCAGCTGATGGGTTAGTGTAATTGAAATAAGTCCCTGCCGCGATGCCGGGACCGCGAATCGGCCGCAGATTCATACTCGCGTCGAAAAGTGCAGCCGACGTAATTGCAGCGCCGACTGTAGTACAGACTACTTGTGCTTGAACGAGAGGGCGATGCATATCCATTGTTGTGTCAAAAACTGATCCAAAGATTACATTAGTATTAGAATCTATACTTGCAGTTGCAACTCCGGACATCTGTCGTGTGTTGTTGACGCCGACCGTAAACCATACTGGCAAGCCAGTATCAGGATCGATCTCGGACGCAAATGATGACTTGCGCGATCCAACCCCAAACGCGTTGGTGGACGACGTGGTCGGTAGCGTAAAGTCAGCGGTGATGGTAGTACCATTCGCATACCAAACACGGCCAAACGTAGTGGTCTGCGTCACGGGAACAAAATACTGTGAACATAAAATCGGCCTGTCTTCGATTTTATGCATCAATGCATTACCAATCTGATCAACATCATTGCGGAAATTCATAGTTGTCGTTGTCCATTCGAACAGCTCAGTTGTCAAGTTATACTTGGACACAGTCGGCGAGGCGTATCCTGTACCAGGACCTGAGTTCGCGCCTGTGATTGTGACAGTGTATTGGGGCGGCGCGGCAGAGTAAACATTGTATACTGCGCTTGTGTTGGCTGTTTGCACCCCAGAAATGTAAAGGTTTGTACCAATGCGCACACAGCCTGTGATCTTGGTGCAAATGCCACCAGAGACTCTGATCGGCTTCGTGATATCGCCGATATATCGACCATTGCTATCAAATGGCAAGAGCAGCCCATCATACATGTTGGCCGGTGCTGCAGTTGTGAATAGTGGAGTGCGCAGGTTCGAGAAATCATAGACTGACGCACCAATATCACGCATGGCACACGGCAGATATGTAATTTCATTCGTGCAGTCATGACACGGTGGACCTACATCGCCGGACAATCCCGAAGTCAAATATGCAGCCCACTGTAAAGTACCTGCGAGGTCCTTGCAAATTAGAATAGGGTGGTATCCGCTAGATGTAAGCGATGTATGAGTGACTCCGGCTGCGTCGACCCCAAGTACAACGTTAGATGCGCGTGACAACAGCGAAGTGAATGTCATCTTACAACCTGGGCAATAGTTGGTGTAGCAGACCGTCTGGGACGTGCCAAACCCAATATCGGCTCCTGTACCATCCCACTCTGCGCCAGCAGTCGTGTTGCCAAGTGGCGCAATGAGTGTCATACCCTTTGCAGACACAATCTGACCGGCGGTATTAAGTGCAACTGCCTTGTCCTTGAGATTCGCCTCAGCCGATATGATTGGATATTGCGTTGCCTGTCCATAGTATGGTGTAAGGACAGCTCCAGTACCCGCGATTGAGATCGGATCAACGGTGACACTGCCGCCGCTGACGGCATTCCATGCGCCGCCTGAAAAAGTGTATGCGGTGCCTGTCGCCGAGTCGACATAGAGGGACCCCGCGACATCGGTCGGTTTAACCACGGGGGCGCCGCTGGCCGCATAAACACCAGTTGTTGAGCCGACTTGTGACATGATGCGCCATGTTGCCGGCGCTGTCTGTGCCACCAGGCGCAAAGTGCCGCCTGCGCGGCAAGTAGCGGACGTGCCGACTAGTGTAATGTCAAACGCGGATGGATTTACGATGGTCATATCGTAACCTGGCTGCACGTTGGTTGCGCCCGTGCCGATAGTCGCCAGCGTAAAGTTAATTGCAAGGGTTGGCGTGACAATATACTTGTTGTAAAACTTGTCAAATGAGGCACTTTGCGTTACATTAGCACCAGGCGCGATAAACACCGTCTGCCCAAACTGCCCGCGGCCGGCATCAATGTCACCGGATAATTCCCAATATTGGGCTGAACGTGTAGTCGTGGCCATCTAATATATAACCAGTTTGATAAAAAAGAATCGGGTGAATATTCGGATACGATCTGCCATCTTACTCAAGGAATGCCAGCGGTATTAAGCCTCGCAGTTAGTGCATCAATCTGCTGTTGTTGCTTCTTTAATAGTTCGACAATTGGTACAACAAACCCGGCGTAATTAATACTTTCGACTACGCGCTTCTTAGATGGTACTTCCACTTCCACAGACTGCGAAACCAGTGAATCATCCACTTGGATGAACTCTTCACGAGTCTCCGTATGTGAGGGTGCGTCAGGATCGTCAACCATGGTATAAATCAACAGACCATTGAATACTGGATTGTTTAACGGACCCTTGATAGCTTCAACCTCTTCAGCGATGTAACCGATCCTATTATTTCTCTGTTCTACAGGCTTATCATCTTCTGAGTAAAGCGTATATGCTCTAGGTTGTAGATCCAATAGCCGATGACAATGATCAGCAACGGGTGGATTAGATGATGTGATGCGCTTATATCTAATTGACGAAACATCACGAGATACTAAACCTGTCGCTGTATCATACTTGAGGAATGACGTGCCAACAGCCGCTGAAATATAGTTGGAGTTAATGGTAGTTGTATTACTACCATTACCGACCGTGTTAGAGCCTAATACGATACACGATGAGTCACCCGCGGCCGCTAGTGATGTATTAAAACCAAGATAAAGGTTGTCACTACCGGTTGTTCCGTTGGACCCGGCGGAATGACCAACTCCACAATTTCTTACACCAGAAGTGAGTGTTCCCAGGGCAATTCTTCCAAAACCAGCGTTGAAATTTCCGGATAACATATTAAAGCCCGAAAACTCGCCATAGAAACAATTGCCTGATCCAGTTGAATTCAATGCATTCATGGATCCAAATCCATATGCACAATTGCTATTGCCAGATAGTGCCTGTCGACCAGCCGTGCATCCAGTGAACGTGTTTTGAATGCCTGTAGTTAAGAAAGTGCCGGCTTGACTTCCAAGAGCAGTATTTGAGCTTCCGCTGGTAATCCCATTCAACGCCGTGTATCCAAATGCCGCATTGTTATTAGCACCAGCCACCATCGTACCGAGCACACCCAGCGCAGATCCACCATATGCTGTATTTTGGACACCAATGGTGCTGTACTGTGGATACGCGTTTTGTCCCGCGGCCATGTTAGTAGCAATCGTAGATCGAATATGGGCAATACCAGGATTAGTCGATGATCCATAGTGCATCGTCAACACGCCAGCTGTAATGTCAACGGCATTAGCGGTGGCAGTTGTTGAAGGCGCTCCTACTGTAGTCGCGGGCAATGCGCCGCTACTAGCTGCGGTGACATGACCATTAGCATCAACTGTAATGTTTGTGTTAGTATAACTACCGGCCACCACACCGCTGACTGAGTGACCGATGGTAGGAGTCGCGCCACCTGTTGTGGTAATTGGCGCCGATACATTAATAGCTGTAATCCCACCACTGCCAGCTGCCCATACACCGCTCGAGAACGTATATATGGAACCAGTAGCCGAGTCGACATATATAGATCCAGCGACATCAGTAGGTTTGACAACCGGCGCACCACTGGCGGCATAAACACCAGTTGTTGAGCCGACTTGTGACATGATGCGCCATGTTGCCGGCGCTGTCTGCGCAACAAGTCGAATAGTGCCACCTGCGCGACAAGTAGCGGACGTGCCAACGAGAGTAATGTCAAATGTAGATGGATTTACAACGGTCATATCATAGCCCGGCTGTACATCGGATGCAGTTGTGCCGATTGTCGCCAGTGTGAACGTAATCGGGGCTGCAGGTGTAATAATATACTTGTTGTAAAACTTGTCAAACGATCCCGACTGAGTGATCGCCGCGCCAGGCGCGATAAATACTGTCTGGCCTAGCTGACCGCGGCCAGCATCAATGTCGCCAGATAATTCATAGTATTGCGCCGATCTTGTAGTGCTCGCCATCTTATACTAGTCTTGATAAAAAAAGAATGGATCGTCAACCTAATAAATTTGAATTTTTCAGGGCTACAATCCCCGCATAATACGGCTCCTTCCTAAAAAGCGTAGCGGTATAATGTCGTCTATTGTGCACTACACCATTGTCGTCGGTAAAGCAGGGTCTGGTAAGTCGACATTTGCAAAGTCACTAGGCGCAACGCTCGACCTTGACCAACTTGTGTCTACTGAATTCGGCGGCGACTTTGGCCTTTACCGCTCATGTAGTGGCGAAAAATTGGTCATACAGGACGCCTTCTGCGCGAGAATCCGCGAACTGCTCCCACGGGTCTCAGTCGTCGAAGGTTCAGTGCGCGATTTTGGGCTGATTCGCAGAATATTCGCCGGGTACACGTGGCGTATGATTTATGTCATGCCTAGCTCGTGCGAAGTATACGCGGCGTTTGTGCTAAAGCGCTTTATGGAAGAGCCAGGGTATGCTCGCGTTGGATGGTTGTCCGAAGGTGACCCTGATGGTAAAATGCTGATGTTAAAAAATGCGGCCAGTGATCATGACGATGCAGCGACGACGCTTGAATCATGGGTGCGCCAACTGGCTAAAAGTCAATATGCGATTTGCCGGCAGTTGGCACACGAATACATGATGGAATTTCCTGACAATATGTCAGTTCATACTAGTGGATGATGTCAGGCAGGTTCTTGTTTTTTTCATCGGCGGTATGGAAAAACCAATCGCCAAGTCTATTCTGGTGACTTAGAAGGTATGAAATATGCAAAAAGGCCAACACGTTCACTATTCAGCTCGTCGGCTTTAATACGTAATTCAGCAGGCGGCATCATGTGGACGGCGTCTCCTTGGCAGTTAAATCTGCATCCGCATGCTAAAATGCAGCCTTGGCATGTGCAGCTACCACACCCATCGCAATATGGCGCGTTATATTGATCGGTTTCTGCGTTATCATGGTCAGTATCTGACCATTCACACTGATCGGATTCGGCGTCAACATGGTCAGTATCTTCTGAACAATCGCACTGATCGGATTCCATGTCTACATGGTCACACTGATAATAGTCAGTATCTTTAGTGCTCATTTTGTCGTCTTGCGTGTCCACGGTGTAGCGCCCAATAAGGACGCTAATTCAATTTTTTGTAGTTGATTGGGATAAAAAAGTAATCTCGCGCGCTGTCGATTTCTAATCTCTGCACACTAACCACATTGCTATTTTTTCAAGAATGGCGTGCGACGGTTGATCAATATCAACAGCGATGTCAATGTTTGGGGGCCGGTGGTAAATCGCCAGCCCGCATTTGGTACATGTCACATTTCACACCACACTTGCAAGTGTAGGACTTACCTGGGCAAAAGCCAATCGACCACAGTGCGCATTTAGCACATTGTCCGCCATATACCTTGGTAACTTGATCTTCAATGACAATTGTCTGGTCTCCGCGACGAGGGCGAAAAAATGGGCAGTCGGCCGTTTGCTCGCAAGTTGACATGGTGGCGAACGAGAGTACGAATTATCAATCGAATAATTCAATTTTTTATCAGATGTATAAGACCAATCTCATTAAAATTGAAAGTTAGAACAGTCCAATACCGCAAAATGTCCGACCGAGTGCAGAAAATCGTGCGTCTAACCGACATAAGGAATACTCTATATGAGGCACTGGCCACGGTCAGGACCAAGTTTGATACCAAACACAAGACGTATCTCCAGATGGTGGAGCAGCACGATAAGACTACTCAGGCAAGGCCTAGCGCGAGTCATAGACAGTCATTTGGCGAAGTGTATCAACAGATACACGGTGAAATCAGAGAATTGGACGTGGAAATCGAGCGACAAGAGACATTATATAACCAAGAGCATTCGCGTTTGACATCGCTCGATGCTGAAATCACCAAGAGCAACGCTGACATAGCTATGGAAATATCAAATCATAACTCCCAAGTTGCGGCACGGCCTTATGCCGTGTGTGGCAACTCAGTAGTGGCCAAACGATACGCACTTGGACTTCTAACTTCGCGACGTGATGCACAGTTATCAAAAGTAGTCGACTTGCGCAAGAAAATAGACGAAACGAAGGAGAAACGCGATACCAATAGTAGAGTATTTAGCAATATGAACGCCGATATTATAGCATGGTTAGACGGTGACAAACTGTATCAGGAGGCGGCTGAGCGCATCGAGGTCCAGCTTGCTGAACTGCATAAAATAAGAGGCGAATATGATGACATAGTCCGCCAGATAAAAGACGTAGAGGCCGATATTAAAAAATATCAGCTTATGTGACACAGATCATTTTTTATCAAAAACTACTACAGCGCACACCTATTAGACAAAGATGTAATCTACGCCACACAATAAACATATCACCAGCAACTTAAATAAGCGCATGTTTGTTGATCCTACATCTAGACTGGAAACTTTACCTTGTTTAATCGCTATGAATGAGGTAGCGGTCGTCCTAACTTCGCAATCATCATGTAATATACTAGTTTCAATTTTAGTAGCAAGCGTGTAAATTGGACCGAGTATGGTGATAGTACATCCACCACCCGCCAGCATATCTTGGAACATTAGATTATGATGTTCGCTGCCCCTCGTGCGTGAGATCGACAGTTCGAAATGTGGGTTCTTCATATGACACACATTACCATTCATGAATACACTATTATCTCCACGCATAGATTGCATTCCTGGTATTACAAACATGCTCATAATGGCATTTTTAATATCGGTGAAATCTTCCGTTGTGTGTTCAATGATTATTTTGCGATCTGGTGTGTCTATCGTGATCGTAGAATCCTGAATCTTTATATTATCCCACGCTGGCCAGCTAACATGATTGGCTACACACAACAATAATAATCCAGCTAGGTCAAAGTTTAAAATTATATCGAGTGACTCATACAAAATATGCGCCTTGTAGATGTTGTCACCCGGGTTGATGACAGTCCAGGTCGCCGCTGGGCATGTGCAAACCATCTTGGTGCACTGGCGCTTCGAGGTCGTGATGGTCGTAGTCACGGTCATAGTTGCACAATAACGTTCAGATATTCAGTTTTTTTGGGTAAAAAATCAAACTATTATCGCTATGCAAAAAGGCGCTTACACTAGGCTTTTCAGCGTCGCGCGGAGGAGACGATAGCCACTCCAGGACAACTCAAATCGCACACTGGCCGGTCCGCAGCGAATCCCTAACTCACACGGTTGGAGATACACAGTCGGCGTCTCAGTCGGCGGCCCGCGCCAACCAGGTGATGACTCAATCTTAGACATGTTTTCCTTTGACACCATAACACTGGTAGTGGTTGGCCCAACTGAGATACCAATAATGAAGTGATCATCGCATTTAGAAACACTGATTGAACTCTGGCTATCGACATCACTGAGCGTCCATTTGGTGCCTATCCAACCGCCGCGTACCAGGTCACATTGTCGAGCGAGTGTTTCAATTGGAGCATCGAGATCGAGAATATACAAGAAGATTTTGCGGATCACTTCACCACAATCGAAAATCTCTATGTGACCATTGTTATTAATGGTCATGTACTTATTAAGATGTACGAGTCCACCGTCGTGACGAGTTTCATAGTTGGTAATCATTTCAGTCATATCGCCATAAGTGAACTCTTTTCTGATATCACGTGTGCCAATATGTAGAAACCGACATCCAGTCTCGGTTGGTTTTATTATAATTGTGCAACGCGTCCCATACTGAGTGTATCCACATTTAATTTTGTGAATACCATTGTATAAGTATTTAACTCCAGCTGTCTTGGCAGCTTGAACAATAGCAATCGCTGCCGCAGTTGGTGGCAGTGTCGGAATCTGGTAGAACGACATTAGCAATGACCACTGTCTGGGATATAGACCGTCTAATTCAATTTTTCATGAAAAAAACAAAAATCCTCACTCTGTCATGAACATCTTACTGATATAAACAGGATTGTACAACTTAAATCCTCGCGGAGTTGGGGATGAGATAATACCCTCTTCGCCCAGAATACTCGCAACCATGCCGCGCATTTGATCGTTGACAAATACTGTTGTACAGTCTTGCTCGTCGACCAACATGTGGTTATAACATTCCATAATGATCCGGCGCGACTCAGCACGTTGTATGTCGACAAAACTAAAAATCGGTGGTGGACTAGTTATCTTCGGGCATGGTATGCGCGGCTTCGGTAATACATAGTATGTGACGCCATATTTGGCGTTTGTGCTATCAGCGGGTACTTCACTCTCAAATCGCGGCAATCGCGACGCGCGGGCTGGTACCTGTTCCATTTTCAGTGGCTGCTCCATTTTTAGTGACTGTTCCAGCAGTTACAGCAACCACCCTACAGTTTTATGCTAAAAAATTCAATTTTTCACATAGCCCTTAACCCCACATAGCCTCTCTCACTCAGCGGATGACGCACCGTTATAGTTGAGTAGTATGCACCATAAGTTACATCTATTTCAAATCCAGACTGCTCAAGATTCACTATGATATATTGAATACCACACGGCATCCTGACACTAGTGATACAACTAGTTTTTGATCCCGACTTCCATAAGTTATGAGTTTGCATCAATATGTTACGGATAGTCTCATTTTCATACGACATACTGACTGGATCACGATCGGCCATAAATTCCTTGATGTGTCCTAATATGCACTGACAAAAGAAATCATTGTCCTTGCGATAGTCTGGAACGCCGCGAATAGCTGGCAACTTTGCGAGCTGAATACGTTGCTCAGCCGTAGCTGGCAGATATGCTAGTTTGCGACGTGGTTCAGGACTGGCTTGTTCCATGACTACATCTACTATAGAGCCATTCAATTTTATTTAGACTACATCCTAAATTAAAAACTGATTTTTCAGTAGTTAATTGCCATGATGACCAAACTGCTCATTGGTCGAGATGACTATTCTCGTAAACTTCCTGTCGAGCGCCCAGACTTCGCCAAGCGCTCTACCAGACGCCACGAGCCGGCACTTGATGATTTAACAGATGGTGAGTGGCGTCATGCACATTCATCGACCACATATATGATGCCATATTGCTCGGTATCGCTCGCTAAATTTAACCCATCTAATCCCGATCACCGACGGGCTATCGAGCGCACTGTTGGTTATGTCTGTAATATGACAATGCGATCGCGATCGCAGGCTGAACGAATCCGTTCATGCGGCCCACATGAGCTTTATGAAGTCTCATACCCAGCTGGCAGCCTGATGACGATCTCATATAGTCGCACATGTGTTGGAACCGATGATGTACCATATACACCCGTCGATATTGCCGCAATGGCTGTAAAACTGCAAGACGCGGACAGTCGCATCGTCACAATCGTTGGCACATATCGCTACAGACTGATTGATAATATCATCATTAGTATCATTACTTCAGCCTATCGATTCAAAGACATGAACTACGAATGTGCGCGACCTGTCCAAGCGCCAATGCTAACGTTGACCGAAGTACAATACATTTGTGATAATGTCAACCCCAGAATCGACGGTCATCTTGTATGTCGCGCATTTGGCGAAGGGTATATGTTCGCAGTTATGCCGAGTGGTCAGACTCTTGAATCGCAGGCTATGATGGCGGCTAAGCGTACACGATCCGTTCCACTCTACACCGGAACTGAAACTGTAACTTCCATCAATCATCGCAGTCTTGCGGCGAGTATAGTTATGGTAGCGGTTAGTGCGGCGACCGAACTTGGAACTCGCGAGAATAGAGTCGTCGTAAAACGCGCATTGAGTCTCGGCGATGTCCTAGCCACAGTTGATCTTGTTAAACAACTGCTTGCCCCACTGCCGGCAAACGCTTATGCCATTCCAACTCACACAATGTGCGTGTTCACAGTCACTTTCTCAACCGGCGTTCCATGTTCGGCCGATAGTGAAAATATGTTCTCGACTATGACTTTCGAGACTGAGAACACATATCGATACTCAAAGTACAGCCTGACAAACTCTAGCGCGTACTCTTGTATCACAACTGCCAATTGCAAATTTACGCCGCGCCCTGACACTCAGTCTCAAGTTGACAGTTTCATCAGCAGTATCCCGCGCGAATAGGAGTTTAAGTCTGACATACCCTGTTTTTTGTGAGTACGATCACAAAAAAGTGAATCTTTAATTCCTGATTGTACCCGGTCACGATGCAGTCTGGACGATCTGAGAACGACTGCCTGTTCCCGCCACTGCCCAAAGAGTCACCCGAGTCATTGCCAGACTATGACGATATGTGCAAATGGACAGCGAAAGTCGACGAGTTACGAATCGCCCACTGCTCGATGACGACCTGTGACCTGGATAATCAGGTGCTGAAAATCGATAAGCGATTCGCAGGCGGGCAAAATGCCGCCTACATAAGCGTTTCACACATTGACCGAAATGACAACGTTGGTAGTCACAAGTTTGATCTAAACGCTGTCGCCCTCCATTTATTCGACTTGGATGCTCGCGATATCGCGAGCAGTAGACCAAGTGAGCGACGCGCTGTACTGCTAGAAGGGATTTTTGAATGTCTGACCGCGCACATTTATATGAATAGTCCCAGCAGTCTTCCAATCAGACCGATTATGACACCGGCTCTACTCGTATCTGAAATTATCAGGATCATTAGCTCCATAAAATGGTGCACAGGCCTTAGTGACATGTCGATTATTGTGCGATATTGTGACGAAGGGTGTATCTTCGTCCCACTATATGCACCAGCTCCAGCCATCGAATCGTCGACGTTCAAAATACCTGAAGCACAACACCATGGTCTAGAACTTATTGCATGGCGTATCGTATCCAACGCATGCGCTGCGGCCATCCGATGTAACACGCGCGAACATCGTGTGTCCGTCACGGACATCAGTGATGAAGAAGCAGTTTTCATCACACATGTTATCAGATACGTGCTGCGCAGCATTCCGGCAAATACTTATGCGCGCAGACATTGTAAGGTCACAGTTATTGTCACAATTTGCTTCTCAATTGGGCTGCCATATGAGCATGATCTCGGAAATTGCACCACCAATGATATTATCGACCGCGAAGTGTTGTACGGCACCGCGCACAAGTTGTCTGTTGTGACTGGCCACCTTACCGGTTGCCTGAACATATACAATGTGGGTCCGCCGCGACAAGTTACTGATACCAGTGTGGTTGACACACAGCGTGACACTTTCGACCTTGTGATGCGTGATATCATGATTACGGCAATGCAATAAAAAATTAAGTCTGATCTGGCGCGGTCTATCTTTTTTTAAGTGGTTAACCAGTCAAGGACCGCGCTCTGTACTTCAGCGGTCGTACCAACGGTAGTCGCCGGCCCGAAGAGAAATTCAGACAATGTTGACCTATCTCCGTTCTGCAGCTCGCCCTGAAACGCTGATGGATAAATTTGCAGCGCTTTGATCGTTTGTCCGCAATCATGCGTGGCCAACATATAATGTGCTTCAGTAGGTAATGGAATTACATCAGTTGTAACGCACTGACACCTGGCGCAAATTAACATAACCACGAGTTTTTCCTCGCCGTCGATTCTAATGCGTTTATCAGGATCTTGGTTGATTTGATAAACCTCGATCATATCGGGTTCAGAGTCTCGGCGACCTTCGTTAGGAGGCATTTGAGGCGCTTCAGGCGTCGGCGGCGCTTCAGGTACAGGTGCGACTGGCATTATGCAGATGGAAACTCAGTGTGGATTCAGTTTTTATTTGAATTATTCAATCCTAATATCCACGATGGATCCTCCCATCCTCTGTGATTTTGACGAACGTGTTGAGCGGCATCAGTCTCACAACCCACACATATGCCACGACATACGACTCGGCATTCAAGATCGTATCATGATTGAACATCTACGGCTCAAATCAGACTATATCAGTCGCGCGAATGTTGTGATACTCGACGCAAAATTGCACTTTATCCTGCATCCTAACATAGGCCCTTACGTATCACTCCCTTTCGAGAATCACATATCGATCGCTGCAGTTGGGTCAATTGTCAGAGATCAGTTAGGTTGTCACGTCACTATTTGTGACAAGCGAGGGTATCGAATCATAATAGCTGACTTGGGGCAAAAAAGCGTAGCGCTATAATAGGGCTTTTTAGGAAAAAGCCCGGCAAAAAAGGCGTAGCTGTATAATAGCGGACTTATAAAAAAGGAAGTCGGCTACTATTTTTTAATAAGCATGGCGGCGGTTCACACCTTCAAGGTACTCAAGGTATGCCGCCTCGGTCCATGGCGACGTGCGACCGTGCCCGTTGCGGTGTAATCTTGCTCCTGACGAACAACACGTGGCGAAAATACGGCCGATAATGTCAGACACTGACTCGGTTGCATCGACCTGCTCCCGATATTCTTCGATGATGGCAACAGCTCGCGAGCAGTCAGCACAGTGATCCAAGCCAAGTGCTATCATGAGCGGTTCATCAGCGTAGGGGTTGTGAAACCGTCGCGCCCATCTGTCGCACATATTATAAGCATACAATGTGTTCTCATATTCAGTCCAATCGTACTCGATAAGTGGCGCCGGCCAGGTTGTCGAAATGCGCGTCTCTGCCGAATCTTCACCTGGCCAACATTGCAGACATACATCGCCGCCGATGTACATAAACTTGCGCTGCCGATATAGCTCTCGCATTCGCAATTCAGGCGCCTTATCGATGTACGGACAGTCGGCCGCATTTAAAGTCTGCCAGCTGATGTCGCCAAAACAACTTCGGAACTTGACGAAGAATCGCTGGGGATTCAATCGCCCAGCACACAAATATTGCAGGGCAAGGTTGTCGAGCAAGTCGGCATCGGTCGGTGAGGCCGCGTTACCACTTAACTGCGACACAATGCCTATTTTGCTGCGAATGTCAGACCAAAAGTGGATAGACGGATGTCCAGCCAGCGCTTCGCCGATTTCGCCAGCTAGTTCTGGAGTCATATACGACTCGAACACTACAACCCGCGCGCCTGAGTCAAATGCGTCGCGCAACTGCGCAACTGGCGTCGGAAGGCCAGTGTCGGCAGCAGAGAGTACTTTCGGCGTTCCACCGTTGTAGTATCGGATGCAGTCTGCCAGTGAATGACGGTCGCTATCAACGCCCGTAAAATACACGATGTGCGACGAGTCGCAGCGCATGTGTGATACATGTCGCGACGCATCTTGATCTATCTTAATATTCGCCGGCGCTGGGTCAATTAATACAAAGTTCACAGTTGGAAACTTGTCGAGTATCACTTGTAACATAGTACACGGACTCGAGCCGGCATAGATAACAACATGCGGGCCGGCACCCCCGGCGACTACTTTAACTAATTCTTCAAACTCACCAAGGGCTAACTTGGCTTGACCGATGTGCACGTTCGGAGCCTTACTGCCACTCGAGTACTTAACGCGGTAATGTAAGTCCGACAGTTTACGCGGCGGCGGGCCAACTCGCACATGCGATCGTGGATTAAATAACTCCTTGAGTCGGCATGCAAGCGGTGATTTCAATAGACCCATGCGACGAGCGTCATAGCGCGAACCAGGCGAACGACCATCCTTGCGACCAAACTGACAGAAGCCGCGGCCGGACATTTTGAAAGATTATTGCCCCAAAAAATCAAATGTTTTTTTACGAGGACGCTCATATGTATGCACATAACTTAAGTATATGTAGTTTAGGTAAAAGCACGGATCACGCCACCAGCATTATATCCACAGTCACTAGCCGATTCCGATACACCTGCTCTATAGAACGCTTGCCAAGCTTCCATGTTCTCAGATTGCACAGGTTTGGCTTCTTGCGCAGGCGTGGCTTCAGTTTGCACAGGCGTGGATTCAGACTGATTGTTCACTCGCGCCCAGGGTGCTTGTACAACACTGCGTGGAACTGCAATGCGGTGGACAACATGAAACACATCCGAGTATCGCACCATGCCGCAGATTCCGAGTGTGCCATATTTAGTGTCGTCGGCCAGGGTAGTAGTGCTGTAGTCAATGGTCGTTTGTTTGTCGGTTGCATTATTGTTGTCCGTTGCACTGTTATCAACCTTGTTATCAGCACGCTTTACACCATAGGCTTTCTTATGCAGCATAGATTGCGATTTTTGGTTCGCGGCGTTGTGCGCCTCCATGTGTTGAACT
>JACCDG010837200.1_pt1 | contig 26150 bp, 6 predicted proteins | sample 7442471 | NCBI WGS metagenome assembly JACCDG01 (sample SAMN15323444, study PRJNA562643) | freshwater metagenome | isolation source: river surface water | place: USA:Blue River Watershed | collected 2017-08-17 | reverse complement strand
TTGCTTAGCATGCACAACAAAAGTTTGGTTAATTAAACCTTGACTTAATGGAATTGCTTTAGACTCTTCCCATCCAAATTGATCAAATATTACTTGCATCATAATCTATATAAATGTACAAAATTAGGAGCTTACTGACTATCTTTAAATGCTGATTATTAAAAGCATCGATAGCCATGGACAGAAGAAAATTTATCAATTTAAGTGGATTAGGTCTTACAAGTTTTTCCATTCCTAATTTCATCCCATCCATCACAGATTCAAATCGAATTCAACCAATAGTTGCTTCCACTTGGGATGCAGGTCTAAGAGCCAATGTGGCCGCATGGGATGTGTTGAAGAAAGGTGGAACGGCTTTGGATGCTGTTGAACAAGGAGTAATGGTCACAGAATCAGAAATCAACTGTTGTGTTGGTTTAGATGCTAACCCAGACAGGGATGGTTTTGTGACACTAGATGCTTCCATTATGGACCATGAATTTAATTGTGGCAGTGTAGGTTTTTTGGAGCGTATTAAACATCCTATTTCAGTAGCAAGAAAGGTGATGGAAAAAACACCACATGTAATGCTAGTGGGAGAAGGCGCACAACAATTTGCCGTTTCGCAAGGTTTTAAATTGGAGTCAGGTGAATTGTCAGACGATGCAAAAAAAGAATACTTGAATTGGTTAAAGAAGTCAACCTACAAGCCAATTATTAATATTGAAAGAAAACAATCTACCACACAAATTGGTCCTAAATTTCAAGCGCCTACTAAATTAAGTAATGGGGAATGGAATCATGATACCATTGGTATGGTTGCCTTAGATGCGCATGGAAATTTAAGTGGTAGTTGTACCACTAGCGGTGCGGGCTTTAAATTACGCGGTCGCCTAGGGGACTCTCCTATCATTGGAGCTGGTTTATATGTTGACAATGAAGTGGGTGCTGTGGTGGCTACAGGACAAGGTGAAGATGTAATAAGAGTAGCTGGAGCAAGTGCAGTAGTTGAACAAATGAGACAAGGTAAAACGCCAGAAGAAGCGTGTAAATTTGTCGTAGAAAGAATACGTCGTATTAAGAAAGAAAAAGCAAATGATATTCAGGTTTGTTTTATTGCGTTGAATAAGCATGGAGAACACGGTAGTTATGCTTTGCACAAAGGTTTTAATTATGCAGTGCATTCAAATGATGGAGCAAGTTTAGTTGAAGCTCCTTTTATGTATTAAGAACAATTTAATTGTCGTTAGTAGTTTTAACATGTTTGTGAAAAAGAAAAAATAATGAGTAAAGTGATTTTAGAGATAGCAGTTTTTTCGGTTGAAGCAGCCTTATCAGCAATTAATGCTGGTGCTGACAGAATTGAATTTTGCGAAAATCCCGGCGAAGGTGGAACTACTCCCTCTTATGGAAGCTTAGTAACACTAAAAAAATTAACTACTAAACCAGTATTCCCAATTATTCGTCCAAGAGGTGGTGATTTTTTATATACCGATGTTGAATATGAATGTATTAAAGCCGACATATTAATCGCGAAAGAATTAGGTTACCCAGGTGTAGTGATAGGTTTATTAAATGCGGATGGTAGTATTGACGTAAAGCGAACTACTGCTTTAGTTGAATTAGCAGCTCCTATGCAAGTGACATTTCACAGGGCATTTGACAGGTGTAGCGACCCATTTCAAGGGCTAGAAGATATTATTACTGCTGGTTGTAAACGCATACTAACTAGTGGTCAAGTGCCTAATGCGCATGATGCATTGCCACTATTAAATCAATTGGTGGAAAAAGCAAATGGTCGAATTATTATCATGCCTGGCAGTGGTGTACGTGCAAGCAATATTCAGGAAATTATAAAAGTTACAAAAGCTACGGAAGTCCATAGCTCGGCCAGAATAGTGAAGGCATCTGATATGCAATTTCAACAACCTAGTATGCAAGAAAATTTAATTTCTTACCAAGTAAATGAGCAAGAAGTGGCAGCTATGCTAGCCCTATCCCTTTAATTTTACTTTTTAAATTCATACCTTAAAACAAGTTCGTGCGAACCCGTACTATAGTATTTAATAGGGTTCAAGTTTAAATCATACGCATATCCAAATTTTAACTTAAAGTCGGTTTTAAGTTCCACCATGCCTACAAATGCTTTACTAGTTCTATATGAAACGCCTAAGCCAATAAAATTTTTCAACCATATATTGGTATTAAAATCAACTGATACAGGTGCGCTACTAATTATTTTTACTAAAATGGATGGTTTAATTGTTAAGTCATCATTTATTAAAAAACTTGCGCCAGTACTTAAAAATACTTGTTGTTTATTCACTTTCTGCAAATTCGACCTGGTTAAATTTATATCCGTTAATCTTGATTTAAGTATGCTAGGTAAAGAAATGCCAGCGTAATAGTTTTTTGAATTATAAAAAATACCAGCTCCAAGTATAGGCATTAATTTATTGAAATTATTATTGTACACAATGTCATTTTGTTGAAAAGCTTTATCAGATAAACTCATAAGGTCAATTCTGTAATTCATTAGGCCAATATTAATACCCCCCGACAAATAGGCGTCATCTGCTACTCTTATTTTCGTAGACAAGTTGGTATTTAAACCAGTAGCATGTTCAACTCCTATTTTGTCGTCATAAAATTGGAAACCAATTCCAGCTTTATTGTTTAAGAAAGGGCTTTCAAATGAAATTGAATTAGTTTGTGGAGCACCTTCTAATCCAATCCATTGGTTTCTCTTATAAAAAGTAAAGCTCTTAATGCCTTCGTTGGCTACAAACGCAGGGTTAATATTTGTCATATTAAACATGTATTGTGAATACATTGTTTCTGTTTGTGCATTCGTTTTTTCGATCATAAAAACTGAACTAAACAATATAAGCACAATGGATTTTATTAATTTTTCTTTCATGTTTATCTTACTATAGTTAAAGAACCAGACAAATTAGTTTTCAAGCCATTCATTTCTTTTAATTCTACAACATAGAAATAAGTGCCTTCTGGTACATCTTGTCCATTTATATTATTGATGCCTTTTCCACGCCAATCATTTTGATAATTTTTCTCATCATAAACAATAGAACCCCAACGGTTAAATACTTTAACAGAAACTGTTGAATTATAAGGCTTTGTTATAACCCAGGTTTCGTTTATGCCGTCATTATTTGGAGAAAATGTTGGGTATACATGAAATTTATTTTCTGGAATATTTGTTAAACTAGCTAAGCCAATTCCGGTCAATCTGCCTAAAGACCTGGTACTGTCAATGGATTGTTTTGCTATAATCCCCAGTTTGCCAGTTGCTTTTACATTTACAATATTGTTAATGTAACCAATAAAGCTATTTGGTTTTACAATTAAATGTATTTGAATGGAATCGCTTGTATATCCTTCTAGTGAAGAAGAAGGATCGAGTACATCAATATATTTAGAACCATTATAATAAGTATTTAGTTTAAGGTTTCCTGAACTGGTTATACTTGCGATGGCGTATTCAATTTTGTTTGAATTTAATATTTCGTTTAGGTCATAGTTCATTTCAATTTTATTAATCTTTTCAGACCTTAAATTTTTAAACTTAACCGTATATGAATACTTAGTAGATAAGTCAGGTTGTAAATAAGGTGTAGATGCGCTAGAAGTAACAATTAATTGTTCACCATTCGCAATCCCATCTGAGTTACAATCTGAATTCATCCACAATGTGCTAGGCGCTATGGTTTGATGAATTAACACTAAAGAACAAGGATTAAAATAATCTGTATTGTCTTTTATTTCATCTGCATCTAAAACACCATCACCATCACTTTCCAAATCAAGATAATTTGGTATTGCATCTTTATCTGTGTCTACTGGAACTAATCCATCGGTACCCTTTTCTATATAATCACTAATACCGTCATTGTCTGCATCAATGTCTCTAAAATCTTGAACACCGTCCTTGTCGGTATCAACTGGAATATTATTTATGTTTCTAGCTTCTATTTTATCTGCAATACCATCATCGTCTGAATCTAAATCTTCAAAGTCTAGGATACCATCACCATCGGTGTCTACAGGGAAAGTAGTTTTGTTCGATCTTAATTCATAATAATCTATTATCGTATCTCCATCAGTATCCCTGGTATCATCATTGTTATTATTTAAGTCACCTTGGTTTAAATTTAAGGCTAAGTAAAGGATGGTTTCTACATAATCTGGAACTCCCCCATTATCCGTGTCATTAAATGAATTCATGTCAAACGGATCCGTTCCATTTATAATTTCAATATAATCAGGTACTAAATCACCATCACTATCTAAATAGCTTCTACAATCAAATTCATTCGTTTTCTGTTGTATTTCAATAATATCAGGCACACCATCGCCGTCAGTGTCTATACTCTTATTAATGTCATCAGCTGGAACATTAATATCGGTTGGGATTAATTTAAGTATTGTTTCAATATAGTCAGCAACACCACCTCCATCGGTGTCAAGATAGTCTTTAGGATCATTTATATTAGTACCATCTCTTAATTCAATATAATCAGGTACTAAATCACCATCGCTGTCTTTGTAATTAAATTTATCTAGTGGGTCTGATTTTTGAATAATTTCAATTTCATCAGGCACCAAATCTCCGTCAGAGTCAAGATAACTATTTTTATTTTTAGGGTCAGTACCTTGTAATAATTCATAATAATCAGGTACACCGTCTTTATCAAAATCCAAAACATCATCTTTTGGATTTAAGATATCATTACTAGGCAAACTATAAATGGGAAGTAATATTTTTTCAACATAATCCGGCATAGTCCCTTTATCAGTGTCCTTATAGGATTGGTTATTAAGTGGGTCTGTTTTATCTATTTTTTCAATATAATCAGGCACAAGGTCAAGGTCGGAGTCTTTATAGTTTTTAGGGTCATTAGGATTAGTACCCTCTATTTGTTCCATATAATCTGGTACACCATCTTTGTCTGTATCCTTAAATTTATTGGGATCATTTACATCAGTACCTTCTTTTTCTTCAACATAATCAGGAACACCGTCTTTATCCGTGTCTTTATATTTATTATTATTATTTGGATCTGTTCCGTCGTTTGTTTCTACAAAGTCTGGCACGCCGTCTTTATCCGTATCCTTAAATGAGTTAGGATCTTCGGGATCGGTTCCATTTTGCAACTCTATCCTATTTGGTACACCGTCTTTATCCGTATCCTTTTCTGATTCATCATCAGCTGCATTATTAATATCAGTGGCTGGTTGTCCTGTTGCTGGATATAAAATAGATTCTACATAATCTGCAACACCACCGCCGTCCGTGTCTTTAAAGTTGCTTCCGATTTCCGGGTCTGTACCCTCTTTTATTTCAACATAATCAGGCACACCGTCTTTATCTGTATCAGGGTATTTTATCGGATCATTTGGATCTGTTCCAGCCTTTAGTTCAATATAATCTGGCACATGATCATTATCAAGGTCTTTAGGATCATTAGGGTCAAGTGGATTAGTACCTTCAATAATTTCTTCATAGTCAGGCACGCCATCTAAATCACTATCTAATTTATCATCATTCGCTTGAAAGATATTGGTGGATGGTAAATTATAAAAAGAATAAAGCAAAGTTTCTACATAATCAGGCACACCTCCTTTATCAGTGTCTAAAAATTTAGTCTTATCATTGATATCAGTTAGGTTCCTAGTCTCAATATAATCAGGTACTAAATCACCATCCGTATCTTTATATTTCCTTGGATCAAGTGGGTCTGAACCTTCTTTAATTTCTACAAAGGAAGGAACTAAATCTTTATCTTCATCCTTGAAATTATTAGGATCATTTATATCAGTCTTATCAATAATTTCGACATAATCTGGTACGCCATCGCCATCCGTATCTTTAGTTTCATCTGGGATAGCGGGATCGGTACCAAGTTTAATTTCTTCATAATCTGTTACTCCATCTACATCACTATCTCTTTTGTCATCAGCAGCATTATAAATATCAGTAGGACTAAGTGCATACAATACGAATAAGCGTTTTTCAACATAATCAGGCACCCCTCCTTTGTCAGTATCAAGGTATTGAGTACTATCGGTGATGGCTGTACCGTTTAATTTTTCAATGTAATCTGGAACTTTATCTCCATCAGTATCCAAGTATTTTTTTGGTTCATAAGGATCTGTGTTTTCTATTTTTTCAATGCTATTAGGTACGCCATCTAAATCTGTATCCAAATAAGCATTAGGATCTAATGGGTTCGTACCTTCTAAAATTTCAATTCCGTCTGGCACGCCATCACCATCGCTATCTATTTTATCATCTGCAGCCAAATTTAAATCTGTGGCAGCTAAACCTATATTTGGGTAAACAGTCGTTTCAATATAATCTGACACACCACCCTTGTCCGTGTCTTTATAGGATGTTGGGTCGCTAGGGTTAGTGCTGTCAATTAGTTCAATATAATCTGGCACCCCGTCTTTATCTGTGTCTTTATATTTCAACGGGTCTTTTGGATCAGTACCTTCTTTTATTTCAATAATATCCGGTACACCATCTCCATCTAAATCTTTATATGATTTTGGATTTATTGGATCAGTGTTATCCAATAACTCATCCATATCTGGAACACCATCTTGGTCTGTGTCTTTTGTATCGTCCGCTTTATTTGTAATGTCGGTTGAAGGCAAGTTATAAAATGGATACAATATTGTTTCAACATAATCAGGTACTTTTCCAGTATCTGTATCTTTAAATTTAGTCTTATCATTAGCATCTGTTCCCTCTAATGCTTCAACATAATCAGGCACTTTGTCGCCATCAACATCCTTATAATTTTTGGGATTTTTTGGATCAGTGCCTTCCTTTTCTTCTACACTATCTGGCACTTTGTCTCCATCAACATCTTTGTAACTATTCGGGTCACTAGGATCAGTTCCGTCCACTATTTCAACATTATCAGGGACTCCGTCACCATCTGTGTCATTATTATTAACCTTAATGGTTAGTTCACCTGGGCTATACTGAATTGCATAATTTTGGTTATTTAAACCATTGGCTTCAATTGAGTAAGTACCAATGGTTTCACCAGGAGCTCTTGTATAATTTAAAGTTCCAATAAGGTCATTAGTTGATTCACCATTAATAAACCCACTAATAGTTACTTTATTAATTGGGTCATTTGCTCTTTCAAGTTTGTTGGTGTCAACTACTTGAATAGTAAGTATTTTAGGTGTGATATTTGCTTGGAAAGTGGGTAAGGTTAATGTGTAATTTGAACTACTATTTCCAGTTAAAGTAATACCTGTAGCGTTTACTAATTTATCATTTCCTGCTATTGGATTATTGAATGTATAAACTGCTGTGCCCGCTATACTTATATTATCTCCAGGGAAAAGTCCTGTTAAATTAACAGTACCTGTTACTGTAGCACTCGCATTTCCATCATATACTTTTGTATTGGCACTTATACCTGATAGCAAAATAGTTAATGGTGTTACTGTTAAGTTGCCAGGAATATATTGTAAAGTATAATTAGCAGTGCTAAGCCCTGCTGCTGTTACAGCATAGCTACCTACTTGTTCCCCTACTTCCCTGTTAAATACTAAATTTTGATATACATTAGTAATTGGATCTGGAGTAAAAATTAATTCATTTTCTCCATTTACAAAACCACTATAATTTACACTGAATGCAGGGTCTTGTGTACGATACACTTTGGTATTATCTCCAACTGTAATAGTCAAGGCTTTTTTACTAATAACACCGGTATTGCCTGTTATAGAAGTGATATTTCCACTTAGGTAGTAATTTGCAAAGTCGTTTCCTTTTAATAGTAAATTAGAAATAGTGAATGTTTTTGCATTGCCTGCTTCTTTTGTATCATAATTTCCAATTCCACTAATGAACAGGTCGTCTCCAGTGATGGGTGTATTCATACTAAGCGTAGGATTACTTATGCCATCATTGCCATCATATACTTTAGTAATTACCGTTGCACTAATTGTTAAAGCTTTCGGCAGTATATTTTCAACACCATTTACTACAATGTTTTGGCTAAAATTGGTACTATTGCCCGTTATATTGGTAGCCACTAAATTATAACTACCTGTTTTTAGCTTGCCACTTGTGCTTGTTATTGCACCCTTATTTGACAGGTCAAATGTAATGTTGCTTGTGCCATCATTAATGGTTACTAGTTTACCAATAACAGTTATTGCACTTGATGGTATTGTTACAATGGTGCTACCGAATAAGTATTTAGCAGTACTAACACTGTATATTGGATTTTCACCATAAATAGTATTGGTATTATTAACAATTACTTGTAACTGTTCTGCTGGTATAATTGTATAATCCCCATTAGTATAATTAAACGTATAATTATTAGCTGTTAAGCCTGATGCTGACAAGTCGTTTTCGTACATCCTTGCTAGAGTGCTGCTACTAGTGCGCGCAATAACTAATGATGTTTTAGTTACCACAGCATCTGTTTCTCCGTTAACAAATCCAGCCATACTTACATCTGCAAAATTCACCCGATCCGTTTCTGTAACAAACCTTGAATCATCTTTAACTTTTACGTTTATAATAGCTTTAGTGATATTAGCAGTTAAAACAGGTTGTGTTAAACTGTAATTACCTGCATCCATTCCCGTAATGATAAAACCACTTGTAGTAATATTGATCGTATTCCCTACTGTTGTTTGCGCAAAATTGTAAATAGGTGCACCAGCAATATTTATATCATCATTTTCAATAGTGCCATTTAGTAAGGCTGTTCCAGTTGCCGTTGCTGCCGCCGTGCCATCATATACCTTATTCACACCAACTATACCTGATATAGTTATGGGTTTTGGTGTTATGGTTAAACTTGCTGGCGTGGTACTTAATTCAATTGCATATTTCGAACCGGCCGACAGCGTACCTATATTTAATAAATAAGTGCCAATTCCATTCCCAGCAACACGACCAATACTTCCTGTAAAGGCATCACCTAAGTCTAGGCTTGGTGTGGCAGTATAGGTATAGCTAGGATCGCTTTGTCCATATATTTTATTGTACACACTACTGTTTAATGTAACAGTTATTTTTTTCTTAGGAAGTTTAAAATTTATAGTATAGTTTTTTGTAGTAACTCCATCTGCAGCTAACACGGAAACATTAATAATATTATCCCCAATGTTAAGCACTAAATTACTACTTGCAGTTCCGCTAGGCACTATACTTCCATCCACCTTAATAGTTGCACTTGAATTATTTGTTGTTGGTGTAACTGTCACTGACGTGACAGTACTCGGCAATTCAACAATGTACTGGCCGGTATTACTATTAAACGTGTTTGTAAAAATTCCATTACTAATTGTTAGGTCACTTAAACTTGCATCATTACTAATTACATTTAATGAATGTGTTGCCTCATAACCACAAACTGTATATTTAATAATAGCGCTACCCTCTGCTATTCCGGTTACTAAACCAATTGTATTTACTGTAGCAATTGAAGGGTTTAAACTTGACCAAACACCTCCTGTTTCGCCATGCAATAATTCAGTCCCTGCGCTCATGCCCACCGAAACTGCGCCTGAAATATTGGTAGCCGATTTTATATCAACAGTAACCGTATTTGTAACAACATTGGTACAACCTGTAGATGATACTATTGCTTGATAATATGTTTTTATGCTAATGGCACCCATTTGAGCGCTAGTTAATATGGCTGAGTTGGCGCTATTAATATTAGTGTAATTAATATTGTCTGTTGATTTCTGCCATTGTATTGAACCACTATATCCTGTTAAAGTGATATTGGATGGGTTTGTTTGCGCACAAATTACTTGGTCAGCCGAAGCGATACCTGCAATTGGTTTTGCTACGGTAATAGTAATCACATTTGAATACAATACCGAACAAGTCCCATTAGTTAAGGCAGCTCTATATTTTCTGCTACTGGTTAAGCTACTTGTTGTATAAGTTGCTTGTGTAGCATTTGATCCTGTAAGCACATTATTCCAAGCTATACCATCAGTACTTTCCTGCCAATGTATTGTTCCTGTATAGCCACTTAAGCTAAGTGTAGTTGTACTAGCTTCACAAATAGCTGTATTCGTTGCAGTAGCTGTCCCTGCAACACTTGCAGCTGTAATATTTACAGTAACAGGCTCCATAGCACTAGGACAAGAAGTGACGAATGATTTACCTTCCACGAAATTAGAAGTTGTATTTGTATTCGTCTTTGCAAATCCATAAAGTGTTCCATTGCTTGCACCAGTAATTCCTGTTGTAGCTGAATTGGTTAAAGTTGTAATACTAGAATTAACTCCAGCTGCCGTCCCTTGATTGAATGTGTAATAGTCAACCAAGCCAGTTTCATTACCATTTAGGCTTCTGTTATAATTATTTCTAATTTCATCTCCTGTTCTAGCTATATTCCAAATACGTACTTCGTCGATACGGCCGGTGAAAAAGTTCGAACCAGTATTATCACTGGCGCCGTTCGGAATGGCTCCAATAAATGTTTTTTGTCCTGAAAAAAGAGTGTAATGTTTTGTATTGTTAATATTAGTAGCTACTAATTCCCCTCCTATATATAATTTTAATGTACTAGTGGCATCATCAAAACTTGTTGCAACATGATACCATGTATTATTACTAAAGGATGTAGGTGCTGAAACAGTTAATGGGGATGTCAAATTAAAACCAACAGAGGCATATAATGTACCGCCAGATAAATAAAATGGATTATGGAATGAAGAAATTATATTAACGGAGCTTCCAGTTTGCATTACCCATGCTTCTAATGTAAAGGAAGAATTTGCACTTAATGGCCTGTCAATATCAACATAATCTCCATAACCATCAAATGCTAATGAGTTGGATGTATTACTAACCACATCGTTGGCGTTAACATAATAGGTTGTAGTAGTTGTAGGTGTAACCGTATAACTATTTGCACTACTTAATAATGTCCCACCGGTTTCTGCAGTATACCATTTAGCGGTATTACCCGTTCCTGGTGTTGCAGTTAATGTAATACTTGTTCCTACACAATAACTTGGATCAATTGTACTAATTGTAGGTTTAGCTACTGGTGTACAATCTGTTGAAATAATCGCTCCAGAAATATTCGTATTCATTGTTACGCCACATCCTGTAACTGTTGCATAATAATAAAGCGATCCGCTAACTGATGTGCTAGGTGTATAGGTTGCGCTTGTTGCACCAGAAATTGTAGCACCACCAACGTATGATTTAGTAGTATTTGAAAACCACTGATAGCTTGCACCCGAAGTATTTGCTAATTCAACTGTTAAACTAGAAGCAGTAGCATTTACTAAATAATTTGATCCATAAAAGGAAGGATGGGATTTAATTACATTCTTTACAATAGTACCTGTTGTAACTTCTGCTGTGTTCACACAACCACCTGTTAAATTAATTTGATAGGTTATTGGAGTTCCTAAGCTTAGTCCAGTTGGTGTACCACTAATAGTTAAATTTTGTCCAGTAATTGTACTTGTTAAGCCTGCAGGTAATCCGGTGACTATGGCACTAAAAGGACTTTGAAGCGAATAGGTAATATCAGTGATTGCATTATTACAAATTGTTTGATTATTGGTACCAGCTGCCGATGTTAAAATGATAGTCCCAGTAGTAGGTGTAGAAACCGTAAATGCACCCGAAACTGTACTTGTTACTGTACCAGTAGATCCTGTAATTACTACATAATAATAATAACTACCTACTTTAGAACTAGAAGGTGTATGACTAGCTGTTGTTGCACCACTAATTAAATTGCCCCCTGTGTTTGTATTGGTGCTATTTGAATACCATTGGTAATTTAAAGCATTACCAGTGGCTATTACAGTTAAAGTAGTCGCTACTGCGTTTAAGCAGATGGACTCATTTATGGATGAAGGCTGTGTGGTGATATTTGTTTGATCAAATATGTTTATTTTACCATCGGCTGTTATATTGCCACATCCTCCTACTAAGGTTACTGAATAACTACTACTAACTGCATTTGTAGTTACACCTGAAATTGTTATAGTATTATTTGTATTGTCAAAGCTGCCGGTAATTCCTGTTGGTAATCCACTAAAATTTATACTTGTTGCGCCCGTAGTAGTATAGTTAATTGCATTAATAGGTACATTAATACTTCCAGTTTGATTATTTGTTCCAATGGCAGAACTTAATATTATTGTATTTGAACTTTTTACTTCAATTGCACCAGATGCTGTACTGGTAAAATTGCCACAAGCTCCAGCAATGGTTACATAATAATATTTTGTTTCTGCTGTCCCTGTTAAAGGAGTATAACTACTTGCTGTAGCTCCTGTAATAGATATGCCACCTGTATTTGCATTAGTAGTATTTCCGTACCACTGATAAGTAAGTGCATTTCCTGTTGCAGTTACTGATAAAGGCGTTGCTGTTTCATTAAGACAGATTGTTTGGTTTGTATTACTTGGTTCAACAGAAATGGCTTGAGCGGCATATGCGGAAGCTGTTACAGTTATATTTTTAGTTGTTAAACCATTTGAACTAATCGTAATTTGACTATTTAAGGCTCCGGTTGCAGTAGCCGATACCCTTAAGTATATTGTTTTGTTTGCAATAACACCTGTTGTTGGTGAAATTGTTAAGGAAGAAGCATATCCAGTAGTTGAATTCAATGAAACTTCAAATCCAACAGGCGCTGTAATGATTAATTCATTTGTTAAACCGTAAGCATCAATTACAAAATTTTGCGTAGTTGAAGTTTGATTCGTACAATAATTAAAATTATTTAAATTAGCAGTTACGTCTAAAGACTTTCCTAAATCGATATTAATTCTTCCGTACACATTTCCTGGTGTATTTAATTCGCAAACCACAGCTTTGCTACCATTATTAGATAAAGCAAAACCTGAATAAATACTATTAAAAGGTAGGGCCCCTTCCATCTCGAAACTTTCTCCATTGTTTTTTGAAAGCATTACCCCATTTGCAAAAACAGCACCCATTATTTTCCCATTATCACTTATAGCTACTTTGCGAATTTTAGCATAACTGTTATTATTTATCGTCCAATTTTGACCTCCATCTATACTAGTAATAATTTTTCCAGCACTAACTCCATAGGTGGATAGTATAATTTTTTTGCCATCATTACTTACATCTAAGTTTAAAGCGGTATTATCTGCATATGCTAAATTCCAATTCGTTCCAGCATCTGTTGATTTATATAAACCTCCTTGGTACCCAAGTCCAGTTCCAGTGCCTGCTCTTGCATAAACTCCGTTGCTAGTGGCCCATAATGTATTACCGTCATTAGAGAAAGCAACATCCATCCAATGGTTGGACGTTGAGCCACCAGCTGTGAATGTAACACCGCGATCTGCTGAATAATATATATACCCACTTTTAGTCGCTAACATTATTTTTTGACCATTATCTGACACTGTCAAATTGTATATATTCCCATAGCCAGCATTATTTGTCCAACTTGATCCTCTATCTGCTGATATATAAATTAAATTGTCTGTTGCAGCAACTAATACTTGCCCGTCTGCTGATACCGACGCAGCTAACCAAGGTCTTGTTGTAGCATTCACCGAGCTTATACCAGGCTTTGAAAAACTAGTTCCCCCATCCGTACTCAGGTATAAATAACCTGAACTAGCAAGTGCTAGTATGGTGTTACCATCATCTGACATGTCAATATCCTGATACGCTTTGTCAACGGTTTCAGGAACATATTTAGTCCAATCAACGGTAGGTGTTTTTCTATTAATTGTTAATACATAATTTTTAATAGTAGTGCCATTGTCTGCTGTCACTTGAATAGTGATGGTGTTCATACCCATATTTAATGGAATATCAAGGGATGAAGTACCTGATGACACCGTGTTCCCATTTATTTTAATGGTGGCAAATGCATCTGTTGCAGTAGGCGTAATATTTATTTTATCAATAGGATATTCTACTGTACTTGAATAATTTAGTACAGTACTTGAAAAAGTGGGTGCAATAATTATTTCACTTGAAGTGATTGCAATTAAATCGGCAACATTACTTATTCGTTTAACATTCACAGTATATGTTTGCTCAATTGACCCATCTCTTGCAATTACTTTAACTGCAAGCGTGTTCATGCCCATATTAAGTGGGATATTATTACTTACAATACCACTATTTATATTGGTAGCAGTTCCACCATTTACACTCAATTGAATAGTAGCTGCAGGATCAATTGATGTTGGCGTAAGTGTCATTGAACTTACCGCATTTAGTACCGTTGCATTATAGCTATATGTATTAGTATTAAACACAGGCGTTAAAGTTCCTTGACTTATTTGTAATTGATTTAATTGTGCACTAATTGGCATATTTACAGTAATACTTACCGGAGCACTAAATGAACCATTGGTATTGGCAGCGGTTACATTATAATTAATGTTAGCAGTGTTTTGTGTGGGTGTACCAGTAATACTACCATTGGTATTTAATACTAATCCAGTAGGTAATTTTGGTTCTACCTTATACCCTTCTCCAGAAATTTTTCTTATTTTATTATTTAATTGGTCTGCAACAAATACATCCCCTTTATAATTAACAGCTATCCCTATTGGATTATTAAATTTTGCAGTACTCGGATCACCCTCAAGAATTCCTGCAACTGATCCAGCAACTGTGGTCACTTCTCCAGTGGGTGATATTTTTCGAATTAATTGTGAACCTAATTCTGTTACGTACAAGTAGCCACTATTTTTATCAATGGCAATTTTATTAGGCAAATTGAATTTGGCAATTGTACTTATTCCGTCTGTTGAGCCTGCAATACTGGTACCAGCTAATGTGGTTACAACGCCTGTTGGCGAAATTTTACGAATGCGATGATTACTGTTATCTGCAACATATAAATTATTATTAGCATCTGCAACAATCCCCTTAGGATTATTAAACATGGCATTGGTGCCGGTTCCATCTCTAAAACCCATCCCGCCTCCACCTGCAAAAATACTCATCACCCCTAATGGTGTTATTTTTTTAATTAAACTACTTGAATTCATATTGTCTATCACATACAAATTATCGTTGTTGTCAATGGTTAAATCGTTAGTAGTGCCCAATCCACTAAAGAAGGTGCTTACACTACCTAACACATCAATCTTTCGAATGGCTGAATTGCTAATGTCTAATATAAATAAATTACCAAATTTATCCATCACCATACCCGAAGGTTGATTAAATTTGGATACACTAGAAGTGCCATTAATATTACCAATTCCGGCTCCTGCAAATAAGGTAACTACACCAGTAGGACTAATTTTACGTATATAATGTGTGCCAATTTCCGAGACATACATATTCCCTAATGGGTCAAGATATAATCCATTGGGTTTTGAGAATGTAGCTAATAATGGATTACTATTATTCAACGATGAAGCAGTACCAGTGCCCGAATAGGTACTCACCATTCCTTGATATTGCGCAAGGACTGTAGAACCTGTGTGGATTGGGTTAATACTACTAATGACATTATTAATTAATAAATCGTAGCTAGTTGGACTATATGAAAACTGAGGATTTGCATTAATGGTTAAACTAGTTGCACTCGTAGCAGTTCCTCCGGCGGTTTCGATAACAATATTACCGCTCACTGTACCTGCAGCAGGTACAATTACTAATTCAGTTAAACTTTTTAATTGATAACTACTAACATCTACCCCACCAATAGTAATTCGAATGATATCACCAAAACCTTTACCTACAATAGTAACCCCTAAGCCAATGGAAGTAGCTAATGGTGTAAACGAAGTAATCGTAGGTGCTATAGCAACTGTTTGTAAATTAAAATTAGTAGTACCTACACCCACGAAATTTTTAGAGGTGATGGTATAATTAGTATTGGGGATCACTTCTAAAGGTGTACCTGTAACAGACCCGTCTTTATTTAATACTAGCCCTTTTGGTAAACTTGGTGTAATACTATAGCCTAGTAAATTATATTTTTTTATTTGTTGATTATAATTGTCAGCAATTATAACTGCACCATTTGCATTATCGAAGGTGATGCCTAATGGATTATTGTACATTGTATTTTCGGCTATTGTAGTGACATTACCATAACTGTCAATTTTCCTAATTTTATTGCCCCCTTCTGTTACATATAAATTCCCTGTTAAATCAAAACTTAAACCATACGGTGCGTTAAAACTTGCGTTTAAAAGTGACCCGTTTACAGTAGCGGCAGTGCCTGTACCCGCAAAGTCTATTACATCACCATTAGGTTTTATTAATCTAATTCTATTATTTCCTTTATCTGCCACATAAATATTTCCGGCAGTATCTATCGCTAAACCACTTGGATTCTTGAATCTTGCATTAATTCCATTTCCATTTAAATAGGAAGTTGTAGTTGAGCCCGCAAAAATGCTTGCCGTAACTGGGCTTGCATTTGGATCTATTTTCCAAATGGTTCCTTTTGTATTATCTGATACATATAAAACCCCATTAGCATTAATTGCCAAATTAGTAGGTGTAAAGTTCAGGTTAGCTAATAAAGAAGTTGTTGTACCTATATTATTAACTTTTCTTATCGCATTATTATACATATCCGCTACATACAAGTCACCAGATGCATTCAATACAATATCGTTAGGGTTATTGAATGAAGAATTTATATTTGTTCCATTATACAAATTAGCATAAGTATTTCCAGAGAAAGTACTTACCACCCCATTACTTATTTTACGGATTACATTATTAATGCGGTCAGTAACATATATATTACCCAATTTATCGACAGCTACTCCAGATGGGTAATTCAATTTCGACACATCCGCATTGCCATTAACAATCCCAGTATTTGCTGCTATACCAGCAACAATATCAATAGTATTTTCAATTTGGTTTGGTGCAACAGACTGTGTTTTTGTTGGAGCAGGTATTGGGGTGATTAAGGAGTAGGTATTAAAACTATAGTTGTTATTTGGATAGGTAATAATGGGCGCTGTTTGTAAATTAATTACTTGTGCACTAGTCACATTTCCACCTTGAGTGGATACAGTAACTTTCCCAGAAACAGCCCCATAAGGAATATCAAACTGAATGGAACTGTTACTTACAATTGTATATTGTTTAATATCAACGTTGCCAAATTTTATACCATTTACTAATTCAAAATTCGTTCCACTAATAGTAATGGTTGTTCCTAATGTAGCAGTTAATGGCGATAAAGTAGTAATAGTGGGTACTGGAGGAATTATACTAATTGAAAAATTCAAATCAAAAAATCCAGCTTTATTAACTCCTTTATATACATAATTTTTAGAAAGTTGTGTTAAAGTAGGTTTCCCAGAAATAGAACCAGTTAAACCATCAAAAACTAGCCCTGTTGGCAAAGTTGGTGTAATAGTATAGGTATTAATAGGTTCGCCATTGGTGACATTTGTAATGGCTGGGGCAATAACAACATTTTTCGTGAATATAAATTCATTTGTATTACTATTTAAAAAGGAGTAATTAAAGGAAAAGCTTGGTGCTTTAATTTTCCTAAATGGAATAATACATTTTTTGGTATTAAGGCCATCCTCGGAAGTAATAATAATTTCAATTTCGTTATTTGGTATTGGAATAGGGAAATACTTACTTCTAATTGCTGAAGCATCAATATCAGTGCCATTTACTTTGAGAGTAGCTCTTGTATCTTCCAAATAGATAAGTAAATAAACATTAGTGGTATCATATGGAACATCATAAGTTGCATAAGTTGTTAATGCTGCTGTTGGTTTTGTTAAACTAGTAAAAGCAACTTTATAATTTGCAGGGTTATCTGTGTTAAATTGAATATATCCCACATTGGTATTATTAGATGGGAACCTATTCAAAATAACCGTATACGTATTTTTTGTTGTACCGTCCTCTGCAGTTACTTCTATTTTAACTGTCGTCTTTGTTGTAGGCAAACTTATATAACGGTTTGTATTAATAGCATAATCAACCCCATCAACTTTAATTGTTTGTTTTAAGCTTACGTCGGAATTTAAAATTAATACAATCGCATTTGCAATAGCAGGTATACTATCTATTGTATAATTGAATGTATTTTCAGAAAAGGTATTTTTCAAAGTATATCCACTTATAGTTATACCAGCTAATAAGGCGTTATTTTGTTTTAAAATATAAGTATTACTTGTTGCTTGTAATAAACCCGGTGAAGTTGCTACTAAATTATAAGTGCCACCTTTACCGTCAATTTTTAAGGTTTCAAAATTAGCAATGCCATCGGTATTACTCAACACCTCATTCCCAGTTAAGCTTGTGTTACTGGTTTGTAAATGTTTAATATTTACTTGTTGCGTACTTAAATTTACTGGATTATCTAAGGCATCAAATAAACCCACTTTTACAAACGGACTAAATACTTGGTTTAAATTAACTGCAGTTGGTTGCGATAAAAACTTTAATTTACTTGCAATTGGGTTGGGATTAAAAGATAGTCTAGTTGGATATGGATATTTTTTATTGTCTAATGTACCTTCACCAAATTCACTAGTACCTTCAAAATAAAAGGCGCCAAGTACATCAACAGCCATTTTTTTATTGGAACTAAAAGCACCAATACTTAAAAAAGGAGGTAAATTATCCTGTTTAATAGTGTCTTTACCTATGGTTATTTTAGATTCTGCAACGGAAGTTAATGTAGGGAAATTATATAATTTCCCCTTTGTATTAATTAATGAATTTTGATTAATGGCGTTAAACGTTTCAATCGTGTTAAATGGATTTATATTTATAGTAAAACCACTATAGGATCCATACCATTTAGTTCCTGTTATATTTAAGTTATATAATTTTCCTGTTGTAGAAAGTAGTTTAAATTCTGAATTCGTACCATCCAAATTAATTGAGTTAGCTACTAAAAAATCAACTTTAGATTTTTGCAAAGTTGGGAAATAATACCTCATTTGATTGGGGGCATTAAAAAGGTTGTCATTACTTGTTGTACCTGCGTAATAAACTTTATGGTCTTTGGAAATAAAAATTGACTTGTCAACTCCTGCACTAACCGATTCAAACAATCCAATGGAATCTGCTATTGTAACAAGATACGGTGGTACACTTTGGCTATATCCAAGAAGGACCTGTGTAAATTTGCTTATTGGTGTGTTATTATTTACTGACCAAGGTTCAGCCGGTAATCCTGTTGCTCCTGATGTTAACAAACCAGCAGAATATGCTCTTCCCATATCATCTAACAATAAAGAATGCTTTGCGCCAGCTGAAATTGCCACAATTCTTTTATTATCAACCCCTTGAACTTGTTTAGGTATTAATGTATAACTATTGGATACGTAAGTAGCCGTTAAGGTTAATTGGTTTTCTTGATTATTACCTAATCCAAATACCCTTCCTTTATTATCTAATAACAGTGCATGGTTTTCGCCAACTGCTATTGAAATTATTACCGGCAGGTTATCGCCTGTCAAGTTTGTAGTACCTGACAACATTTTATCTATCTGAGTAGGACTACTGATACTATTAGCAACGGCTTCTGTAATACCATAGGACTGATTACCTGATAAATACACTTTACCCTTGGCGTCTAAAACAAGCGAAAAATTCTTTCCTACCGCAACCTGGGGTGCAATACTAAAAATTCGGTATTCATTTACATAGTAATCAAAAATTACTTTAATCACTGAACCTTCTTTTATTACTTCATCATCACATTGTATAGTCGCTTCCTCCCAATGATTTGTTTTGTTGATGATATCTTGTAAAGTAATGCCATTTAAATTGTTTGTTCCTGTAATTAGAAATCGGCCATTATTATTAACTATGTACCCATCTTTCTTTGTATATAAATTACAGTCAAGATAAGCAGTATCAGTTATTTTATTAGTATAATCTCCAGCTATTAACGATTTTGAATTATAAATTCTATAAGCTAAAGCGAAATTAGCCGCGTTATTAGAAGTGTATCCTTTCCAATAATATTTAGTTTTATAATCACTTACTACGGTTGCAAATGTATCGTCTAATATGTATTTTAAATCACTGTTTAGAATAACACTATCATATTTTTCACTGATATAAACATTTTCTTTCCGTGGATAAAATGTGCCTGCTGCTGTTTTTAATTGAATTCTATAGGGAGCAATTTTTTCGTTCAACATGTACTTATTATTATCCCTATTTACATAAGCATAGCCATTTGGAATAATTTTTAATGAATCTAATTCTACAATCTGTGTTGGCCCAATATAAGCCTCAGCATTAAAAATTTCTTTATTCATTCCAGTTCCACCTGAATATCCACTCCCTCTAAATGCATATTTGTACACTCCTATATTAGGGTTAGAGTTATCATTTATAAAATCTCTTGTTTTATCAATACTTAAAACAGCAGTCGCATTATGTACATATTTTGTATTGCTAAATCTGTGGTAGCCTTTCTCTAAACTTGGGCCATAGCTAACCCTTATACCATTGTCAAATAAAATGGTGTACGGAGAGACTAAATCATAAATAGAATTATTATTAACCGTTCCTGTGACTTGTTTTATTTTACTATTTAAATCTAGTCCGCTAAAACCGCTCCAATTATTTGCATCTAAAACATCTACCCTTTGAAATGTTGGTATAATGAATGTATTCTCGTAAGGATTAAAATTTACGGTATACTGATTTGGTCGGGTAATAATATATTTCATGCCCGAAATATATAAATTACTATTAATGTCAATAAATATAGCTGTGTTAGGAGATAAAGCTGCGGAAGTTATAAATGGCAAATTGGCACCAGTTCGGATAGCAGCAGTAGAATTATATGAATCATTTATAAATGTATTTATCTTAGTGGGAACAGTAATTTTGGTAGTACTAGTTGATAGCAGGTTCTGTCCTAATCTTCCACTCGTATTATCCCCCATATTATATACAAACCCTTTCTTATCAATAAATATAGTTGTAATAGCTGTAGTGGAAATTTCTACTATTTCCGGGAAATTTGCACCTGTTAAAGTAGTAGTGCCATCCTTGAATATGTCTAACCTTGTTATTTCATTTTTAGTGAATGTTGCACTTCTACCTGTAGCCAATCCATCACCAATAGCATATACTTTACCATCAAAGTCAATTAAATAAGTAATAGCTCCTAGTAATTCTGTTGCTGAGCTTTTTATTTTTGCAATTTTTGGTAAGGGCACTCTTACGCCTGCCGAATCGAAATAGGTTAATTTAGTGGGTATTAAATATTGTTTAATAGCTACTCCTTCTAACTTGTGATGTTTACCTACCATATATACCCCACCCTGATTGTCTAGCATGAATCCGCTAAAACCATTCGATTCAATATGGATAATGGTCGGTAAAGTTGCTCCTGTTAATACAGAGGAACCATTTTTGTATTTTTCAATTAAAGTGGGCACCCATAATTCTCCCAAAGTATCATTTTGGCCTGTTGCACCCATTTTATTAGTTCCCATTGCAAAAACACGACCCAATGTATCTAGGAGGTAATTAACCTCATAAATATTTTTATAAGAAGTTGTATACGTTTTTGGGATATTCATAATAGCTGTTGAAGCAGCTTTTGGCATTACGCCATATATATTGTAATTACGTATATTAGTTCCATTTTTTACCATCACATAAGCCATATTCCCCACCTGATTACTAATGGTGATAGTTGCCCCGGTTGGAATAATGGTATTATCCGTAATCATTTTTTCAGTAATGGTGCCTGTTGTTTTGGCGCCAATGATAATATTCAAACCATTATTTTCGATAAAATAGCCCCCCTTTTTTTGAATCAGGAGTGTATTGGTGGTTTGGGCATTAATTTTAAGACCATTTAAGCTTATAATGACTAACAAAATAAGTTTAACCCAGGAAAAAGACTTTAGAAACATATAATTAAATATTTATATACAAAAAGGAACAAATAATATAGTCTATGATTAAAACTCGGAACAAAATGAGTGTTAATTCAATATAAGGCAATACAATGGCGAATTTATTCGATGACTTTTGAGTATCTATTTATAATTTTGTCTATATTTTATTTTATCATTCCTTTTGTTTTACATTTGTAAAAAATCATCATTATGAGGATAATTTTTATCATTTTGGTCAATTTTGTCTTTTCAACCTCCGCCTTTGCCTTTGTAGCCAAGTCGGATACGGTGTTAAATACAGTCATTTCTATCCCCTATTTTTATAATGTAATTCAAACTTCAGACGGTAAAATTTATACAGGTTCAGACGATGGGATTTATGAATGGAACGGTATAGACTTTAAAAAATTCAATAATGAAACAGGATATATCACTGTTAACAAGGAGAATAATTTAGTTATAAGCCCTTTTGGATTAAAAAACTACGAAAACCGTACATATAATTATTTATTGCCATTTGTATTAGATAAAACGGAGTCATTTCACGCAGGGACTAGTGATTTTTTTTATATAGTTGCTGGAGGCCGTATATATATTTATACAATAGAACCCTATAAAATTGAATATTTCAATCATAGTATTAGGACCATTAGCAACCGTTTTCTCGGGACCTATTCTGGTATTTATGCCGACGGCAAGAAAGTTAATTATCCCCCTACTATTGATGGATATATTAGAGAAATTGGGGATACTACCTTTTTCTGTTATGGTGGATTAAGGATACTAACCTCAAAAGACACACTAGATTATACGAGTTCTATTGACTTAACGACAATAATCAACAACATAAATATTGGTACCGTATACGACATTCTATATTTTAAACCCACCAATAAATATTATTTAGCAAGTACAAAAGGCTTGTTCGAAATAGCCCCTGACTTTAAGAAAGCGTTGCTTGTCTATAAAAATGAAACTAATGAACCAACAGTTTTGATTCATCCCAATAACATGAATTCTGTGACCACTTATAATGTTATTCACTTTGGAGTGGGCAATCAACTCATTAATTACAACCCTTTTAGTAAGATAGCTGAAACAATTGCAACGTTTAAATCAAACATTAAGTCTGGTTTATTTTATAACAGAAATTATTATATCCTAACAAAGTATGAATTATATAGTGCAAGTAAAAATGGAGTTGTTGAGCAATTAGAAACCTTTATTGAACCTCATACACTATTGTCAATCACTGACAAGGAATTGCTAATTGGCACAAATTTTGGTTTGTATCATTACAATTTAGATACAAAAAAGAAAAATATTTTAATTAAGGGTGTAGAATTTAATAGATATGCACTTGCCATGATAAATAATAGTATTTACGCTGGTTCCATAAATGGTTTATATATTATTGCAAAGGACCAGGTAAATAAAATTATACAAGATGGCATTGTCAATTTGCAAAATAGGACGGACAATAGAAATGTATATTATTTGATGACGTTGTCCCTATTAGTTATTCTAACACTTATTACGGTATTGTTTTTACTGAAAAAGAAACTGAATACAGCAGTTAAGTATAATAATACAGAAAGTTTAAAAAATACTTTAAACAAATTTGTAATTGAAACTTACATAAATGAACATATTTCAACTGTAAGTATTAAGCAGATTAACGAACATTTTGATATTAATTTACGCAAATTATATGCGTTAACTTATCCCGAAAAACCAGGAACAATTATTTCCAATATGCGTCTTCAATTATTACAAGAAATGAGGAGTAAAGATGCGACAATCCAAGAAATTGCAAAAGCTACTGGATTAAGTATCTCCTATATAAGAAAAATTAGAAAATAGTATACTTACTTATTATTAATACAACATCCTAACACGAATCGTTTCTTTTACTTCTTTCAATAAAGTCATCGCTTGTTTGGATAATTTACTATCTACATCTAACACCACATAACCAATCTCGTCATTGGTTTTAAGATACTGACCAACGATATTGATTTTATTTTTTGACAATAAGGTGTTGATTGCACCTAAAACTCCAGGTACGTTTTTGTGGATATGTAAAATACGATGTGCTCCATCAACAGGAGGAAGACTTAATGATGGTATGGTATGTGAGCCGTTGGATACACCACGCTCTAAGTATTGGTATAATTTTATACCAACATCTTCTCCTATATTTTCTTGTGCTTCTTCGGTAGAGCCACCAATATGTGGGGTCAATAAAACATTGGATAAACCTTGCAATGGTGATGCGAAAACGTCTCCATTTTTTTCTGGTTCTACAGGGAATACATCAATTGCAGCGCCTGCGATATGTTTCTCTTTAATGGCTTGTGCCAATGCATCCAAATCCACTACTTCTCCCCTAGCATAATTCACTAAAATCGATCCAGACTTAAATTGTTTGATCACTGCTTTGTTGATCAAGTTTTTTGTTTGACTCGTTTCAGGAACATGCAATGAAATAATATCTGAACTACTAACAATTTCTTTGATCGATTTTTTGGCTTGCGCATTACCCAAAGGCAATTTTGTTTCTACATCAAAAAATTGAACACGCATCCCCATGGCTTCTGCCATAACACTTAATTGTGTTCCGATATTGCCATAGCCAATGATGCCCATTGTTTTACCTCTTAATTCAAAACTTCCTTTGGCATCCTTATTCCAAATGCCTTTATGCGCAGCATTGTTTTTATCTAATATTCTTCGGATCAATAAGATAGATGCACCTATTACCAATTCCGCTACACTTCTGGTATTGCTATAGGGTGCATTGAAAACAGCAATGCCTTTTTGTTTACAAGCTTTTAAATCCACTTGATTGACACCAATACAAAAACAACCTATGGCTTGAAGTTTTTTGGCACTATCCAGCACTTTTTTAGATATGAAAGTTTTAGAACGAATGCCCAAAATATGCACATCTTTGATCACTTTAATCAAATCTTCTTCGCTTAAAGCTCCCGCAACTTTCTTCACATCAGCATAACCTTGTTGTTTAAAATATTGCACCGCTTTATCACTTATGTTTTCTAAAAACAGTACTTTAATTTTATCTTTGGGATAGCTGGTTAAGTCGATCTTGCTCATGGATCAAAGTTAATTTAAAAATGGCGCTTTTGACTTCAATCACAATATTTTATATCCAGTAAGCGTTATATACCTATACCCTATAAATACTAACAGATGATCGTTCGATTTCTTTTATTGTGTAGCATCTTCTTTCTTAACGCTTCCTGCGGAACTAGTCAAGGTCCAAATTATACAGAGTCAACAAATAATTTTACCTACAATAAATTAACTGATGAAGCGAAAGAGAAATATGCAGAAGCCATTAAGCTTAAGTACCAATCTATTTTAGGGAATAGAAATTTTAGCGGTCAAATTTTAGTAGCAAAAAATGGTGAGATCATCTTTGAAGACTATAAAGGATTTGCCAATTATAAATCAAAAGATACTTTGGTTGCGGAGACACCGATTCATTTAGCATCTGTCTCCAAAACATTTACGGGTATGGCAGCCCTTCAATTATGGGAAAAAGATCAATTAGATCTTAAAGCCACAGTAGACTATTATTTACCTGGATTTCCTTATAAAGATATCACCATAGAATTGCTATTATCCCACCGTAGTGGCTTGCCTGATTATGCTTATTTCATGGAGTCAAGACAATATAAATCGGTTAGATATAAAACCAAAAGAGGACGTTGGGCTAAGAAATTGGTATTGGTGAAAAATGACGCCCCTTTCAGACAAGGTTTGTACACCAACAAAGATGTGTTGGATTTTATGGTGCAAAAGAAACCAGCAATTGCTGCTAATCCTGATCGTGTGTTTAGATATTGTAATACCAACTACGTTTTATTAGCTTTAATTATAGAAAAAATAACAGGTAAGGACTTCCCTACTTACCTGCAAGAAACCATTTTTAAGCCATTGAAAATGGAACATAGTTTTGTAATGAGTCCAAAAAATATGGACAAATACCTCCCCTCTTACAATGCACAAATGGTGCCTTATCAGGTGGAGAAATATGATATGATTTACGGGGACAAAAACATATATAGTACTGCTAGAGATCTATATTTATGGGATAAAGCCTTAACAGAAGGACGTTTCTTACAACCTGCAACCTTAGAAATGGCCTATGAGCCTAAAAGTCCAACTAATAAATATTGGCACAATTATGGTTTAGGATGGCGTGTTTTGGCTAAACCCAATGAAGAAAAACTGATTTACCATAATGGATGGTGGCATGGGAA
>JACCDG011130322.1_pt1 | contig 26159 bp, 21 predicted proteins | sample 7442471 | NCBI WGS metagenome assembly JACCDG01 (sample SAMN15323444, study PRJNA562643) | freshwater metagenome | isolation source: river surface water | place: USA:Blue River Watershed | collected 2017-08-17 | reverse complement strand
TCGATTAAACGGAAGTTCGATGTTGGCTGTAAGTACAAATATCCGTAATCTTGGTATTACCCGAATGAGCCTGATAGCCAGCCTAAACGCTGGTGTAAACGGTGGGGCACAGGTTGCAACCGCCGGAATAGGTGTAGATAGTGTGATTGCAAACAGTTTAACAACCGCTAAAGGTGAGAGAATTCGGATGGATTTTGGAGTAAGAACAACTCCAGGTACCAGTGTGTTTAAAGGATTAAGCGTAACATTAAACGGTCAATACAGCAGTGTTGTAACGGATAAAGCCTATGGGGTTAAAGTGGATTTAAGAAACCTTGTAGCAGAAAGCCAGGACGGAGGCGGTGTGGCGAAAAAAGGCAATAAATACGCCGCGATCTTTAGAAGTGGAACTGATTCAACAGGAAACGTCGGTATTTTTGTAAGTGGCAATATGAGGACCTACAGACCAAGTGCCGACTTGCATGTGGTGAATAACGTCAATATTGGCGGATTAAATCAAGGGGCCTTCCGGGTAGATGCTTTTGACAGCGGTGTCACAACCAACGGTGTATTTATGGTAACTGGAAACAGCCGTGTAAGTATTGGTGGAGTGATGAAGCCTGGTTCCAGACTGGAAGTAAAAGGAAAAACAACAGATAGCACAGCCAGTGGCTTACAGGTTACAAACAGTAACGGTGACAGTACGTTATTCGTAAGAAATGACCACCGGGTAGGTATTGGAACAAGTAACCCTAGCGCAAGCCTCAATATTGTGGGAACTATGCAGACTCCATTGGCTGGCATTGCCGTATTACAGCCAACTGTACTGGAAGTGAGTAAAGATAATGGTGGACTTGTTGTAACCAGTGAGGGCTTAGTGGGCTTGGGAACAAGCACCCCAAGAGGCCAGATGGATGTGGTAAAAACCTTTAACAGCAGCAGTGAATTGACGAAAGATTTTAGCCTGGAAAAAATTCGAATCTTAAATACTACAGGTATTAATATCTTGAAAAATGTACAGGGTGTTGGCTTAACCATCACAGGAAACAGAGCTATAACCTTTGGTAGCAGTGATGGTGCAACAGGTGTTGGTATCACTGGTTTAAAAGTAGATTTAACCAACGCAGCTCTCACAACCCAGAACAGTGTTATTTATGGTGTTTATGTAGATATGAAACCCACTGTGGTGACGGTTGCATCCAGAAATCCATTAATCATGATGGGCGGCCGGATTGGTATTGGAACCAGTCAACCAGGTGCAATGGTGGATGTTGCAGATGGAACCATTAAAGCCCGGAATATGTTTGCATCTGTGACGTTAAATATTGGAACAGCCACCTTTAACCGTGTAGTGGTAAAAGGGAACATGCCGTTTATCGGGGATTTAAAAGTAGCTAAAAGTGTAGCGGCCAAAACCATGATTATGGGTGGAGATGTAACCTCAAAAATCATAAGAAAAGGATCTGCTGCTAATCTATATAATGGTGGAACACTTTTTTCCAAGGTAGCCACCATGAATATGGTTAATGTAAATAAAGCGGTTTCAACGGCTACCAGGAACGTGCTGGTAGTATCTGGAAATGCTTATGTACAGGGTGTTTTAAAAGTAGGCACGTATAATGTGGGCGCGACGGTTGTTTCCTCACGATTAGTGGTGTCAACTATCAATGCTATTTCTAATGGTTTATTGCCTGTAAGTGCAAATACTCTAGTGGTTAGTAAGATGAAAAACGTCTCGGGAGATATTCGAAGTCTGGTAGTTGGTATTAGCGCGGGTGTTCCAACTCCAAGTCAAAAAAGCGGATATGGCATTATGTATGTTAACAGCAGTAGTAAAGAACTTTTGTATAACAGAGGTGCTTCAATCCCAACTATCAATTTAAGTGTGGCCTTAAAAGGTGTGAAACGTGGTGTTGCCTACTATGGAACGGATACGTTTTTAACAGCAACAACTAATTTTATCGTTAGTACAAATATTAAAAATCTTGGTATTACAAGAATGAGTATTCTGGCACCTAAAAATGCGGGTGTGAATAGTGGGGTGCAGGTTGCAACCGCGTCAGTTGGTATCGATAACCTTGTTCCAAACAGCTTTACAGGAAGCAAGGGAAGTGTGGTGTCCATGGTTTTTGGTAACAGAACAAGTAGCAGTACAACCGGTGTGTTTAAAGGCTTGAGTGTAACGTTAAACGGACAATTTAATAACGCCGTAACAGACACTGCCCATGGTATTAAGGTAGATGTAAGACGACTGGTTGCAGAAAGCCAGGATGGAAACGGTATAGCGAAAAAAGGTATAAAATACGCTGCGATCTTTAGAAGCGGAACCGATTCAACAGGTAACGTAGGTATTTTTGTAAGTGGCAACATGAGAACGTTTAGACCAAGTGCCGACTTGCATGTGGTCAATAATGTTAATTTAAACGGATTAAATCAAGGTGCATTCCGGGTAGATGCCTTTGACAGTGGCGTAACAACCAACGGTGTGTTTTTGGTAACTGGAAATAGCCGGGTCAGTGTTGGCGGTGTAATGAAACCTGGTTCCAGATTGGAAGTAAAAGGAAAAACAACAGATAGCACAGCAAGCAGCTTGTTGGTTACAAACAGCAATGGAGATAACACATTCTTTGCGAGAAATGATGGTCGAATCGGTATCGGAACAACAGCTCCAGATTATCAGCTTTCGGTAGAAGGTACGGCTGGTACTAATCCATTCCAATTCAAAACAACCAATGACGTATCCCATGCTGTGACCAGTACAGGGTTGCTGGGTGTTGGTACATCTGTCCCTTCTGCTCAGGTGCATGTCATCCTCGATCCGATTGTTTCCGGTTCTACGGGAATATCCCACCTCTTTGTTGCTAGTTCCAACGTTAACAAAAGAGGTCTTATCGTAGCCAGCGGTAACAGAGGTGTTGCTTTTGGCAGTGTAAAACCATCAAAATTTAGATTGACAGTGGGTACTGTTACAGCGAACTCAAAATCGTTCTCAGGTAGTTATGTTGCGGCTTCATTGCCTCCGGCATTACGCGTCGGGTTTGCCTCAACACCTGTGTTAAATGGCTACATTTCTCAGGCAAATGATGGATTTGTATTCTTAGGTCTACGTAAGCGAACAGCTGCTGGTACAAGTAATGTCACTACAGTAATGTGGGGTTCTCCAACAGCAGGCAGCCGGGATCTCCTATTTGTCAGTGGAGATGGTGTAGCTGCTACTGAAAAAATGAGATTTACCTCTACTGGTTTTATTGGCCTTGGAACAAAAAGTGCCTCTGCTAATTTAACGATTATGAACGATGGCCTTGGCTTACCTTTATTGTTTATTCCATCGCTTACAAATCCAACCCGATCCTTTACTGTATCAGCCGGAGGTGTGGGTATCAGTACAACGTCACCACGCGCAACGTTGGATGTAAATGGATTGATGACCGTACAAAGAATTTATGAAGCCCCAAAAGGCACCTTATTTGAAAGTCCAGATTTCACCGTTACCTATAACAAGAACGTTTCAGGAGTTGCTTACTCTCCAAAAATGAATTTCAAAATCTCAAAACTATTAAATACAAAAGAGTCTTTGAGTGTAAACAATGTGCAGGCTACTCTGGGTCAGGATATTCAAAAATCACTTTCAGGTTTTTCAGTGTCTATGAAAACACGAACAGGTGTTGGGGTTACAGCAACCAGTGTTGTAAAACGATCAAAAGGTCTTTGGGTGAATATTCCTGATCTGTCTTTGGAAGATCCTACCTGGAATGATGTAAAAGGAAGCTATTCCGCAGCAAGATTCTTAGGCGGCCGTGTCATTATTGCACCAAGCCCAACCCGAAATGTGTCCGATGACCTGGTTAGAATAGATGCCTCTTCTGTTAAGTATAGAAGCGCTCCGTTGTTTGCTGCTTACGTTATGGATAATAAAGGGAAAACACGTCCTACCGGAAACGTAGCTGCTTTCTCCATTAAAAGTTCTTCAAGTCCAACGCTAAGTATCTCGTCTTATGGTAGAGTCACTGTAAATACGTCTATTTCACCTCGTGCCTTTATGGAAGCAGGTTTAACCGAATCTTTATCTGCAAGTCTGTTAAATGAGTTTAGAACCGTGAATGGTCTGACCAGTCTTGTTATTGCCACATCCAATACACTTCGTGGGGCAGCGACAATAGATCTTGCCGTTCGGCCAGTTTACAGCGCATTAAGTGTGGCAAGTCAAAATGCCGTACAAAAAATTCTTATTCAACATAGAGATAAACGCGTTTTCCGTTTCGCTTTAAAGACTGGTGTTTTGGTTACAACCAATATCTTTATGACATCCGGTGTAAATTGGAACGGGGTTAATGATTTAACGTATATGAACCGTGGATTTGTAGGATTTGGATTCAGCACGCCGACATCCTATAGCAATACGGCAGTAAATGCAGCGTTAAGCAGCCTTGATAAAGCACTGGTAGTCAGTGGTGATGTTAGAGTTGGCCTTCTTGGCGATGACGTATCGTTAGGTACAGAAGGTGTTGGTAAAAAATTGTATTTCTCAGGCGGTCCAGTGGTAACCAATGGTGGAAACAGTGATAATAAAAATGAGTTCTGGATGGCCCGTTACAACTATAAAGAAAGCGAATCCCAATTACGCGTTAATATAGGACTTTCAGATAATAATAACCCCAGCTCATATTTTGTTGTTGGAACCAGAAATATGGATGAAAGCATGGCTGTTTCTACGCGAAACCCTGTTCTGACTGTTCGGGCCGCAGGTTATGTGGATCCCGCTCAATTGGCTCAGGCTCAGGCGTTAAACCCTAATGCAACACTTCCTCCAACAGTTGTGGGCTATGTAGGTATTGCTACTAAAAATGCACTGGCAACCTTACACGTTGTTGGAAAACATACCTTTACGGCCGGTAGTCCTGTTACAAAGAACGTACCTGTTCTGGTTGAAAATGCCGCTAATACTGGAGTTTCTGCATCCAATCCGGCAAATATACTGGCTATCCGTTTAACACCGACCAATGAAACATCGCACTATATCAGCTTTTTGATTCCAAGTGCGAATGCTGCCGGAAATGCTACTGATAAAGCCGGTGCTGCAAAAACATCCCTGGGTGCTATCGAATCAGATTCTATTGCGTCACAAAGCAATATTCACAGTGTTCAGTTCAGCTCGGTGGCAGCGGACTATGCGGAATATTTGCGTAAATCTGATCCAAACGAGCTTATCGTTCCTTCTGAAATCGTAGGCATTACCGGTGGAGCTGTAAGCAAAACAACATTTGGTGCAGAGCAGGTCATGGTTATGAGTTCTTCACCTGTAATTGCTGGAAACTGGCCAGGAAGAGACACTACAGGATACGCCCTTGTGGCCTTTATGGGACAGGTAAAAGTAAAAATCAGAGGTGCTGTAAACGTTGGGGACTATGTATTGGCCTCTGGTCTAAATGATGGAACGGGGATTGCCGTATCGCCTTCGGCTATTAAAGCAGACCAGTTGTCATCCATCGTTGGAAGAGCCTGGGAATCATCCGCTGATACCGAACTTAAAACCGTAAATACACTTGTAGGCTTCCCATATCAGGCGCACAGTGTCATGGAACATGTCAGCCAGATCCCAACATTAAAAGCTGAAGCCATGCAGCTAAAAACCGATAATCAGGCCTTAAGAGAATCCTTACAGAAAAAGTTTGAAGACAGACAAAAGCTGATTGACGGATTAAAGTCTAAAGTCCAAGCTCTAAAACTATCTAAAGGATAGATAAGCGTAGCGTTTAAATCCGTCTCGATGGTTTAATCAGACTTGTTGTTATCCCTTGTTTTGCCCAGCCCGCGTGTATAAAAACAAAAAAACCCCTGAAATGACACATTGTATATATCATCTCAGAGGTTTTTTTTCTCGAAGATCACATCTGAAGTTGTTTCCAATCCTCCAGCCCCCTATCGGATCTGAATATATGTATTCCCCCAAATTTATATTTTGAAACCCTGTCATACTATTATTTTTATAGGGAACATCGTATATTTATCCTATGGGACAGCTTGTTTTTATCTATGGAGATGAACCTTTTTTAGCCGAAGAAGCCGTTCGGATTATCCAGAAAAACAGTAAGGATTATCAGCTCTTTGAAGGGCAGTTTGATATGGGGAAGATTGAGCACGCGCTGCAAAATACGTCCCTTTTCGGATTTTCTACAACCCTGATTTTAAAATCCCCTTGGTTTCTAACAAAAGCACTGTCAGATGTTGAGGCTAAACAGCTTCAGGATCTTTTTTCAGTGATTCCTTCCAGTCCTCATACCGTTGTGGTTTGGGCATCAGACAAAATTGATCAGCGCAAAAAGCTGGTTCTCTATCTTAAAAAAACAGCCAAATGCCATGAATTTGTGGCCTTTAAAGATTGGGAGCAGGATAAAATTATTAAATGGGTTCAGCAGCGTGTAACAGGTCTGGATAAAACGTTGGAGCCTAAAGCAGCTCTGGCCTTAGAGCAACTAGGCGGAACCGATTTGCGGTATTTGGCCAATGAAATCGATAAACTTCATGTCTACACCGGCGATAACGATCGCATTACCTTTGAAGATGTTCAGGCGGTATCGTCTCAGGCTGTGGGCCGGATTTTTCAACTTTCTGAATCGTTAAAACAAAAACAGGTGGCCGGTGTTTTAGATGCTTTGTCCAAACTGTTTGATAACAACGAAGACCCCATTAAATTATTTGCCCTGGTGCTTTCAAATGTGCGGCTATATGTGCAAATTCTAGCCTGTATTGACCGTGGTGAATCGGTTCAGGATATGGCCAAAACTCTGGGTAAAAATCCGTATTATTTAAAGCAGCTGGTTCCGTTTATCACAAAGTCCTTTAAATTGCCTGTTCTTTTAAACGCCTACATAAACTTTTCAAAACGGGATGTTTTGATTAAAACCGGCCAGCTTCCGCCAAAAACAGCGTTGGAACTAGCCGTTATAGATGTATGTCGGTAAAATAAGACTATGATACCTCCCATTTTTTTATTTGAAGATCAATCAGCCAGGCTGTTTTGGCCTTTTTCAGCATTAAGACCTCTCTTTGAATTGTGGCTGGGAACAGGAACGCTTTTGTCTAAATATCAGCGTCTTGGCGTTTCGATTTATGGTGCTGTCGTTCCAGATTATTTGAAAAAAGTCACGCAGGAAAGACATCCTGATTTGATGATTAACCCTTCCAAATTTTTAAGTGTAGCCTTGTTTATTAACTCCAGATGGATTGTTGATTCTCGCTTGTTTTCTATGCTTGAGGAGGTTTCTCCTTCAAAAAGCTTTGTTTGGACCTGTAAAGATCAGGTGGTTGCGGCTTTGGTTCAACCTCAGGATATGCAGCATGTTTTATCTTTGATGAATGAGGGCGTGTCCCATGCGGATTTGTATCGCTACTTTACCCAGGCTTGTTCGGTAATTTCACTTGCCAATGAAAAAATGATTGTGAATGTCTGGGATTTGATGCGTCTTCATCTGCCTCAGCTTACTGAAGAATTAACAACTGCACCTTCCCTTCAAAAACTGGGTACGATAAAAGGGACTGTTGGTCCGTTTGCAAGTATTGTGAACGAATCTCAGGTGTATATTTCTGATGGCGCCGTTGTGGAAGATTTTGCACTTCTGAATGCCCAAAAAGGCCCGATTTATCTGTCAAAAGGTGTGGTTGTAGAATCGGGAACTCGTCTGGAAGGTCCGTTGTACGTGGGGCCAAACACCCGATTAATGGGCGGAAAAATCAGCTCGTCCAGCATTGGGCCCTGGTGCAAAATTGCCGGAGAAGTCTCTGAATCGGTGTTTATGGGCTATTCAAACAAAGGTCATTACGGCTATGTTGGGAACAGCTACGTAGGACAGTGGGTTAATTTTGGAGCCGGTACAACAACATCAAACTTAAAAAATACGTATGGGCCGGTGTCGCTAACCATCAATGGAGAAAAAGTAGATACTGGGCTGCAATTCTTAGGGAGTTTGATAGGCGACCATACAAAATTTGGAATTGGAACGTTATTAAATACAGGATCATTAATTGGTTTGGGCTGCAACATCTTTGGCCCAGGTTTTCAGGAAACCTGTATCTCTGATTTTTCATGGGGGCAATCGGGATCTTTTTCAAAATATCATATTCAAAAGTGGTTGGGGACGGCAAAAACGGTAATGGCCAGACGACAAACCGAACTTTCTCCCTTAGAAGAAACCATGATAACGCAGTATTATAACAGCCTATGACCTATATAAATCTGGATCAGACATCGTCATTTACTGCACTTAAAACCCTGCATGCCCAGGGACAGACATCTTTATTTACTCAACACTGTGTTAAGAAGAATCGTATTGAAAATACAACTCTTCAATTCTCCTATGCCGGATATTTGTTGCCCGAGGCCGCTTTAAACCTGTTTCAAACTCTTTCTGAGGAGCAATGTTTAATAGAGCGGTATGAAACCCTGTTAAGCGGTAAAAATGTGAATTACAGCGAAAATAGGCCCGTCCTGCATCATAAGACCCGATCGACTGATCGTGGTGTTTACGGTGATGTGCAAAAACGCTTTTCAGATTTTGCCTCCGATGTTCGTGATGGCGCCATTAAAAGTTCTACCGGAAAACCCTTTAAACATATTGTTCATATTGGCATTGGCGGATCTGAATTAGGGCCAAAAGCCGCTTATTTTGGATTGTACTGCTGGGCAAAGTCTGAACATATCCCCGTCATCCCTGTCCATTTTCTGGGCAACGTGGATCCCGATGAATCCTACCTCGTTCTGGAAGGTTTGGATGTGTCTGAAACCCTGTTTATTTTCATCTCAAAAAGCGGAACTACCCAGGAAACCATAGCCAATCAGGCCATGGTGCTTCAACGACTTCGGGATGCTGGCATTCGTGATACACGGAAACACATCGTTCACGTTACAGCCAAAGGCAGCCCCATGGATAACGAGGATAACTGCCTCATTTGTTTCCATATCGATGATGCCATCGGCGGCCGATATTCCACAACCAGTGCGGTAGGCGGTGTTACGTTGTCGCTGGCGTTTGGGCCACAGGTTTTTGAAGCCTTATTGTCCGGAGCTTTTGCTCAGGATCAGGATGCCTTAAATCCGATTGTTACTGAAAACATGGCCATGCTCAGTGCGCTTCTAACCATCTGGGAGCGTAATATCTGTGGATATTCGTCCCGTGCCTTAATTCCTTATGCTCAGGCCCTTGCTTATTTTCCAGCGCATTTACAGCAACTGGACTGCGAAAGTAACGGTAAGCAGGTAAACGCTTTTGGTCAGGTGCTGCCGTATCATACCAGCCCTGTTATTTTTGGAGAGCCTGGTACAAAATCCCAGCATTCTTTTTTTCAAAAACTGCATCAGGGAACAGACGTTATTCCCATTCAATTTATTGGATTTTTACGTTCACAATCTCCAGATGATCTACAGGTTCAGCAGAAATTAAACGAAAACCTTGTTGCCCAAATGGTCGCTTTATCGATGGGACAGACCCACGACGATCCAAATAAAACGTTTCAGGGGAAACGGCCTCACAGTTTGTTGCTGGCGGATAGACTGACTCCTGTAACATTGGGTGCGATTTTATCGTTTTATGAGAACAAAATCATGTTTGAAGGTTTCTTGTGGAACATTAATTCCTTTGATCAGGAAGGTGTTCAGCTTGGGAAAACACTGGCACAATCGGCGGCTAATCACTCGGGAGAACACTGGCCGGTTTTATCGGCATATCTCGACTTATTCAGAGCGTAGTGCCGATGAAAAAAGTTGTTGCGCTTCCTTTTTCCTTTGTGAGGGGTAGAGATGGTTTGTTTACTGTGCTAAACGCCTTTGACTCCGGGTTTCCGGTTGATCCCATAAAATTGACACCTATTGAGCCATGCGATATCGAAAACCACCGGGTTGTTTTTGCCTTAAGAGAACCCGGAAAAGTGGATTTGTTTTTTAAACTGTCGTTTTTAAACTGGCTGTCTGAAAATCCTATACATCCACTAAACCGTGCTGTTTTAAAAACTTTTTTTGAAGTACAGATTCAGAACGGGGTTCTTGAGCAAGGGAGAGAAATCCCTGTTCCGTCCCCAGCGACACGGTCAAAGTTTCCGCCGCCTTTACTGGTCACAATCGATACGTTTATTACAAATGCTCGCCAGTTTTTCTCTCAGGCTCGTAATATTGCTAAATTGTTTTTATGTGCGTGTACGTTAAAGCTGTTGGTCGATCACAGAGAATCGGTGACACGTTACTTTTTTTATAACAATCCGCTGTTGTATGAAACCATTCTTAATATGTTGTTGAAAAAAATGCTGCTACTCCTAGTTAGCAATATCTGATCTTATTTCCGTTTATAGCCTTCAAGAATAGCTAGTTCGGCTGCCTGCTGCAGCTGTTGGTCTGGTGTCCCTGCCAGGAATTTATCTACTTCGATGCCTTTTTTGGAAATATCCAACCCGTTCGGTGTGAGGTAACGTCCAACCGTCAGCAATATCGCCGATCCATCCGGCAGATCAATCACCTTTTGAATAGAGGTTTTTCCGAATGTCTGCTGGCCTACAATCAACGCCCGTTTGTTGTCTTTTAAAGCACCTGCCAGAATTTCGGCTGAGGATGCCGTTTTATTATTCACCATCACAACAAACGCCATGGATTCAAACCCATCGACCCCACTGGATTTTTCAATAAACGGTTTTCCATCTCTCATGATCATTTGTACAAGAATGGAATTTGGCAGCAGCACATTGGCCATAGCAACGGCCTGATTGAGTAATCCGCCATTGTTGTTACGTAAATCTAACACCACAGTCTTGATTTTCTTTGATTTAAACTGCATTAGCACTTGTATGAGGGTTTGGGTAAGGGTATCGCCTTCAAATCGCTCTAATCGAATATATCCAACCTTGTTGAAAAAAATATCGGTTTTGATAGGAGAGGGGAGTCCTGATTTTCCAGCCAGATTCTTTTTCATCTCAATAGCCTGTTGTGGGTTCAGGAACCGGGTGTAGGGATCGTTTAAGGCTTTTAACATACCCTGGATGGCCTGATATTCCAGTTCCTTATCCGGTACTTTCGAGTTCACATACTCCCGTTTAACTGCCGCATGCGCTGCCATAAGCTGCTTAAACGACACCTGAGAGGTGAGATCAAAAATATCCTGGGCGTATAAAGCTGAGGATAAAAAAATCAGCAACAGTGCTAGTCTGATTTTCATAGTTTCAGGTACTCAAGTGGATTGGTTGCGATACCGTCGACCCGCACTTCGAAGTGTAAATGTGGCCCTGTTGCGTGTCCTGTACGGCCAACCTTACCGATTTCCTGCCCCTGCTTAACTGTTTCACCTTCACGCACCAGAATCTGGGATTGGTGAGCATAAACCGTAGCAAGCCGTTTCCCATTTTTTCGTCCGTGGTCGATAATCGTAATTTTTCCATATCCGTAATATTGCGGATGTTCACCCGCTACGATGACAACGCCCGTATCTGCCGCATAAATAGGCTTGCCTTGAGGGGCTGCAAAATCCACACCACTGTGAAAAATCCTGCGTTTAAAAATCGGGTGAAGTCTGTATCCAAACAGTGACGACAGCCAGCCTTCAACAGGTCTTGCAAAATGCCCGGTACCCAGATAGTTGGTTGCTTTTCCAAGCCTTAAAATCCGGCTCGTAATCTCCTGAGATGCTTTTTCTAGGTCCTTATTCATCCGTTCCATCTCTGCAATTTCCGAGTGAAGCGATTGAATGTATTGCTGCTGCTGCTGCTTTTTTTGGGAGAGAAGCGACTCTCTCATTTCGATTTCCTGATTTAGAACGGACAGACTTTTTTTCTGGGTTTCAAGTTTTTTGGTTTGATGTTCCAGCGATCTGTAATTCTTTTTGATATCCGTAATCATGTCCACATCGTTGTTAATCAGCTTGTCAAAATAATAAGAGGCATCCACAACCGACAAGAGGTTTGAGGGAGAAAATAAAAATTCGATAGCTCCCATATTTTTGTTTTTATAAATATCCACCAGACGATTCGAAAACCGTTCGCTTTTAAATCCATATTCCTGTTTGGTTTGCACCAGTTCGGTTTGTGTTTTTTCGGCTTTTTTCTTAGTTTCTTTTAAGTTGTTTTGGGTGGATTTGAGCTTAACCTCGGTGATTCTTAACTGTTGAGACAGCTGTCCAAGTTCTTGTTCGGCTACTTTTTTTTCAGCTTGTTTTTGTTTGATTTTGGATTTGTTTTTTTCGATTTTTGAGCGAAGTTTGTTCAGTTCTTCCGCTTTTTCAGGCTCTTCAGCATGTGAAACGGCCGACAGGAAAAAGCCAAAAGCCACGATTAAAATCACCAGCTTTTTTGCTTCTTCAATCACTTTCTGAGCAATAACTTTGCCCATTTTTCCAACTTTAGATACTGCTTCAAGGTCTGAGTGTGCCATAACGTTTAGTGTTCCGAATTGTTTGTAAAGTTCATTGATTCTGGATTTCCCAAGTCCTTCAACTTTGGACAGGGCGCTTTCAAAATCTTTTTGACGCTGGGATCTTTGAAAAGTTAATGCAAACCGATGGGCTTCATTTCTCACGTATTGCAGAAGCCTCAATCCCAGGTGCTGATGACTTAATTGTAAAGGTTTCTGTTGATTTGGAAAATAGATAAGCTCTTCTTTTTTTGCAAGAGAGATAAATGGCAGGTCAAAAATGCCATGCTGGGCAGCTGCTTCCACGGCAAACCGAAGCTGTCCTTTGCCTCCGTCAATCAGGATCAGATCCGGCCATACTTCTTTATTCTCAACCATGGGTTTCAGGCGTCTAAACACCACTTCAAAAATGGATAACGGATCGTGACTTGTCTCTGAAACGGTTTTGATTTTAAACCGTCTGTAACCGTCTTTGTAAGGAATTCCGTCTTTAAAATACACAACCGATCCTACAATATGAGAGGCCTGAAAATGTGAAATATCAATACCTAAAATCCGTCTGGGTAGAGTTGAAAGCTGCAGCTCTTTTTGGAGTAGTAAAACGGCATCCATCGGATCCTGTTTTTTAAGGGTCTGACTTTCCAGCCTCGATAACGACAGGTGCGCATTTTTTAAGGCCGACTCCAAAACCTGCCTGTAATCCCCTTTTTGGGGAGACAGAATATGGATTTTTTTATGATCGTCTGTTTCAAGATTCAAATCCGACAGTTTTGCATAAAACGGTTCCGAACAAATCATTTTTTTAGGCCAGAAAAACGCCGGGTTTTTGGGATCAAAAAAATGAATCAGCGCCTGATCAAAAAACTCCGATGGAGACAGCGACTGTTTTTCAAGATAAAACCCGTTCTGATACAGCAGCTTCCCCTCGATATAAGTTTGAACCAGCGCATAATAAAACGTGTCATTTTCCGCGTGAGCCCACACATAAAGCGTGTCCGTAGGCCCAAGCTGAACCAGCTGTCTTTCGAATAACTGCTCCAACTTTTTGATTCTGTCTCTGATCACCGCTGCTTTTTCAAATTTATAACTGTTCGAATAGGCCGTCATGGCCGATTTTAAATCCGTCAGTAGTTCCTTCTGTTTCCCTTCAAGAAACCTGCTCAGCTGACCGACAACGTCATCATAGTCGGGTTTGATATGCTTCAACACGCAAGGCCCCAAACATTTTTGGAGATCCAGTTTTAAACACTTAGGCTCTGGTTTATCCAGGCTGATGTCCTGTTTGCAGTCCCGTAACGGAAATAAATCGTACAATAAACGCTGTAGATACTTTGTAGATCCAATCGACGGATATGGCCCAAAATAACGAGCTCTATCGCGTTGTTTGTACCGTACAATCATGATTTTAGGAAAAGGTTCTTCCGTAATTTTGATATAGGGATAATTTTTGTCGTCTTTAAGCTGGATGTTATAGCGAGGTTGCAGGGATTGAATCAGCTGCCGTTCCAGAATCAATGCCTCGGATTCCGTGCGGGTAATAATGGTTTGTATGGAGGCTATTTTGGACACCAGGACAATGGTTTTGATGTCTCTGTCCTGGCGAGTCATAAAATAACTGCTGACTCTTTTTTTGAGGTTTTTGGCTTTACCAACGTACAAGACCTCCCCGGCAATATCCAGCATTTTGTAAATGCCCGGATCTGTGGGGAGGTCTTGTAAATGAAGCGACTGGGTTTCCACCCGGTTTATTTTTTAACGTCTGCAGGGTTGCTGGATTCGATAATAATCGTCACCTTAGCTGTGATATCACTGTAGATATGAATAGGACATTCAAATTGACCTGCTTCTTTAAACGGTTCAGTAAGAAGAATCTGTTTCTTTTCGATGGTGATTCCTGTTGCTTTTTCAAGAGCTGTTTGGATATCAGTAGAGGCTACTGATCCGTATAGTTTACCGTTGTCATGTGTTTTTAATGTGAAGGTAAATGATTGACCTTCGATTTTTTGAGCCATTGCTTCAGCTTCTTTGCGAATCTGTTCACGACGAACTTCTTCTTTTTTACGAAGCGATTCAAAACGAGCCATATTTTGAGGAGAAGCAAGTAAAGCCAATCCTTTTGGGAACAAGTAGTTTCTTGCGAAACCCATTTTAACTTGTTTTTTCTGACCGAATCTTCCTAAACCTTGGACATCTTCTAATAAAACGATTTCTACTGCACTCATGAAAATCTCCTTCTAGTCTACACAGTACGGTACAAGGCCGATATAACGAGCACGTTTGATCGCATTAGCCAATACACGTTGATGTTTTGCACAAAGTCCTGAATTGCGGCGAGGATAAATTTTTCCTCTTTCTGTAATAAAGCGTTTAAAACGAGGGGTATCTTTATAATCCAGGATGATGATTTTGTCTGCACAAAATGCACACACCTTTTTTCTTTTTGCTCTACGTTTAACTTGAATACGTTTTTCCAAACTTATTCTCCTTTCTGAATACCGAACTTAAAATTCATGCTCTGCAAGTGGGGCCATTGCATCTTCGTGAGACACTGAACCCGCCTTATCTAACATTTGTACATTATCAGCTACAACTTCGGCTGAAATCCGTTTTTGACCTTCTTTTTCGTAAGAGTCAATTTGAAGTCTGCCTTCTATAGCCACCAATTTCCCTTTTTTCAGATACTGACCGCTGATTTCAGCAAGTCGTCTCCACGTTACAATGCGTAAAAAATCCGCACTGTTTTGTTCATCGCGTTTAAAGCTTTTATCCACAGCAATGGTAAAACGGGTAACCGTAATACCTGATGGGGTAACACGCATTTCGGGATCACGAACTAAACGGCCGATTAAAAAGGCTTTGTTATACATTAAAAGGGGATCTCCTCATTCATTTGCTCAAAGTCGAAGGGCGCATTGCTCTTTTCACCAAAATCAAAGGCTGTTTCATCTAGTGGCGCCACAGCTTTTTGTTTTGTTGGAGGTGCTTTTCTTTCGGAAGCTGGCATCATGGAAGGTGTTTCAGTAAAGGCGGATGCGTCGCCGAATAATTTGATGTCTCTTGCTTCAACTTCCGTTACGTAATGTTTAATACCTTCGTTATCATCATAGGTTCGTGTTGATATACGTCCATCAACAAGAATCACCTGGCCTTTAGAGGTTGATTTTGCAAGGTCTGCAAGCTGTCTCCAGGCTACAACAGGAATAGTATCCGATTGTTTACTAAGCCCATCTGCACTGGGTCTGTCGACAGATAAGGAAAATTTAGCCATGGATTCTCCGGTTGTTGTTAATCGAACATCCGGGGTATCCGTAAGTGAGCCAACGATGATAATTTTATTGAGGCTGGACACTTGTTATCCTTCTACTGCTACTTTAGGTTGTGCAGCTGCTTTTTTAACTTTTACTTTTGGTGGTTTAGACGATTGAATTGAATCCAATGTTACCATCAAATGACGGAAAATAACTTCGCTTACAGCTAAACGGTTTTTGATTTCATTTAGCGTTTCGTTGCCTGCTTTGAACTGGCATTGAACATAATAACCGTGGGTATGTTTGTCGAAAACAGTTGCTAATTCTTTTAGCCCCCATGGTTTCATTAGTGTAACTTCACCACCGGTGCTTGTAATCCACTTTTCGAATGTAGATACAACTTCCTGATTGGTTTCATCAGACTGATGTGGTTTAACAATAAACAAAATTTCATACTCTTTCATGCAAGGAACTCCTTAAGCCCAAATTAACCCAAAAATGGAACGGCATTATAACACGGGCAGATTTTTTTTCGCAACTGTGAAATAATGATGACATGACACACACAGAACCCCATATCCCCGTACTTTGTGAAGAGGTTGTTTCCGGCCTCGATATCCAGCCTGATGATATTGTTGTAGATGGTACTTTAGGTTTTTCCGGCCATGCCAGAGCCATGTTACCGTCTTTAACAGGTCAAGGTCTTTATATTGGAATTGATAGAGATCAGGACGCCCTGAACTTTTCAAAACAGGTTTTAGCTCCATATCCCAATGTCAGTTTTCATCACATGACTTACATCGATTTTCCTAAAGCTTTAATACAATGCGGCAAAACCGGCTGCGATAAAATGCTGGTAGATCTTGGCGTATCGTCCTGGCAGATTGATCAGGCGGAAAGAGGTTTCAGCTTCACAAAAGAAGGCCCTCTGGATATGAGAATGAACGCCAGCGACACAGTGTCTGCATCTACTATATTAATGACGTATTCCGAAGAAGAGCTGCATCATATTTTTTTGACATACGGAGAACTGTTTAATCCTCAAAAACTGGTAAGACTGATTGTGGAAGTCAGAAAACAGCTGCCGGAGTTTTCGACGATGGATCTGGTGGCTCTCATCAAAAAAAGTTTTTATTTCAATAATCAACGCTCTCAGTTTTTGAAAACATGTGCCCAGGTTTTTCAGGCCTTGAGAATAGAGGTTAATCAGGAGCTTGCTCAGCTGGAGTCTTTTTTAGAGCAGTTGCATCAGTGGTTAAATCCAAATGGTCGCATTGCTATTATCACCTTTCATTCTTTGGAAGACCGGATGGTTAAATATTTTTTTAAAGATAATAAAGCGTGGTTAGAGCCTGTAGGAAAAAAAGTGATTGCCCCAACCTACGCGCAGGCTGGGAAAAATCCACGGTCAAAAAGCGCAAAACTCAGGATTGTAAAACGCATATGAAATCCTGGTCAGATTTTCAGGAAGAACTGGAAGGACGATTTGCGGATTCCCAATCCCTGACAGAGGTTTTGCATTATTTTTACGATCATCAATGCGAAGCTGACGTAGTATCCTCGGCGATTGTAAAAGATATTTGTTCGGCGCAAAAAATGTGGCATCCGGGCCGCTATCATTATTTTAAACTTCAGTTTAATCCTCATCGAGCTAATCGGGGGTTGTCGGAAGTCGAAAATCAATCTCCCAAACATATTATTCCGTATAAAGACGGCGTACCCTGTTTTTGTTGTGTCGATAATATTAAAATCCAATGGCCAAAAGAGCGGGGATTTTCTCACTTAATACACAATCAGGAGCTGGTTTTTCTACCCAATATTTCTCCCGTTTTCAAACACCATTTTACGGTTGTAACACCCAACCACATTCCACAGAAAACAGATATCCCACTGATTATAAAAACCGCTGTAGCCTTACCCGGATTCTGGGTAGTCCAAAACGGATCTCAGGCTGGTGCTACCAACCCCTGGCATTTTCATTTACAGGCCTTCAACGATGACATCCCACTGGCCGAATATCCGATCTGGCACACCTGGCTTCATTCCAAAACAGTTCACATTCATAAAATGGACCATCCTGCTTCCGTTTACCGTTTTGATATCGCCGATCCCTCCTCCGAAGACGCTATCCAAACCGTAAAAAAATGTGTCGCCGATTTCGAAGCGCTGGATCCCGACAACCGGGTCAACATCATGGCTGTGTCCTTGCCTCAGGGTTTCCGCCTCTACATGGGTGCTAGAAATACCCGTTTTAAAACAGACCGATATAAAACAGGACAACCCGGTTATGCAGAAATGGGTGGGGTTATCAGCACTATTTCGCCAAATGCTTTTGAAGAATGGAAACAAAAAGGCTGGGATTTTTATGCCGAATTAATGACGGATATCCGGTTGAGTAATGAGTTGGAAGAAGCTTTTGAAAATAATATAAAATCTTTATAGAATTAGATTTAAAATATTTGTTTTTGTATTTAATTTAAGGCGGATAGGACTTTTGAATTATGGATTTGGCTGAACTTGAAGATTTATTGTGTTCTAAATCTGAAGATGAGCATATTGAGTTTAAAGAAGCAAAAAACACTATTTCTGTACTTGGAGACAGGGAAAAGAAAAAGTCTGTGTATGGGTATGCAGTAGCTTTTGGTAATGAAAAAGGTGGGATACTGATTCTTGGGGTAAATGATAGAAAAGAAATTGTTGGTACAGCTGCTTTGCCAAACTTTGAGCAAGTGAAGAGCGATATTTATAACAATCTTAAAATGCGTATTGCAATGGATGAAATTTTTAAAGATTCAAAGCGCGTTGTTGTTATACATTTTCCTTCAAGAAAAGGTGGTGAATTGTTAAAATTTCACGGAATTCCTCTTATGAGAGTTGGTGAGCAATTACTTGAAATGGATGATGTTACGCAGAGAAGAATTTTACTTGAACAAGAGCCTGATTTTTCTGCTCAAGCTGTGTCTGGTCTGGCAATTGATGATTTAGATCCTGATGCTTTGAGTGAAATGCAGAGGCTTTATATAGAAAGATACCAGCAACCCATTAATATAGAACAGCTTTTTATAGATTTTGGGCTTAGGCATTCGCAAGGGTTTACATATGCTGCATTGATTTTGCTGGGAAGACCTCAATCATTAAGGCGGTATCTGGCAAATTCAGAAATCATTTTTCAATATAGAAATAATAAGAATGTTGATGAATATCAGGATAGAGAAGATTATCGAGGGCCTTTTTTGTTAGAGCAAAAGCGACTTTGGAATAAAATTTCTGCTAGAAACCAAATAACGCAAATTCAAGAAGGCTTTTTAACAAAAGAAATTTTTTCGTTTAATGAAAAAGTAGTGAAAGAAGCTGTATTAAATGCTGTGACGCATAGGGACTATCGCGATCCAGGTTCTATTGTTATTAAGCAGTCTATGCAGGAGTTTGAGATTCAAAGCCCGGGAGGTTTTTTGCCGGGTGTAAATCAGAAAAACATTTTAACTCAAACAAAACCTAGAAATAGATTACTTGCAGAGGTTCTACAGCATTTGGGCTTTGTTCAAAGAGCTGGTCAGGGAATGGATACTATTTTTCGAGAAACCTTGCGTGAAGGTAAAAATATTCCGGATTTATCTGCTTCTGATAGTTATTGTGTTAATTTGAAAATCTCTGCTCAGGTTAAGAGTATTGAGTTTATAAAGTATATTGAGATGGTATCTAATGAAAAGCAAGTTAGTGTTTCTCTTAATGATCTAATACTATTGCAATCTATTGAATCTGGTCATCGCATAGATAAGGACTCAGCTCAAAGGTTTTTGAACTTAGGTATAATTGAAAAAACCGGAAAAACTAGCGGTACTTCTTATGTTTTGTCTCATTACTACTATCAGTCGCATGGTAAAACAGGTAACTATACTCGTTTAGTTGGATTAGCTAGAGATGTTAAGAAACAATTAATACTTAGCCACTTAGAGAAAAATGCTTCAGGTGCACCGTTAAGTGAAATAGCTCAAGCTTTTACTGATATGCAAAAATCTAATGTTGCGAATCTTCTTCAAGAGTTAAAGAAAGATGGTAAAGTTTTTTCTGAAGGCTCAAAAAAGCTTGCAATCTGGAAATTAGTTTCATAAATGATACGAAACTATTTATAAACTATTTATAAAAGCTCTTAAAATCTATATATTTCCCCGTGTCAACGCTTTATAAATTATTTGCAACTATTTATAAACTATTTATAAGATCCTAAGCCGCTTCGATAATATTCGTTTTTTGCTCATTCAGCTGAACATCACTGAAGGCTTTCGGCGAAATATCCTCAATAATTTTAGACTCTTCTTTAAGCCGGGTCAGAATTTTTAGATAATCTTTCCGTTGCAGTTCCAACGCCGCTTTGTTTGGCGGGTTGCTTTCCAGATAGGCCTCAACTTTCAAATAATCCTCTTTAATAACCGTAAACATACTTTTATTAATCGTATCCCTCATGGCGTTCATTTCTTCTTTTGTGGGCTTCATTCCCAGGTTTTTTAATCCGGTCAAAGCTGTTTTGAATTTATTTTTAATGAGGGTATAGGCCGGGCTTTCGAAGTCGGCTGTGGTGGCTCTTTCTTCAAAGGCTTCTTTTAAGAGATCTATGAGCTTTTGCTTGGCGAATCCTTCACCTTCCTGTTGCAGTTCGGCCAATCTGTCTTTATCAAGGCCGCTGGAGCGTTTTAGCTTGAAAAGGTCGTATCTGATTTTGAGCTGGTTTTTTAAGTCCAGTTTCATGGCCTGTTTCATGTACAGGCCACGGATGGCATCTTCGATGGATTCTATTTCCTCTCGTTTTGCCTGCTGATCCTGCTGGCGTTTATTGCTTCCGCCGGCGTCTGTGTCCAAAGCACCGCGTTCGGGTGCTTGTAGAAAATGCCTCAAGCCCAGATTATCCATCTTTTTCTGAAATTCCTTGGCGTAAGCTGCCGAATCAAATTTACTGACGTTGGCCAGGTAGCTGTATTTATCAAACTCCTGCAAAATCTCACTGATGGGTTTGTCCTGAGCCCTTTTTTCAATCATGGCGTTATCCAGCTCGTTGGTTACCATGGAGTTGATTTCGGATTTGGCATCATTTTTTAGATCTTCAACGTCGGCATCGCTTTTAATGGCGCCGATATCTTCACCGATCTGTTTGATTTTGTTGAACACCTGATTTTTTTGGAGAGAATCTGCGCTAAGACTTTTTGAATCGAAGGTCAGTGCCAGTTCGGTAAAGCTCTTTTTGATTTGTTTTTTGACGTCTTCACGGATAATGCGTTCGGCGCTGACCTCTACTTTTTTGATGGCTTTCATGGGAACGCCTTGCTCGTAGAGTTTTTGCCGAAGGTCTTCGACTTCCTTTTTTTTGCTTGGGGACGGTTTTACAAGATTATCTGCGAAGGCGGAAATATATTTGGCCAGCGTATCTTTAACGGCACCTGGATCTTTTTGAGTGTTTGCTGTCTGTTCTTTACTTTGATTGAGGTTGGTGCTGTCTTTTTGCTGAGCCTGTTTTTGTTTGTCATCGATTAAATCCAGAACAACGGTCATTTCTGATTTAGTAAGGTCATCCTTTTTTTGGGTTGATGGTTTTTCCTGAGATGTTTTGTACTGGGACACAATATTGGAAAGTAAGACATGATCTTCCGATTTATCCTTACCTTCTTCTTTTAAATAATTTTCAAAAGCCTGAATCATCTGCTCGTTATTAAGGGTTTTCCCCTGAGCTTTCATCAACTGGTTATCGGCCAGTTTTTCGGCAAACTTTTCGAAAATGCCCTTGGCATCCGTATCCCCATCCAAAGCCGCTAATGAGGTTGGTTTGTTGGGATCAAATTCCGTTTTTCCGTCTTTTTTGTTTTTCTGGGTATCTTTAAGAAGGGCAAGCAGATCCTGTGCGCTGAACTGCGCAACCTGATCGGAATGAAGAGACGAATTTTGTGAACTTTGAATAGAATTTGGGCCTTGCATAACGTTACACCTCTTCTCCTTTATCCCCTAAATCCATTAATTTTAAACCTAAATTGAACTTTTTACGGTCCTCTGGACTCATCTGAGATACGGCCTGCTGAAAGTCGGCCTGCCTTTGTTGGATACGCTGCGTCACCTTGGAAATATACCGATCCAGCTTCTGTATCCTCTTCTTAACATCATCAGCCTTAGGCTGGTTGGGATCTGTAATGCGATATTCCATAATTACCTCTCCTCAACTCCCAGGTTAAGTCTATTAAAATCCCCTTCCCAGAAGGGGTGGCAGCAAAGCTGACGGGGTAGTTTTCCAAGCGGTAGTTCTGTCTTCATCATATCTCCTGCCTAAAATACTCCAATTGATAATTCAGCTGCTCTTTTTCACGTTCAAACTCGTCTTTAATCCGTTTGCACTGCTTCACACGTTCTTCCAAAAGTTTGGCTTTATTCCAGTAATTAGGCTTTCCTAACGCAGTCATCTGGATACTAAGCTGTCTGGTCACTTCCTGATACATTTTAAGCGATTTTTTTACTTTTTTGCTATTCCCGTACAGCAATTCTGTTAATTCAAGATTGTAGATGTTTTCACTCATCAACGATTCATTTTCCTTGGCACCGTCTGCTAATGCCTTGCGCTGTAGCTGAGAAATTTCTTCCTGGGTTACGCCCAGCATGGACAGAAGTTGCCCGAAAACTCCTACTTTAAATTGTGCGTATTTGGACAAAAAATAATTGTGAGATCTGGCCTGAACAACGCTGTTCATAAAACTTTGCTTGAGCTGTGTAGAGCGGCTTTCAAAATCAATTTTATGTCCCAGCGATCTTAAAATAGTGATGCCGTCTTCTTTCAAATTTAACGAGCTCATCAAGGGTGGTTTTGCGCTGTCTGTATGAAGCTCATCTTCGCCGCTTTTGTTTTTTTTCCACACCGTGGAGCTAAGCTGAACCTTGTCTTCTACCGGCAGCGTTTTGGCAACCTGAGTGACACGCTCCGAATCCGTCGTTGTGGTTTGCTCTTGATGCCTGCGTTGATCCGAGCCCTGTGTTGTCGTACGGTCTTTCAGGGATTGCTGAAGCTTTTTGTAATAGGCATTCTGTGTGACGTCATTTGCCTTATCTGGATCAATACTGCCTAAATCTCTAGCCATAGGATGTCAGGTGCAGCTCTGATTACTCGTCTTTTTTGGCTGCGCTTGCCGCATTGGCGCGAGCTGCATCTTCAGCTTCTTGCTGTTTCTTTTCTTCCAGCCGTTTTTGTTCGGCTAGGGCTTCTGCTGTTTTGCGTTCGTTTTCTGCTTTGATTTCGCTTTGAACACGTTGAACTTCTTCATCGTAATATTCATCTTCTCGTTTCTCGTAGTCTTCCATTTCTCTTTTGTGATCTTCAACTTTCATGCTGTTGATCTGTGAGCGACCGAACATTTTAACGCTAAGTTCATACGTGGCTTTTTGACCAATACCGGTTAACAGTGTTTCAGCGTCCTGGCTTTGTAAAAACTCTTTTGAGAAAACGGTGTCTACCGACATTCTGTATGCAGATGTTCCCGGTAAAGTGGGGGCATCACCATCAGCTTCAACACTGTTATCTACCAGCGTTTGAAGTGGGGCTGCCTGACCTTCTTTGCTTTCAGGGCCAAACATCCCCAAAATAGGTTCAAGGATGGAAATAACAGATTGGATACTGTCCTGAAAAGCCTGAACATCTTCCATGCTGTCGAACTGAAGTGTAACAGGTTGTCCTTCAACTGTTTCCCAGGATCCAAGTTTGTCTGTTGTTGACCATTGTTGCCATTGTCCGTCTGTCCCGATAGTAACCTGATATTTATCGCCAACTTTTTCTACCTGAGGCGCTCCGGTTCCGTCCTGACCTTTTGCAATGCCTGTCATGTTGGATAAAATGCCGAATAACTGATCGTAGGCTGTCCGGGCATTCTGGATTTTGTCATAGGCTGTGTCGCCGCTATCAATCAGATCGATAACATCGCTTAGTGACCGATATTGTCCATCACTGCTTTTTAGTTTGATATCGTGGCGTTTACGGTCGTTTACTGTGGTTTGATCCTGAACTTCCAAACTAAAGCTTCCGATAGCTCTTTCTCTTAAAAGTGTGCGTACAGAATCTGTTTGAGCGGCTGAAATGCCAAGATCCAGCGGAGCATTTGGATCGGAGGTGTCAAATTTGGATAATACTGTTCCTTCTCCGTCGATGTAGCCATATTCCAGTAACCGTTTCCAGATTCCCTGTGCCTGAGTATCACTATCGGCTTTTAAATCAGCAGTAGTAAGTCCTTTTTTGGCTTTAAAATGTGAACGGATAAAGTCGTTTGATGCATTTTTAAGGTACCCATTTACCATTTGTTCTCTAAACCCTGATGATCCGGCGGTTAATGCTCTGGTGCTTTCGTCTTCTCCCCAGTTTCCCCAGTCCATCATTTCTGCGGCATAAGGTGTTGCGCTGGATAAAAGACCAAATCCAAACAGCATGACTTCGTCCATTTTGCTGCCTTTGGATGTCCACCAGTCGTTTATTTTTTGCTTGGCCGCTTCAATTGGATCGGTTGTTGTTGTCGTTGAATCTGTGGTTGATGTTGCATCTGTTGTGCTTGTACTTGATGATTCCGCTTCCTGTTTGGCAACAAGGTCTGACGCTTTTCCAAGTATGGATCTTAAAACGCCAAAGAATCGGGTTTTGGATTCCCATGCCCTGTTGATGAAGGCAAATGTTCTGTCTGTATCCCAGGTTCTCCATACTTGTGAGCTTAGAAGTGTGTTGTAGTTGGCTTTAATGTCAAATGTTTTACCGTCTCTGTCAGAAAACGGATCGGCAACGTTAGACCAGTTTAAACTTTCCTGACCGTCTGGATTGTGAAGGCCTGACGCCGATTTTGAATTGTCCTGAATAAACGGATAATCCTGGATTTTCTTGATCATATCCGAATTTTTTGACCAGAAATTGGGGTCCAATTTTTGCAGAACACGGCGAGGAGATAACGATTGAGCGTGTAAATCTCTAAAAAGAGGGCTTTTTTCAAAAAGCTCGTAATTTGGATCATCTTTTTTGAAAGGATTGCTACCAATACCATATAACAACGTTGCGTTGTGAGGCATCGTATTTCCAATGCCCATATTGGTTGCATTTTTAATAAAGCCTTGATTAAAGAGGTCGGCTTCCAGTTTTGGGTCTACTTTATAAAACGGATTTTTAAGTTGATCAGGGAGATAATTATAATTTTTTGCTTTGAGGTTTTCAAAGTTCCATTTTTCTTTGGATTGTTCAATTTTTGCCAGAATTTCGTTAGGAAGAAAACTGCCGATGCCTTCGTAAATGCCTTCCATTTGTCTGGCGGCCTGAGCATTGGCTTCAAGTTTTTTCTGGGTTTGTTTTTTCTTGTCGTCCATCGCCTGGGCTTGTTCAAGCTGAGCTTGAGTAAAGGTGTTGGCGTCATTTAAAACGGAATCAAACCCCTGTTTGGATATTTCCGCAAGATCTTCGTCTTCGTTAATAAACCAGGTTTTTCCGGGACGTAAATCAATTTGTAATGGAAAAGGTGATGGTCTCGATTCATTAAACGGTTGAATATCTGGTGCCATACCTTAACCCTCCTCTTACTGTAACGTAAACAGTTTTTGCTCGTTTTTAAGACCGGCTTTTGCAAGTCCGCCCATCGCATCTCTACGAGGTGTTAATGACCCTTGTAGATAGGTAGATAGTGCTAAGGAACCACCCACGGTGTTTACGTCTACTTTTTGTCCGGTTTCCAGTTCCGGTTGCTCGCCTTTAGCCAGAGCATCCTGAATTTCTGCTAATTTATCAAAAAATTCAGTCTGAGCTCTATAATCACCGTAAGCAAAATCATAAATGACAGGAATTTTATTTCTGTTTGAGGAATCGATGCCAGCTCGTCCGATGTTGAAAGATCTATTTAATTCAGCCATGCCGGTATCTCCTGTCCTTTATTATTTTGCCAGATTCGATAAAATATCGTTTTGCTTGTCCAGTGCAAGCTGCGAAACGCCTTTTGCAGCCTGAGAACTGCTTTGAAGTTCGTTTGTGTAGGTTTGAAGCTGAAAGGCTCCTCCTACGGTATTAATATTTACTTCTTCCGTACTGTCAGTGAGACCTGTCTGGAAATTTCCAAATGCATCCTGAACAAAATTAGGCTTTTGAAGCGTGAACGTATTGTTTTTTGCAAGTTCATCGGTAATCCGACTTAGTTCTGCTCTGAACCCAGCTTCCGCAATATACCGTCCGGCTTCAAATGAAAAACGTCCATTTGTAGACAACTGTTTTACAGCTAAATCTCTGGCGGTATTGGAAACTGAACCTAATTCTGTCATGTCTTTCTTCTTTCTTTAGAAGATGCGTAGACCCAGGAACTGGCCTGGGTCTACTGCGTATTAACTATTGGTTAATTTTACCTGCTGATTTTTTCGCTTCGTTTGTTTCAGTGTTGATAACACCCATTTTGGTATCTTTTTTGATGTTAGCTTCAGCCGATTCAATTTGAGCTCCCATCATAACGCTTAGCTGAGAACCAGTGGTATCAGCCGAGATTTTTGTTGCGATACCTTGTTGGGTTGAAGTGAAT
>JACCDG010799150.1_pt1 | contig 26162 bp, 62 predicted proteins | sample 7442471 | NCBI WGS metagenome assembly JACCDG01 (sample SAMN15323444, study PRJNA562643) | freshwater metagenome | isolation source: river surface water | place: USA:Blue River Watershed | collected 2017-08-17 | reverse complement strand
TTTAAAATAAGGAAGGGGTTCCACCGACTTGGTGGAACCCCTTTTTGTTTTTAACAATTACAACGAGTAAAAACAGTAATAGTGTTTTGTTTAATATAACACGCTGGTAAATCATAAATACCATTACCCCAAAAAGCGTATTTATATCTTAGTCCTTTAGTGATAGTTACTTTTTCACCTTTCTTTAAGTTAATATCTGGAATATCTTTATTTAGTATTGCATCTGCTGCCCACATAATTAAAGTTTATTAACGTATTCAATTAGTATTGAGTCTTGTGTTCGATCATAATCTTTGTTCCAAATACTTGGATTATTAATCATGCTTAAAAGAGAGTCTTGATTAATATCTTCGATCCTTTTACCGTAATTTAGATGTACCCAAAGAGTATCTCTTATACCACCAGAGTCTATAAAGTATTTGTTTCGAGAATCAAATATCATAACGTGTAATCCTCCTTCAATAATCTTTAAACTATATCTGTTGGTGTCCAGTCTTTGATAAAGATTCCAAGCAAAAACTCCACAACCTCCTCTGTTGAGGTTTTTAATTGCTTTATTCACCTCAATAATGTCTCCAACTATGATCTTCTTTTTGTTTTCATAATAAGAGACAATACTAACTATACTAATTAGATGTAAAAGAAACAGTATAAGAAATTCACTTCTTAGTTTCATCTTAATGACGATTCTTAAAAATTATTTGAATACTATTTTTTTCAACAAATTTGTGTAGAATTTTACAAACAGTTGTCATACATTATTTAACTGTAATAACTTAACAATTGCGGCGAATAAAATAATAACAATTGTCCAAAATCCCATTTTGTTACTTGGTACGGGCATCATTGTACTATTATCTGTATTATACCATTTAATAAATTGTTTCATTTCTTTTCATTGTTTATCTCTTTTCGTAAATTTTGAACTTGCTCTTTTAGATAAGAACTAAGTTCGTAAGGAATCTGCTGTAAGGAAGAATCTTTTTCAACATATTCAAGTGCTGTTCCAGCACCAGCAATAGTAATTATTTCAGATTTAGTTGGAATCAGTATAGCAAGTAACAAGCAAAAAATTCCTATGTAAAACTTCTTCTTATAAGTTTTTGTAAAAGCAGGTGGATCTGGTTCTTCTTCATACTCTTTGGGTTGAGCATACCAAACAAATAAAAGACAAGACAATGCTAAAAATACTACACCTGCTATAAACAACATACCTCCTATTTTAGGAATAATGTTTGAAAAATATATTATCCAATACCAAGACATTGTAATCATTTTCTGTAATTTTTAAGTTCAAAACAAACCAATCCTGTTTCAGGAGGATTTTCAATTTCAAGAATAATATTTTGATCTGTTGAGAGAGGAAACAAACTATGTTTATCAGTAGAAGTTAGTCTTACAAATCCTCTTTGAACACCATCTTTATAAAGAACGCTTAAAGTGTCTCCTTCATAAGTTTTTGCAAACTCTTCTAAGGTCATATAAACTTTACTTGTGTCCTTCTTAATAAGAAGTGCTTCCGAAAGACTTATGTTATTAAAATCCCTCTCGTGTTCTAATTCCTTAACAGATACTTGTTCAATTTTTTTAATTAAGTTCTTCATAAGTAGTAACAGTAGATGTGGTTTCTGTTGGAATAACTTGTTTCCATTTCCTTTCCTTATTTATATAACCTTCTCCTCCTTCGTAAACAAGTTCTGTCTTCCAATAAGTATCTGTAGGAATATGTTTAAGAATCAAGTCTTCGTAAGCAAGACCTCGTACAAGATCATAACCTTCTTCTACTAAGTCAACATATTCCCATTCTTTAGGTAGTATAGATTCCTCATCAGGATAAGATACAGAGTGAGAAATCATGTCAAAGGTAATCTCTTTGTTTATTTGTTCTGATGTCATACGTTATTATATTTATCTATTAGTGATTGTTCAAGTTTTTTAGTATATATGTTTCTTGGGATTTGGATGTAATTAGTACCTATTCCCATAGTATATTCTTGTTGCATATATTTATGGTGACATTGAAATCCTGTTTCAGACTCTATCAAAGGTGCAATACATCCGTTACGATTAAATATTTCAACTGTTTCATATCTTTTATGAAACTCTTGATTTATTGACGATCTAAGTTCGTCAAGTTCTCTATCTGTATAAATACTTAGATCAATCTTTTTTATCATACAACTCTAATTTGATTAATATGAACAAATCCTTCCTTATCTTTTCCATTATAATAAGGAGCAGAATGAAATTTATATTTTCTCTTTACGTTTTCCCATTGTTCTATTGTCAAATCTTCGTGTTCTCCGTTTTCCCACCAATATAATGTAACAGGATAAAATGTATCTTTTTCTTTATATCTACCTGGAGTAATCCAAGAAAAAGGTAAATTATTTACTGTCTCTTTCATCTGATACAAGTTTTAATCTTCCTTCTAACCATCCATTATAGAAAGATTTCCAATGAAGAGATTTTGTGGTTTGAAGTTTGTATTCTACGTCTTCCAACAGTTTATGATTAAATGAGTCTATATCTCCTTGTTTAAAGTCTATTTCTGTTATGTATTCAAAAATCCAATGAGCAATTAAATCTTTAATCATTTCTTCAAAAGATTCTTCCTTTTGAAGTTCATTAAACCTTTTTCTACAATCCCCGATTAATTCTTTACTGTTCATCTCCATACTTCTATTTTAGAATCAGGATACTTATAACAAGCATCAAGATAGTCTTGAACAAAATTAACAAATCCTTCATAAGTACCCCATCCATTAGGAGGATTGTATTGTTTGTATAGAACAGGATTTGATTTCAATTTATGTAGTCCCTCTCTTAGGGGATCAATTAATTCTTTAGCAAAAGTTATACCTATCTCTTCTGGTCGCCAAATATGTTTATAAATACCTGCTACCTCAGCCATATTTGCTAAGTTATGGGTGATGTTAGCATCAAACACTTCATAACTTGTTCTTGTAACTTCTTCAATTTTAAAGTCTGGATATTTACTTTTGGCTTCTTCTAAAGAGAGTTCTCTGTTGGAACCATGATTTCGTACAAAAATTCCTGTCCCTTTAGTACTAACAGGTTTAGGATTAATTAGTGATACATCTAAACTCATTGTTGATTTTCTATTAAATAACGTTGTTGAATAAATCCTTTGAAATTATTACAATAACCGAACTCACATGGAAAATCCATAGAAGGCCCTTCTATCGTAAAGTAACCATCATCATCTACCATAAGTTTTCCTTTAACAAAAGATTCATGTTCTTCTTCTGACATTGACCTGCACACGTGTTCCAGAGGACTGTAGTGTCTCATTTGAATCAGTTTGTTATATAGTTCAACGTCTTTTTCCCAATCGTTGTTCTCTGTTAAATAACTTATACGAGCACACTTAGCACAGTTTATTTTAATATCTAAATCTACATCAGAAGTAAATTTACCAAAAGGTAAGTGCCACTCTCCCGGTAAAAGCATTTCAGGAACACTATTTTGATATTCATCCCACATCATCTCAGCAAGTTCCTGAATTTCAGGTTGTGCTGTAGACTTATTATGTTTGAGAGGATCAAAACCTTTTGTATCGTACTTTTTGATTACTTTTTGAACATCCTGTTGACTACGATAAGTATCTTCTTCAAGACCTAAGATATAATACTGAGGACACCGAAGAGAAAAAAAGTTTTCCCAATCTGTTCCTGTAACAATCATCTCTTGATATTCAAAAGGTTGTAGTAACCTACTTGCGTGTTGTTTATGCACACCCAAACGATTGAGACTTCTTACAACATCAAGAGTATTTTCCAAAGCACATCTCCAAGCATCTTCAGCAAAAGGATTATGAATGTCAGAAAGATACTCTTTAGCACTCATTCCTTTACAATCTTTAGTAAATCGAGTAGGAATAAAAGGATCTTTCTCTACTTTTTCAATATGCTTTTCTAAGTTAATCGCACGGGAACTCGCAGCAGAAAAACTGAGCATACGATGCCTAAGAATTTCTGCTTCAATAATACGAGGAAACTTAATCTTAAAAGTGGTAACTCGATCTCCAAAAGGATTTATTGAGTCAGCCAAGATTTCAACTTCGACCATAAAGATTGGTTTTTCTTGTTAATATATTCTTCTTGTTTTAGTTGAAACTCTACAGATTTTTCAATGTGATCAACCCACATCAAGTTTCTACCTTTTGTCCATCCTGAAAGAAATGCTTCATATTCAAGACGTTCAAATGCGTCCTTAGTTAAAGTTTCATCTTCCTTTATAAAAGGACTTGCTTGTTTATAGTCGTAGTATTCTTTTACGACTTCTCCTAAAATATCTTGTGGTGTCATTTTAATTTTTTAATTACGTCTCCTTTTTGATACACTGGTTGATAACGATTGTAGAAAACTGCTCCGTTATCCAGAACAGTTTCCCACAAATTAATTAGTTTGTTAAATTTTACACTTTTAATCAGAAACTGGTTCATATTTATTTTGTGATTTTTAAAAGAGCACCTTGAAAATATTCAAGACTATATTCTTTACTGAAGAATTCGTCAATTTCCTTATGGACATTTAAAAGTTGTCCATAAGTAAAGATATTTTCTGCGTATAAAAGATTGGTAATTTGTCTCCAATTAACAAAAGGTCTTGATGATAAATACGGAATATGTAATTTAGGACAACCTATTGCCGAATCATCAATCATAAAATTAGCATAACTCTTAGGGCTACTTGTCCATGTATGCTGTAAAGGATTCTTTTGAATACCGTACAAAGGTATATCGTGTTCTTGAAACCAGTTAACAGCATCAGTAAGATAAGGATGTTCTCCATCAGAACGCATTGTAAATAGGATAATACCGTGTCCTGAATATACAAGTTCTCTTAATACAAACTCGGCACCTATGTTTTTTCCCATATTAGGAAATTTGTGAGTAACACAAGTCCCGTCAAAATCGCAATTAAAATTCACTTGATAACGAATCATGCTTTATGCTTTAGAATTGCTTGTTCTGTTTCTACTCCTCTTCCAAAATTGTATCCAGTAGCAGCACATTTAAGCACTGCTCTGTTCCAAACTTCTCTACACAATTCAAGCATATCTTGTTCGTTTAGAAAATAAGAAGGAGTAATATTCGGTTTATCTTCAAAGATATAACCAAAGTCTATTAGTATTGGATGAAATAATTCTTCGTTTGTCATTGTTACATTTTTAATTTTAGAATTGATTCTTTAAGAACATATACTTCATAATCTTCACCATAGTCTAATTCAAATAAATCTTGTCGTAACCAATTTATATCTGCATTAGCGTTATCTGCTGCTGTTTGAATTGCTTGATTTCAAACTTGTTCAATTAAGTCTTCAAAATCTACACGAGTAAAGTGTGTTCTTTTACACATTCCGTCTGGATAAAACTCAATACCGTGTCCCCAAAACAATTCATCTATTTGTTCTTTTGTCATTCTAACTTTGTTTTAGTATAAACTGCTTGTAAAAATCATACGATACTATTGTAAACTCTGCTTCATTTGCTGCTCTCATTGCTACTTTATTAGTCTTTGTTTCTCTGTCAAAAAAATGTATAATACAGTCTTGATATGCGTAGTTTATTTTACCCCTATCGTTTAAGCAGTTAGCGTGTGCTTCTTGTAAATATTCATGGTTAATTAAAAGGGGAAGAATAAATTTATAAAAGTCATAAATGTTAGCACTCCAACTTCCTAAAATAGGAATACTAACAGTTGTTCCATTATCCATTACAAGAGGACAACTACCAGAAAATCTTACATAATCGTGGGCTACTTCAATTTTTTTAGAATAAGCAGGTATATCTGTGTCTACCAATTTTGCTGTGACTATATCTCCTTCTATATGAAGGACTCTAAGTTGTTTGTAGTTCATTATAATTCATCTTAATTTTTTTACAATACCTTTACCTACGTTAAAATAAAGTTCCTTTGGCATATCTATTTCAAGAGCCTTTAAAAACTCTCTTTTTAGATAAAGATTGTTCTTTTTACACAAAGGAATTTCTTTCTCTGTACGAGGTACAAACTTATTAAATTTGAAGCAAATGGCATACTCTTCTTCATCTATTCCATCCAAGGTAAACAAAGATTTAAAAGGAAGAAAATCTTTTTTAAACTGTTCCCACTCTGATGAATTAAATCCTTGGAAAGTAAGCCATTTGCATTCAATATACTTGTGTTCTGGAATCATATTTAAGGATAACTTGCGTGAAAGTCTGGAAAATCTTCCTCGTTTTCATCTTCTAAATAAGGAGTAAGAATATCCATAACATCAGAATCTGTTAAATGTAGATTAGAAGGATAACTACCAATTTCTTTGATCAGTTCTATTGCAACTTTTCTTTGTTCTGGATTTAAACTTAGTAACCACTGAGTTAATTCAACTATTGTTATTTTCATATTATTCGTTCTGCTTTATAAATAGTATAACCTTTACTTTTACAATATTGATGAAACCATGCTGTTTGAACCACATCATGTTTAACACCAAATTCAGACCAAAGATCCATTTTATAACTGTGAGGAACTTTTTCAGAACCAAACGTCACTACTCCTTCGTTAGAGATTTTCATTCCCAACTCAATTGTAGCAAAATCAACTAATGTTTCCCAAAATTTAGGAGAACCTCCATGTAAAAAAGTTATATACATATTCTATCGTATTCTATTTCAATTAGTCTACTCATTATTTCATACTCTGCTTCTTCCCAACTATCAACTTTAATGACTTCTGTGTGAGTGTAAATTTCATAACTCACTTTGTTGGATAATACAGCAGGTGTAATAGAGTATTTATAGCCTTTGTTTCTAAGCCATCGTAAGACATCTGGTATGTCAGGCCATTTTACAGTAGCATTACTACTGAAATGTTGAAAGCAATCAGTTACAGTGTTATAATAATGTTCACAATCTTCATCGTAACCAAGTTCTGCTAACTTAATTAGTTGTTCTGGTGTAAGTATCATACTTTTGAAAGTATAGTTTCAAATTCTATAAAACGATCTAATACTTTTTCTTTTGCTCTATAGTTATTTAAATATTCTCTGGATCTATCACATTTAGCGTGTTCCTCTTTCCACAACAAAATCATTTCTCTAATATAAGTTGGTAATTCTTCTGTAAGTGAATTTTGCTCTATAAGTCGTAGAGACTCACACAAAAGAGGAACTAACGGTGTTTTAAAAAATAAGTAGTTTGCTCTATCATACTTATCATAATAGGAGTAAACGGGAAACAAATCGACTGTACAAGGCATAGTAAATTATTTTAACCAGTTTTTAATTGTCATCTTAATGTCGTAAATAAAATAGGCTTTTAGGAGTTGAAAGATTTCTGACGATCTGGTAAACACGTCTTTCACAAGGACGTGAGGATATTTTTTCTGAATTGTTTTGTAAATGTGATCAGGGTGCATCTCATTAATATCTATAACTTCTCCCTTTGACTCACTGAAATGAGTTTCTGGTTTACGATAACGATATTCTTTGTGATTTTCCCGATTGTAAACTCCAGTAAATTCAAAGAAATCTCCAAAAGTATATTCAAATTCCTTCTTAGTATAGATGACGTTCTGTGCCCCTAAATACTTTCGTACAACTTTAGTGGTTACGGGTTTACTGTGATCCCACATAGTTATAAAATTCAACAGTTCTGCTTTAAGTTGACTTTTAGCAGTTAAAATTTTACTCCATCTGCGAGGATTTGATCCGGGAACATAATAAATTTTCTCTTCTTTAAGAGTTTGACTTACTTGAAAAGGAGTGATCTTTACTCCATCTTGGATAAGTTTTTTGTAAATCTGAGAAGTAGTAGCGTATCCTTGATGAGACACAATAGATTCAAATGCTGATTTTACTTCATTTAGCATAGTCGTAAATTTTATAATATTTACTGTTTTTTGTTTTCCCCAATTGTGACAATTCTAAAGCATGACCATAACGAAGACTTCGAACGTTGTTTTTTATAGTTACAGCAATCTCATGTGATTGATCCGTCTCTCTTCTTTTTTTATGTAAAACTCTTTCTTGTATAATCCACGTAAAACCCGGCCCAAGTTTTAGTACTTTGCATAAAAATCTTTTTTCATACTTGTTACATCGGTTGTAAGTTATCCACTCTGAATAATTGTCGTGTAATCCTGAATCATTTTTAGCAACTTTTAATACCCACTTATCATTTAGATAGATTACTATTCTTGAACATCCTTGATAATTTTTACAAGGAAGTTTTTTTATAACGGCCGCATTTTTAGAGGGAGTATAAGTAAGGTTTAGAGAGTTGATAAATGCAATTTTATTTCTAATGTTTAAGGCTTGGATTTTCATAAATATTTCCAATTACTTTAATGATGTAAGAAGGATTTATAAATACAAATCCATCATCTTCTTCATCTACAAACCAAAATCCTATTCCTCTGAACACAACAGTATGTATACCAAGAGCAATCTTTATATCATACCCGTTGTGTATTTCTACAATATCTCCTTCGTAAATAAGTTTTCCTTCAGAGTCTTTAAGTCCTGTGCATTGCATAGGAATAAGTCGACCTGCTATACTTTGAATAATTTCCCCGTCGTGAACCCAATAAAGTTGTCCGTCTTGTCCATCAATAACAAAGTCTTGCTCATCCCTCATTCTTTTACAATGTGTGTCCCACGCTCTAAATTTAAATCTGTCTTGATTCATAGTTTTGTTACTTTAATGTTATATTGTTTTAGTTTTTCTATTCCAGAAGGATCACGATATTCTTCAAGGTGTTTAAATTCTGAAATACCTACTTGTCCGAGAACAGATGCGCAATGACGACAGCAATTATGGGTGCAGTAAACCGTAGCACCTTTTAAACTAATCCCATGTATTGCTGCTTGTGCCACAAGATTTTCTTCACTGTGAAGTACGTCTGGTTTAGTATTACCATCCTCATCTTCTAAGACTTCATCACCATAATGAGCAACAGTTCCATTATAAGAACACACAAGAATGTGATTATTCTTAACCGCAACAGCACCTACTTGAAGTCTTTTAGATTTACTTTCTTTAGACATTCTAATAGCAATGTCTATAAAGAGTCTGTCCCACTTATTCATTTGTATATACGATATGGTATTCTCGATTGTTGTATTTTTTACAACAAACTCCTATAGCGTAGAAAAAAGCATTAAAAAAAGGTAGTGGGATTTCTCCTTCCATGAAAATCTTGTTACCTATAATACTAAAAGGTATAAATGGTAGTTTTTCACACAATTTTTCATAGGTCATAAGCATATACTCGTAATTAAAATTATTTACGTTAGAGTCAGGTTCCCCCCAAAACTTATTTATTTCACAATTTAACTCGTTAATTTCTTTTGATGTAAGACTATTATTCATTTATGTATTTTTCTTCAAACTTGTTAAATAATTTCTCTTGATTGCATCGTGAGATACCTAAAAAAAGTAGCAAACTAATTAGCATTAAATAAGCAAGCCAATCAGGAGTTTTTTGCTGTTGGTTTAGAACCTTTGTCATGGTAACTAAGAATTAAATATGGTTGAAAGATCATATAATCCTGTTTCTAATTCAGTATCGTGAGGAATTTGAAAAGAGTGTCCGTTGGATGCACCAAAACCAATTTTCATTTTGTCTTTGATGTTCCAAATAGCAGGCCATCCATTTATCTTTGGTTCTGTTAGATAATAACCACAAGCATACCCCCGTCTATAAAACATATAGTCTCCGTGACAGCAATTAATACCTATTTCTGTATAACCTGCCTCTTTACATTTTTTTAAAAACTCCGCTGTTATTTTGTTCATAAATATAGTGTTTAATTGAGTCTTTATCAAAACAAGGATGTAGTTCTAAAAATACTTTTTCACACTCTTCATAGGAAGAAAACTCACCTATAATAGATAAGTCAATATCTTCTAACATAAAAAGAGGTGGTTTAGGTATATCTTTAGGAGTTACATGAAAGTCTATAGTAACATACTGATCTTTAACCTTTTTATAACCTTCTAAAGAAAACTCTTCACCTTCCCAAGGTGGTTTTATTTTATAAGTAAACGTTTGATCTTGTACAAAAAGTGTAGGCATTTAATTAGTTTTAAAATCTCTTTTCTTCTCGCTAAACGAAAAAATTAGAATTATTAGATTGAACACAGTTAGGGCCAGTCTGAACCCCATATTTCCGTTAAATAATCTTGGAATTTTAATTCCAAATATTGAGTAGTAAGCACCGCTCTGCACGTTAGTTCCTTGATAGTACCAAGGATTTCCTCCTAAAAGATTAATGAAGAGTTTCTGAAAAAACACAGCAGGAGTTACTAAAAGAATTAATCTCCACCACTTTTTAGGATTGTTGAGAAACATTCCTAATGTTTGAAAAGTCTGTGCTAATAGAGTAAATAAGTGAACATCAAACATTAATGGAGGAAACACAAACGCTAAAAATACACAAAGAGTACTCAGTAAAGATCCTATTAAGGATAACCACCATAGAAAGTTATTTCCTTTCTTACTTTTTCGTCTTTGTCTTTTGTTTCTTCTAAGACTAATCCAAGTGAAGATTAAAGTAAACCCTAATCCTATTGGTGCTAACCAATCTTCCACTCCATAAAAGGAACCGTTCATTATTCCAGATGATGCTCTACTTAAAATAAAAGCACCTTCTTCAATCGGTAGTATTTTTTGCATTTTTATCTTTAAAGTATATAAAAATTTCCAATGCTACATAACACACAACTGAAGCACTGCTACAGAATATTGCTTCTGGTTTATATGGACTTTCAAACAAAGTAGTTGTCCAAAAGAACAAAGCAAGTACTCCAAATTGATAACACCATATTGCAAGATAATACCCAAAGTCTTTTTTCATTTAATTAATATTTACTTACAGTTACGTTCGGATTATTCTGAAGCATACAGATTATATAATCAGCAGAATAATCTTCAAGATTGTTTTCAAATGCAAGCACCATTTCTATACCATCTTCTGTAACGATAAACACACCAGACCCTGCTGTATAAAGACTTTCTATTAACTTTCCTTTGTATTTACTTTTTTTATACTTTTCTAAGTACTTTAAATTGACATTTGGTACAACTTTATTAACAGTAGTTAAGATAATTTGTACATCATCAGATATATATTCCCACGCCCCTTTTAGAGATTTTTTAAAATCATCTATATCTTCTTCTTCCAGAAATACCGAGTGAGTAATTTCCCATTCTTGAGAAAAGATACCTACTGAAGGATCTCCCGGACTATAAATACTTATTTTATATTCTTTTGTCATTATTTATTTTCAAAATATTGATTTAAAACTCCAGTTAATCTGAAAAGTATACATGCTGTAGCAAAAAACATCATTGCTTTTTCAAAAGTATTATCTTTAAAAATAATAGCACACATAGTAAGTGACAATGTAATAACTCCACAAATGGTACTTAACAAAAGAAGTATAAAAGTTGCAAGATTAGAGTTGTTCATAATTTAATTAGTTTGTATTTCATTTTAATAATAATTGTCTATAATGTCAATAACCTCAGATATATCTACTAAGTAATACACACTGTCTTCTCCTTTATCTTGAAGGTTATTGATTTTATATTTCAAAATTTCTTTCATTCTTTCCTTAACTTTATCAGCATAATTATCAAACTGGTTTTGTTCTTCAAGAGTATGAAAGGATCTTGTACATGATATTTTACCACATAGTTCGCAAGCCATAGAATTGAGTTTTAATAATTAAAAAATTAACCCCTACCAATATTGCATCGGTAAGGGCGTATCTAATCACATCTTCGACAATGGAATTAATCTTTTCAGATTAAAAGCATTCCGATTTAAAGTAGAAGTTTTTGTTCATCATGTAAGTAAAGTAGGTACTACGGGACACAAAGCGGCAACATTGTGTTAAATAAATTAATCTTTCCAATCTGCTCGGTTAATATACCAAAGCAGTTTTTTACGCCATTCATTAATCTTTACTCCTGCTCCTGTTTCCAACCATTGTTCAGCAAGTTGCTTTTTACCGTCTTCGTAAGTCCAATTTTTACTGATAACGCTATAAGAACTTACACCAAGAGGTGTTTTCAAATCTACCAAAATTGCATAAATTTGAATGGTGTCAAACTCAAAACCTGTAGGAGTCATATATACTACAGAATCTTTAGGTAGGGAAGTTCCTACTTGATTAGTAGTAGTGGACTTGGGAGTTGGAGCAGGTTTACTACTTTGAGCAAACAAAGTAGAAGTAAAGAGTAGAAAGATAAAAAGATAAAAATACTTCATTTTAATTAATTTAATTTAAGTTAAAAGTTTTTGTAATATAAAATTGATTAATTCCGTTAAAATTAGATTCCATTCCTACACCCCATCCTCGATACCATACACCAGTATAAAAGTTTAATCTATTACTAACTCCGATAGTTATTTGCCAATCAGGAGTTTTAGGAATAAACACCTTCTCCTCTCGAATAATTGTAGTGCTGTCCTGATAAAGAGTGATTACAGGGTTCAAAGATACAAGTTCTCCCATAACTTCTGCACTATAAGTAAATTTATATTCAGAAGTTTCTACGGAGTCTATGTACATATTATAAGGAATAGTAACAAGAGTATCTCCTAAGGAATCAATAGTGAAATCAAAAACCCAATTAGGTATAGAGTCTTTATATATTGTTTGATACACTGTTTTTGGCTTAGGAACCTCTACAGGTACAGGTATATAAATAGTATCTGTGTGGTGTTCAATCCAAGTGTTATCAATAATTTTAGACTCTTGTGGTACATAAAGACATCCTTTGTCTGTAAACCATAGACATCCAAGGAATCCTAATAACCCACTAATTACCCAATTGATCAGTTTTTGTTTCATACATATAATATACGGATTTTCCTACTTTATAGGAAGAAACTTCAGGTTTTTTTACATATCTGCAATTGTAAACGTCTCGAACAGATAGTTTCAGTTTCTTAGCAATATAATTTGCTTTATAACCGTACTTAGGATTTTCCTTAAGGAAGTCAAAAACTTTATCTTGATTACTCATTTGTTTTTATATTTTGTGTGAATGTATTCCCACCACCCTAAAGGGACGGCAAGAACAATGAAAACTAATAAAACTCCTATAATGGTGTTCACTTTCGATTAAGATAAGCGTCCCAAAATAGTTTACGAGTATCTCTATCAAAAAACTTAAGTGCTCTTGCTAAAGATAGTTTACGACCTGTTTCTTTAACAAACCTGTCGTGCTCAAGATTACACACAGCAGTTCCAGAAGTGATTTCAGAAAAACCTTGTGTTTCAATTACACACTTTGTAATTACTGAATTAGAATGAGCCAATTCGTGACCACTTACTTTATAGTTAAAAGTGATCCAGTAGTTCTGATTATTTATTGTTACTTTCATCTTCTTGTGATTGTAAAAGTTGTTTTGCTTGTTGAAGTTTTTCTATGAAAGAATCCCATTCGGATACTTTAATGTAGAAATTTGTCCCTTTATCTATACAAATATAAATATCTTTATCTGTGTCTAATCCCATAGACAAAATAGAGTCACCGTCAAAAAATTCAATTTTGTTAATTTTCATCCTTACTTTCATTATTTTTAATTTGATAATTAATGATCATTGCATTACATCCTATTGCAGCAAGATGATCTTCAAAAGAATCTTCATCGTTTGCTTTAGGTTGTAAAATAGCAATGACGTGTCTCAACAAAGCATCTTTAAGAAGGTCTATATCCATCGGAAGTTTATAGTTATCCTTACCGTATTTTACTTTGTTTTGATTCATTCGATTGGCCATCATAGTAATGTATCGCCAATCTATTTCTTGGTAAGAGACTTTACCTTCTGTTTCCTTTTCTCCCATTTAAAAACAAAGAATTAAGTGAATGTGATTAAGTCTACAATAAAGATCAAGTTTATCTACTTGTAAACTAAACTCCGAATAGTCTTCAGCGTCTTCGATGTTGTCAATAATATCAACAACTTCTTGATTAAGACTACCAAACTCTTTACGAAGTCTGTTTACAAAAGCAACATGATACAGACGAAAAGAATCCACATCTTCTACATCTATATCTGTAAAACAAATGTCTGAGAGATCAACTGTTTTCATAACTATACATTATACATTGTAATTAACTTGTTGTGGTGTTTCGTAAAAAATGGATTTCATAATTTTATTATCGCTAACTCGGTAAATAACGTAGAGTTTACCTACTTGTTTCCAATAACATTCAATTTGATGTCCGGGTTTGTCAGGATGAGTACCTTCAGCATACGCTTTAACTGTGTTTATAGCGTCTTCTTCTGAGACACAGAATTTCGACCAGTTACTATAACTGACCTTTTGAGCATACTCTTCAAACTCTTCAAGAGATATGTTGTTGAAAACCAAGTTATTAACAGTCATCCACATCAAATCTGTGCAAGCATCTATAACTTCTTGCTTATCACCAACAATAACTGCATGAACTAATTCCTCTTTCTCTTCTTCAACAAGATCAAGTCCCAACTTTCGTTGTTCAAAATTATCTTGAAACTCAACTCCGGCTACTTTAAGCCATTCATATACGTCTTTTTGAATATTCATTTTAATTTAATTTGATGAAAAGTAACATCCTGATCACACGAGATTAGTTCACAAGTATAGAATTTTCCAATCTGAACTTCGTCAAAGGTTTCTTTACTTACAAAACCTTCTAAGAAAAGACCTTCGTGAACATTAATCATTATAACGTACTGATCAAATTCACTAACTCTTTTTTGTGTAACTAATCCTGTAGTAGTGTAATAGTAGCAATCTTCTTTAAAGAATCGAAAAAAGAAAATTACTACTGCAACCAATGCTATTAATACTATTGGAGTAAGCATCACATAACTTTTTTTGTTTTTTCAATAATTTCCAACCGTAGTTGGGTTAACCTCTTATTCAGTTCTTCTCCTGAATACCTACTTCTGAGATCCATAGTAGTATCTAAACCCGATTTAAATACTTCGTACATTTCTCTTCTTTCGTACTCAGTAAGTTTACAAGAACTCTGTTTAGTCACTGCTTCCCATTCATCTATCTCAATTCCATAGTACTCTTTGAGTCTTTTTGCTAATTGAATAACGTGAAGACTGTTGTACATATTTTCTTCAGGAAGAGTACTGTAGCAATTTCTTAAATCAAATCGAACACATCTTACTCTACGACTTACAAGGTGAGCACAGTGAGAACCACTTGGTTCTACTGGAACCAAGGTAGAATGACACATATAAGGATAAATATTTCGAACTAATCGAGAAAAGATAGTGTCTAATTTCTTCTCAGTGATTCGTTCTCGTTTAATCCTTTTCTTAACTTTAACTTTTTCTTTCTTCTCTTTCTCTTTTAATCTAAGCGCCTTGTCCGAACAAACTTTACAACACTTCTTTCTAACTCCGTCAATTGTGAATGTTCGCCAGAGTGCTGGGAAAGGTTTTCCGCAGCATTGACAAATTTTAGGTTGAGGAGGTTTTTTCTGACGGGTCTGCATTAGAACAAGTTAGATTCAAGTTTTTCCAACAAGACTTCAATTTCTTCCTTGTTGTCAATTTTCTGCATCATTGGTTGATTAGCAGTTTTTACATCCTCAAGAACAAAAAACTCTTCTGCCTTGGTCTGTTTAATTTTACGCATTGCTTTGAGGTTAACAGGATAAGGTTGTTCGATAACTGCTCCAAAAGCAACATTAATAAACTCATCTTCCTTGGTAACTTGTTCTTCTCCTTCTTGAGCAATTCTTTGAGCAACAATATGTGTGAAATACATAATATTACTCGGTTCTACAGGAATGTAATAGGTTGCTTTAAAGCGTTCTTCTTGGTGTACTGTTTTTAGAAATTTCATTTAATAGTATTTAATGTGAAAAATTAATTATTGTTTATAGTGTTAAAAAATACTTGAGTTTAATTCCTGTTCAAATTTCTCAAGCCAATATGTCCAAGAGTAATTACTATATTTGTTTTCTTCTTTTTTATCTTTATTATATTTGAATTTGTTCTTTTCTTTGTTCCATTTTGAAATAAATTCGTTTCTATTTTCCTCAGAAGAAAAAATATGAACATAAATTGAAGGTGAACTTCCAGCAGAAAATTCTTCTGCTTGTTCAAGGATACAAAACAATTTCATAAGTCGTGTCCAGTTGCATATCTTTTGAAATATTTTCTATCTACAGGTTTAGTCAAATCTACTTTATAATCAATCCACTCAAAGATTTGATTGTCAGACTGTCTCTCCATACAAATACCATAAGGAGATTTACAAATAACGAATATAAATCTTTCTTGGTCTTTTGAAACTGGTAGTTTACCAAACAACGCAAGATCAAACATTTCATCTAACTCTTTTTTGAGTTTTTCCATAGCGATCTTCTCTGACTCTGGAAACCACTGTCTACCATTACTAAAACATTTCATTTGTAGGTAGTTTAATTTCCATCTCTGTGGTTGCAAAGATATAGACTTGTTGCATAAAGTCCGACATTTGTTTTTTATTGAGTTTAGAAGTTTCTGGTGGAATCTTATAAACTACTCCTTCAATCTCTTCTTCAATACAACCTAAAAATTTACATTTGAGCCACATTTTGACTACTTCGGGGGATTCACCTATATAATTTGCAATCAAACCTACCCATTGATGAAACAAACGATTTTGATTAGAAGAGCGCTTTGTTGCTACGCTAATAACCAACTCTTCACCATCCTTAAGTTCTGACAACCACATTTGTAGTTGTTTGATTTCAAACTTAGCGTAAGGTATTGAATTAAGACTTTGTTTAGATCCTTTTAGTTGAATTTCCATCTTTTAGTTTTAACCAAATAATTGCTTGTACTTGATTAGGTACGAGGCTTTTTTCTTTAGCGATTTTCTTAATACAGTTTTCGTATTCTAAATATCTTTTAGGAGTTAGGTGTTTATATGGAGCCAGTTTTAACATGTGACTATCTATAGTAACTTTATCTGATGTTAAGGGATAAGTTATATTGTGATAGAACGAAACTGTTTTAAACCCGTTCAATGTTTTCATAATAAAACGATCTTGTGCTTCTTCGTCATCTATATTAGATATTATAGTAGTCCAGAGTTTTACAGACTTCTTTCTTTGATAAGAAAAAGTTTTACAATTTTGACACTCTAAGTATTCTTTAACCATACGTTTGTTCATTTCCCAACTCTTTAGCGGAGAAAATAAGGAAGTCAATCCAGTGACATATCTTAAGGGTATGTTGTATTCATTAGATAAATCTAAGCAAAATTGATTAGCCTTGGAATACCATTGTACTCCTTCTTGAAAAAGATTAGGAGACACCCTTTCGAGTGTCTCCGTGATTTGATTATACATTAAGTTAAAGTTTAACAACTTTATTACTAAGATCAGGTGGTGTTATTACGTTTTTAACGTTAGTGAACATACTTTTAATGTCTAATTCTCCCAACTCATTCAAAAGAGTGTGTCCTTCATTCCACTCTTGGAAAGTAGCACTTTGAAGTTCTTTTTCCAATTCTTCGATGCTCGTTTGATAGTGTTCGGAGATAATTTTTTGAACTTCTTTATCATCTTGCCATTCACAATCAGAATTAAGAATTGCAATAGGAGTAAATGTCAAAGACCTCATCTTGTAAGAATTTTCAACACACGCTACTACATGTCGAGGATTTACAATACAAGCAATGGGAACATCTCCAAAACCATTGTAAGCAAAATCTATCCCTGAAGAGTGATATGCTTTAGAACAAGTATTGTTAATATTCCAATCTGCATCTTTAGGATTCATAATTGGAACAGGTTGTCCTATGACATAAGTTTCTGTCTTAGAATAATTGTCTGTGAAACTATTTCCATCAAGAGCATCAAGAGAATGAAATAGTTCTTTCAAATTACCTACATAATAAGGTGCATTATGTTCAGATCCATCTGAAGAAATACTAAAGTTGTTATTGTGTTTACAACCCCAAACATCAACGTTAGTAGATTTTTTAGCAGCACGTTTCTTATAATAGGTGTCGGTAATAAATCTTACCAACGCAGTGTTACTGCCTTCTTTCTTTTGAACACGACGATAGGTAATCATTTCACCTCCATCAGTAAGTTGAATTTTTTGACGTTGAATAAAAGGAAAAAGACTTTCTCGTGATTCAGGATGACGAATCAAAGAAGACCAACCCCAAAACTTTTCAAGTTTGGAAAGTTCTTTTTCATCGTTATTAGTAATAGCCTCTCTGATCTTATCAGCAAGAACCTTGGGAATGCTGAGTGGAATTCCTTTACGGTAAAGTTTTCCTTCTTTGAATTCAAACCTTTCGTGGTTTAAAGTTTCAAGAAATTGATTTTCAGTAGCCTTTTTTGTGTAATCTTCAAAAGCCTCTTTAAAGTCTGGATACAAAAGAGCAGTTATTTCTACTTCGTTTTCATCCATAGTGAGAATTTCAGAAGCAAGTGCTTTTGTGCAAGGTGCTAACAAGGTGTTTCCACTTGAGAAGCGAATAAAAATCGAACCGTTACTGTATGTTATTTGCATTTTAGTTTCTTTTTGTAAAATTCTTTTTGTTTATTTGCGATATACCACTGATCAAATAGATAAATGGTGTCCCTACCAAAATCTACATTAGCATAAATCTTTTCGTACTTCAAAACTTGCCTTTTAATGTACTCAAACTCATCTAAAATAGGTTTATTAATTAAGCCGAGATCAATATAAGTATGAACAACAGATTCTACAAATGTTTCATCCACACCTGAATTATACCATTTTTTAACAAATTCGTAAATGCTTGAAACACTATTAAGAAAAGGAGAAGGTTTTAGTTTGTTCTTCTCTCCTCTTTGAAAAATAGTAGAGTTTTGAATACACAGTCCCTGACTTCTCCAACTTGGACTGTACTCGAAGATATTAGTTAACGCTTTGTTTTCTCGAATCTGTTTTTTTATAATGTATGCTGTAACCCAATTTTTACTAAATCGAGTTTTTCCACTTTTAAATGTTTGAAAGTCCATAAAATTACTTAGGTGTTGGATTTTTGGAATATCCTTCTCAATGATTTGAGTTGGACTGATATTAGGTCTATTTCTCATTAAGTCAAGAAGTTGATCTATTTCAGTCCTGTCTGAAGAGTAAATATATAGTTTATTCTTAGGAATTTGATCTACGCTAAATCCTGTGGGGATTAACTTAAAGTTATAAGTAGTAGAAGCCTCATCTACTGGAAGTCTTAACACCACTTCTTCTCTGACATTAGTAATTTTAGAGATAGTCTTTTTCTTTGAACTAAAATAAATTTCCATCTCATCTTTAAAGTCAGATAACTTCTTCCAATTGTTAAGTATCTTTTTCTCTTCTTTACGAAACTCCGTAATAATCTTTCGCCAGTCTTTTTTTGGAATTACAGAAAGATCTAAAGAAGAGAAGAAAGAATTTTTTCCTTTCAAAGAAGTAATAGGATCGTGTTTTAAGAAAAACACTTGCTTATCTCTTTGTTTAAAGAATTCTTTATGTCTGTTAGTCAGAGGAATATCGAGTAGTACAACTTCTTGAGATAAAGTACAATATCTATAATCAACTACTTCAAATCTTTGATTATAAGTATTATACTTTGTTATACAAGGAAAAACAGAAGTCCAAGTGTTAGCAAGTTTTATCTGATTCAACTGATCCAAGACTGGATTTAAAACCGTATTTGATTTAAGTTCCAGATTTAGACATTTTGAAAAAGAGTTAATTATATTTCTATGTAGTTTGATAGAAAATTCACCAAACTTAAAAGTTATATTGTTCTTGTCAAAAAAGTGAACATAATACAAATAATCTGTAAAGGTAGTATCAGAATATTCCATCAACTCTACCAAAGCATCGGAAACTCTTTGACGTATTTTCTCAATACTGTTGTCATCAAGAATAATCTTTTCTCTTGAAGGAGTAGGAATTAGCCCTTCGTTGAGTCCAAACTTAATTCCTATTGGAAATTCATTATTAGGTAAGTCTAAGTCAATAGGATCAATATTGTAAACTACTTGATCCAGTACAATATGAAACCTTTTGACAGAACTAAGACTGTCTATAATAAAATTCTTACCTTCAAATAAAATCCGATTATTAAGATCGGAGTGAGAAGGATAATACACTCCTTTGAAATAAGGTACAGTTTCGTCTAAAGCATTTTCCCAACTTCTACGATCATTAATAGGAATAGTAATAATCGTGTTGTTCTCCTCTTCAGAAGGTTCTTCGTTAATTTTAAGAATTTGAGTTTTAGACCCATTCTTTTGAATTAACCAAGACCTCTTCATTCCGTCCTTCACTGAGTCACAGGTAAATTTTCTCAAAGAAGTACTCAAAGGAGTGAAGAATCCGATTCCCCAACATCCAAACTGATCCGCAGATTGCTCTTTTGTAGATGCTCCAAACTTTGAAATTATTTCCATTCGAGCATCATCTATCCCCACACCAAAATCTTGTATCCAAAACTTGTAATAATCGAGATCAACTATTACAGGTTTTTCCAAAGAGTTAATACCTGCTTCTATATGAGAGTCTAAAGCATTAGCGAGTACTTCTCGAATAGAAGAATGAATAGGAGTTTCATATTGACCTTGACTTAATAGATAAAGGAGTTTCTCTTGACTTTGAATATCTAAAGACACATCTATGTCTTTAAATGTGCCTTTAGAAATCCCTGCTTCTCCATTTATGTTTACAATCATTAGATAAGAATAAGTTTATTTTGGGTTACTTCCTCGTAAGTTTCTACAAAGAATTCTTGAATGGCTTGTTGAGTTTGTAGATAAGTAGTAGGAGTCTCGGTTTTAATAGCGTGAGTTACATGCTGATAAAGACCGTTCAGGGATTCAAGATTACAATCATACCTAAAAGAGGGTTCGTCGAGTTCTTCCCTAAGAGTTTTTGCTTGCATTGGAAGAAGAAGTTTTTCTTCAAAAATCAACCTTCCTGCAAGTTCTGCAATTTCCCTACGAGAAAGAGGAACCATATCAAAAGCATTATAAATGGTGTTTGCGTTGGTGACTTGTTTACTTTTTTCGCTAAAAGACTCTTTAAGAAAATCATAAAGGTCTTCACGGACATCTCCTTGGTGACGTTCGTGAATCTTAGAAGGTGCCATCACCATTAAATTCCAGCAAATTACTGCACTTGCCCCACTTCCACAACGAAGGGAAAGTTGTTTATTGTAAGAGTTAAGAACAGCCACTTCAAAAGAAAAGCGAGGATTTCCTGTATAAAAATTAAACCTCATTCTTTGTAGTTGTCCTTTAGCCTTAGTATCTAAAAGTTCCTTCTGAAGAGTAAATCCTTGCTCTCGGCTTAGATCATCAATAGTGTCAAAAATAAGTTTAGTAGATACTGGTTTGTACCAACTGGTTTCTTCTGGTACAGGAATAGAATTAAGTTCTTGACGTGTTGCGTAAATCATATTATTAGATAAAAATTTGTAAAAGTGTTTTAAAAGGAATATAATTAAGTAAATCATTATTTACTTGAGTTACAAAAACGTTCCAATCGTAATCATTAGTAAGTGTCATGCTTCTTGAATTTCTAATGAGTTAATATATTCTTCGATGTAAGGATCAAGATTAGTAGGAACATCTACTCTTTCGATGTATTCTTCTCCTACTTGTCGGTTATCCAAGTCTACAATTATTGCTTCAACCTCAGGTTGAAAATTTTTAATTACAGACATTACTACTCCGTTGTTAATTACTATTAGGATCTTGTCCATCTATATTCAGTTTAATTTTTTCCCACAGATGCTGGAAAACCTCTTTGTAGGTTTCTTCTCCGTGATCTAAAAGGATTTGGCTAATGGGTTCTTTACGAACCATAAAATTGTTTCCGTCTGGAAATATTCCTATCCAGTGACGATCTCCCGGATAGAACTTAACTATTCCTTTGAAGGATTTACCTCCTGTAGAAAACTCTACTTTGTAATATTTAGTAGAGGTTTCCAATTCTTGTTTAATACTTAAAGTCATAAATTTTTTGTTTTTCTTGTTCATTTAATAGTTCCCATAAAAAGATCTCATCTTGAGGAAGCCAATTTACATCGTACTCCAGTGGATCATCTGCAATGTCAGTAACACCAAACTTTTCTTCTACTACAGATTTAAGAAAAGTTTTACCAGACTTTCCTTTAGTAAGAACAGTGTAGACTCCTCCATCATATTCTCGATTTTTCTTTTTAATCTTGGCAGGAATTTGAAGTTGTTTAATTTGTTCTAAAGTATACATTAAAGAGTAACGTGACTTTAAAAACATATTATAACTGTGTTCAAACTTTGCAAGATTAAATACAACACAATGCTGATTTTTGTTAAACCAGTAGTCATCTACATAAAAAGATGTGTTTCTCACATAAGAAAGAAAGTTTTGAAACCTCAATTTTCCTTTATTGACATCTATGTAGAAGTTTTTATGGTCATTATAAGGCCCCAAAGTGTCGAAGACTATAAATAAAAGACTTTTTTTGGGGAATTTCTTTGCTCGGAAATAAAGAGCATCTCCTATTCCTATTTGAATCGCACTACTGAGAATAGTGTGACCAAGAGCATAATTAGTTAATGAGTCCAACTCTTTGAGAAAAGTTGACCCAAACGTATTAATACAAGGTAAAAGGTATTTAGTGGTCTGATTTCTCGTATACACACATTTTTTATTTAGTTATAAAATACTGATCTGCTGTAAACTCACTCATTCTCCCTCTTTCAACATCGTAAAGAATATCAAAATCTTTTAATCCCTTGGTCACAGAATCCCAATAAAAACTAACTGCTCTGTCAAATCCAAATGAATATTGAATTGCTGTATGTTTTTCTCCTTTAGTTACTATTTTTTTATGTTCAGAATAGCCTGACTTACCTATCGTAAGCATTAAATCTGTACAAGGAATAATCCAAGGTTTAAATATTTCTCCTTTCAAGGGGAGAACCATCCACCTGCAATAAACAGTGTATCCGTTTGCTAAAAATTGTTCAACTCCTTCTTTATAGAAAGCAAGTTGAAAAGGATAATTTTTAGACTTACAAACCCTGAACCACTCTTCAATAGATGAAACGGTGGTTGATTTAATATCTATTAGATAAATAGATTTAGTCTCATGCTCCACAATAAGTAAGTCTATAAGACCTTTACAATTTAATCCGTTATAAGTCCAATAAATGTCTTTTTGAAAATACTTATCTACATTAGGTTGCTCAATAAAATACTTCCCTGTAACGTGATGGTCTAATGTTAAACTAACTACTCTGTTAGATAACTCTTTTTCTTCCTTGGTAAGGATTGACTTTCCGTCACTCTTAAGAAGAAATTCCCAATAAGTACTTCCGTCTTTTTCAATAGCGTTCCAAATGGCTTCATCACCCCATTTAGAATTGTAGTTAGCGTCTCTTGCGATTTGAATCACTAAGTCTTTGTGATCTTTAAGTTCTCCTATGGAAGATCCTGTAGACAAAAGAATATCCCTAAGTTGAATTAAAAACCCCCTGATGGTTTCAGAAGGTCTTTTATCAAGATCATCTATAAATAGATCTTCCTTAAGATGAGGTGAGGTCAAAAGACAGTCCACGTAAGAGCCGATTGCAAGTAAAGGAGTTTCCTTAAACTTTGTGTTTACTCTGTTAGATAATACTAATTTTAAAAAAGACTGATTAATTGCAGAACTATTAAGATAGTCGTGCAGATTTTGTAATGTTTGGTAATAGTTCATAATATTTCTCTATATCTGTATAAATCTCAACGGAACATCTTTTAAAAACTTCATATCCTGACTTTGTTTTAATATACCCATAGTGATTAGTATACCCCATGTTCCAATTACAATGAGGTATCAAGTTTAATTTTCTTAGGGTTTTTAAAGTGCTGTAGACTCCAACAAATTTTTTGTTTTTAAACACAATAGCGTTTTTTTCTACATCTTTTACTGTAATAGTATTAGAGTTTTTCCAAATAAACCCTCTATAAATATTGACAAGTCCTCGTATTGATTTTCTAATAACTTGTTTCTGTAACGTAATATCAAACTGAGTTTTAAAATAATGTATTACTTCTTCATAAGAAGAAAAATATTTATAAAACTCGCCAGTTTCATAAAATAAATAAATTGGATTTTTATCTGAAAATTTTAACTTTCTTTCTTTTTCATATTTCCATCTATATCCTTTACAAGTTGTTCCTTTTTTACAACTTCTAATTATATTAGAACACACGTCGTCGTAAAACTCAGCAGCCTTTGTCAAAGATTCCCATCCTCTAATAAGGTTTCCTTCTAAATCATATTGATATACTTTTTTATAATTTTTTCTATTTCTAACAGGTCTTATAGAAGAGGGGCTGACATTGTATCCTAAGTTTAAGAATCTCCTATCCTTTCCTTTACTTTTAATAAATTCTTCAGCAAATAACAAGTTATTTAGATAATATTGCTCTTTAATTACGCAATCTTGCTTATCACATACTTCAAGTATTTCTATTTTCCAATCTTGAATATTATACTTATTCCAAGATCTTTGTAAATAAATACTATTGTGCTTGTTCTTCTTTAGTCTGCAAAGATGTTCATAGAATCTTGCATAAAAACCATTATCACAAGGTTTTTTATTTCCTTCTCTACTGGCAGATCCTATATAAAATTTATTAGTTCTCTTGTTTATTATTTTATATATACCTGTTTTATACAGATGACAGTGATGTTCTAAAACTAACAGTTGTAAAATTAAATCTCTCATAAAAATGTTTTGATGCAAAGATAAAGCGAAATTTCTTTATATCAATATTAGCACCAAAAAACATTTTTATAATTATGTAAGTCTACTTAACTGTTCATAATTTATAGGTATACTACTGTTACATTTCTATCAGGTAGACAATGGTTTACTAACGGAGCAATATAACGTAAAAAGTATTCTAAATCAGTTTTACCCTGTTTGTTTGCTTTATCTGCTGCAATTCCCGATGCAATTAAAGGCATTCCTATCTTTGCAGATACGCTTATTGAATCATTTATTTCTTTTAGACATAATTCCAATGCTTTAATTCTGATAGGAAAAGAATCTACACCCGTGTCAGTACAACCTCCAGGATTGAATTGTGAAAACATATTCACTATCATTCCATTCAGAGTAGGTTTGTAATCATTTGTACCAAATCGAACATGTGCATCTGAATACTGAGATAAAGGTTTAGCGTCAGGATATTCATTAAAAAGTGCTCCAGCAAAACCTGCTCCTGAATCAAAACAATTACACTGATGTAAAAGATAGTCAAATTGATTCTCCTTGAACATCTGGATCAGATCTCCCTTGATATACTTTATCATTGAATAATTCGTTAAACTTTGTGTAAAAATCTACCCATTTAGTAGCAAATTCTTTAAGAGTTACTACAGTTTCTTCTCTTGCGAGTTTTAACTTGATAATTTTTTTGAGTATTGGACTTAACTCTACAAAATAACCATGAATAACTTCTCTTTCTCCTTCTTCTCCCTTACTCTTGTGGTGAGAAGTATCTATGGGTTTAATCTCTTTAAGAATATACTGATCTTCTGTAATTTCAATTACAAAAGGTTCAATTAACTTGTCTTGAATTGTCATTTTAAAAAGTTAAAAATGTCTTCAATATTAAACTCCTTTGGTTTTTCTGAAGTTTGTTCTTGTACAGAGTAAATCACAGTTGCTTTTGCTATCTCTTGAAATAATATACGTTGTGCTTCAGCAGAGTCTTTTGCTTCTATAGTTACGTTATATTCTTTACCAAGAACAGTACAATTAATTCTAAACTTTGGCATGTAAGTATTCTTGTTTTAGACCATAACCTAAATTAAACCAAGCAAACTCAACCTCTGCTTGGATTTTGGTATAACCACACTTCATTATTTTAAGGATACAGAATGTTTTCCAGTCTTCAAACTGTTCTTTAGTCTTAAAAGTGTAATACTGATACCAAGGTACTTTTTCATAAAAAGTAGGATATTTAATAAATCCCCACAAAGTATTTAATTTAGGTCTAAACACTTTAATAAACTCTTTCTCACCTCCTTTCTTAACGTCGTCATAAGTTAGGTCATAAGGAAGAAGTTGTTGATTTATACACTCAACAACAACTTGTCTAAGTTTTTCTTCTTT
>JACCDG010816240.1_pt1 | contig 26167 bp, 26 predicted proteins | sample 7442471 | NCBI WGS metagenome assembly JACCDG01 (sample SAMN15323444, study PRJNA562643) | freshwater metagenome | isolation source: river surface water | place: USA:Blue River Watershed | collected 2017-08-17 | reverse complement strand
TCGCCTGAATCTTTTTCAGAGCGATCCAGGCATGAAAAAGGCTCCTTGCGGAGCCTCTCGGGTGGGAGCTGAGGCAGCGAGGCCTCACCTCGTTTTCATCCCTGCTTTTTCTTCTTGCCCTTTTTGGACTTCTTGCTGTTCTTGTGGGCCTTGCTCTTTTTGGCAGGGGTCTCGGCTTTGGCGGCCGGTGCAGGTGCTGCGGCGGGTGCAGCCACCGCGGCGGGTGCCACGGCCGGTGCCGCAGGGGATGCGGGCACAGCGCTTTGTGCAAAAGCGGTGCAGGTGACGGCAGTCGTCAGGAGGGTGGTCAGAATCTTGTACATGGCGGCCTTGAGTCTGGGGTCCATGGGGAGCGGGAATGTATGGCCATTATGGCGACATTTCCGACCTGTTGTTGTCAGCTATGACCCGTTTTATTCGATGTCGAAAGCGTGGGTGCCAAAGCGTCCGGCACGCTGGTCCGCAAAGTAGCGCAGCAGGGTTTCACGCACGGTCCGGAAGGCCAGTTCTTCCCAGGGGATCTCGTCTTCACGGAAAAGGCGCGCTTCCAGCGTTTCGTGTCCGGGGTCAAACACCTCGCTGGTCAGCTTGGCGCGGTAGTAGAGGTGTACCTGACCGACGCGCGGGACGCTCATCACCGTGAACAGATCCTCCAGCTCGAAAAGCGCGCCGGCTTCTTCGCGTGTTTCCCGAGCGGCGCCTTGTGCGGTCGATTCGCCCAGCTCCATGAAGCCCGCGGGCAGCGTCCACTTGCCCCAACGCGGCTCGATGTTGCGCTTGCACAGCAGCACGCGGTCGCCCAGCCAGGGCACGGTGCCCACCACGTTGAGCGGGTTTTCGTAATGGATGGTGTCGCAAGCGGTGCAAATGGCACGCTCGCGCGTGTCGCCGTCATCGGGCAGACGGTAGCGCACGGAGGTGCCGCATTCACGGCAGTGCTTGATGGGCAGGCGTTGCATGCCGCACAGTGTAATGCGGGCATGAAAAAGGGCTCCCTGAGGAGCCCATGGGCTGTGAAAGCGCTGGCTTATTTCTTGGCCGGTGCTTTCTTGGCAGCAGCGGCCTGCTGGGCCGTGGTGTGCTTTTCGATCAGCTCGCGTGCACTCGAAATCAGTTTGGTGCCGTCGTGGCCGCGCTTGTTCATGTCCTGTACCCACTCGACTTCCAGGGCGCGTGATTTGCGGCGGAAGTTCTGTGCCTCTTCGGCGCCGACGGTGAAAATGTTGTTCTTGCGCTCGACAGCCGCCGCACGGCCCGGAATATCGTTTTCCTGCTGGACTTTGCCAAGCCACGCCGAGGTTTCAATGCCGCTGTTGTTGTCGATCACCTTCTTGAGGTCTGGTGGCAGGCTGTTGTACTTGGCCTTGTTCATCGCCATCACAAAGGTGGTGGTGTAGAGGGCACCGCCGGCCGGATCGAATTCGGCGTGGTACTTGGCCAGTTCGTACACCTTGGTGGGTTGCACCACCTCCCAGGGGATCACACCGCCGTTGACCGTGCCTTTGGACAACGCATCGGTGATGGCCGGCAGGGGCATGCCCACCGGGGTGGCGCCCAGGGCGCCCAGCAGCTTGGTGACCTGGCGGGTCGGGGCACGCAGTTTCAGACCCTTGAGGTCGTCGACGGTCTTGACGGGCTTGTCCACGGTGTGGATCACACCAGGGCCATGGACGTGCAAGGCGATCACTTGCACGTCCTTGAATTCGTCAGGCGCCTGCGTCTGCACGTATTCCCAGTAGGCGCGGGAGGTGGCTTCTGCGTTGGTCATCATGAAGGGCAGCTCAAACACTTCGACCCGCGGGAAGCGGCCAGCGGTGTTGCTGGGCAGGGTCCAGATCACGTCGACGACACCGTCCTTGACCTGGTCGTACAGCTGCACTGGCGTGCCGCCCAGTTGCATGGCAGGATAGGCTTCGAACTTGATGCGACCGCCCGACTCTTTTTCGACCTTGGCCATCCAGGGCTTGTGCATGTTCAGCCACACGCCAGACTGCGGCGCCATGAAGGTGTGGAACTTGAGCGTGACTGTCTGTTGGGCGAAGCTGGTCACGGCCGCAGTGGCCAGGGCGGCAGCGATGCCGGTCTTGATGAGGGTGCGACGGATCATGTCGGGTTCTCCAATAAAAAACTGTCAAAAATCATAAGCTGGAATGACCGCGTTGTCCCTAGGGAGATGCCCCATGCCTTGGGCGGTCAGCCGACGTATTGCACCAGCCACAGCGAGATGGACGGGAACAGCAGGAGCAAGATGGTGCGCAGGGTGTCGCTGACGAGGAAGGGCATGACGCCGCGGTAGCTCTCGGCGATCGGCACGTCCTTGGCCAGGCTGTTGACCACGTAGACGTTAAGCCCCACGGGCGGCGCGAGCAGGCCAAAGCCCACCGTCATCAGCACCATGATGCCAAACCAGATGGCCACCGATTCCTTGGACATGCCGAAGTCCAGACCCATGATCATCGGGAAGAAGATCGGAATTGTGAGCAGGATCATCGACAGCTCGTCCATGACGGCGCCGAGTACGACGTAGAACAGCAGGACAGCGGTGACCACCAGGATGGGCGACAGGCCCCAGCCACCGACGACTTCTGCAAGCTGGGCCGGCACCTGGGTCAGGGCCAGCGAAGCGTTCATCACGTCTGCGCCGATGAAGATCAGGAAGATCATCGCCGAACTGGCCGCCGTGTCATAAAAGCAGTGCTTGAACTTGGCCCAGTTGATTTCCCGTTTGAGCAGTGCGGCCACAAAGGTGGCAGCCGCACCCACTGCGGCGCCTTCGGTGGGCGTGAAGAGTCCGCCATAGATGCCGCCAAAGACGATGGCAAACACGATGGCGATCGGCAGGATACCCATCAGGGCCTGCTTGTCCAGCGGCTCGCGCGCTTCGACTTCTGGTGCCTGTCCAGGCACCAGACGCACATAAATGCCGATGGCGATCATGTAGCCGAACATGGCGATGATGCCGGGCACCATGGCGGCGGCAAACAGCTTGGCGATGTTCTGCTCGGCCAGGATGGCGTAGATGACCAGGGGCACCGAGGGCGGGATCAGGATGCCGAGGGTGCCGCCGGCGGCCAGCGTGCCGGTGGACAGGCGGCCGGAGTAGCCGTGGCGCTTCATTTCGGGCAGGGCCACGCCGGTGATGGTCGCGGCCGTCGCCACCGAGGAGCCGCAGATGGAGCCGAAGGCAGCGCTGGCCAGCACGGCGGCCATGGCCAGACCGCCCTTGAAGCGGCCCATGATGCCGGCTGCAAACTGGAACAGCGCCTTGCTGATGCCGCCTTGGGTCGCGAAGTTGCCCATCAGGATGAACAGCGGGATGACCGAGAGGTCATAGCTGGCAAAGCGTGCAAACGCTTGCGTGTTGATGAAGCTCGCATAAGCCCCCCAGCCGCTTTGCATCAGGTAGCCCACGGTGCCTGCCCCAAACATGGCCACGGCAATCGGCACACGAACCGCCATCAGGACCAGCATGATCCCGAAAATCGTCATGGCAAGGGACAGCGCGCTCATGCCTGGACTCCTTCGCTGTCAGCGCCAAAGGTCTGCGCCAGCGCGATCAGGCTGCACAGGATGAAGGGCGGCACCATGGCCGCGTAGACGATCCACTCGGGAAAGCCGAGCATCATCGTGCCCGAGAAGGTGTCGTGCGCGTTGATGCCACCCAGCACGGTGCGCCAGGCCATCAGCGCAAACACGGCGCTCACGCACAGTGCGCCGATACGGTCCAGAAACTCGTTGGTGGCTTCGCTGGCCTTGGCGGTGAAAAAGTCCACGATGATGTGGCCGCGTTTGAGTTGGCACAGCGGCATGAACAGGGCAATCGCGGCCCCTGTGGCCACACCCGTCAGTTCAAAGTCGCCGTTGATGGTCCAGCCTGTGGTGTTGCGACCGATCAGGCTGACGCAGGTCATGAGGGTAATGCCGGTCAACAGCAGACCCGCCAGAACGGCGCAAAGGTGCGCCAGCATGGAGAGGATTCTCATCAGGATTCCATAAATTCGTTCAGCTGCAGGGCCCGTGAGCGCAGCATGGGGCTGCGTTCATGGGTCCATGGCCGGAGGGGCGCAGGGGAGGGTTAAACGATGTTGACTTTGAGCTGGCCCAAGCCTGCAACCTCGCCAACGAGCAGGTCGCCTTTGACCACGGCGGCCACGCCTTCGGGGGTGCCGGTGTAAATCAGATCGCCGGGCTGCAGCTCCCAGGCGCTGGACAAATGCTCAATGGTTTCGGCCACATTCCAGATCAGCTTCGCCACGTTGCTTCGCTGGCGGTCGCTGCCGTTGACCTGCAGGCTGATCTCGGCGTTGTTCACATCGCCGGCCTGAGCCAGTGGGGTGATGGGACCGATGGGGGCCGAGTGGTCGAAGGCCTTGCCGATGCACCAGGGGCGTCCCAGCTTTTTCATTTCGTTTTGCAGGTCGCGGCGGGTCATGTCCAGACCCACGGCATAGCCGTAAATGTGCTGCAGCGCATCGGCAGCTTTGATGTTTTTGCCGCCCTTGCCAATGGCGACCACCAGCTCGATCTCGTGGTGCAGGTTGCCGGTCAGGCTGGGGTAGGGCATGGTGCCGGTCTGGCCGGCAGGCACCACCACCAGGCTGTCGGCCGGCTTGAGGAAGAAGAAGGGCGGCTCACGACCGGTGAAACCCATTTCCTTGGCGTGCTCTTCGTAATTGCGGCCCACGCAATAGATGCGGTGGACCGGGAAGGCGCTGGTTTCGCCATGGACAGGCACGGCGATGGTGGCAGGTGGTGTGAACAGGTAAGTCATCTTGAAGCTCCTGGTGCGAGGGCCACCAGCATAAGGGCGCAGTCACTGGATCGGGCGTTTGGTAAGTATACTTACGAAGAGATTTTCCTCTGACCGCACTGAACTAGGGTTTACCCTTTGCCTCAAAAGCACATGCCCTCCAGCTTTGACTTTGCCCGTGCGCCTGGACACCTGATCCGGCGCGCCCAGCAGATCGCGGTCGCCGAATTCGCCCGGGAGACCGCAGACCACGACGTCACACCGGTGCAATTCGCTTTGATGAACGCCTTGATGGACACCCCCGGACTGGACCAGATCACCCTGGCCAACCGCGTGGCGTTTGACGCGGCCACGTCGGGCTCGGTGATTGGCCGACTCGAAGCCAAGGGCTGGGTGCGCCGCGAGGCCGATACACAGGACCGGCGGCGCAAGCTGCTCTATGTGACGCCCGAGGGCGCAGGAGCGCTGGCACGCATGAACGCCGCTGTCGAACGTGCCCAGCAAAACATCCTGGCGCCTCTCGCCCAACGGGATCAGGACACCTTCATGCGGCTTCTGGCGCAGCTGGTCGCCGGACACGAGCAGTCCCGCGCCAGCGACTGACGAGGCTCAGGCCGACTTGAAGGCCAGCTCGAAATGCTCCACCACCGGCGGAGCAGCAAAGAACGGCCCGACGATGGCCCGCCATTCGGTGAACAGCGGCGACTCGCGGAAACCCACCGTGTGGTCTTCGAGCGTGTCCCAGAAAATCTGCAGCACATAACGCTCGGGGCTTTCGATGCCCCGGTTGACCTTGGCGCCCTGGTAACCCTTGGCACGAACGGCCACGGTGGACAGGCCACGCGCGATGGCTTCTTCGAAGGCGGCCTGCTGGCCGGGCTGGATGCGGATGTCGGCAAGTTCGAGGATCATGGCTTCAGTCTAGCAGCCCCTGCCCGAGGCACTGCGTCACACAGGTTTCATGCAAGCGACTTGGGTCTGTCATACGCCGTGGGCACATTGCTTCTCATCCCTGATACGAAGCGAGACGAAAAGCCATGAAAGACCTCCCCAATCCCACTTTCGCACTGTCCCCGATTCACCTGCCCAGGGGGTCACTTCATCCGGCTTCAACGCCCCAAGTGGCTGCGCCTGTGGCCTTGGGCGGGATCGAAGTCCAGTGGGCTCGGCACCTCGATGAGGTTCGGGAAGCACAGCGCCTGAGGTTCAACGTCTTCGCGGGCGAAATGGGTGCCCGTCTGGACACCCCGCTGACCGGTCACGACATTGACCTGTTTGACGACTATTGCGAGCACCTGCTGGTGCGTGACGGGGCGTCCGGGCAGGTGGTGGGCACTTACCGTGTCCTCACACCGGCCCAGGCCAAGCGCGTGGGCAGCACGTACAGCGACACCGAATTCGATTTGACACGGCTGCGCAGTGTTCGTGCCAAGATGGTGGAATTGGGCCGCAGCTGCGTACACCCTGAGCACCGCCATGGCGGCGTGATCATGGCTCTGTGGGGCGCCTTGGCCGAGTTCATGGTGCGCAATCAGCTCGACACCATGATCGGCTGCGCCAGCATTCCGATGCTGCACAACGGGGTGGTCAGCGGCGATGTGGCGGCCAGCATTTGGCACCAGCTGCGCCAGACCCATCTGGCGCCGATCGAACACCAGGTGTTCCCGCGTCTACCCTTGCCTGTCGATGAACTGGACCAGCAACTGCGCGTGGAGCCTCCGGCGCTGATCAAGGGCTATTTGCGCCTGGGCGCCAAAATCCTCGGGGCGCCCGCATGGGACCCGGACTTCAACACGGCTGATCTGCCGATGATGATGCGCATTGCGGACATGCCGCCCCGCTACCGCAAGCATTTTCTCGGGGACCGCTGAAATGCAGGTGGGCGGACCTTTGACACGGGCGAGTCTGCTGAACCACCGGTTGGGCTATCCAGCGCAGCAGGATGCGGATGTGGCGCAGGCCGGCGAAGAGGCTCAGGAAGCCCCACGCTACCGAGCCATCTTCATCTCCGACCTGCACATCGGCACGCCTGGTTTCCAGGCCGATGCCTTGCTGGACTTTCTCAAGCACCACCCCAGCCAGATGCTTTATCTGGTGGGCGACATCGTGGACGGCTGGCAATTGCGCCGACGCTGGTTCTGGCCGCAAAGCCACAACGATGTGGTGCAAAAACTGCTTCGCCGGGCACGCAAGGGCTGCCGTGTGATCTATGTGCCGGGCAACCACGACGAATTTGCCCGTGCCTTTGTCGGACACGCTTTTGGTGGTGTCGAGGTGCAGGAAGAGGCCGTGCATGTGACGGCCAAAGGCCAGAGGCTCTGGGTGGTGCATGGCGATCTGTTCGATGGCGTCATACAGTGCGCCAAATGGCTGGCCTATGTGGGTGACTGGTTGTATGAACTTACCCTCAAGCTCAACCGCCACCTCAACCGCCTGCGCGCCCGCATGGGGCTCGAATACTGGTCCCTGTCGGCCTACCTCAAACACAAGGTCAAAAAGGCCGTCAATTTCATTTCGGACTTTGAAACCGCGGTCGCCCATGAAGCGCGACGGCGCGGCTTTGATGGTGTGGTCTGCGGCCACATCCACCATGCCGAGATTCGCAGCGTGGATGGCGTGCTCTACTGCAATGACGGTGACTGGGTCGAGAGCCGAACCGCATTGGTCGAGCACATGGACGGGCGACTGGAAATCGTGAGCTGGGCGGGTGAAACCCTCAGGCAGCTGCAGACCCAGCAGCTGGAGGCGGTGGCATGAAGCTGGCGCTGGTCACCGACGCCTGGCATCCGCAAGTCAACGGTGTGGTGACGACACTGGTCGAGCTGGTGGACGGCTTGCAGCGCCTGGAGGTCGAGGTCCTGGTGCTGCATCCCGGCCTGTTCAGGCACCGGCCCTGTCCAGGTTATGCCGGCATTGACCTGGCGGTCCGGCCGCACAAGGCCTTGCGGCGCATGCTGAACGAATTCGCTCCTGATGCGGTGCACCTGGCCACCGAAGGCCCGCTGGGGTGGGCCGGGCGCAAGGTCTGTCGGCAAAACGGCTGGGCTTTCACCACGGCGTTTCACACCAAGTTTCCCGAAATCCTGCACTCGGCCTTGCGCATTCCCCTGTCCTGGGGCTATGCCTTGTTTCGGCACTTTCACCGCCCCTCCAGCGGCGTGATGGTGCCCACGCAGGGGGTGCTGCAAATGCTGCAGCAGCGTGGCTTTGGGCAACTCAAAGCCTGGACGCACGGTGTCGACACCGACCTGTTCGCCTACCAGCCCGAGACCCCAACGCCGGCAGAATGGGCCCATCTGCCAAGGCCCTGGTGGCTGTTTGTGGGTCGCATCTCTTACGAGAAAAACATCGAAGCCTTTCTGGCGCTCGACCTGCCGGGCACCAAGATCGTCTGTGGAGTAGGACCGCTGGAGGCATCCTTGCGCAGCCGTTACCCACAGGTGTTCTGGATGGGCGTGCTGCCCCGCAACGAGCTGGCGCATGTGTATGGCGCCTGCGATGTCTTTGTCTTCCCGTCGCGCAGCGAAACCTTTGGCCTGGTCATGCTCGAAGCCATGGCCACAGGCACGCCGGTGGCCGCTTATCCGGTGGACGGTCCGCTGCAGGTGCTGGGGCAGGATGCAGGCCAGGTGCTGGGCGGTGTGCTGCACCACGACTTGCGGGAGGCCGCATGCCAGGCGCTGCAGCTGCCCCGTGCAAAGGCCCGGGATCGGGCCATGGCGTTTGGCTGGCAGGAAACGGTGCGCATGTTCATGGCCAATCTGGTTCCGGTGCGCGGGCATGAACAGTTGGATATGTCACATCTTTGTCACAGTGAAACAGCAGAATCTGTCATCGAAATGACTTCTTGACGGACGTGCCCATGGTGGCCCAAGCCCTTCTTCCGAGCGATCTGCCTGCGGGCAAACCGGCCTTGCTGGACCGTGACCTCAGCATCCTGGCGTTCAACGAGCGTGTGCTGGACTGGGCTCGTCGCAAGGACGTGCCTTTGCTGGAGCGCTTGCGTTACCTGTGCATCGTGTCGTCGAACCTTGACGAATTTTTCGAAGTGCGGATGGCACCCCACATCGAAGCTGCGCTGGCAGTCCACAAACAGCCGCACCCAACTGGCCAATTGCTGCGGATCGTGGAGCGTGCCCGCGCCATCGTCGACGAGCAATACCGGCTCTACAACCAGGCGCTCCTGCCGGCGTTCAAAAAAGAGGGCATCCGCATCCTTTCGCATGGTGAGCGCAACGCCCAGCAACGCAGCTGGGTGCAGGCGTACTTCAACCGCGAGGTCAAGCCTTTGCTGCTGCCGGTGGGCATCGACCCGGCGCACCCCTTGCCCCAGGTGGCCAACAAGTCGCTCAATTTCATTGTGCATCTGCATGGCAAGGACGCCTTTGGGCGGCACAACGAAATCGCCATCCTCAAGGTGCCCCGTGTGCTGCCGCGGCTGATCCAGCTGCCCAGCCGTCTGGCTGGAGAGGGCAAGGCGTTTGTATTGCTCTCCAGTGTGATCCGGGCCCATCTGTCCGAACTGTTTCCGGGCCGTGAGGTCGACCAGTTCTCGCAGTTCCGTGTGACCCGACATTCCGACATGGCGGTGGACGAAGACGATCTGGTGAACCTGCGCATGGCCCTGCGTCAGGAATTGCAGCACCGCAATTACGGTCAGGCGGTGCGGCTGGAGGTTTCATCGAATTGTTCGCAGCAACTGTCGGACTTCTTGCTGGCCCAGCTGCAGCTGCCGCCTCAGGCCCTGTTTCGGGTCAATGGGCCGGTGAACCTGGTGCGGCTCACCCAGTTCATTGATCTCGCCGCCAGCCGTGATCTGGTGTTCGCGCAGTACAAGGGCTCACAGCCGCAACAGCTGCAAGGCGTGACGTCCATCCTGGCCCACCTTCGCAAGGAAGACGTGCTCATCCATCAGCCTTTCGAGAGCTTTGACGGTGTCCTGTCCTTCCTGCGCGAAGCGGTTCAGGACCCCGATGTGCTGGCGATCAAGCAGACGATCTATCGCACCGGCAGCGACCCGGTCATGCTGGACCTGCTGCGTGAAGCCGTGCGGCGCGGCAAGGAAGTGACCGCCGTGGTGGAGCTCAAGGCCCGATTTGACGAAGAGGCCAACATCAACTGGGCCGAACAGCTCGAAGCCGTGGGCGTGCAGGTGGTGTACGGTGTGGTGGGCCTCAAGACCCATGCCAAGATGCTGCTGGTCACGCGCCGCGAAGGCAAACGACTGCGCCGCTACGGCCATTTGTCTACCGGCAACTACAACCCGCGCACAGCGCGCTTGTACACCGACCTGAGCTTTCTCACGGCCGACGCCCGCATCACGGCCGACATGGACGAGCTGTTCCTGCACCTGGCCAGCCAGAACCCGCTGCGCCGCATGCAAAAACTGCTGGTGGCCCCGTTTCATCTGCACGCGCGCATGTTGCGCTGGATCGCAGATGCCGCCGCTGCGGCCCGTCAGGGCAAAGACGCGCGCATCATCCTCAAGATGAATGCCCTCACCGACCAGCCGCTGATTGAAGCGCTCATGGAAGCGGGTCAGGCGGGGGTCGAGATCGACCTCGTCGTGCGCGGCGCCTGCATGCTGCCCGCAGGCGTTCCCGGCCAAACCGGTCGCATCCGGGTGCGCTCGGTGATCGGGCGCTTTCTGGAGCACTCGCGGGTCTTCTATTTCAGAGCCGGTGAGCAGGAGGCGCTGTACCTCTCGAGTGCCGACTGGATGAATCGCAACATGATGCGCCGCGTCGAGGTGGCCTGGCCGGTGGAGCAGCCGGCGCTGCGTCAGCGCATCATCGACGAATGCCTGACGGCCTACCTGATGGACCAACGCGATGCCTGGGACATGCACCCCGATGGCCGTTATGTGCCTGTGGTCCGCTCAAGCCGAAAACCCGGCGCACAGCAGGCCCTGGCAAGCCGGTACATGAAGCGCGGAGACTGAAATGGACCTCATCCTCTGGCGCCATGCCGAAGCCCATGACCCCGATGAAGGCGAGCACGACCTCAACCGGCGGCTCACGCCCCGTGGCGAGAAACATGCAGTGCGCATGGCCCAGTGGCTGGAGCAGCAGTTGCCGGAGGGGGTTCGCATCCTGTGCAGTCCGGCCGTGCGTGCCGAGCAGACCGTCAAGGCGCTGCAGCGCAAATACAAGATCCGCGATGCACTGGCGCCGGGGGGCACCGTGCAGGATGTGCTGGAGACGGCCGGTTGGCCCTTGGCCAAATATCCGGTGCTGGTGGTTGGCCACCAGCCCACGCTGGGCGCGGTGGTGTCACATCTGTTTGGCATGGGCCCTGAGCCCATGGCCATTCGCAAAGGCGCCGTGTGGTGGTTGCGCAGCCGCCACCGGGAGGGTCAGGATCAGACGGTGATCCTGACCGTGATGACCCCCGACAAGCTCTGATCAGTCTTTACCAGGGCGTCCTGTCTTGAGGGTGGGTACATTGCCCAGTGCCTTGCGAAATGCCGCATCGGTGGTGGTGGACAGCAGGGCCAGGCCAGCACGCAGCAGTTCGCTCTTCTTGACTTCCAGACCCAGTTCCATCGCGCGCTTTTTCATGGCGGCGATCTGGGCGTACTCGGCTTTGGGAATGGTGAAGCTGTCGCGCACCACCTTGACCTTCTCGGGCTTGTCCTTTTTCTTGTCGGTCTTGGTGGGGCTGACCGTGACAGGCTTGGTTGTCGCAGGTTGAGCGGGTGTTTTCTTGGCTGCACGGCTGACCTTGACAGGTGCCGGTGTGGTCTTCCTGGCAGTTGCAGGGGCGACTTTTTTACGAGGAGTGGAAGTTGTGGCCATGGGATTTCCTTTTAACGGTATATACAGTTTATACCGTTACAGCCTGCCGTCAAGCCAGGCGGAAATGGATGCGCCAGGGTGATTTTTGCCAGGCCACACATTCCTCGCGCAGCAGGTGCGCAGACTGTGGGTATTGGCTTTCCCAGTCCGGCGGAAGGACCAGGCGGTAAGTTGGCAACTGTGGTTCTTTTTGCAGGCGCATGCCTTGCAATTCTGGTGTGCGCCGTGCATGGCAAAGGATCACGGCCAGCCTCAGGGCGAGCAGCTGCTGCACGAATACCGGATCGTCGATCGGGTTTTCGAGCTTGCGCAGCTTGCCCCGGTGACCCAACACCAACAGGCCCAGGCGGTGCAACTCGTCCACTGTGAAGCCCTGCAGATCGGTGTTTTCGAGGATGTAGGCGCCGTGCTTGTGGTAGTCACTGTGCGAGATCTGCATGCCTATCTCGTGCACTCTTGCTGCCCACTGCAGTTTGCGCAGGCTGCGCTCTTTTTCATCTTCTGTCAGCGGCCCGGTCATGGCTTGTTCGTAGAGCTGCATGGCTGTGCGTGCCACACGCTCACCCTGGGCCGCATCGGCGCCAAAATGGCGCGCCAGCCAGTCGATCATGCGGGTGCGCACATCGGTTTGCGGGTTTTCGCGGTCGATCAGATCGAACAGGGCGCCATGGCGCAACGCCCCCTGTGCCGGCCGCATGTCCTCGATCTGCAGCAGGTCGAACACGGCCCGCAGCACCGCCAGGCCACCACCAAGCACCGGCCGGCGATCGTCCTTGATGCCTTCGAGCCGAAGATTGTCCGGCCGCTGTGCCTTGATGAGCTTTTCGACCAGCCAGTCCAGTGCCTCGCGCGTGATGGTGCCGTCGGGCCAGCCGTTGGCCAGCAGGGCATCGGCCACTGCACCGATCGTGCCGGACGAACCATAGGCCTGGTCCCAGCTGGAGCGGGGGTAGTGGTTCAGGGCTTCGTCCAGAACGGCTTTGGCGGCAATTTCTGCGGTCTTGAACGCCGAGGCGGTCCATTGCCCGTCTGGGAAATATTTCATCGACCAGGCCACGCTGCCCACGCGATACGACTCCAGTGTGCCTGCGGCATGACCTTGCCCAAGAATCAGTTCGGTGGAGCGGCCGCCAATGTCCACCACCAGCCGACGCTCTTCGCTGTCGGGCAGCAGGTGCGAAACACCCAGGTAAATCAGGCGGGCTTCTTCGCGGCCGGCGATCACTTCGATTGGAAAGCCCAGAATCTTGCGGGCCTGCGTGAGGAACACGTCGCGGTTGCGGGCTTCGCGCAGGGTTTGGGTGGCCACGGCACGCACATGCGCCGGGCGAAACCCTGCTATGCGCTCGCCAAAGCGGGCCAGACAGGCCCAACCGCGCTCCATCGCGTCTTCGGTCAGGTTGCGTTCGGTGTCCAGGCCGTTGCCCTGGCGCACGGTTTCCTTGAGGTATTCCACACGCCGCAGATAGCCGTTTTCGAGGCGGCCGATTTCAAGCCGAAAGCTGTTGGAGCCGAGATCAACGGCGGCGAAGAGGTTTTTGGTCTGCATGGCGTGGGCGGGATACTGCGCCATGCATTATGTGACTTCAATATGACGGAGAGGTGACGTTCACTTGTCAGTATTTCTCGGGCACAAACATGTCCGGCGGCACCGGGTGGCGGATGTAGTCCGGGTTACGCACACGGGCGGGTAACGCCACCTCCGGGTGCGGCACGTCGTGGTAGGGCACCTGCGACAGCAAATGGTCAATGCAGTTGAGCCGTGCGCGCTTCTTGTCGACCGCCTGTACGATCCACCAGGGGGCTTCAGGAATGTGGGTGCGCTCGAGCATGGTTTCCTTGGCCCGGGTGTAGTCTTCCCAGCGGCGGCGGCTTTCCAGGTCCATGGGGCTGAGCTTCCACTGCTTGAGCGGGTCCTGGATGCGTCCGACAAAGCGGGCGTGCTGCTCGTCGTCGGTGATGGAGAACCAGTACTTGACCAGCTGGATGCCGCTGCGTACCAGCATCTTTTCAAATTCGGGCACTGAACGGAAAAACTCTTCGTATTCGTCGTCCGAACAAAATCCCATGACTTTTTCGACGCCGGCCCGGTTGTACCAGCTGCGGTCAAACAGCACGATTTCGCCCGCGGCTGGCAGGTGCGAGACGTAGCGCTGGAAGTACCACTGGGTTTTTTCGCGGTCGTTGGGCGCGGGCAGAGCAGCCACGCGGCACACGCGCGGGTTCAGCCGCTGGGTGATGCGCTTGATGACGCCCCCTTTGCCGGCGGCATCTCGGCCTTCGAACAGGATCACCATCCGATGGCGGCTGTGCACCACCCAGTCCTGCAGTTTCACCAATTCGGTCTGTAGCCTCAGCAGATCTCGGAAGTACTGAATGCGGCTGGAGGCGCTTTCACCCGCTCGCGCGGCGTCTTCGCCCAGCCGGTCTTCCATTTCCAGCTCGAACTCCTCATCCAGGGAGTCCAGCAGGTCTTCGCGCAGCTGCGCGATCTTGTCTTCGGTGATTTCGAGGCTATGAGTCATGACCCAATGCTGACACCGGCGTGTGACACCAGGATGTCGGTTTTGTACCTGAGCGGGCTGGCCCCGTTCCGCCATGAGGCGGCGGATCGGGGCCCATCCGCCAGGTTCAGCTGCCGATCACGCCGCCATCGTTCTTGGTGATGATCACGGTGGCCGAGCGGGGCATGGCCGTTCCGCCATCGGGCCAGCTGCTCTTGCCCGGCGCGCTTTCTCCAGGGTGCTGGATGTTGATGAACATGGTCTTGCCGTCCGGTGTGAATGTCAGGCCTGTGACCTCGCATTCTTTTGGCCCCACCAGGAATCTACGGATTTCCTTGGTGGTCGGGTCGGCCGCCAGCATCTGGTTGTTGCCCTGGTTCACGTAATCACCGCTGTTGCTGTACTTGCCGTCTGTCTGGATCCACAGGCGCCCGAAGCGGTCAAAACCCAGGCCGTCAGGGCTGTTGAAGGTGTTGTCTGCGTTCACGTTGCTGGAGCCGGCTTTGAGTGTGCCTTGGTTGGTCGTCACGGTCGGGTTGCCCGCCAGCACAAAGATGTCCCATTCAAACGCAGTGGCCGCTGCATCGCCACCTGTTTCGCGCCAACGCACGATCTGGCCATAGATGTTGCTGGCGCGCGGGTTGGCATCGTCGGTGGTGGTGCGGCTTGAGTTGTTGGTCAATGTCACATACACCTCACCCGATGTCGGATGTACGGCTACCCATTCCGGACGGTCCATCTTCGTGGCGCCCACGGCATCGCCCGCCAGGCGCGCATGGATCAGCACATCCGCCTGGTTGCTGAAGGTGTAGCTGCTGTACGAAGCAATGGTCGGGTTGCTGATGTTCAGTTCCACCCATTGACCTGTGCCCATGAAGTCGCCTGTCGCGCTGCCGTCATTGAACTTGGCCACATAAAGCTTGCCGCTGTCGAGCAATGTGGCATTGGCACGCTGATTGCCCTCCACATAGGCGTTGGTCGATACAAACTTGTAGATGTAGTCGTTGGCCTGGTCGTCACCCATGTAAATCACCACTCGCTTGTCTTTGGTGAATGCATAGGCGGCGTTTTCGTGCTTGAAACGGCCCAGTGCGGTGCGCTTTTTTGGCTTGGAACTGGGGTCGAAGGGGTCGATTTCCACGATCCAGCCGAAACGGTTGGACTCGTTGGGTTCGCGCTTGTAGTCAAAACGCGGGTGCTGGGTTTCCCAGGCGTACCCCGATGTACCTGGGGTGATGCCGTAGCGCTTCATGGCATCGGTGCGGCCGTCAACGGAGGGGTTGTCCGTGGTGCCGAAGTTGTTGTTGAAGTTTTCTTCGCAGGTCAGGTAAGTGCCCCAAGGGGTGTAGCCGTTGCCGCAGTTGTTGATGGTGCCCAGCACTTCGGTGCCGCTGCTGTCTGAGCTCGTTTGCAGCTTGGCATCGCCTGCGGCAGGACCGGTGAGCAGCATGGGGGTGGCCGCCGTGATGCGGCGGTTGTACACGGAATCGGTCATCACACTCCAGGCCCCCGCGGTTTTCTTGATGTGGATGACCGAGCAACCCCAGGAATGGATGGCTTTGTTGACCCGCTCCAGCGTGTTGGCTGGGGCCGGGGTCGGACCGAACAGGGTGAGGTATTGGTCGTAGGCCGACCCGATGGTGGTGTTGTATTCGTGGTTAATGACCAGCAAGCCTTCGTTGCTGGACACGCCGTCGATGGAGAAAAAATGAATGCCGTCGTGGTTATCACCCACTTGGCGAGCCTGATCGGCAGCGGTTTCTGTGCCCGCACCGCTCCAGCTTGAGCCTGCACCGGTCGAGAACAGGGGCGTGCCCCAGGGCACAAAGGCGGCAGCAGTGTAGCCCTCGGGGACCACCACCGTGTCAGCGGTGGACATGCCTACCGCTTTGAACCCGAGCACAGGGGTTGCGGCTGCAGTTCCATTGCCTCCACTAGCGGCCAACGGGCCGGCGAGAAAGGTCGCTACAGCGGCGCCGCTGCCGAATTTGAGGAAGCCACGACGGTCAACGGCACGTTGAACGACCTTCTGGAAGTGCTCGTTCTGGCTGGTGTTGGTGGGCAGGTCTTCGGTATCGATGCGCGTGGTCTTCACGGGTTGCTCCTGATGGCAGCTGAGGGAATGAAAACCGCAGGATCGATCAGGGCCATGACAGTTTGATGATGGGGTAATGAAACTTTTGTGTACAAAATGGATTATTTGGCGCGAAGGGTTTTGACACATGTTTGTCACATTGGGGTCGTAAATTTGCCCTGTCATAAGACAGGGCTGTGCCCCTTGCTCGGCCCCAGACCTTTATTCCCTCAACTCGTGTCCCAAACAGGAGCTTTTCATGAAATTCAAATCCCTGATGGTGGCTGTTGGCTTCGGTGCTGCTGCCCTGACAGCCTTTGCGGCTGACATCACTGGCGCTGGCGCCACCTTCCCCTATCCGATGTACGCCAAGTGGGCCGAGGCCTACAAAAAGGAAACTGGTGTGGGCTTGAATTACCAGTCCATCGGTTCGTCCGGTGGCATCCGTCAGATCCGTGCCAAGACCGTGACCTTTGGTGCCAGCGATGCGCCGGTCAAGGGCGAAGACCTGGACAAGGACGGCATGGTGCAGTTCCCTGCCATCATCGGCGGTACCGTGCCGGTGGTGAACCTGGACGGTTTCAAGCCCGGCGAGCTGCGCATCACCGGTCCGGTGCTGGCCGAAGTCTTCATGGGCACGATAGCCAAGTGGAACGACCCCAAGCTGACCGCCCTGAATCCGGGCAAGAACCTGCCCAACGAGAACATCACCGTGGTGCACCGTGCTGACGGTTCGGGCACGACCTTCAACTTCACCGACTATCTGACCGCCGTGAGCAAGGACTGGGCCGATAAGGTGGGTAAGGGTGCTGCGGTCAAGTGGCCTGCTGCTTCTTCTGTGGGTGGCAAGGGCAACGAAGGCGTGGCCGCCAACGTGACCCGTGTGAAAGGCGCCATCGGCTATATCGAGTACGCCTATGTCAAGAAAAACAACATGACCTTCTTGCAGCTGCAAAACGCCGACGGCAAGTTTGTGTCGCCTGATGACCTGACCTTCGCCGCTGCGGCTGCGGGTGCCGACTGGTTCAGCGTGCCGGGCATGGGCGTGTCCATGGTCAATGCCAAGGGCGCTACCAGCTGGCCCATCAGCACTGCATCGTTCATCCTGATGTACAAGGAGCCCAGCGACAAGGCTGCTTCCAAGGATGCCATCAAGTTTTTCGATTGGGCTTTCAAGAATGGCAAGCAGATGGCTGCCGAGCTGGACTATGTGGCCTTGCCTGACAGCCTGACCGCCCAGATCCGTCAGCGTGTCTGGTCACAGATCAAGAACTGATTGGTCATCTGACTGTCACAATACGGCCCCAGGTCTGCTTTGACCCGGGGCCGTTGGTTTGAGTGCCCACAAGAGACCGCAATGGCAACCCTCCAAGGAACCGACATGAGCCTGAGCTCTGCAACGGACAAAGCCCCTCTGGCTGCGACAGAGGTGATGGCAGTGGCCAATCGCCAGCGCCTGCAGGATTTTTTCTTCCATAAGATCACATGGACGTTTTCCATGCTGGTCTTGATCGCCCTGATGGGCATCATCGTCTCCCTGTTCATCAATGCCTGGCCTGCGCTGGCCAAGTTCGGACCGGAATTTTTGTGGCGGGTCGAGTGGGACATCGTCAATGAAGAATTCGGTGCTGCCATTGCGATTTTTGGTACGGTGGTGAGTGCAGCCATTGCGCTGGTGATCGCCGTGCCGCTGTCGTTTGGCATTGCGCTGTTCCTGACCGAAACCTGCCCTGTAGCCCTGCGCCGCCCGCTGGGCACCGCCATCGAATTGCTGGCCGCTGTGCCCTCCATCATTTACGGCATGTTCGGTCTGTTTATTTTTGCGCCGCTGTTCGCCGAATACGGCCAGCCGGCGCTGCAGTCCACGCTGGGCCAGATGCCACTGATCGGCCCCCTGTTCGGGGGGGCTACCAACGGTATCGGCATTCTGGCGGCCGGCATTGTGCTGGCTTTCATGATCCTGCCCTTTATTGCAGCGGTGATGCGCGATGTGTTCGAGATTGTGCCCCCGGTGCTGCGCGAGTCGGCCTACGGCCTGGGCTGTACCACTTGGGAGGTGGTGCGAAACATCGTATTGCCTTACACGCAAAAAGGCGTGATCGGCGGCATCATGCTCGGCCTTGGACGGGCTCTGGGCGAGACCATGGCCGTGACCTTCGTGATCGGCAATTCGCAGCGCATCACCGGTTCGCTGTTCTCGCCGGGCTCCTCAATCGCTTCCACCTTGGCCAACGAGTTCGGCGAGGCGGCCGATTTCCACCTCTCGACCCTGTTTGCGCTGGGTCTGGTGCTGTTCATCATCACCTTTGTGGTGTTGGCCTTGGCCAAGATCCTCATCCTGCGTGGCGAAAAAGCCAAGGGCAGCAAGACCTGAAAGGAAAACTGCAATGGATGCCGCAATTTACCGTCGCCGCAAGATCACCAACCGTGTCGGTCTGACGCTGTCCATGGCTGCCATGGTGCTCGGCCTGGCCGTGCTGCTCTGGATTCTTGTGGTGTTGTTCAAGAATGGTTTTGCCGCCATCGACTGGGCGATGTTCACCCAATCCACGCCGGCGCCTGGCTCCGAAGGGGGTGGGCTGGCCAACGCCATCGTCGGCAGTTTGATGATGGTGGTTTTTACTGCACTGGTGAGCACGCCAATCGGCATTTTTGCCGGGGTCTACCTGGCTGAATACGGAGATCAAAGCAAGACCGCCAGCCTGACGCGTTTTGTCACTGACATCATGCTCTCGGCACCGTCCATCGTGCTGGGCCTGTTTGTCTATGCGGTTTATGTTGCGCAAGTCAAGCATTTCTCGGGCTGGGCTGGCTCGATTGCCCTGTCGTTGATCGCCATCCCGGTGGTGGTGCGTACCACTGAAAACATGCTGCGCCTGGTGCCGGGCAGCCTGCGTGAAGCGGCTTTTGCGCTGGGCGCGCCACGCTGGAAAGTCGCAACCTTCGTGACCCTGCGCGCTGCGCGTGCGGGTGTGATGACAGGCTTGCTGCTGGCGTTGGCCCGCATCAGTGGTGAAACGGCGCCACTGCTGTTCACTGCGCTCAATAACCAGTTTTTTTCCACCAACATGAACGCGCCCATGGCGAACCTGCCAGTCGTGATTTTCCAGTTCGCCATGAGCCCTTATGACAACTGGGTGCGTCTGGCCTGGGGCGGCGCCCTGCTGATCACGCTGACGGTGCTGGTGCTCAACATCGTGGCCCGCGTGTTCTTCCGTGACAAGAGCGCTCACTGAATCCGTCCTGAGCCCGCCCTGAACCCGTTCTGAACGAGACCCTCCATGAACACATCGAATGCACTGACCCCGACCGGCATGAAGAATGCGATCGAGATCCGCAACCTGGATTTCTATTACGGCACTTTCAAAGGCCTCAAGGGCATCAATCTGGACATCGCCGAGCACAAGGTGACCGCCTTCATCGGTCCATCCGGTTGCGGCAAGTCCACGCTGCTGCGCACACTCAACCGCATGTACAGCCTCTACCCGGGCCAGCGTGCCGAAGGCCAGATCAATCTTTACAACGAGAACATTCTTGATGCCAAGCAGGACCTGAACCTCTTGCGCGCCCGCGTGGGCATGGTGTTCCAGAAGCCGACACCGTTTCCGATGTCGATCTACGACAACATCGCCTTCGGTGTGAAGCTCTACGAAAACCTGAGCCGTTCCGAGATGGACGATCGCGTGGAGTGGGCGCTTTCCAAGGCGGCCATCTGGAACGAAGTCAAGGACAAGCTGGGCCAGAGCGGTCTGTCGCTGTCGGGCGGTCAGCAGCAGCGTCTGTGCATTGCCCGTACCGTGGCGGTCAAGCCCAAGGTCATCCTCCTGGACGAGCCCACTTCGGCGCTGGACCCGATCTCGACCGCCAAGGTCGAAGAGCTGGTCAACGAGCTGAAAAACGACTACACCGTGGCCATCGTCACGCACAACATGCAGCAGGCGGCCCGCGTGTCGGACTTCACCGCCTACATGTACCTGGGTGAGTTGATCGAATTCGGTCAGACTGAGCAGATCTTCATGAAGCCCGCCCGTCAGGAAACCGAAGACTACATCACCGGCCGTTTCGGCTAAAACGCGAGGAGTACATCCATGGACAAGCACATTTCCAGCCAGTTCGACACAGAGCTCTCTGGCGTTTCTTCACGCGTACTCGAACTCGGCGGTCTGGTCGAGTCGCAGATTCGCCATGCCGTCTATGCGCTGTCGCAGTTCAGCGTGGAGGTGGCTGACCAGGTCATTGCTACCGAGCGCCAGGTCAATGCGATGGAAGTGGACATCGACCGGGAGCTGTCGTCGATCATTGCGCGGCGTCAACCCACGGCCCGCGATCTGCGTCTGCTGATGGCGATCTCCAAGATCACCGGCAACCTCGAGCGTGCCGGTGACGAGTCCGAGCGCATCGCCCGCATGGTCAAATTGATCGTGGACCAGGGCATCACCCGCTCGTTGCCTGCGTCCGAGTTGCGAGTGGCAGCCGACCTGGCCACCGTCCTGCTGCGCAAGGCCCTCGACGCCTTTGCCCGTCTGGACGTGCAGACTGCGCTGGTCATCCTCAAGGAGGACGACCTGATCGATGCGGAGTTCGATGGTTTCCTGCGCAAACTGGTGACCTACATGATGGAAGATCCGCGCACGATTTCGGCCAGCCTTGACCTGCTGTTCGTGGCCAAGGCCATCGAACGTATTGGCGACCATGCCAAGAACATTGCCGAATTCATCATCTACGTGGTCAAGGGCGCCGATGTGCGCCACACCGCCATGGCCGACATCGAATCTGCGGTGAAATGAGAAACCAGCCACGGATATTGATTGTCGAAGACGAGCCGGCGATTGCCGAGCTGATGGCGGTGAATCTGCGCCACAACGGCTTTCAGCCGGTGTGGGCCATGGATGCGGTCACGGCGCAGAAGGAACTCGACGAAGTCCTGCCGGACGTCATCCTGCTCGACTGGATGCTGCCCGGCGAGAGTGGTCTGAGCCTGGCCAAGCGTTGGCGTGGCAATGCCCGCACCAAGCAGGTGCCGATCCTGATGATCACCGCCCGCGGTGATGAGCCTGATCGCGTGGCCGGTCTGGATGCTGGCGCCGACGACTACATCGTCAAGCCGTTTTCGCCGCGTGAGTTGCTGGCGCGCATCCGCGCCGTGCTGCGCCGCCGTGCGCCCGAACAATCGGGCGGGGTGGTGACAGTGGGGCCTCTGGCGCTCGATGCAGACACTTACCGGGTGAGCTGGCAGGAGCAGCCCCTCAAAGTTGGGCCGACCGAATTCAAGTTGCTGCAGTTTTTCATGCGCCACCCCGAGCGGGTGCACACCCGTGGCTCATTGCTCGACAAGGTGTGGGGCGACCATGTCTACATCGAAGAGCGCACGGTGGATGTGCACGTCAAGCGCCTGCGCGAGGCGCTGGGCGAGGGCGGCAGGATGATCGAAACCGTGCGTGGCGCGGGCTATCGGCTCACGGCCTCTCCGGCAGGTTGAGCGATGTTCATTTATCTGGCAGGTTTTTTCTTCTGGAGTCTGCTGGGCGCGGCTGCGGGTGCCTGGGCCGATGGCGTTCGGGCGGCAGGTCTGGGGGCCTGGCTGGGTGGCATGGTCTGGGTGCTGCAGCAGCTGTGGCGTGCGCACCGCCTGGAGGCCTGGTTTCGCACCGGCCCACAGGGGGAACCGCCGCGGCTGGCTGGTCTCTGGCGTGAAGTTTCTGACCGCATCCGGCGAGTGCTGAACCAGCGCGAGCGGCAGGTGCAGGCGCACGCCGAGCGCCTGCAGCGCTACCTGCAGGCCATCCAGGCCTCGCCCAATGGTGTGACCCTGCTCGACCGCGTGGGGCGCATTGAATGGTGTAACAGCGCTGCCAGCCAGCACCTGGGCATCGATCCGCAGCGCGATCAGGGGCAGCATGTGGTGCATCTGGTGCGCGATCCGGTGTTTTCGCGTTACTTTCACCAGGCCAGCCACGACGGCGAGGTGCAGATGGATGGCCGCTCCGCTTCGATCAGCCGTGCCGTCAAGCTGTCGGTGCAGCTCTACCCGTATGGCGATGGCCAGCAATTGCTGCTCACGCGCGACATCACGGCCATGGCCCAGGCCGACAGCATGCGCCGTGACTTTGTGGCCAACGTTTCGCACGAAATCCGCACACCTTTGACGGTGCTCGCCGGCTTTGTGGAAACCCTGCAGAGCCTGCCGCTCGATGAAGGCGAGCGGCAGCATTACCTGTCGCTCATGGCCGTGCAGGCCAGCCGCATGCAGACGCTGGTGCAGGACCTGCTCACGCTGTCTCAGCTGGAAGGCAGTCCGCCACCGGGTCAATCCGAACAGATCGATCTGCCGCCTTTCATGGCGCAGATCGAGGCCGATGCGCAAGCGCTGTCGGCCCTGCAGGGCAGCACCGGCCAGCCGGTGCACGCGCTGGTGTTTGCACCGACGCCGCTCTGGACTCTGGTGGGCGCCCGCACCGAGCTGCAAAGTGCCGTCTCCAACCTGGTCAGCAATGCGGTGCGCTACACCCCGGCCGGTGGGCGCATCGAGGTCGACTGGCAAGAGCAAGGCGACACGCTCGTCATGGCCGTGCGCGACACCGGACCGGGCATCGCGCCCGAGCATCTGCCCCGTCTGTCCGAGCGCTTTTACCGGGTCGACCGCAGCCGTTCGCGCGAGACCGGTGGCACCGGTCTGGGCCTGGCCATCACCAAGCATGTGGCGCAGCGCCACGGTGGAGCCCTGCGCATCGAGAGTCAGCTGGGCAAGGGTTCAGCCTTCATGCTGGTGCTGCCGCTCAGCCGCCGGGTTCAGCGCGACGCCTGAATCGGGTGGCGCATGGCCCACTCCAACCGGGCCATGAACAGCAGCGACACCACGGCCAGGGCCACGGTGCTGCTCAGCCAGAAGGTCTCGACCGAGGGCCGTGCCGGCCAGATGCCCAGCCCCTGGTAGGCCAGCAGGTAGCCACCCCACAGGCCCAGGCCCCACAGCAGCGCTGTGTAGATCAGCAGGGGCGAGAGCGTGATGCGCCAGCAGCGCAGCACGAACACGCACACCGCCTGCAAGGCGTCTGCCAGGTGGTACCAGGCCACCCAGCCCAGCCAGACGGCAGCCGCTGCGGCCACGGCCGCGTCCTTGGCATAGGCCGAGGCAATCGCTTCGCGCGACAGGGCCAGTGCCCCGGCGCACAGCAGCGCCATGCCGGCAGCCACGCGCAGGCCAGTGTGGGCAGCGGTGCGGGCGCGGCCCATTTGTCCGGCGCCGATCCAGTAGCCCGTGCGTGCACTGGTGGCAATGCCCAGCGAGAGCGGCACCATGTACAGCACGGCGGCCATGCTGGCCGCGATCTGGTGGCTGGCCAGCGCCAGCTCGCCCAGGCGGGCAATGAAGAGCGCCATCAGCGTGAACGAGGTCACCTCCACCATGATGGACAGGCCAGCCGGAACGCCCAGCGCCAGAAAGCGGCGCAGCTGGGCGGCATCGGGCGCTTCAAGGCGTTGCCAGAGTCGGTAAGGTCGGTAAATGTCTTGCGTACGCAGCAGCCACAGGCCGGTCAGCAGCATCAGCGTGTTCACGGCCAGTGTGGCCCAGGCGCAACCGACCACACCCATGCCTGTCCACTCGGCTGCACCGAAGGTCAGCAGAATCGACAAAGGCACCTTGACCAGCAGCGCGCCGGCCTGCAGCCAGGTCACGAGGCGGGGCAGGCCCAGGCTCTGGTTGAGCGTGCCGTACAGCCGAAACAGCAGCGAAGGCACCACAGCCGCTGCCAGCACCTGCAGGTATTGCCGAACTTCGGGCCAGAGTGCTGTGGGCACCCCGGTCCAGCGCAGCCAGGGGTCGGGAAAGCACAAGGCCGCGATGCCGGTCAGGCCGGCCAGCGCGCAGACATAGAGCGCCTGGCGCACCGAGCGGCCCAGCTCGGCGCTGCGGCCTGCGCCATGCAGCTCGGCCCAGACCGGCAGCAAGGCCTGCACCAGGCCGTTGAGCGCCACATAGATGCTGATGTAGATGGAGGACGCCAGCGACAACGTCGCCAGTGCCTGCGGGCTGTGGCGACCGGCGATGACGGTGTCGGCCACACCAAAGGCCATCACTGCCAGCTGGCCCACCAGCACCGTGCCTGCATGGCGCAGGATGACGCGCAGCTCCGACACCTCAGGGCTTCCTGCCTTCGAAGATCACCAGGGTTTCGTTGTTATCGGTGGGGCGCCGCATGCGCGTGACCTCCTGCCAGCCCCAGTCCCGCAGTTGCTTGGCGTGCGACGGCAGTGCATCGCTGTCAATGACCAGCCAGGGGCAGTCGGGGCTTGCCGCATTGGCTTGGCGCAGCTGCATTTTTCCGTGGTGCCTGAGGGCGGTGGCCTGGGCATTGCCCAGGCCGATGACCTGAACGCAGGCGGTCGGGCCGGTCACCGCGACGACTTTGGTCACCAGAGGAGCGTAGCTGCGGCCATGATTGAGCAGCGGCAACCAGAGCGTCATCAGCAGCGACCAGCAAAGTGTGGTGCCGGCAGCGGGCAGGACCAGGCTTTTCCAGAGCGCTGCGCGGTGGCGACCGGTGCGCCAGCGCACCAGTGCCAGCCAGCCGAGCGTGGTCGCCAGCGCAGCCGCCAGCAGCTCAGGGGAGAGGTTGTGTACGAATTCGGGCGCAGCTCGGGCCACATTGCGGGCGGGTTGTGCCGGAACCCCGGTTTCCATCGAGACCCAGACCAGCCAGATCACGAGCGCACCGATGCTGAAAAAGAGCAAGGTGAACCAGTCGATGAAGGCGCCGACGCTGCGGCGCAGGGTGGGCAGGGCGAATGCCGCCAGCGCGGCAATGGCCGGCAGCGCGGAGAGCAGGGCGCGATCCGACAGTCCGGTGAACCAAGTCGTGCCCACCGTGATCAGGGCAAACCAGAAAGGCAGGCCAATGTGCGGGAATTGCCAGCCGCGCAGCCATTGACGGCGCCAGCGCCACAGCGACCACAAGGCCAGGGGCCCGGCAGGCCAGGTGAACCACAGCAAGAGCCGGCCAAACAGGTGCAGGTCTGCCATGGCGTGCGGCACCAGACGCCAGCGCCAGAGGTCCAGGGCGCCCGCCAGTGTCAGGGCCAACAGGGCGAGCAGTCCCAGCAGACCGATTTCAAGCATGTTGAGTCGGCGGTGGTCGGCATCGGCCGGGGCCATGGCCCGGATGAACGCCCCGCCGGTGCCCAGCAGCAGGGCCAGCGCGGGAGCGCCCGAGAGTGTGAGTCCCAGCAGGCCTGCGGTGGTGGCAGCGGCGCCCCACAGACGCCGCCGCGGCAGGCTCGAGAGCCCGGAAAACAGCAAGGCCGTGAAGCACAGCTGGCTCAGGGCCGGTGTGATTTCATGCGACAGCTGGGCCAGACCCAGGCAGGCCAGCAAGGCCAGCAAGGCGCCGTCGGCCAGGGTGCGCGCATAGTCGACCGGGCGAGCCTCGCCACCAAAGGCAAAGGCCACGGGTTGGGCGGCGTCGCTGCGGGCCAGGGCGTACACGGCGTGCCAGGTGGCCAGCAGGGTCAGTGCCAGCATCATCACAAAGGGCATGCGCGCGGCGAGGTCTTCCCAGCCGGCGGGGGCCAGCCGGATCGCCAGTGCGCCCAGCCAGGTCGGCAGCAGGGCCAGGCTGGGTTCGGCCTGACCGAGCAAGCTGGGCTTGAGCCAGCTGACCGCAGTGCCCGCAGCGGGCTGTGCAAGCTGCAACATGAAGCCGAAGGCTTCGATGTCGGATTTCTTCCAGGGGTCACGCCCGATGAAGCCGGGCACCACATAAGCGATGCACAGCAGCCACAAGGCCCAGCGCGGGATGGGGCGTACAGCGGACTGGGCAACGATGGCGGGAGAAGGCTGGTTCACAGCGGCCGAAGATAACAGGGTGGCGGGCCAAGCAAAACAAAAGGGCAGGCCGGTTGCCCGGGCTGCCCTTGTGGCGAGGCGCCTGCCGGATTACTTGGCCAGGGCGGTCTTGCCGAAGCGGTTGCGGAACTTTTCCACGCGGCCGCCCATGTTGTCCACCGACTTCTGGGTGCCGGTGTAGAAGGGGTGCGACTCGCT
>JACCDG010957647.1_pt1 | contig 26168 bp, 20 predicted proteins | sample 7442471 | NCBI WGS metagenome assembly JACCDG01 (sample SAMN15323444, study PRJNA562643) | freshwater metagenome | isolation source: river surface water | place: USA:Blue River Watershed | collected 2017-08-17 | reverse complement strand
GTAATTTCTTCAGATAGGCCAGCGATGAATAGCCGGTGCCGAGATCATCCAGCGCAAAGCGCACCCCCATGCCCTGCAAGGCGCGCATTTTGACTACTGCATCGTTGATATTGGCCAGCAGCGCGGTTTCGGTCAGCTCCAGCCGCAGGCGCGCCGGATTGATGCCGGTATGGCGGATCAGGTTGCGGATTTCGTCGACAAACATGGGCAGGCGGAAGTGTTTGGCGCTGATATTGACGGCAATCGACAGGGATGACAGCTGCGGGTGGGCTTGCCATGCCTGTAACTGCTGGCAGGCTTGCAGCAGCACCCAGTGGCCAATCGGCAGGATTTGTCCGGTTTCTTCTGCGATGGCGATGAATTCTGCCGGCATCACCAGCCCGCGCTGCGGGCTGTGCCAGCGGAGCAGCGCTTCCAGGCTGCAGATTTGTCCGGCCATGTCGGTTTGCGGCTGGTAATACAGCGTGAACTCGTGGTTCTCGATGGCCCGGTAGAGGGCGTTTTCCATGCTGATGCGGGCGTTAACGCCGGCCTGCATGTCCGGATCAAAAAAGCGCAGGGTGTTGCGCCCGGCAGCCTTGGCTTGATACATCGCCAGATCTGCACGCTTGAGCAGGGTTTCGATGCTGATTTCGTGCCCCTTGAACAGGGCAATGCCAAGGCTGGGTGTGCTGCGCATATCATGTTTGCCGATGCGGAACGGCGGGTTGAGCGCAGCAATGATGTTGTGTCCGACGGCTTCTGCCTGCGCTGCGGCGTCGTCTGCAGCCGGATGCAGGCCGGCCAGCATGATCACGAACTCATCACCACCGAGGCGGGCCACGGTGTCGCCTTCGCGCACGCTGCGCAGCAGGCGTTTGGCGACTTCTACCAGCAGCAGGTCGCCCAGGTCGTGGCCGAGGGTATCGTTGAGGGTCTTGAAGTTGTCCAGATCGATGAAAATCAGGGCGCCATGCAGCCCGTTGCGGGCGCTGGTGGCCATGCCCTGCTGCAAGCGGTCAAGCAGCAGGCGCCGGTTTGGCAGTGAGGTCAGCGGGTCGTAGAAGGCCAGATTGCGGATTGCTTCTTCTGCGGCCTTGTGTTCGCTGATGTCGCGGTATGCGCCTACATAATGACTGATGCGCCCTTCCACATCGCGCACGGCGGTAATGGTCAGCCATTCCGGGAAAATATCGCCGTTCTTGCGTTTGTTCCAGATTTCGCCCTGCCATTTGCCCGTAGTCAGCAGGCTGGACCACATTTCGCGGTAAAACGCTTCGTCGTGCTGGCCAGAATTGAGAATCGCCGGTGTCTGGCCGATTGCTTCTTCCTGGCTGTAGCCGGATACATCGCTGAAAGCCTGATTGACGCGCACGATGACACCGGATGCATCGGTGACGACCAGGCCATCCTGAATCTGGAATGTGGTGGCGGCAATGCGTAGCTCGTCTTCTGCCTGGCGCCGCTGGCTGATGTCGGCAATCACGCCGACCAGGCCGGTTTCCTGGCCTTTGGCATCCACAAACGGCTTGCCGGTGAGGTGCCCCCAGAATTCGCTGCCATCGGCACGCCAGTAACGGCGCTCCAGATCGACCGACGGAATGCCGCTGGCAAGCAGCGCAAGCATTTTCTTGTGTCCGAGCGCCCGTTCTGACGGGTGGATGTGCGATACGTAGGTGCTGCCAATCATGTCTTGCAGCGTGTAGCCAAACATTTCTGCCATGCGCTGATTGGCGTGGGTGATCACCCCGGCCTTGTTGACCAGGAATATTGCTACGCTGGAAGTGTCGAAAATCTGCTGCAACAAGGCTTCGCGCTCTGCAATTGCCAGCTCTGCCTGTTTGATGGCGGTGATGTCGCTGAACATGGCAAAAGAGCCGGTGAAGTGGCCCTGATGATCGTGCAAGGCGGTGGCAGATACCAGGCACCAGCATTCGCTGCCATCCTTGCGCCGGAAGCGTCGTTCATAGGGCCCGCTCTGGCCCTGATTGCGTTTGGCCATCTGGCTGCGGTGTGCCGCCAGGTCTTCCTCGAACATGAAACGTTCGACTTGCCGGCCGAGCATGTCTGCCTCGCTGTAGCCCAGCATCTGCAACATGGCTGCGTTAACGAAGGTGGTGCGGAACTGGCCGTCCATCGACCAGATGCCTTCGTTGGCCGTTTCAACAATCCGGCGGTAACGTTCTTCGCTCTCGCGTATGGTTTCGGCGGCACGTTTGCGTTCGGTCACGTCCTCGGCAAAGCCGTGATAGGCAATCTGCCCGTCGGCCTGTGGCTGTGGCGCCGCACACAGGTATAACCAGCGAATCCGGCCATCGGGCAGCTGCAGGCGTGTTTCGCGCATCAACGGTTGTTGTTGCTGCAGTGACTGGCGGGCAGCCAGGATGAAATCATCCCTGTCTTGCGGGTGCAACTGCGCCAGCAAAAGGTGTGGCTGCGCCTGCACCTGATCAACCGGCAGGCCGGACAGCAGGGTGATGGCTGCGCTGACGTAGCTGAGTGTGGCATTGCCTTCATGGGTTTGCCGGTAACGGAACACCACCAGAGGCAGGGTGTCGGTCAGGCTGCGCAGATCCGCTTCGGCCTGCTTTTTGGCGGTGATGTTGATCAGCACCCCGGTCAGTCTTTGTGGCGCTCCGTGCTCATTGCATACCACCTGTGCCCGCTCGTGCACCCAGCTCACGCGACCGTTGCGATGGTTTAGGCGGTATTCCAGCTCGTAGGGCTGGCCCAGCCTGATCGCCTCGTCCACCGCCTGTTGCAGTCGCGCCAGGTCGTTGTTGTCGAGCAGTGCGGCATACGTTTGCCTGCCGCTGATGAAGTCGTCTGCACTCACGCCGCACAAGGTTTCGATTGCGCTGCTGATGTGTTCTATCTGCCAGGGCTGTGTCAATGTGCGGCGGAACACCACGCCCGGCATGTTTTCGATCAATGTGCGATAGTCTTCGCGGCTTGCGTGCAGCGCTGCTGCATGGGCTTCAAGCTGCTGCCGGCTGCGCCGGATAGCGTTGACGATCAACCATAACAGTGCGGTGCCACCGATGCCGCCAATCAGAATGCTGTTGGCCAGGGTTGGTTCTACGCTGGCTTCGAATTCCGGCTGGCTGTGAAAACGCAGGCGCCAGTTTTGCTCACCCAGCTGCAGCGGCAGCTCGACCCGGTATTGTGCCCTGTGCTGTGGTGGTGCCATGTGCGAGGCATAAAGCAGTGTTTGTGGCTGCACGTCGCCTGCAAACAGCTCAACGTCAAAGTCGCGGTTATTTTGGGTGAGAATGCTGTGCATCAGGTCGTGTGCGCGAAACGGGCTGTAGACAAATCCCTGCAGTGCAAACTGTCGTTGCTGCAGATTGTTGTGCGGTAAATCGTGCTGATAAACCGGGAAATACATCAGAAAACCCGGCTGGGTATCCTGGTGGGTTTCCTGCACCAGTTGCAGCTTTCCGGTCATCGCCATCTTGCCGCTGTCGCGTGCCCTTTGCATGGCTTGGCGGCGCGTTGGCTCCGAATACATGTCGTAGCCGAATGCCCGCAGATTGCGGCCGCCGAATGGCTCCAGCCAGATGATGCTGCTGTAGATATCGCGTTTGCCGGGCGGGTGAATCCGGTAATGCAGAAAGCCTTCATTCCGGATTGCCGCTTCGTGCGCGGATTTTTGTTCCGGCGCCACTATCTGCGTAAACCCGACACCCTGCACACCGGGCAGGTTCTGCTTCAGATCGAGGCTGGCAACATAAAGCTGCCAGTCCCGCCTGCTCACCGGTTTGCCTGAGGCAAACAGGGCTGCGGCATTGCGCAAGGTTTGCTCGTAGGCCTGCATGCGCGCCAGCAGCGACGAGCGTTCTTGCTCGGCACGATGCCGGAATTGCTCTTCTGCCCTTTGCTGGCTGGCGTGTAATGTCAACAGCCAGGCCGTTAGCGTCAAGCCGAGCATCACCAGCATCACGCCTATCGTGATGCAATGCTGGCGGCAGAAGTTAACGGTTTGCCGAAGCCGGTGTTGATCCGGAACGGGCGTGGGCGTGGTGTGCGTGGCCAAGAGACGGTTTCCCGGCGGTAGATGTTGTTCATCATAGTACGCGCCGGGGGCCTGGCGATAAAAAAGCCCGGACAATGCCGGGCCGGGGGTGTGCGCAATGCGCTCAGGCGGGCTGTTTTTGCCCGGGCGCCTGCTGGTGCCGGTTAGGCAGGGCATAGCGGAAGATGCGCCACAATACCGAGGCAAACTGCACGCTGAAACGCCCGGTGTTGTAATGCTGGCCATATTTAGCGCAGATCTTGCGGACCTCCACGGACATTTCCGCATAACGATTGGCAGGAATATCCGGGTACAGGTGGTGTTCGATCTGATGGCTGAGATTGCCGCTCATGATGTGAAACAGCTTGCTGCCCTTGAGATTGCTGGAGCCTCGCAACTGGCGCAGATACCAGTGGCCACGGGTTTCGTTCTGCAGCACTGACTGCGGGAACACTTCGGCATCCTTGGTGAAATGTCCACAGAAAATGATTACCCAGGTCCACAGATTGCGGATCAGGTTGGCGAGGATGTTGCCGCACAGCACCGCCACAAAATGTGGTCCGGCCAGCAGCGGAAAAATCACGTAATCACGCACCGATGTGTGACGCAGCTTGTGCCAGAACGGCTGGAAGCGTTCGCCAAACTCGGCCTTGCTCATCTTGCCATTGAGCAGGCGGTTCATTTTCAGATGCTGGATCGCCACGCCGTACTGGAACAGGATTGCCAGCAGCAGCGCATACAGCGGCTGCAGCAGGAAACCCGGATTCCAGCGCTGTTCCGGAAACAGGCGCACCAGCCCGTAGCCCAGATCCTTGTCCTTGCCGAGAATATTGGTGTAGGTGTGGTGCTCGTAGTTGTGGGTGTAGCGCCAGAAATCGGCCGGGCAGGCGTGATTCCATTCAAAGCGCTTGCCACAGAATTCCGGTTCGTTCATGAAGTCGAACTGGCCGTGCATCACATTGTGGCCCAGCTCCATATTGTCGATGATTTTCGACACCCCCAGCAGCAGCACGCCAAGGATGAAGGTGGGAGGGAAGAAACCGGCGAACAGCATCAGCCGGCCAGCCAGTTCGGTGATGCGCACGCTGGTACGGATACGACGGATGTAGGTGGCATCGCGTTCACCGAGCGTGGCAACAGTGCGATGACGCAACTGATCCAGCTCGGCGCCGAAGGCGTCGATTTCACTTGCGGTCAGGGTTCGGTTGGATTTCATGCAGGCTGCTCCGTTTTTAAAGATCAAGCGTGACGTCGGAAACCGGCGTCGACACGCACAGGCGAATCATTTCGCCCGGTTCGGATGAGGTTTCGCCGGTCAGCAGATTGGTTACCGTGCCCGATTCCTTTTTGCAGACACAGCTGAAACAGATGCCCATGCGGCAGCCACTGGCCGGTTTCAGCCCGTGTGCTTCGGCCTGTTGCAGCAGATTGACCCCGCTGCTGCCCTGCTGCTGTTTGCCGGAACGGCTGTAAGACAGCGCAACCGGATGCACGCTGCTGTTGTCTGGCAATGCCGGTGGGCTGAAGGCTTCTGTGAGCAATGGTTGTGTGTAACCACGTGCCTGCCAAACCTGTCTGACAGCGCTGGTCAGGCTGCTTGGGCCACAGGCAAAGGCTGCGCGCCGTTGTGCATCCGGCACACGTTGCGTCAGCTGCTGATCGTCAAAAACGATCGGTGGCTGGCCCGGGTGGTCGGTCAGAATCGTCTGCAGGGTGAAATTGGGCATTTTTGCGGCAATCTGCGCCAGCTGCTGCTGAAATGGCAGTGTCGCGGCGTCGCGCGCGTATTGCAGCAACACCACATCTGCGTGTTGATAGCGGTGAGCCAGATGTTGCAGCCACGACATCACCGGGGTGATGCCGCTACCGCCTGCCACCAGCAACAGGGGCTGATTGCAGGGCAGTTTCTGCGTGCCGAACGCCTGGCCGATTTCGATATGGTCACCGGTTTTCAGCTTGTCTTGCAGCCAGTTGGAAACCAGCCCGCCCGGAACACGTTTTACCGCAAACTGGATTTCACCTGCCGGGTTGGGGGTATTGGTCATGCTGTAGCTGCGGCTGTGGCGGACGCCGTTGATTTCGGCATACACCTGCAAATGCTGGCCTGCTTCGAAGCCACGCCAGTTGCCGTTGGGTTTCAGCGTAAAGGCGAGCATATCTGCCGCAACCGGTTCGATTTTCGTCACCCGGCAGATAACCCGCGACCAGCGCCAGGTTGGATTGATACGGCGGGCGTAAAAATCAAACGTGGCCTCGTCCACCAGCGGGCTGAGCCAGCGGGTGAAAGAGAGGGTGTGCGATGCAGTGTTGCTCATGAATGATCCATTTGGGTGAACGTTTGTGCGCGAATTTGCCATGCCATGATCGGATAGTCAACAAATGTTTACTGAAATTAAGTTTCTGTGACGCATGCCTTTTGTCACTTTTCTGCGTTAATGCGCCGGGTTCGACCAAGTGTTGACAATCTGTTAAATTCGCGAAAATTTTTTGAGTGAACACCCATGCTGCCGCGCGCCGAAAAAAAACTGCAAACCCGACATACCTTGTTGCAATCCACGCTGGATTTGATGGATGGAGGGCGCGGCTTCTGCGGTTTGAGCCTGCGTGAGGTCACCCGCCAGGCTGGCGTGGTACCGGCCGCGTTTTACCGGCATTTTGAGGATATGGATCAGCTGGGGCTGGCGCTGGTGCAGGAATCCACGCAGTCCCTGTTGACTGCAATCCGGCAGGTGCGCCACAACGAGCTGGAGGTGGGGGGGGCAATTGATGCTTCGGTGCGGATTTTTCTCGATCATGTGGAAGCCAACCGCCAGCACTTCATGTTTCTGGCGCGCGAGCAATTTGGCGGTTCGTCCTTGGTGCGACAGGCGATTACCAATGTCTACCGTCAGTTTTCCAATGATCTGATGGCCGACCTGGCCGATATGAGCCGACTCAAACATCTGGATCGTGAAGATCTGGCCATTCTCTCTGATCTGTTGATCAAGGCCGTTTTTTCATCCTTGCCCGATGTGCTCGATCATCTGGAGAGCCCCGCTACGGCGCCGTTTGATCCGCAGTCGGCGCTGGTGCACAAGCTGCGCTTCATCATGATTGGTGCCAAGCATTGGCTGGGTATTCGTGGTGGCAAGGATCAGCGGCTCTGAGCTTGTGGCAACCAGTTGTGGATTTGCTGTACCACCCACGCGGCATCGTCCAGTGGCAGATCGTGCCCGGCCCACGGGTGAACCGCGATCGCCGTGCGCCAGTGGTGGGCGAGCGAGAGCGAGCAGCGATGATCAACCAGCTGATCCTTTGCGCCGGCCAGCACCAGTAAGGCTGCTGCTGGCGCCTGCCTGGGGGCGCTGAAGCGTGCCGCTGCCAGCAGTTGGCGCAGTGCGTTGCTGCGGCTGACCGGGTGCTCCTGTTGCCAGCGATACCAGTCAGGCAGCACGCTCGCATCCGCGCGGTTGCTGGTCAGGCGCAAAATCAGCTTTTCAAATTCCTCGCCACGCCGGCTGCGTAGCCCCTGGCCAAGCAGGGCTGGATAATTGCGTGGCTGCAGCCGACGATAAAACGGACTGAATGGCCGCATGCTGGTGTTGATCAACACGCAGCGCTGCACTTGTTGCGGATGGCGTGCAGCCCAGTCGCTTGCAACCATGCCGCCCAGCGAAAGGGCCACCAGTGCAATTGGGCCGTCGATGCCGCGCTGTTGCAGCTGGGCCCGGCAATGCTCAACCATGTCGCTCACCCGTGACGGGCTGGGTTGCTGGTAGAGGCTGCCATTGCCGGGCAGGTCGATGGCAAGAACCGGCTCGTTTTTCCTGGCTGCCTGCAATTGCGGGACAAAATCGCCCCAGTGACGGGTTTCGCGCATCAGGCCGCGCAGTAATATCCAGGTGATCATTGTTGCTCCTTGCTGAACCAGCGTACCAATGCTGCCTGCTGGTGCTGTTCGCGGCTGTAATGGTGCGGCAGCCAGTGACGCCAGCTGCTGGCCGCCCGCGACAGGAATTCCAGCCACATCAGGTGGCGGCGCAGCACGCGCTGCTTGCGGTGTGGCACCATCGGGTTGAAAAAGCCAAGCCGGCTCAGCAGCTGGCGCGGGTTTTTCTTTACCCACATCCACGAGCCCATTTCCAGCGTCAGCGGCAGAAACAGCCTCGTTTCGTGTTGCAGTGACCGCATGTACAGGTGATCCCAAAGGTCTCCATGGGTCAGGTACTGCAGGCATTGCGGTTCGATCTGGTAATGGTGATGCGGGTAGGTCTGGCCAAACAGGCTGATCAACGCGTGCATCTCCGCCAGATGCGGCATGGGCGTGCGGCTGCTGGCATAGGGAAACCACAGTCTGTCTTGCAGGCCAAAACCTGAGTGGCAGTCCAGCGCCAGGCTGAAAGGCCGGCTTAGCAGTTCGGTTTCCACCAGATCGCACAGCGCCTGGCTTTCCAGCTGCATCGGCGCACCCAGCGGCCCGCGATACCACGGCAGGGTGGCGCTGTAGCGCTGACCGGCAAGCAGGAAAGGCACTTTCTCGCTTGATTCCACCGGTGCGTTGCGCATCAGGTCAACACCCTGCGGATTGGCACGGCTATGGCGATACATGCCGCCAGGGTTGACCAGCGGCATGAACACCAGCCGCACCGACTGCAACTCATGTTGCAATACCTGATCCCATTTCAACCGGTGCACCAGACTGCGCAGGAACACCAGCAGGATATGTGTGCCGATCGATTCCAGCCCGTGTACACCACCGAAGAAACCCACTGCCGGCACATCTGCTGCCTGGCTGCCGAGTGCCAGGGAATAAACCGGGAAAGTGGTATCGCCAGTATTGACGCGGCAAAGCTGGCGTACCTCCAGTGTTTCGCCTGCTTCATCAATGATTTGCTCCAGCTCTGCCAGTTCCGGCAGCAAAGGCAGATACATCGGTTGCCGATTCTGTGTTGGGGGTGGCCAGAGCCTAACCGAAAGGCTAATCAGCGTGTGTTGCAGTATTGTTTCAGACTGTCATGGATTTGACGCTGCGGCGCGAATCGGAGAGCATTCGCGCTATTCGATGAATCAGGATTGACTAATGGAAATGCTACGCAAGTATTTTGCCGGCTCGTTTATCTTTACCGCCTTGATGCTGGTTTTTGGCTACTGGCTGCAGGGATGGAAAGGTGTGGCGATCTGCGCCATTCTTGGCGTGCTGGAAACGTCGTTGTCTTTCGACAATGCCGTGGTCAACGCCACCGTGCTGCGCGATATGAGCCAGGTATGGCGCAAGCGTTTTCTCACCTGGGGCATGCTGATTGCGGTGTTTGGCATGCGGGTGGTGTTCCCGGTGCTGATTGTGGCCGTCATCGCCCACCTCGGGCCGCTGGAGGTGCTGGATATGGCGGTGCGTCGCCCCGACGATTACGCCGCCCATCTGACGTCGGCGCATATCGAAATCGCAGCATTTGGCGGTGCATTTCTACTGATGGTGTTCCTCAAGTATTTTGTTGATTTTGAGAAGGAAGTGCACTGGATCGGCTTTATCGAAGCACCGCTGACCAAGGTCGGGCGCATGGAAATGGTGGAGCTGGCGCTGGCACTGACAGCGATTGCGGTGATTTCCGGCTTTGTTGCCGAGCACGAGTCGGCGCGTTTTCTCGAGGCAGGTATCTGGGGGCTGGTGACCTATATCGTGGTTGACGGCATTGGCGCACTGTTTGGCGGAGAATCCGGCGCGGCAGACGCGGGTCGCAGCGGCGCCGCAGGGTTTCTGTATCTGGAACTGGTTGACGCTTCATTCAGCTTTGATGGCGTGATTGGCGCGTTTGCCTTGTCCAACAACATCTTCATCATCGCCGCCGGTTTGGGTATTGGCGCGATGTTTGTGCGCTCAATGACGATTTATCTGGTGGATCGTGGCACGCTCAACGAATACCGTTACCTCGAACATGGTGCGTTCTGGGCGATTGGCGTGCTGGCGGCGATCATGCTTCTGTCAGCACTGGTGCATGTGCACGAAGTGGTGACAGGTGGTTTGGGCGCGTTGCTGATTCTACTGGCGCTGGGGTCGTCGATTCACTTCAAACGCACACATCATCAGTCGTAATTTGCTGATGTTCTCTGCCCAAGCCCGCTTGATGCGGGCTTTTCTGTTGATGGGGCTTCGGTTCCGCGAGGGATTCGGCTATCATGCGAACGGCATAAATGAACGCATGAAACGGAGATTCGCATGGCCAAGGTATTGATGCTCTTGCCGGCACAGGATTACGACCCGACCGAGGCGGCGGTGCCTTGGGATACTCTGCGCGCAGCCGGGCATGAAGTCTTGTTTGCCACACCGGATGGTGATGCTGCCTATGCCGATGAGCGGCTGGTCAGCACCGGTTTTGGCCTGCTGAATCCGGTTTTGATGACCCGCAAGGAAGATCTGGCGACTTATCAGCGCATGCTGGCCGACAGTGCATTTCATCAGCCGCTTGCCTATGCTCAGCTCGCTGGCGCCGAATATGATGCGCTGCTGATTCCCGGCGGCCACCAGAAGGGCGTCAAAACCCTGCTGGAAAGCCCCTTGGCGCAGGCGGCGGTGGTTGCCGCGTTCAGGCAATACAAGCCGGTAGCGGCGATTTGTCACGGTGTGTTATTGCTGGCGCGCAGCATTGATCCGGAAACCGGCAAATCGGTGTTGTTCGGGCGCAAGACCGCTGCACTCACCAAAATGCTTGAACTGGCAGGCTGGAATATGACCCGCTTTTGGTTGGGCGACTATTACCGCACCTACCCACAGACAGTGGAAGACGAAGTCAAGGCGGTGCTGGCATCGCCAGAGGATTTCAAACCCGGTGGCCCTTTGCCGCTGCGTGATCGCAAAAATCTGCGCCAACTCGGTTATGCGGTGCGAGACCGCAATTATCTATCGGCACGCTGGCCGGGCGATTGCCACCGCTTTGCGCAAGAATTGCTGCAGATGCTGGCCTGCTGATAGCCCGGCCTCCCGGCTGGAGGTCGATCCGCCGTGGCCCGGCGTGGATCGGGATGATTACCCAAGCCACGCAGGTTGCCGGGCGATTCAGCGATTACCCGTCATCTTTACGCTGCCCTGCATTTTTACATTGCTTTGCTGGAATGTGCCCGGAGAGTGATGGCCAGGCGCAGGGTTGTGTGTTGATTTGGTGTCCAGACGCTTGGGAAAACCATATTCCCCGCTTGCCATGGGCTTCTGCACCTCGGGGGAAGGCGCATCGTTCAAGTCTGCCGGCCGTGGGCCGAGATTGCGCGCATTTTCCAGCGTGTTATCGATGTTTTCCAGATTGTCATCCGCAACTTTCTTCCTGGAAGACCTGATTGGGTCGCCTTTGGTCGGTGCACTGCTCGAGAGTGTGCTGTCGCGTTTTTCCAGGCGCACCGCATCCTGTCCGGCGATTTGAGTCAGTGAATGGTCTTCCAGTACCTCAACAGCCAAGGCGGGTGCGCCAGCTGCCAGCAGGCATGACAAGAACAGGGCAACTAGATAACGCGCATGCATGATGCTCTCCCATGAGTGGACAATTGTTTACTCGTATTGTGCCATACAATATGCCGATCGCGTATTAAGTGTTGATTTATTGGGCTGAATTCCGCGGTTGGCTACCTTTCATGCGGCTTGGGAGTGGATTGTCGGGCTTGCATTTCCCCGTTGGTCGGCAACAATGGTGAATACCTGTCTTTTGCGAAAGACTGCAGCAATGTCGCTTGCGGTGCTTTACAGTCGTGGCCTGGCCGGAATGGATGCTCCATTGGTGACGGTTGAGGTGCATCTGGCCAACGGCCTGCCCAGTTTTACCATCGTTGGTCTGGCCGAGGCCGAGGTCAAGGAGGCCAAGGATCGCGTGCGTGCGGCCTTGCAAACGGCACGTTATGAATTTCCCATGCGTCGCATCACCGTCAATCTGGCGCCCGCCGATTTGCCCAAGGAATCGGGGCGTTTTGATTTGCCTATCGCGTTGGGTATTCTGGCCGCTTCGGGCCAGATTCCGGCTGCGGCGCTTGCTGAATATGAGTTTGCCGGCGAGTTGGCACTGACCGGCGAACTGCGTCCATTTCGTGGGGCGCTGGCAATGGCATGGCGAGCTGTTCGGGATGGCCGTGCCTTCATCCTGCCGCAGGACAATGCGGCCGAGGCGGCGCTGGTGCAAGAGGCGCGCGTATATGCAGCTGGTAGCCTGCTGCAGGTGTGCGCCCATCTTGCGGGTGCTGAAAAACTTGCGCTGACGCCCCGAGTGCTATTGGTTCCGCCTGCCGAGTTACCTGATCTGGCCGATGTAAAGGGGCAGACGCATGCCCGGCGTGCGCTGGAAATTGCGGCTGCAGGCCGGCATAACCTGTTGATGGTCGGCCCTCCCGGTACAGGTAAGTCAATGCTGGCTTCCCGGCTGCCCGGTATTTTGCCGCCGATGAATGAAGATGAGGCCTTGCAGTCTGCCGCCATTCAATCACTGACTGGCTCGTTCCAGCCGGCACAATGGGGAATACGCGTATTTCGCCAGCCTCACCACACGGCATCCAGTGTTGCCCTGGTCGGTGGTGGCAGCGTTCCTCGCCCTGGCGAGATATCGCTGGCGCATTGTGGTGTGCTGTTTCTCGATGAGTTGCCGGAGTTTGATCGCAAGGTGCTGGAAGTGCTGCGCGAGCCACTCGAGTCGGGTCGAATATGTATTTCCCGCGCTGCGCGGCAGGCTGAGTTTCCCGCACAATTTCAGCTGATCGCAGCAATGAATCCATGTCCGTGTGGATATCTGGGCGATCCTTCAGGGCGTTGCCGCTGCACGCCGGACCAGGTCAGCCGTTACCGTGGCAAATTGTCCGGGCCGTTTCTTGATCGTATTGATCTGCAAATCGAGGTGCCCTCACTGTCGCATCACGAGTTACTCTCTGCCGCCACAGGAGAGTCATCCCGTCAGGTTCAGCACCGGGTTGCCCGCGCCTACGCCTTGCAGTTGCAGCGGCAAGGCAAGGCCAACGCGCTGCTTGGCAGTCGCGAAATTGATCAATGGTGTGCCCCGGATGCGGAGGGCGAGCAATTGCTGAAGCTGGCGATCACGCGACTCAATCTGTCTGCACGCGCCTATCATCGAATCCTCAAGGTGGCGCGAACCATTGCCGATCTGGCCGCCAGTTCCCGTATTAGCAGCCAGCACATTGCCGAAGCCGTGCAGCTGCGCAAGCTGGAACGCAGTGCCGGCGCATGAGTTTGCCGATTATCCAGCCATTCGCCATCACTTGCGGTTATAATTCGCGGTTATTCTTTTGTTTTCCAAAACAATCTCGAGCATGACCGACTTCCAAGATCCCAAAGACCACCTGTTTGCCCTGGTTCAGACTGCCCTGTCCCAGGTTGCCCCCGATCTCACCGATGTCAGCTTTGTCGTGGAGCGACCCAAGCAGGCGGCGCACGGCGACTATGCCTGCAACGTTGCCATGCAGCTGACCCGTGTGCTGCGGCGTAACCCGCGTGAGCTGGCACAGGCCGTAGTTGCAGCATTGCCGGAGTCTTCGCTGGTGGTGAAAACGGAAATCGCCGGTGCTGGTTTCATCAATTTCTTTCTGACTTCGGCTGCCCGCTTTCAGGTGATACGCCAGGTTCAGCAGATGGGTGAGCGCTTTGGCCGTTGCGAATACGGTGCGCGCAAGAAGGTTCAGGTCGAATTTGTTTCCGCCAATCCTACCGGTCCATTGCACGTTGGGCATGGCCGGGGTGCTGCTTATGGCGCCAGTCTGGCGGCCGTGCTGGATTTCGCCGGCTACAAGGTGCAGAAAGAATATTACGTCAACGATGCCGGCCGGCAGATGGATATTCTCGCGGTATCCACCTGGCTGCGTTATCTGAGCCTGTTTGGCATTGATGTTCCGTTCCCGAAAAACGGCTATCAGGGCGACTATGTGCGCGAGATGGCGAAGCAGGTCAAGGATGCACATGGCGACCGTTATGTACATCAGCCTTGGACTGTGCTGGAAGGTGTGCCGGCCGCTGATGAAGACGCCGAAGGGCATCTGGATGGTTTGATTGCCAACGCCAAGAAACTTCTGGGCGACGATTGGCACTATATCCACAATTTTGCATTGAACGAACAGCTGGGCGATGGTCGCAACGATCTGGCCGAGTTCGGCGTGCATTTTGACAACTGGTATTCGGAAAGGTCGCTGTTCGATAGTGGCCTGGTGGAACGTGCCATCGATCAGCTCGAAGTGAATGGCCATCTGTATATGCAGGATGGTGCCAAGTGGTTTCGTTCCACCCGCTTTGGCGATGAAAAAGATCGTGTAGTGCAGCGTGAAAATGGTTTGTATACCTACTTTGCCTCGGACATTGCCTACCACCAGAACAAGTTCGAACGTGGTTTCCACAAGGTGATCAACGTTTGGGGTGCGGACCACCACGGGTACATTCCACGCGTCAAAGGTGCGCTGACGGCGTTGAATTTTGATCCGGAGAAGCTGGATATTGCGCTGGTGCAATTTGCCAACCTGATTCGTGACGGCAAGCAGGTGTCGATGTCGACCCGCTCAGGTGAATTTGTCACCCTGCGTGAGCTGCGTGGCGAAGTCGGCAACGATGCGGCACGCTTCTTCTACGTGTTGCGCAAGTCGGAGCAGCATCTGGACTTCGATCTGGATCTGGCCAAATCGCAAAGCAACGACAATCCGGTTTATTACATTCAATACGCCCATGCACGTATCTGCCGGGTGCTGGAAGAGTGGACGGGAGTTGCCAGTGATTTTGCCGAAGCCAGGCTGGAGTTGCTCGGTAACGAGCACGAAGCAGCTATCCTGCGTCGCCTTTGTGACTTCAGCGTCACGATTGAAAATGCGGCACGCGAGTATGCGCCGCATGTGGTGGCGTTTTACCTGAAAGATCTAGCCGCCGATTTCCACAGTTATTACAACGCTGAGCGTTTCCTGGTGGACGATGTTGAACTGTCGCTGGCGCGCCTGGCCCTGATTGATGCTGTGCGTCAGACGATGGTGAATGGTTTGCGTCTGCTTGGCGTAAGTGCTCCGGACAAGATGTAAGTGGTTTGATCATGACCCGCGATTACAAAAACGCAACCCGCCCAACGCCCAAACGTTCTACACCCAGCCGTACTTCGGCGAGTGGGGGCAATATCTGGAAGGGCATGTTGGTTGGTTTGTTCATTGGTGTTGTTGTTGCTGTTGGCGTGGCTTTGTACCTGAATCGCAATAACAACCCCTTTACGGCTTCCGGGCTTGCCGACAAGCCTCAGCAGCCTGCGCAGCAGGCTGCACCTGCTGCGGTGCCGCCAGAGTCGTTAAAGCCGGGAGCTGGCACGAAACAGCCTCCTGCGCCGCCTGTGCAGAGCTATGATTTTTACAAGATTCTGCCCGGCAATGAAGACCCGAATGTCGCGTTGCCGCCAAAGCCGGAAGGTGAGGCTGCCACTACCGAAAAGGCCGTTGTACCTCAGGTTGCCTGGTTTCAGGTAGGCGCTTTCCAGAACGAGGCTGATGCCGATAACCTGAAAGCAACGCTCGCCCTTAAAGGGATTGAGGCCAGCATCCAGACAACCAATCTTCCGGAAAAAGGTATCTGGCACCGGGTGCGGGTTGGTCCGCTGAAATCAGCGGCAGATGTGGACAAGATGCGTAATACCCTGCGCGCGAACGGAATCGAAGCAAATCTGATCCAGCCGAAAGAGAACAAGCCGGCGGTTCAGTAGCGATTAATCCATGCCGGTCCAGTATCGGCATCGTTGCACCAAAAAACACAGGAGTATCCCGATGAAATTACTGAAGAGTTTTTGGAAAGCCGCTCTGGTTGCGGGTTTTGTCGCCGCATCTGGTTCTTTGCTGGCAGCGGAGCCGTTCAGGACGCTTAACCCGGTTCAACCGGTTGAGGTCAAGGGCAAGATTGAGGTGATCGAGTTTTACTGGTATGGCTGCCCGCATTGTTATCACTTGGAGCCAAAACTGGATGCGTGGTTGGCCAAACTGCCCAAAGATGTGACATTCCGCCGCATTCCCGCTGTGTGGAACCCGCGGATGGAGGCGCACGCCAAGCTGTTTCATGCGCTGGAGAGCATGGCTTCACTCGAAAAATTCCATAGCAGTATCTTTGAGGTAACCCAAAAGGGCAGTGTCGATACGCATGACAAGGATGCCGTTGCCGAGTGGCTGGCCAAGCAGGGCCTCGACAAGAACAAGTTTCTGGCCAGCTATACATCCTTTGGTGTGGAAAACCAGGCCCGTAAAGACGCTCAGCTGACCCGTAGCTATCAGGTATCCGGTGTGCCGGCATTTGTTGTGGGTGGCAAATACCAGACCAATGTGGGTGACGCGGGAGGCGAAGAGCAACTGTTTCAGGTGCTGGACAAGCTGATCGGTGAAGAGCGCAAACGTTTGAAACCTGTTGCCAGGAAATAAATTCAGGTAGCACGCCGCGCCGCCCAGGAAGCCGACCTTGCGTCGGCTTTTCTGTTATCAACAAAGAGAAGCCGCCTCCATGCCCTTGATTTCCCTGCAGCCTGCCAGCCTGGCATTGACTGAAGCCGATGTTCCCTACTCCCCTGCCTACAACGACATCTATCATTCGCGTGAAGGTGGTTTGCAGCAAGCGCAACAGGTTTTCCTGGCGGGCAATCATTTGCCGGGCAATTGGCAACAGCGTGACGCGTTTGTGATCATTGAAACCGGTTTTGGTATCGGCTTGAATTTTCTTTCCACTTGGGCCGCCTGGCGCGATGATCCTGCTCGCTGTGAGACGCTGCATTTCATTTCCATCGAAAAGCATCCATTTTCCGCAGAAGATCTGCAGCAATTATTGTCTCAATGGCCCGGGCTTGAGCCCTTGGCAGATCAACTATTGCAATCCTGGCCTTGTCTAACGCCCGGCATTCATCGTTTAAGGTTTGAGCAGGGGCGCGTAGTCTTGACGCTGGTGTTTGATGACGTACTGTCAGCCCTGAAAAATCTGAATACCGGTGTGGATGCAATTTATCTCGATGGCTTTGCTCCCAATCGCAACCCGGATATGTGGTCATTGCCTGTGTTGCGTGCTTTGGCGCAACTCTCGGTTGAGGGCACGACGCTGGCTACCTATACGGTTGCAACTGCGGTATGCGATGGATTGAGTGATGTCGGTTTCAATCTTCAAAAACAGGCTGGATTTGGCGGTAAAAAAGACATGCTGGTGGGTGAATACCGTGTTCCACGCAAGCGTGTGCCGCAGGTACGCCCGCAACAGGCGATTGTGATCGGTGCAGGCCTGGCAGGCTGTCAGATAGGCGCAGAACTGGCCCGCCGGGGCTGTAATGTCGTGATGATTGAACGCGCTGACGCACCGGCACAAGCCACATCCGGGAATTGGGCCGGCTGTTATTTGCCTGCCCCCTCTCGCGATGACAATCTCTCGTCACGCCTTACCCGGGCTGGTTTTCTGGCTCTGCAGCAGCGTTTGCCGGGCTTGCAGGTACAATATCCCGAGCTGGGCTGGTCTGCATGTGGTGTGTTGCAGATGGGCAAGGATCAGGATGATGAAATCATGCAGCAGCAAACTGCTGCCGCCCTGCTGCACCCTTTAAACCATCTGCAGTATCTGGATCAGTCTGAGGCGAGCACCAGAGCAGGCCTCGCCGTGCCGGCTGGGGGCTGGTGGTTTGGCACGGGCGGCTGGGTTCGGCCAGCAGATCTGTGCCAGGCCTTGCTTGCCTCTGGAGGTGGCAATATCAGTGCTCAGTGGGGGGTATCGGTTGCGAATATTCAATACCGGCTGGGCCAGTGGCAGGTGCGGGATGCTCAGGGTGCATTGCTGGCGGAGGCACCTGTGCTGGTGCTGGCGAACGCAAGCGATGTGGGTATGTTGTTACCCCAAATACCATTACCCGTGACGCGGATTCGCGGCCAGGTAACACATTTTCCGCAGGGGGTCTTGCCGGATTTTTCTCCGGTGCTGTGTCGGGACGGATATGTTTTGCCGCCAGTGGCGGGGCGGCATGTACTGGGCGCCACCTATGATTTTGGTGTCGACGACGAAAATTTGCGCGCGCTTTCGCAGAACCGGAATCTGCAGCGTCTTGAGTCGCTGCTGTCAATTTCCGATCAGCCGTTTATCCAGATGCCTTTAAATGGCAGAGTGGGTTTTCGCTGTGTCAGTGGTGATCGCATGCCAATAGTCGGGGCGATGCCGGATATGCAGCATGACATTGATGCGGGCACCCGCTTGAGCAAGCTGCCCAGACTACCCGGTTTGTTCTGCCTCAGTGCTTTGGGGTCGAGAGGTTTGGTCTGGTCAGGCATTGCGGCGGAGCTGTTGGCTGACCAGATTTGCGGTGAAACACTGCGCCTGGAGCAGGATCTGGCAGATGCCCTTGACCCGGCGCGCTTTCACCTGCGCAATTTACGCCGGGACAAGCAGGCATGCTGAATGTTGACTGATTGAGTGGCGTTGCCATTGAGATGGCTGACACCAGGCAAGGTCTGCCGGTCCCATTGTCGTTGCTTTCGTTCCAGCACTGCCAGTTCAAAACACAACTATCAACCCGGCTCAGAACGTGTGTGACAGTGTAAAACCAATGTTTGACGCATCGACCGACGGTTGCGTGTATTGTTTTTCGTAGTAGCTATATTCTGCACTGCTGAACTCTTCTTTGACGTAACGCAGATGGAGCCAGACATCAGGATTGAGCTGATACCCTAGCTGTACTACCAAGCCGTCGGATGAGCCGAAATCGATACTGCCACTTTGATTGTAGCGGGCGTCGTACTCGATATTGAAATTGTGGCGCCAACCTGCCCCGACGCGAAGTTTTTCACTAGGGTAGAAAAACGGCACGATTTCCAATGGATAACGCTTGACGTAGGCCGTGCCACTGCTGTGGTTTACACCATGGAACTGGTAGCCAATTGTTCCCTGCAGCGCCAGTTTGGGAGAAAACTTCCATGTGCCACCGCCAGAAACCAGAAAGCCCGAGCCGGCACTGATGGTTGCTACGCCATTGGTTGCAACCTGAGTGTCAGGTAGCTTCTCTCCTCCATAGACATAGCCAACACTGAGAACGCCCTCATAACGACGTGGCTCAGGTTTACTGGATTCTTCTGCCATCGCAATAATTGGCAGGCATAACAACAGGGCAGCGTAGTGTTTCATACTGGCAGAGCGTCCGAAAAATTCCATTATCATGCAACAGGAGAATGAAAAATATCAATTTATTCTTTGAGTGATGCACTTTGGAAAAGTTTTGCCATAAATACAATTTTCCCAAAAAATAAAAGCGGGCACCATGGTGCCCGCTTTTCATGGTTTGCCGAAGGTTTTCAGCGCGCCAGATTTTTACGGCGAACCGCGTAGCCAATAACGCCGAGGCCTGCCAACAGCATCAGATATTCGGATGGCTCTGGAACCGGAGGCGTTGTGCCTGTGCTCAGCGCACTCATTTCCAGGCTATAAGCACCGAACCGTTTGGCTACATCACCTGTGACACGCAGATAGTAGCTGCCAGCATCCAGTATGCCAGTGCTGAAGGAGACAGCCATCGAAGGGTCGCTATCGGTCAGAACAGGGCTGTCAAACACCAGGCTGGTGCCCACACCGCCGATTTTGAAAAGATCTACGTCCAGCAGAGACAGTTTCGTATTGAAGTTGAACAGTTCTTCAATATTTACCGACAGGGTTGCCTCATTACTCAGATCGAAGCTGAATTTATCGACAAAGCTGTCAGTCTTGGTGCTCTTGTGAACAACCAGCTCCTCAAACGGGGTGTTCAGGTCAACATCAAATTTCTTGGCGTTGGCGATACCGGCAACGCTGACTGCAACTGCAGCCGCTAGCAGTTTTGTACTCAAATGCATCATAAGCTCCTAAAAATGACAAATACTCTTGATCCGAATTATGCTACACGGTTTGTGCGGTGCGTCAAGAATATGTCTTTAGGATAATTTGTGTGCGAATGCAGCTACTGCCAGTATTCGTCTGTAAGTGCTTGTAGGGTTCTTGCGTTGTTTTGGTATGTGCTGTTGCAGCATTTTCAGGCGCTGCACAGAAAGCGTATAGGGTCGACTTTCCATTTTGCAGGATCTTCATGGCTAATGATCTTGTCGGCGCCACCTTTGCCCATTGGCCGCGACAGATCGATTTCGACTGGTGTGATATAGGCATTGGATCGGGTGCTGAAAAATACCTTCACTTTCGGTTGCAACAGATTACTTTCGTGCTGCTCAGTCACGACGCCCAGCTTGCCGGATTCCAGCAATACCAGTGTGCCTGTCGGATAAATGCCGACGCAGCGCATGAATGCCTGCACATATTGCGGGTTGAAGTGAAACTTGCTCCATTCGAATATCTTGCGCAGGGCATCGGTGGCCGACATGCCTTTGTGATAACAACGGTCGGCTGTAATTGCATCGTAGACATCAACAATTGCGGCCATTTGTGACAGGGTGGTGATTTGTTCCCCCGGGAGCTTGTCGGGATAGCCGCTTCCATCCATGCGTTCGTGATGGTGCAACGTGATGTCCAGCGGAATGGCACCGATTTGCGGGGTTTGCAGCAAGATCTCGTGGCCATCTTTGGGGTGTTTCTTGATGATATCGAACTCTTCATCAGTGAGACGGCCCGGTTTGTTCAGCACTTCGTCCGGCACCAGTGCCTTTCCGGTATCGTGCAATAGCCCACCCAGTCCTGCCTGGCGGGTGGTTTCTGTATCCAGCCCCACGGAGCGGCAAAAAGCCACCATAAGCGTACAAACACTCACCGAGTGCAAAAAGGTGTAGTCGTCCTTGTTCTTGATGCGCATCAGCCCGATCAGGGCGCCGGAATTGCGTAGTATCGATTCCGTGATGTTTTCCACCATTGGCTCGATTTGTTCCAGCTGAACGGCTTTACCCAGTCGCACGTCCTGCATTACGGTGCGGACCAGTTGATGTGCCTGGTTTTTGATTTGCTTGGCACGATTGAATTCTTCCGCCACCGATAGCTTGATGATCGGTGAAGGTGTTTCGCTGGCCAGCTGAATCATTTCAGCATGAATTTCTTTTTTGACCTCTTCTTCCGTTGGCGCATCCAGCACGTCCATGCCTTTGCTGGTATCGATATACACATCGTGAATACCGGCATTGATGATTTTCTGGATTTCACTGTCGGCTTTGATCTTGAACTGGCTCACCAGGAAAGGATGAGACATCCAGTCGCAGGACAGATCGTGGACATACATCCCCACTTTTAACTGCTTGGCGTCGATTTTCTTGATCATATTGGCTGTTACTGAGTCTGATGATTGCTATTGCCACAAAAATACTAGTGCTGGCTGGCGTGCATTTACCAGTATAGAAAATGCGGCAACCTCAGGTGCAGCTTCTTTCGCAGAAAGTCATATACTGCAAGGGGCTACTAATTTCCGTAGGATTGAACATGTTGCAAAAAGCGATTTGCTTTGGGTTTTGCGTGGTAACCGGCCTGGTGCATGCCGAGACATTTGAGCCCTCGCCGTGGCAGGTTGGCGCTGGTTTTGGGTTGACCATGGGGGGCGATGAGCTGGGTAGTGTGGATATCTACAACAGTGAGGGCAAATGGGTGCAAAGCGAGAATATTCGTGCTGGCCGACTGTTTCAGTTTGACGCTGGTGCCCGCTACCGCTCGTTGCAGTCGCCGTGGATGGCGCAGATTACCTTTGGCTATCACTACAATGCGGCCAACGGCAAAGATATGGCAACCAATACCGAGGATGTCAGCGTCTACTTTTCGCGTTACCCGCTGGAAATCCTGCCATCGATCCGTTTCGACCGGCACTCGCTTGGTCTTGGGTTTCGCTATGACTTCAGCCCGACCGCATCTGCTCCCAGCAGGAGCCCGGTCAAATTCAAAGATGCACCGGGCGGCATTGCCGAATATGGCTATTCGCCAAACGAGAATGTTACTTTTGGCCTGCGTTACGTCAAAATCAAATACACATTACGCGATGACGAGAGCGTATCGCTAGAAGGCGATCATGTGGGGATCAACGCAAAATTCTGGTTCTGAGCGGCTGCTCGCAGGTTGTGCGCGGTGTGCCGACTGATCACGTGTCCGCAAAGGTCTGAGCGCAATCTCTCAGCACAGCGCCCGGATATTGGCGGGTATTTCAATGCTGCCGCCATTTAGATAGTCTACCCACACCAATACTACGTACCCGGTGGCATAAATCGTTTGCTCATCGCCCGCCAGCAGAAATTCGTGATCCATTTTCATGCTGGTGCGGCCCAAATGGGTGACATAGCTATTGATGATCACATTCGCCGGATATACCAGTTCCTTTTTGAAGTCGCAGGCAATGTGTGCAATGACCGGGCCGGTTTTGTTTGGCTCCAGCGGTGCATTGATGCTTTCCAGCCATTCCAGGCGCGCTGTCTCCATGTAGCGGAAGTAATAGGTATTGTTCAGATGCCCGAGCGCATCCATATCGCCCCAGCGCATTTTGATGGTGGTGGTGTGTAACAGTTTGCGGGTGGAGGTCGACATGGTTGGGTCTGTTTGCGTGCGGAAATCTGACCAAGTTTAACTGAATGCAGGTCATGAAACTATTGCAGCTATAATGCCCGACTCTTGCAGATGGATACGGGCGCGGCGCGATGAATGTGTTTTATGAAGAAGATGGCGGTTTCAAAGTTGGCAGCGTTCTGACCTCTACCGAAGCCTCGCTGCAGGTCGAGGCAGCCCACGGCAAACGCTCCAAAATCAAGCTGGCCAATGTGCTGCTGCGCTTTGAACGTCCCTCCCTGACCGAGTTCATGGAACAGGCCGAAGCCGTTGCCACTGATATCGATATTTCCTTCCTCTGGGAATGCTGTGGCAGCGACGAATTTGGTTTTGAACAACTGGCGGAAGATTACGTCGGCCACAAGCCATCGCCGATTGAAGCCGCTGGCGTTGCCATCCGTTTGCATTCTGCGCCCATGTACTTCTATCGCAAGGGCAAGGGGCGTTATAAGGCCGCACCGGAAGAGACGCTGAAGGCGGCACTGGCCGGTCAGGAAAAGAAACGCCTGCAGGCGGAGCAGGTGGCGCGTTATGCCGAACAGCTGGCGCGTTTCGAATTACCGGAGAGCTTTCCGCCACTGGTGATCTCGTTATTGCACAAGCCGGACAAGAATCTGCTCGAATACAAGGCGCTGGAACAGGCCTGCCAGCAACTACAGTTGTCTCCATTACGCCTGATGGAACGTTGCGGCGCTCTGCCTAATGCCCACGATTATCATTTCCAGACCTTCCTGCTGGAGTATTTCCCCAAAGGCACCAGCTTTGGCGATGTCGATGTCCCATCCGTGCCTGCCGATCTGCCCGCTGCAGATGTGGCTGCGTTCAGTCTGGATGACAGCAGCACCACCGAAATTGATGACGCCTTAAGTGTCCGTCCACTTGAAAACGGCAACTGGCAGGTTGGTGTGCATATTGCCGCGCCTGCACTGGGAATTGAGCCAGGCAGCAAGCTTGATCAGCTGGTTATGCAGCGCCTGTCGACGGTTTATTTTCCTGGCAACAAGATCACGATGTTGCCACAGCAGGCAGTAGAGGGCTTCACCCTGCAGGAGGGTCGTGATTGCCCGGCCCTGTCGATGTATATCGAACTGACTCCAGATTTGGAGGTAGTCGGTACCGAGAGCCGTATCGAATCGGTACATATCGCCGCCAATCTGCGTAACGAGCAGCTGGAAAAGCATTTTAATGACGAAGCTTTGGCCGCTGGAACGGATGGTGACTACCCGTTCAAAGCCGAATTGCGGCTGCTGTTTGATTTTGCCCGCAAGCTGGAAATCGGCCGGGGTAAGGCAGACCCGAACCGCCCGCCGCAGGTGGATTATGCGTTTGCCGTAGACAATGACCGCATCACTATCAGTAAACGCAAGCGCGGTGCGCCAATCGACAAACTGGTGTCGGAGTTGATGATTTTCATTAACTGTCGCTGGGGGGCGTTGCTGGCCGAGCACAATGTCCCGGGCATCTATCGCGCTCAGTCGATGGGCCGCGTGCGCATGACAACCTCGCCAGCACCGCATCAGGGGCTGGGTGTGCCGCAATATGCGTGGTCCAGCTCACCATTGCGCCGCGCAGTGGATCTGATCAACCAGCGCCAGTTGCTTGCAATTTTGCGTGAAGAGCCGGCTCCCTACCCCAAGGGTAGCGGCGAGCTGTTTGCCGCCATGCGTGATTTTGATGTGACCTACAATGCCTATCTTGCGTTTCAGGATCGCATGGAGCGTTATTGGTGTTTGCGCTGGCTGGAGCAGGAGCAGATCAGCGAAATCGACGCAGTGGTGTTGCGTGATGGCGTCACCGTGCGTTTTGATGGGCTGCCGTTTTTCAGCAAAAACGTGATCGGCTTGCCGGAACTGACCCCTGGCCGCAAGATTCGCTTGCTGCTGGGTGGCATCGACTATCTGGGTCTGGAAATCGAAGTCCGCTTCATCAGCGTTGCCACCGACGGAGTGGAGGTGCTGTCAGATACGGACGAAGAAGATTACCAGACTGAAGCAGCTGAGCCGATTGTGGAAGAACAATTCGCTGATGCTCCTGCAGCCCCCACGCCCACGGATAACGCAAACAGTGCGCCAGAAGCGGTGTGACAAGGCGGTGGCTTTTGCCTACAATGGGTTGATCTTAGGACAATGTCTTGCTGAGTAGAGAGCCGTGCTGAATTCGATGCGTCTGGCCATGGAAGGCCCTGATCGTTCCAATGTTTATCTCAAGCTTGCCTTGGGCGTGTCAGTGGCTGCGCACGTGGTGCTGTTGTCGGTCAAGTTCGTTTATCCGGAGCTGAAAAAGCTATCGAATACCGTGCCGATTGACGTGATCCTGGTGAATAGCAAGACTGTTGATAAGCCTCTTAACTCTATGGTTTTAGCGCAGGCCAATCTAAAAGGTGGAGGCAATACCGACGAGGACCGTCGCATCAAGACCGCGCTGCCGATGCAAAAAGATGCTGATGTTGCACAGGAACAGGAGCTACAGGAGGCCACCAAGCGCCGTACGCAGCTGGAGGCAGAAGCGCAGAAGTTGATGTCGCAACTGAAGTCGCCGCAGAAACTGCCTGCCGCTGATCCGACCACTAAACCTGAGCCGCAGCAATCCAGCGGTGAAGCCGCGCAGGATCTGGTGCAGAAGAGCCTGGCAATGGCACGTCTGGAGGGACAGATAAGCAAAGATCATGATGCCTATCAAAAACGTCCGCGTACAAATTATGTCGGGGCTACCGCTAGGGAGGCAGTCACTGCACGCTATTTGGAAGACTGGCGAGCAAAGATTGAATCTATTGGGAGTCGATTGTATCCAGAACAAGCAAAGCGCCAACATATCTATGGCAGCTTACGTTTAAATGTAGAAATTAATGCTGACGGTAGTGTTGCTAATGTTGAAATTATGAAATCGTCGGGGCATAAAATTCTGGATGATGCTGCGGTAAGAATTGTTCGCCAAGGGGCTCCCTATGGAGCTTTTCCGCCAGAATTACGCAAGAACTACGAAATTCTTAATATCACCCGCACTTGGACTTTCACCACCTCCGACAAGCTGGAAAGTCGCGATTGATTGAGCCTCTGCTAGGCAGTCTCGGTCAGGCCGCGAGCTAGCTTGGGGGCCGAGTATGTCCACGCTGCAATCCGTCGATCTGTTTTGCAAGGTTATCGACAACTACGGCGATATCGGCGTCTGTTGGCGTTTGGCGCGCCAATTGCGCCAAGAGCATGGCCTTCAGGTGCGTTTGTGGGTTGACGATCTCGCGAGCTTCCGTCCCTTGTGTCCGGAATTGCACATTGAGCTGTCTTTTCAGCAATGCCGTGGTGTCGACATCTTTCACTGGCAAGGCCCATTACCGGCGGTCACGCCGCATCAGTTGGTGATAGAGGCGTTTGCCTGTGACTTGCCTCCAGAGTTTGTCGCGGCGATGGCGCAGCAGCCTGACAAACCCATCTGGATCAATCTTGAATATCTGAGCGCCGAGCCCTGGGTGGAAGACTGCCATCAGATGGCTTCGTTACAACCTCGCTGGGCGTTGACCAAATATTTTTTCTTCCCGGGCTTCAGCCCTGCTACTGGCGGTTTGTTGTGCGAGCGGGAATTGCTGTCGCAACGCCGGCAATTCCAGTCTGATCCTGCCTTGCAGGCTGAATTCTGGCGCTTGCTGGGTGTGCCGTTGCCGCAGGCTGGTGAATTGCGGGTATCGCTGTTTGCTTATGAAAATCGCGCAGCTGCCAG
>JACCDG010325542.1_pt1 | contig 26173 bp, 22 predicted proteins | sample 7442471 | NCBI WGS metagenome assembly JACCDG01 (sample SAMN15323444, study PRJNA562643) | freshwater metagenome | isolation source: river surface water | place: USA:Blue River Watershed | collected 2017-08-17 | reverse complement strand
GAAGAATAGATTTCTAGATTGTCATATCCAGTTTCAATTTCATATTTCTTAATTTTTAATCTTATATACTTTGCGCCTGGTACGCTGAAAGTTTTAGTATCTGAAAAATTATCTTTATATGGATGTGCTGATTCAAACGTTTCAACCGCCATATCTACCCACTCTGAATCTTTTGGAAATTGCTTAACAGGTCTGATATCTGAAAGAATATTATAAGCGTTTATTCTTCCGGCCTCTCTTCTGACCTTTCCTCGTAATTTAGGAACTTCATCAGCTGTGGCCATAAGCCTTTCTTTTAAATCAGCATGAAGCATTCTTCCTTCCTTAGAAAGTAAAAGGCCTAAAACTCCGGCCACATGTGGAGTGGCCATAGAGGTCCCGGAATATACTTTATAAGCGTTTTTATGAATGGTTGAGTTTATATTCTTTCCAGGCGCTGCAATATGAACGGTTCCGCCGTAATTTGACCAATCGGCCAATTCATTTTGCGCAGTTAAACCTGCTACCGCAATAACATTAGGTAGATCATAACTTGAAGGGTAATGAGGAATTTTATCATTATTTCTTGAGTCGTTTCCAGCAGCGGCCACAAAAACTATTCCAGCTTTTGAAGCATTTTCAATTGCATCATTAAGAGATTGAGCAAATTCCCCGCCACCCCAGGAATTTGACATAATATCTACGCCCAATTTAACGGCATAATCAATTGCCTCTATGGCCTGCTCAGTACTACCAGATCCAGCGTCTGACAAAAACTTAATTGGTACAAGAGTAACATCGGCCATTACTCCTGCTACCCCAATGCCATTGTCGTGAACTGCTCCAATGGTTCCAGCACAGTGGGTTCCATGACCATTTCCATCCATTGGATCCCCGTCTTTGTTGGAAAAATCGTAACCACGAATATCGTCAATATATCCATTACCATCATCATCTACACCTGCCTTTCCATTGAGCTCGGCCGTATTCGTCCAAACTTGATCCTTTAAATCTGGATGGCTGTAGTCGATTCCAGTGTCTATAACTGCGACTTTTATTCTTTTTTCTCCCTTAGTAATATTCCAAGCTTCCAATGCCCTAATATCTGCACCAACTACTCCGCTTATAGAAGCCTGAGGTTCATTGCTTCCAGTATTAGCAAGTCCCCATAGGGTATTAAAAAGGGGATCATTTGGGCCATCAGCGTTTAAATCATCCGTTTGAACAACTTTTTTTAAAACTGAAGACTCTACCGGACGAACGATTTCGTAAATAAAATTGGGTTCGGAATAAACCACATTGGGATCATTCTTTAAGAGCTGAATTGTTGATTTCAATGATTTGTTTTTACCAATATCTAGAACATATAAGGTGTCATAAGAAAGTTTAATTGGTCGCTTTACTGTTATTCCTTGATCCTCTAATGACTTAAAAACAGCTTTGTTGGAAGATCTTAATTTTACAATTAGCTCCCCTGGAACAAATTTTGCGGCCAAGTCTTTTGGATTTTTAGCAAAAGCATGACTAGAAAATACCACTAATATTGCAATTGTTAATTTTTTCATCAATTTCCCTTTTAATTCTGTAAGATTTATCTTTCTTCTTAAAGTTTAAGGTAGAATTGAACATTCATCTTCGCGGAAAAATCTTCCCCAATACTCTTTTTATGCAAGTTTTAAGAGAAAATAAATCATGACCATATATAATACCTCCAAAGATCCTGTTCTCCTTAAAAAGATTCCCCTTAAAATTTGGAAACTAAGGGAAGAAGTGGAATCAATTATTAAAAGCAGATACGAAAAAGCTCCTGAAAAGGAAAAGGGAGTACAAATAGAAGACCTGGTGAAAGAATATGGCCCTGAAAAAAATAAGGCCCAAGAAATTTCTCAACCAACAATTATGATCCCCGAAGAAAAATCCTCTTATGGAAAGGCGATTATTTCTGAAATCAATATGGAAGGTATTAGATTTTTTTGTAGCGGCGGTTACATTATAGGAAATTCTTTGGTTGTGGAATTTCAAATCCCAAAACATTTTAGATTAAACGCTGTAGTCTTAGATACCAAAAAATATGATCTAAAGAGTAAGTTAATAAGCGAAAAAAAACTTCCCTACCGGTTGAACCTAAAATGGACTTTCCTAAAACCTGGAGAACGAACTCTTCTTAGAGATTTTCTTCAATCAATTAGTTTAGGTAAGGATCTCCAAAAGGGAACGATTGAAACTCAAGAAATAAACCAACCAGAGGAAAAAAAGACTGCCTAACCTTCCTTAGCTGCAATAGCAAATTTTTGGGCCCCAGCCTTTTTGGCAATATCAATTATGTTTAAGGTATTTTGTAGGCTTGAGGCCTTATCTCCTTGAAAAATTATCATATCGGTTTTATTTTTTGAAAGGGCCAATTTAATTCTTTCTTCAAGCTCAGAAAGACTTACGGTAGCACCATCGACAAAAATTCCGCCTTTATTATCCACAGCAATAAGAACGGCCACTGGATTTTTCTTTCCTTCGGTTTTAGAAGAAATTTTTGGAATATCTACTTCAAGTCCGGTTTGAAAGGTTACGGAGCTAGTAACCATAAAGATAATCAAAAGCACCAGCATAATATCAATAAAGGGCGTAACATTGATGTCTGTTATGATGGCGTCATCTGAAGAGTTATCATTTTTTAGATTAATCGACATTTGTAAACCTAAACCCTTTCCACCTTTTCCGATAATTCTTCCAAGTTATTTCTAAGATTTATAAATAGAGAATTTATTTTTGTTTGAAAAAAGTTATAAAAAATAACGCTAAAAACTGCGACAAGAATCCCCGCCGCAGTGGCAATAAGCGCCTCCGCCAAACCTGAGGAAACAACAGCAAATCCACTTTTTCCAGATGAGGCCATGGATTCAAATGATTTGATAATTCCAATAACTGTACCAAATAGACCGATAAAGGGGGCCAAATTTCCGATGGTGCCTAAAATCCATAAAAATCTTTTAAGAACCATTTGGGTCTCGCTCAATTTTCTTAAAATATTTCGTTCCCAGGTTTCCTTCGGAAGACCTTTGCCCTGTAAAACAGCAAGCATAGGCTCCCTTAAATAGGAATCTGCAGACTTAACCAGCCCTATACACTCGACAACCTTGCCTTCATCCATTAATCCGTTAGCGGTTTGAAATAATGACTTATACTGTTTATTGAATTTTGAAAGAAAAAGGGATTTTTCGATTAGCACCGCCCACACTAACACTGAACAAATAAGCAGAGGATACATGATAAATCCACCGTTAATGATCACTTCAAATATATTCATACAACTCCTGAGGTGAATATGTACTATTCCCGAATCCGACTATAGAATCGCCATATTATACTGTTTGATTTGTTAGGGCAAAATTATGAAAAACATCCTGAAAAAATGCCAAAATATTAGTTTTTCAAATACAATTATATTTATCTTTGCTTTGACTATATGCATAAGCTCTTTTTTTTCCGAGCTCTACCAAAATCCAAAAAATTTAAATAAGGGAATTAAAGTCGGTTCAAACTTACCTTTCTTCAGCACCTTAGATACCACCCAAAAAATTTCCTTAAAAAATAGATTAGGAGAATTTCATTTTGAAAGAAATGAACTAGGCTGGAAGCTGATCTCCCCTCGGCAGTTACCTGCTAAGGAAGATTCTTTGAATAATATTTTTTCTTTTATAAAAGAAATTAAAGTTAAAAATGCCTTTCAACTAGATTCTCTTGGAGAATCTAGTTTTTCCCTTAATTCCCCGTTTATGGAAGTCTCCCTAGTCGGAAATGATAACAATATTCAAACCATAAAATTTGGCATGATTGATTCTAAAAATAATACCACCTATGTAGGAATTTCCGGAAAAGACATTATCTTCCAAATAGAGTCCTTGCAGTTTCCTATTGAAAAACTAGATCTGATGGATTTTGTGGATCCGAGAATTTTTTATTTCTCTACCGATAAAATTTCTTCCATAAAAATTTTCGAAGGCGAACAAAATCTCCCGATTCTCTCCCTAATCCAAAGAGAAGGTATATGGTTAGGAAGAAACGGGCAGCCTCTAAGTCAATCCAAAGTAGAATTATTCTTTAAAGACCTTAATGCTTTAAAAAGCGAGATGATTTTAGATCAACTCTCCAATGAGTTAAAAGAGAAGATTAATGGACCGCTACAAAAACCTCTCTTCGTGGTTGAAATCGAGGACAATGGGAATAACAAACATCATTTCCAAGTTTTTTCGATTTTAAACTCGATACCTGATTTGAAGATTGATAAAAAAGAGTCGTTATTAGTCTCGGTTAAAGACTCGCAACAACAGTACTTACTCTCACGAAAATTTTTGGATGTTTTTAGAAAAAAAGAGGGATCCCTTTAGGATTACTTAGTTTCTTTATGAAGAGTATGCTTATTTTCATACTTACAGAATTTATTAAGTTCTAAACGATCCGGCTTAGTCTTTTTATTTTTTGTTGTGGAATAACGACTAACTCCAGGCTTCCCGCTGGTTCTGCAAGTTGTGCATTCTAGATGAATAACTACTGTAGGTCCTTTTGCCACGAATTCCTCCAACACGTAAGTTCGATAGAAAAGCTAAACTACAACTATTTTAATTGCTCTGACAACCCAAAATTGTTAGATTCTCCGCCTTATGGAATCAATAAATATCTGGACGAAGGTAACTGAGGACAATTGGTCGTTTTGTCACTATAAGTCATTGAATTTAAAGGCTTTTATCTGCTTTGGAGCGGATCCAGATGAGGATTTTTTCTACCTTGTAACTTGTACAGATCAAAATCATAACGAAGAATTTTTTCAAAAAAAGTTTAAAACGCTCCCAGAGGCCGTTGAAAATATAAATTCCCTATATGGAAAATGGCCCCTGGTGGACCTGAGAAATAAGTCTGAAGGTGGGTGTTCCACCTGTGAGGCCCATTAATTACCAGGTAATATTGACAATGTCCCTGAAATTAGCGAGATTACGACTCTAATTTTAAAAAACCTGTTGTATTAAAAGCAACAAAAATAAAGGTGATCATCATGAAATCAGGAATTCATCCAGAATACAAAGAAGTCTCCATCCAGTGCGTTTGTGGAGCTGTTTATCATACACGTTCAACTTCAAGCCTTAATAAAATCGACATCTGTGCTGCTTGTCATCCTTTCTATACAGGAAAAGAAAAGCTAATTGATACTGAAGGAAGAATTGAAAAATTCCAAAAGAAATTCGGTACTGCTTATTCTAATAAAGTTAAGGCTGCTCAAGATAAATCCAAGAAATAATCTATCTTTCTTTTAAAGATTTATAATCTCTTTTTAAAGACCCAACATATACTTGTCTGGGTCTGGCTATCTTTATGACTTCCTTAGAGGAAATCATTTCTTTCCATTGTGCCATCCAGCCCGGAAGCCTTCCAATTGCAAACAAAACGGTGAACATATTTGTAGGTATTCCTAAAGCCCGGTAAATAATCCCGGAATAGAAATCAACATTTGGATAAAGCTTTCTTTCTACAAAATAGGGATCCTTTAATGCTTCCGCCTCTAAACCTCTGGCAACATCAAGCAAAGGATCCTTAACTCCTAGTTTATTTAAGACCGTCTCTGTAGCGGCCTTAATAATTTTTGCCCGAGGGTCAAAATTTTTATAAACCCTATGGCCAAATCCCATCAACTTAAAGGGATTAGTTTTATCCTTGGCCCTCGTTAGAGCGGATTTAAAATCTCCACCGTCTCTTTGAATTTGCTCTAGCATGTTCATCACTTCTTGGTTTGCTCCTCCATGTAGAGGGCCCCAAAGAGCGCTAACCCCTGAAGCAATGCAAACGTAAGGATTGGCCTTGGAGGATCCAACCATTCTTACAGTGGATGAAGAGCAATTTTGCTCATGATCGGCGTGTAAAACTAAAAGAGTATCCAAGGCTTTGGCAACTTCCTTATCTACCTTTTTTCCAAACATCATATAGAGGAAGTTTTCCACGTAGGATAAGGAGGGATCGCTATTGATGGGTCGTTTCCCTATTGAATTTCGATAAAATCGAGCAGTTATCGTGCAAATTTGTTCCATCATTTGCGACAAAACTTCCTCAGAATCTAAGGTTGAGACCGTTAAATTTTCCTTTGAGGAAAAGCCGGAAAGTGCGGCCATTGAAGCCGCCAAAACTGCCATAGGGTGAGCAGTTTTCGGAAAACTATCTATAATATCTTTTATTCCCTTTGGGAGAGAATGGCCCTTTAAACCCTTTTTAAATTTATTGAGTTGTGAGGAGGTCGGTAACTCACCAAAATAAAGAAGATAGGCACATTCAATAAAATTTGATTTTTCAGCAATTTGTTCTATGGGGTATCCGCGATATCTTAAAATTCCTTTTTCTCCATCCAAATAAGTGATGCCAGATTGGCAACTGCCGGTATTTCCAAAACCATTGTCGATAGTAATGTACTGTGTTTGGCTCCTAAGTTTTGAAATATCAATGGCCTTTTCATTTTCGGTTCCTTCAATAACTGGGAACTCGAAATCTTTTCCATCAATCACTATCTTTACTTTATCAGACACATCTAACCCCTTTTTAGGCTCCAGGTTTCTGGGTTTTTATGCCATTCCTGAAGATCAGAGATATTCTCATTGCTTAACTTTAATAATTCTTTTGACACCTCTAGAATAGAGGAAAAATCAGTTAGGGAAAATAGCGAAATGCCCAATTTTAGTAACAAATTCTCCATATTCTTCATTTGGTAGCTTACGACACAAAAACATGCTGCAGTTTTTAAACCAGCTTCATTCAAGCCCAACACGGCACTCTCCAGACTTGATCCTTGATTAACTAAATCCTCTATAAGGATAACCTTGTCCCCAGGGGTAAAATCACCCTCTATTTGATTTTTCTTGCCGTGCTCTTTGGCCTTACCCCTGACATAAATCATGGGAAGATCCATTTTATCAGCTATCCAGGCAGCATGAGGAATACCTGCTGTTGCCAATCCGGCGATGGAGTCAAACTGAACACCTGATTTTTTTATTTTTTCAACAAAAGCCTCTACAATCTGACGCCTAGCATCCACATGAGAGATAATCTTTCTATTATCGCAATAAATAGGCCCCTTTAACCCTGATGCATACATAAAAGGTTTTTCCGTAGAGAGCTGGACACATTTTAGATCGATCAATATTTTGGCAATTTTGTTTTTTTCCATAAATTAAAGGTACCCAATTTTTAAAATGGTTGGTATGTTCGCTTCCTTAAATAATGGTAGATTCAATACCATTTCAGGGAGAAAAAATGAAATTAAAAGTTTTTCTTTTTATTTTAAGTTACTGCCTTGGCTCTTTTGCGTATTCAGGCGAAAGGCTATCTCAGTCCAATAAAATAATTTTCGGCACAAAAAGTTCCAAGTTATCGGTAAATAAAACCATAACTTACGACGTAACTTTTGAAAAAGAAAAGGCCCTTAACGGCCAGCTTTTTCTATTAACCACCGCAGGGATTAGCACGGGCCCAGCTCCTACAGGAAATGCCTTTGCTAGCAAGATCGTCTTTTTCGAAAGAAGAGGAAAATCACTTTCTATGTTTGAGACAACAGAAGGAAAGATGGTTACCACTTCAATTACCACAAAAAAGTTTTTAACTGAGCTTCCAATCATTTCTGAAGATGAAAAATATCTTACCGTGGATTTTTCAAAGGGGATGAGTTCAATTGTGGTTAGAGACGGAATGTATTCCTCCGATGGTGGACCATCAAACGAGAACATTCTAATTGTTACCTCAAGCTTTATCGAGCGGGTTGAACAAAGAAATCAATATTTATTTATCAATCAATTTATACAATACCAAGTTCCGGGCACAAGAGAATTTGGGGATTTTAATTTGAAATATACTTTTTCAACCTATGAAAAAAATCCGAATTTCATACCCAAAAGAAGTATAGGCTTAAAAAAACTCGGTTATTTTGAATCGCACCCCATGTATGATTTAACGGCCGGCACTGACGATGACGCTACTTACACCAATATTTTAAAATTCTCACTTGAAAAACCTATAACTTATTACGTCTCAAGAAATGTTCCTAATGAATTTAAACAAGCCGTCATCGATGGGATTCTTTACTGGAATACCGTTTTTGGTAAAGAAGTAGTAAAGGTGGATGAGCTGCCTGAAGGCGTTTCCGTTCATGAGCCAGGATTTAACATCGTTCAATGGCTGGATTGGGATACCGCCGGATTTGCCTATGCGGATATTCAATCAAATCCTATTACCGGTGAAATTCTTCAATCTCATGTCTATATGACATCCTCCTTTGCCAAAGGTGGATTAAGAACCGCTAAAGATTATTTAAAGAAACTTCTAACCTTAGTTCATCAAGATAAGGCCCACACAGATGAAAAGCTTATAGGACTTAAAGGTTTTAAATCAGCACGTACCTGTCATATTGATCTTGAGAGTTTCCTAGGCACGGAAATAATTAAAATTGAAAAGTTAATATTGGAAAAAGGCGAAGATGCCGCAAAAGAAGTTATCGAACGTTTTGCTGCCGATTATGTTAGAGAAGTCCTTGCTCACGAGGTTGGCCATACTTTAGGACTTCGTCACAACTTTGCTGGGTCAATTGGCACTAATATCTCCACAAAAGATTATGAGAACGTATCAAATCTTAACTTTTTGTCTGGAATAATGCCTCCGGGGCTTTATCCATCTACCTCGGTGATGGATTATACCCAAATCTTCACCGCTGCGATGATTGGATCTGTTATCAGAAGTAAGGCATTTCCCCTTCCCTATGACAAGATGGCCATTGAATGGGGCTACAATAATGATGTTAAAGCGGATGATTTAAATCTTCCTGCCTATTGCACCGATTCAAGTCAGGGTGAATATAACGATTGTAAAGTTTGGGATCAAACAAGTAATCCGATACTCTTTTCCAATTTTAAATGGAAAGAAGTTCCAGATGTACTTTCATTTACCCTATTTATGGACCTTGAAGAAGCTCTGAAAAAAAACAAAGAACTTGCTCCTACTTTGAGGGGACTTAAACTCTCTCCTGATGGAAATGCCCAGTGGATGGCAAGCCGTTTAATGGCGTTATTACAAAAGGCTTCTTCCGATGGAAAATATTTACAGATCGTGAATAAATACCCTGATTTATCTGCCTTAAACCAAAATGAATACCTCGACGAGGTGAACGCCCTAAGAAATGATTCATTTAACTCTCTTGGAGGCTTAAGCAATGCAACTTTTGGTGATGTTCTTCCAGATGAAAATTTAAAAGTACCGGTCGTAAAGAATGCTTCGGAACTATTTTTCTTTTACCTAGAAAAAATGGATTTAGATCAAGATAAAAAGGATAAGATTACCCTATTCTATAGAAATTACTTTTCAGTTCTTGAAAAAGAATTCTTGTTAAATTTTTCAAAGATGGGTCAAGGATTATCTTTTGAAATTAAAGATGAAAAATGGTTAGGAAAACTTAATGAATTTGGAATCAAAACAATTTTCTCCAATTCCACAAAGGTTCTAACAACCTTCGAAGAAAAAAATATCATTATCCCATACTTTGATTACAACATGACCGGATCAGACTTAAGAAGCGAATTAATTAAATTTGTGGGTTCAGATTTTTATCCCCAAACTCCGAGCTACGGAAGAAATAGGGATAAATTAACGAACCAAATGGTTGGTCAATTTGTTGTTACCTCTGAAACTATTTTAGGGGAAAAGCCAAAAAATGAGCTTCCCGATTCAGTTTATGATTGGTTTGCAAAAGAAGTTAATAGATTCTTACCTATCATGCCTAGATCCCTTCAAATGAAATATATGCAAGATCTAATGAATCTTTAAAAAATTAGGGGGAGAGATATTTGTGAACTTTAACTCTCCCCTAATTTCTGGAACTATTTTAAAAAGATATAAAAGATTTTTTGTTGATGTGACGCTAGAAGATGGTAGTATAGTTACAGCTCACTGCCCTAATACTGGCTCCATGAAAACATGCCTAGAAACAAATTGGCCTTGCCTCCTAAGTCACCATAATAATCCCAAAAGAAAGCTTAAATACGGCCTTGAAATGACCTCAAATGGAAGTACTTGGATTGGTGTTAATACCCAACTCCCCAATATCTTGGTAAGGGATTCTATCAAAAACGGAGAAATTTTAGAGCTCAAGGGATATTCAAACATACAGTCAGAATTTAAACTGGGAAAAAGCAGAATTGATCTTTATTTATCTAATGATAAGGAAGATTGTTTTGTAGAAATTAAAAATGTAACCCTGATAGGGCATAATAATGAGGCACTTTTTCCTGATGCAGTAACTGAGAGGGGAAAAAAACATCTCGAAGAATTAATCTCGTTAAAAAAGTCAGGCAAAAGGGCCTGCATGTTTTTCCTGGTGCAAAGAGAAGATGCCAGCTCTTTTCGCCCCGCTTATGAAATTGACCCAAATTACTCACAAAAGCTTAAAGAAGCGTATGACTTGGGGGTAGAGGTTTTGGTTTACCAAGCATCGCTTTCTGAGAAAGGCATAAATATCTCAAAAGCTCTTCCTTTTACTTTTCTATCCTAGAGTTATAAATTTTAAAAAATATTTCCACACTGAGGATTTAAATGAAGTTCTTAATTATTTTTATTTCTGCTCTATCTGTTCTTTCACTTTATGCGGCCGAAAAGACCTTTATCTACTGCTCTGAGGGAAGTCCTGTGGCCTTTAACCCACAAGTCACCACAGATGGCACCTCCTCTAACGCTTCCTCCTATACTATCTATAATAGACTAGTCGACTTTAAAGAGGGAACGACTGAGATAGTCCCCAGTCTTGCCCAGTCCTATGAAATTTCCAAAGATAAAAAATCCTATATATTTAAATTAAGAAAAGGCATTAAGTTTCATACAACTAATTATTTTACCCCAAGCAGAGAGCTCAATGCAGATGACGTCATTTTTAGCTTCAACCGACAGATGGATAAAGGAAATCCATTTTATTTGGTTGGTGGAGGAATCTATGAATATTTTCAATCGATGGAAATGGAAAAACTAATAAAGTCAGTGGAAAAATTGGACCCCCAAACCATTAAAATAAATCTTTCCAAACCAAATGCAGCCTTTCTTGCCAATCTGGCCATGCCCTTTATGAGCGTTCTATCGCTGGAATATGCTGAGAAACTTATCAAGGAAAAAAATAAAGATGAAATAGACCATTCCCCCATAGGTACTGGTCCCTTTATTTTCGTCAATTATGCTAAAGATAACCTAATAAGATTTAAAGCAAATCCCTACTACTTTGAAGGAGCTCCCAAGATTAAACAATTGGTCTTTTCCATCACCCCAGATGCAAATGTGAGATACCAAAAACTTAAAACCGGCGAATGTCATTTTATTATTGAACCTTCTCCCTCCGACTTACCGAATATGAAAACCGATAAAAAAATCACCGTGATGGAGGGGCCTGGCCTTAATGTCGCCTACTTAGCAATTAATACATCAAAAGCCCCTTTCGATAATTTAAATGTACGATTGGCCATTAATCACGCTCTTAATAAAGAAGCCTATATTAAGGCAATTTATTTAGGAAATGCCATACCTGCCAAAAACCCAATTCCTCCTACTATTTGGTCTTATAATAAAAAAATTAAAGATTTTGATTACAATCCAAAAATTGCCAAAGAATTACTAAACAAGGCTGGCCTTCCTAATGGATTTGAAACTGAAATCTGGACTCTACCTATAACAAGGCCATACAATCCCAATGGAAAAAAAATGGGGGAAATGATGCAAGCAGATCTTGCAAAAGTTGGTATTAAGGCCAAGCTTATTACCTATGATTGGGGAACTTATCTATCTAAGGCCAATAAGGGTGAACATCAGATGATTCAAATGGGATGGACTGGAGATAATGGGGATCCTGATAATTTTCTAAATGTTCTTCTCAGCTGTCCTTCTGTTACAACCGGTTCAAATTACTCGAGATGGTGCAATAAAGAATTTAATGACCTTATTCAAAAGGCTACTTTAACTACTCAAAAAAAGGGTCGAGTAACATTATATGAAAAGGCCCAGGAAGTTTTTAAAAAAGAAGCTCCATGGGTAACATTGGCCCATTCAACTGTTTTTAGGGCAATGAATAAGTCGGTTAGAGGTTATATCATCTCGCCCTTAGGCCATGATGTATTCACGAATGTATCAATGGAATAGGAATCCTTGATGATTAAATTTTTATTAGATAAATTTTTTAAAATTGTCCCGACCATCTTTGGGATTTGTCTTCTTTCTTTTTTGGTAATCAGGTTTATCCCCGGTGATCCGGTAATTTTACTGTTAGGTGAAAGGGGAAATGATCCTGAGGTATATGCCCAAATGAAAAAATCCTTGGGACTAGATTTACCAGTTTATACCCAATTCTTTTCCTATATGGGCAATATTCTAAAGGGCGATTTAGGAAAATCAATAATTACTGGAAAAAGCATCCTTTCTGAGTTCTTCTCCAGATTCCCTGCCACACTAGAGTTAAGTTTCTCGGCCATGATTTTTGCTTTGATTCTTGGGATTCCTTTGGGAATTCTGGCGGCAGTTAAAAGAGGTACCCTTTGGGACTTCTTTTTAATGAGTGGATCACTAGTAGGCTATTCAATGCCTATTTTTTGGTGGGGCTTGCTATTAATTCTCTTCTTTTCTGTCAATCTTGCTATTACTCCGGTTTCCGGAAGAATTGATGTAATTTATTATATCGAGCCTTGGACCAATTTTATTCTAATAGATTCACTCCAAAGAGAGGTAATATCCCAAGAAGGTTTTGCTCCTTTTTTAAGTGCTTTAAAACACCTTATATTGCCTACGATCGCTATGGGTACAATTCCAATGGCAGTTATTGCGAGAATGACCCGCTCCAGTATGTTAGAGGTGCTCGATGAGGAATATATAAAAACGGCCAAGGCCAAGGGGCAGAGTAATTTCAAGATAGTTTTTAAACATGCCTTTAAAAATGCTCTTATTCCCATTATCACCGTTACCGGTCTAATGCTTGGAAGTATGGTGACCGGAGCTATTTTAACCGAAACCATTTTTAGTTGGCCGGGGATTGGGAAATGGATTGTTGCTTCGGTAAACCAAAGGGATTATCCAGCTATACAAGGTGGAGTTTTATTAATAGGTACCTTGGTGGTCCTTATAAATAGATTAGTGGATGTTCTTTATTACTGGGCCAATCCCCGTTTAAGGTAGGACAAATGTTTAAGCATAAGGGAATGGTATTTGGAATATTTATAGTTTCTCTTTTTTTTCTAATTGGGCTTTTTGCCCCATGGATTGCTAATCATGATCCATCCACTATTTACCCCGAGTTCTACAAAATACCTCCCCTTTGGAACGAGGGTGGCGTAAAAAACTTTCTTTTGGGTACGGACGATCTTGGTAGGGACTTTTTTTCAAGATTGGTCTACGGCTCTAGAATATCCATCCTGATTGGTATTAGCGTAATTTTTATTTCCATGACTATCGGTACTTTTTTGGGATTGATCGCCGGATATTTTCAAAAAAAGGTCGACAATATTATTATGGGATTGATCGATATACTTATGGCCTTCCCAAGCATTTTGCTCGCCATACTTGTTATTTCTATTTTAGGCCCAGGCCTTAAAAATGCCATTTTGGCCTCTGCAATTGTGGCCATCCCCAACTTTACTAGGCTTGTAAGGTCTCAAGTTATGGTGGAAAAAAATAAGGACTACCATTTGGCCGCAGTCTCTACAGGTGCCAGTTCAAAATTGATCATTTTCAAGGAAATTTTCCCAAATATTCTTTCACCATTAATTGTCCAAACCACTTTGGGATTTAGCGAAGCAATTTTAAATACCGCCGCCTTAGGTTTTTTGGGACTAGGTGCCCAGCCACCTCTTCCAGAATGGGGAATAATGCTTTCCGATGCAAGACCTTTTATCGCTTCATCTCCATGGATGGTTACCCTTCCAGGGCTTTGTATTTTTTTAATTCTTTTAGGTTTTAATCTATTAGGAGATGGTCTTAGAGACTTACTGGATCCAAAACTAATAAGGTAATTGGTCAGTTTTAGTCCAATACTTTTCGCTTTGCATTTAACATTTAATATATCAAAATTTATTTATACACTGCATTTTATTGCAACAATCTTTCCAAGGAGGGAACGAATGGCCAATGATATAAGCCCACTAACAGGTATTTTAGCGGAAGATAAGGTTTATATTGATTTTGGAGAACATGAAGGAAAATCGATTCTAGAAATTTCTGATACTATCCCAGAATTCTATGAATTTCTTATCGAAAAGAAAAATACTGGCCATTGCACCATAAGAAGATCAAAGGATAAATCCTATAAACTATATTTAAGCTCTATAGAGAATTAAATACCTTCGGCCAGACCAGATCCCCTTGGATCGGAAACCCCAAAGAGGCCATTTTTATAAGAAACGGCCTGGACCCTACAACCAATTTGTCCCTCCGAAACTTTATGGCCAATCTTCTTAAGTCCATTAATGGTCTTGGTAGGAAGTCCTTTTTCCTCCATTAATATATAATCAGGGGAAACTTGATAATGAGTACGAACAAGGGAAATAGAATCATACAACGACATCCCGTATTCCAAATAATTTAGGATGGTTTGAGCAACACAAGTAATAATTTTCGTCCCCGCTGGACTTCCTAAGGCCAACACTGGCCTTCCTGCCTGAAAAACCAGAGTCGGGGTCATGCTTGAAAGCGGCCTTTTCCCACCCCTTACAAGATTTTTGTTACCACCAATTGCCCCAAATAAATTAGCACTTCCTACTTTTGCTGAAAAATCATCCATTTCGTTGTTTAAAAAGATTCCAGTTTCAGGAACCAAAATTCCGGCCCCAAATAATCCATTTATTGTTTGAGTGGACGTAATAACATTTCCGTCTGAATCCATTATGGTAAAATGGGTCGTTTGGGTGGATTCAGTTTTCTCATCATTTTTATTTATTTCAAAGTTAAATACACTTTCTTCCTTAATCTTATCCCTAAAGGATTTGGCATATTTTTTAGAAATTAAATTTTCAAAATTAATTTTTTCAGAATCAGTATCCCCCAAATACATAGCACGATCCGAAAAAGCTTTGCCAAATGCCGTATTCATAAGATGAAGAGTTTTTGTGCTTTGAACCCCGAAAGATTTAAGATCATATCCTTCAAGTATATTTAAAATTTCTACGAGTAAGATACCGCCGCTGCTGGGAAGGGGTGCAGAGTAAATCTTATATCCTTTATAATTTCCCTCAATTGGATTTCTAAACTTAACATCATATTGATCCAAATCTTTTTGGGTTATAATTCCATTATATTTTTTTGAGGTTTCAATAATTTTTTTTGCAACAAATCCATTATAAAATCCGTTTCTTCCTGAATTAACGATTGCTCTAAGAGTATTTGCCAGGTCTTTCTGAATTAAAACATCACCAGTTTTTAAGATCTTTCCGTTTTTTTTAAAAAATGGAGAATCCCCATCAGAATATTTTCTAAAAGTTTCTTCTTTTTTTTCTAATGCTGATCCAAGTTCAGGATAAATCTCAAAACCATTCTCTGCTAAAATAATTGAAGGAGCGATTAATTGCTCCAAGGAAAGCCTTCCATATTTTCGATGAACTTCTAGGAGCCCGGCCACGAGGCCTGGAATCCCTACTGACAATATGCCTTCCCTAGATAAATCCTTAATATCCCGGCCAGTTTGGTCCAAAAACATTTTGGAATGGGCCTTTAAGGGAGCTTTTTCCCTAAAATCTACCACCAATGGCTGTTTAAATTGCCTTTGGAAATGAAGGAAAAAACCTCCACCAGCAAGTCCTGTTGATTGAGGACGTTCTACTGAAAGCGCAAAAGAAACCGCCACGGCCATATCGTAAATATTTCCACCCTGGCGATAAATATCCAATCCTATTTGGGTCGATCTCCTACCCTGTGTAGTGACCATAATTTCTTTTGCAAAAGCTTCGTGTTCAGGTCTTTTCTCCCCCTTTGAAAGAGGTACTTTTTGAGGACCGACACTTGAACAGGAGAAAATTAATAGAAGAAATAGAACATTAAGATAATTCATGGAATCTGTTTTCCCCAGCATACCCTGGAATAACTGTATTCCAACCAAGTTGGGAGAAGATTCTTTCGCCCTCACCAGGCAACCGTGAATAATAAATGGTGAAAATAATTCCCTTAAGACCCGAATTAATTTTTAGAAGATTGTCCTTTAATATTGAAGGTCCCCAAGGATTTTCAGTCCATTCAACAATAGAACGAATCATAAACACAGGAAGGAAAGAAAAAATATAAAATAAAATTTTAAGCCCTAAAAGGTCATCCTTTGGCAGTTCTTCAAGGATATAATCAATTTTTTCAACAAAATTAGTTTGAGAAAATCGTGGAAATTCCTCATTTCCACAGACAAGAATATCAGCAACTTTTAAAAACCCTTTTAGTTCTCTAGGATTTAAATTTTTTATTTTCATATTAAAATCCCTTCGCAATTTTCTCGGAGGCTTTTATGGAAAGCGCCATAATAGTCAGAGATGGATTAATACCAGGTGCCGCTGGAAATATTGAAGAGTCCGCTAAATAAATATTTTTAAAACCATGTAGATGAAAATCTGGTGAGGTTACAGATTTTTTCTCATCCTGACCTATACCACATCCTCCCATCAGATGGAGTCCGATTCCTATTTTTCCCCTAACAACGTCATAGGCCCCAGTTGATTTAAATATCTGATCGATGACTTCTAGACCCTTTTTTTTGCGTTTTTCATCTTCACCATTTAGTTTTTTATCTACAATTACACTTCCATTTCTTCCTAACTTAATAGTTCCCGGATTTGTATCTCTAACGGCGACTTCTATACACGCCATATAAGGTATTTTTTTCATCATTTCTAAATGGTTTTTTCCAAAACCAGGTAGAAGCATCGCTACGCCATTAGGCGGAGCAAAGACATTTTCCAATTTAAATCCCCATTTTTTAAATTGCGGATCTTCAGATTTTAAAGATTGAAAAGCTGATTTAAAAGATTCGACCTTCTCCTTATAGACTCCTAGTGACATAAACTGTGGGTGAGTAAAGAAATTCTTTCCCAGGGCCGGAATTTCTTTTTTAAGATTGGATCTTAAAAGCAATATAGAATTTCCAATAGCACCGCTGGCCAAGACTATTTTTTTTGATCTAAATTCGAAAGAATCTTTTTTTCCCTTTAAACCAAAAACCTTTACGCCATCCGCATAAGGTTCAATTCGTTTAACTTCAAAAGAAGAAATTAAATCCAACCCATTTTTTAGGGCCAAAGGCACTACTGTAACCGCCATGCTTTGTTTTGAATCTAGTCGACATCCGGAAAGGCATTCAATGCAATCATTTTTCACAGGATCATTACATCCCTTCTGTGCCCTCTTTAACGGTTTGGCTATAAATCCGTTTTTGGTCATTCCTTCCATAAAAAATTTGGCATTTTTATTTCTTGCCGTTTCAGGAATTTCTTCTATGGAAATATTTGATTCTGCTTTATCATAATAGGAAGAGAGAGACTCTAAGGAGAAAAAGTCGATTTGACTTTTTGTCCTCCAATCTCCAAAAACCTCGCTATCGAACCTATCAAGAAGCGCCTGGTTAACAACAGATCCACCTCCAACTACTTTTGGTCTTAAAAAAGCTAATGACCCCTGTTTATTTAATTCTGCTCCACCAGACCAGTACATTTTAGAATTAACTAAAACATCATGAATTGGATAATTTTTTTTATTGAGGTTGAAACCAGCTTCCAAAAGCAAACATTTAAGTCCTTTGGAAACAAGCTCATTTGCTATAAAAGAACCAGAAACTCCAGCTCCAACAATAATGACATCGTAGTTTGAATTTTCCTTAAAAATAACAGACTCCCTCACCCCGATAGGTTTTCACTCTTTCAACTATATTTCCCTTAGATAGGATGATTATTTCTTTAAATCTCTCACAAACTTCTCCTGCCTTAGCATGCCGGAAAAAAATGGGTTGGCCCAACTCAATGGGACAATCTTTAATCACAACTGGCGTTTGAACCTCGCCAGCTCCTTCATTTTGTATCAACTCCATTCCAATGGGTAAATAGGGAGAAGGCAATTTCTCCAGGCCAATTGCCCCTGAGGCAATATAACCTCCGCCATTACAGGTATAAATATTTCCCTCCGGATTTCTTGTCACTTCCAGAGCAAAAAATAGAGAAGGTAGGTATTTAAAATCTTTATAATGATCAAAAAGAGTTGGTGAATAAAGGGCCGATCCCATAGTTACTTCATTTACCGCATTCTCTAAAGAAGTGGAATTTAGAGATCCCGTACCACCGCCATTTTTGATTAAAAGGGGAACGCCTTCCTTATTAAAAAAATCGACAACCTCTTCCCTTAGTTTTTTTATTTTTGGAATGGATATTTTTTTAAGCATTCTGATAATCAATGACTTTAGAAAATTATTCTTTAAATTATCTCCAAGACCTGCAATTTGGGCTTCATAACCCATAATTCCTACAATCTTAATATTCCCTAAATTTTTTATTTTTTTATAAAGGTCTCTAACGTTGGCCAAACTCCTCAGCGGAGAACGATAAACTCCAAAATTTAAAAAAGGAAGATGCCAAGACATATCGATATCTAGACATATATTAATATGTCCATTTAGCTCCTTTGCCTGTTTGGAAATTATCTGGATTTGCTCTAACTGATCTGCCATTAGAACAATAAAATTACCCTTTTTAGTCTTCTCTACAACTTGATTTATAAGGTCCTTCTGGAGACCTGGGTAGGCAACCAGAAGATTATCAAACCCCTTATCTGCCAAAAAAATAGCTTCCTCTATACTAAAACAAAGTATCCCTTCAAATTGAGAATCTTTTCTTAATACTCTTTTGATTATTTCAACTGATCTAAGAGACTTGGAGGCCATCCTAATTTTTTTTCCATTAGCCTTTTTTAAAACATTATCTAAATTTTCTTCGAAGTAATCCAAGTCCAGCACCAAAGCCGGAAGCTTTTCATCTTTTAAAGCATTTAAATAATATTGATAATTTTTTTCAATCATAGATTTTCGGTCTGAATACTAATCTTTTAGGTGAGAAATTTAAATGAGGAGTGTGTTAAAAAGGTGGGGAAATCAAAGTGTTTCCCCAATCAAAAAACTATTTTAGCATATCAAACATACCAAGAAAAATATCAACTAAGCCTCTTTCGGTTACTTCTGCAGCAACTTGAGGAAGGATCTTAGTAGCAGGATGCACTTCTAATTGCACAAAAACATTGTAAGCATTGTTTTCTTCGTCATGGACAACATGAATAATACCAATTTTCTCTTCAATTCCGGTAGTATTTTTATAGGTTTTATCCAAAACGAATTTTAGACTAACCAGGGCACCAGGATAAGTTGGGATTTTGAAGTAATCAGATTTTTCAATAATATGTTCCCAACCAAGAGGTCTTCTCATCTCGTAATCACAAACATGATGAAGCATCAACTCCCCGTCTTCAGTAGTTGTAGAAGGAAGAGAGATTGAAGTTTTCATTCTTATATTCTTGGATTTTTGAACATATTTTTTCCAAGCTGGAAAGTTTAGAAATCTTTGTTGGATATCTTCCATTGTCCCAAACTCATCAATATTTAATTGAGCGAAAAAATTAACATATACCGTAACTAATCGTTCTCCTTCGCTATCCCGCCCTCGTTCAAAAGAAGATGAGTGACAATAAGGCTTATTTGAAAAACATCCTTCTGGAATAGTAGGTAGTGTCTGAGCAAAGGAACTTGCTGAGATAACAAAAAACAATCCAATAATTAATTTCATTTTAATATTCTCCTTCAAAGATAAGAATCAAAGAAAAAGACTATTTTACCTGCTCATATTGTGTCAACCAATTTATTAAAAGCAGATTCTGTTTAACCCATACTGCATTATCTGGCACACTCAGTCGTTTAAACACATCAATGGAATCAATGGCCTCTTGTGCTGTTTTTTCGTTCCACTGCATATTTTGTTTTACCAAAACCAAAGTATTGTGTGTTGTTGGAAGTAAAACCCCAGTTTCATTTAACCCTAACCTAACATCCTTGGTATTAATCTTTGATGCAGCCTTTAAAACGGATAACATCATTCCTTGAAAGGGCTGTTTGAATAACATTGGTGCAAAAAGCTCCTTCCATGTGCCAAGTTTGGGGTCTTTAAGGAAATTTGAAAGGGCCTTCAATCCGGGATTTGCCTCTTCTCCTCTTGTTGGTAGCATTATGCTCATGACAAGATTTTTAAAATAATTATCATCATTTTTGCCTTTAATTTTTTTCTGAGCAAAATGCCCCTGATAGGTATCCAATATTTTAAAGATATTTTTGATAGCAAAAAAGGTTAGGGCCTGATTATTTTTATAAAATGGCTCTGCCATTTGCCCATCAAAAGACTCTAGATCATTCCTTGCCATCTGATCCATTAAATAATTCATGTCATCAGTTAAAAGGTTTTGATAAATTTCAATAAATATTTTTTTATAGGCTTCTTCAATTTCCTGAGCGTTAGTTTTTCCGTCATTAAATGAAAGAAACTGCTCTTTTAAAAAATCCTTAGAGACCCTAATAATTTTAATGGCCTCTTTTGGGGTTTTAATATTTTTAACCAAACTTCCGTGTAAGGACCTAAATGCTTTCCTAATTTCGGTTAAATTAAAATCTTTAAGCAAATCAACCATCGCCCGAACTGTTTCCTGCCTCATTAATTGTTTTAATGCTTGAGATCCTGGTTTTTGCCAAAAGGTTCCCGAAGGAGCCTGTCCCATTAAGAATTTTAAAAATATAGAATATGTGCCAGTGAAATTTGATAAGGATTCTATATCTTGAGGGTAGGCCACAAGCGATGATATGGCATCAAGCTGCCTTGGGGTTAGATTCTTTAAAATTTCAAAAATTAACTCTAAAGCATTAGCATCCCTATCAGGATAAGCACGTTGGGAGGCTATAACAGTATTAACCAAAAAGTCCTGTGCCGTCCCTTGATTTAAATCTTCATTTACTAAAACGTCCGCTCCATAATGTGCAAGGGCAATATCAAGTTTACTTCCCTGTGCTAATGGAACATTAAAAAGGAAATTAAGATAAACGTTTAACATTCCCGGAAATATTGTATGAAACCCTCTATGATCGCGGGACTCTCTAACATAATAAACTAAGTATTCTGCTGGAAGATATCCTTTTGAATTTATAATACTCCTAACAAAATTTTCCGGGTCATTAGGATATTTTCCTAGGTTTTTATAATACTTCAGATGAATTCCTAGGCCTGAAAGTCCTTTTTTAAGTTTGGGATTTTCCCCTACATTGACTATGTCGCTTAAAACTCTCTCATGATACCAAGAAGGCAGAATATCGTTTAAACCCTCAAAAAGATTTTTATTATCTTGGCAAACAAGATTTAACGTCTCCTGAGAAATATCTAGTTTCAAGTTTCTAAACATCAGGTTGTAGAAAGAATCTGAAAATCTATAAACCTTGTCTCCTTTAAATAAAAGAGGACAGTAATTTGACAGGAAGCTTTTAAGGACAAATTCTTTATAATAGGTCAAGGAACTTACAGTTTCTCCATTTGGCCCTTTCGTAGATAAAAAGGTAATGGGGCAAGCAGATACCTCTTGGTTAGGTAGTGTGCATTCTTTATCCATTCCTATAAATGGCATATATTTCAATTTTCGATTTGTCGTAAAAAGATCCAGTGTAGAAAGGGTTTTGATTATTTCCACCCCATTTGAGGAGAAACCATCAAAGTCTAAATCCCTTTCATTTTTTCGATCGGAAGGAAGTAATTTCCATGGAATCTGATTATAGGAATCTTTTTCCCAAACTACATCTAATTTGGCTCTTAGATCAGCTAATGTTTGGTATTGATTATTCCCCTGAAGAACATATGGGAAATAGGCAATATGACCATTCCAAACTCCGTTTTCGTAAGGAAGTCTAAGTCTGGTGAGATTTATATTGGGAAACTTCTCCATTCGAACTTTACTATATGTATAACTCTCTTCATTTTTTGGTAAAGAGCCATCAGCAAAAAGGAAGTTTTTGGAATAAAACAGGGCAATTTCTCTAACTTTTTGAGAGGTATAGGGAGATTTATCAAAGAAATTTAAATCCAAGCCATCTAGCTGAATAGGATTTTCAAATTTAGTGGCCCAAAAACTGTTCTTTTTAATCCCTGTATAGAGTACATTTTTTACCCAATAATCAAACTCATCGCCCCTTGTGGTTTTGACATTAATCCCAATTAAAGGATTATCAAATAGAATCTTATCAAATCTTAAATAGCTCTGCCCGAGTATGTTGTTTAATTGAATGGGGGTTTTGGTGAATCCAATCCCATTAAAACTATAAGTAGCGTTTGCCGAATTATAATTAAACAGATGATCAATAGATCGGTTCTTATCACCTAATAGTCTTAAATCATTTTCTGAGTCATCTGGAGTTAAGCTAGGGTTGTTAATCAAAATTCCTTCTAACCTAGTTCGACCGAATAATTCGGCTACAGCGTAATCATCGCCTTTAAAGGAATCTAAAATTGAAGGATCAATAAACTCAGGGTAAAGATTGGCCCTTAAGACATCCTCAAGTGGCCCTTTAAAATAGGCTCCACTAAATAATCTCAAGGCGTTGTCGTTCCCTTTTTTACTCCCTTCAAATAAATCTTGAAATTGGTTTTGAACAATTTTTAAATCTTCTATTTTCTTAACGAGAATATTTTCTAAAAAATCCTCTCTTAATATATTTCTAGTAACCACGTGTTCAGATAATAGGAGGTCAAGTTGTGCAACGCTAATTATATTATAGGTTTCAAGTGAGGAAGCCTTCTCTATAACAAAATCTATTATATTTGATCCTACCTTTCCCTCTGCAAAATGCAGCCAATGAAGATAATATGGATCCTTTTCCAAATTAGTTTTTACTTCTTTTAAGGTAGTAAGGAGTAGCTCTTTTAAAACATCAGGTGCCGGTTCTACCGCTTCAACCAGCCCTCTATGATCAATTTCTGATATCTTTTTTTGTATGTTTTGGAGGTTTTCCGAATCTAAACAGCTCTGGCCATAATAATTACCATCTGGACCATTACAATCCTTATCAAGGCCTATTCTTTTATTTATTGTGTTATAGTAATAGGTCGCCGCAGGTGAAAGCCCGTTCTCACAATTAGGATTAGGCAGAATATAAACCGATAGTTCTTTGAAGAATTTTTCTGGTTCATAAAAATCAACATTTTTAAGCGCAGGAAGAACTAAATCACATCCCATTACCGTTCCACCATTCACCATTAATTGCTCTAAGAGGTTGTGAAGTTTGGAAGCCCCCATTTTTTGGTTAAGTGCCTTTACCGCATCAGAACCTGTTTCATTTATACTCTCTTGAAGACCATTCATTATATCATCTAAATCTGAAACCTTAACATTTTGAATTCCACCTTTTTCTCCAGCAAAGAATTCCAAAAATCCTATAAGATTTCTAAGTGGGGCTTCCTGTATGTTAATTACCCCACGGCTGCCGTTTGAAAGTTTCTTTAAAACGGCCAATCTTTCCTTCGATTCCATGGTAATCAGGTCATTAGATACATCGCTAACCAATTTGCTGATATTTAAAATATTCTCATCGGAAAGTTTTTCTAAAGCCCTTTCAAAACGGTCATTTGCCGTTTCGATATTTCCAGAAGGTATTAGATCCTCGCCTTGGAAACAATCATCTTTGATACCTTTTGGAAGTGGATCTATCCATGCTGCCAAACATTTTTCTTGAACCCTCAGAGGTAAAGCATAGGTAGGTTGCAGGGTTACAAGTTTTTTCAAAGGGGAATAAATACCATTATTTAAAAAAATCTGGTCGGCAATTGAAAGGGTAATATCCTTCATTTTTGGATTAACCAGAGTCTGATTAACTATTGCGAACAACGATTGAGTATCAATTCCATTTAATAAAAGTGGGTTTAAAATATTTAATAATTTCTCAAGTCTTCCGCTTTCATTTAATTCTAAAACTAAATTAAGTGCCCAATAAGGATTTAGCTTTTCTGAAAGCATTTGCATTAATTCAAACCTTTCATTATAAAGCTCAGGAGATAAAACTCCATCTACTACTGATCCTCTTTCCGCAAGAGTTAAAAATGTTCGTAAATAGGGATATTCCGCTTTTCCACTAAGGTTTGCTGGTTTGGGATTTGAAAGAAGAAGGGTGGTCAATTGATCAAGCCCAGCCATACCCATAGCATCTAATAGGCCTAGGGTACCAGGAAGGGTTTCTTCTCCCGTTTTTGTCTTATTGGAAACGCAATGGGAAAGGTTGTAAAGGAACTTTCCATTAAAAGCGATATCTCGTGGAATTTTTAATTCTTCACAAGCGGCTAAGGCCTGAGGAGTTTTAATCTCAGGGAGATTTTCCTTCAGCTTTTGTGTTTCTCCACATCCTATGGATAGTAATAAAATCAATGACAAAAAAATGAAATTAGATTTCAAAACTTAGCCCTGCGATTAAACTTAAAATATTTCCTGAAATTTTGGCCGTCATTACATTGCCAGTAGAATCCATTATTGAAAAATCTTTAGAATTTAAATAGGACCATTTGGCGCCAAAATTTAAATTTATAGGCTTATCCACAAATTCCTTGACCCCTGGAAAACCAAAACTAAAACCCGTAGAAAGGACAAATCTCTCCGTATCGAGAATAGTTAGGCTTGTAGGTTCATCCGGAAGGGCAGATTGGTGGTATTCAATTCCAAATTGATTTGTGAGATTGGCATTAAAGATTTTGCCCCATTTTTTTATTTCATAACCAGTTTTTAAGGACCAGGCATCTTGTAATTTTACCGGAGTAATACTTCCTTGACCGTTTCTCATTACATCCATGTCTGATCCTGAAAGCTTTACTATATTTGCTTTATATCCAGACCAATAAATATTCTCAGCAGCTAAATATATGCCTTGGGCATCAGTTTCGTACCCCATCCCCAAACTTAATTTTCCTGGATCATAATAGGAAATTAACTGCGAATCAGCGCTAACGGGAAGAGTTCCAATAACACCAACTTGAACTCTCATATCCACGGTTAGGTTTGCTTCTGAACTACTTTCAAACCTATAGTTAGATCCAAAAAGCAGTTTCCCAGCGCCTAAAGTTTTTTCAAATAGAAGGCCTCCATAGGGAATAATTATTGGTTTTAATTCAAGCAAGACACGAGCTTCTGCATTTTCTGTAGTAAAACCTGTTTGCAAGGTCCCATCGGCCTTTGCTGATCCTAAAAATCCTAGCCCTATTGAAAGCCAATCAGTTGTTCTAACTCCTAGTCCTGTATAAATTTCGGGTCGGGATTGTCGATCCACGTAGTGTAAATAATTAGATTCATTTCCAGAATAGGCATAAATCCTGGCCAAGGAATCTGTTGGCATAATGATCGATCCACCAATAGTTAACCGTTTTCCCAGTTGTAAATTTCCACCTCCAGAAATGGTATTCATACTTCCTGCATTTTCGGCTTGGTAAGGATCAGAAGGAAGTCCTGTTAAAGGAGGATTTGAGAAGTTAAGATTAGTATTTTCAAGCGTTGGATCATTGGTTCTAAAACTAAAGTCAAATGGGGAATTAGAAGCATTAGTAAGTGCTGCTGGATTTCCTACAGAAGCGAAAGATCCTCCGTTGGTAACGTCCGCAGATCCACCTAAAAAATTATTTCGGGTTCCAATCCCAAAAGAATCTCCATAGTTTGCAAACGCAGAAATAGAAAATAATAAAAAAATCGCACAAAATTTAGAGCCTAACAAAATTTGCTCCTTGCATCATTACTGACTAAAGATTTAAGGCGCAAGAAATACCCTTTAGAGATTTGTTAGGCAAGATATAGGGTAGGAAAAGCCTAGGGAAAAAAATGCTCCAACTAGCTAATTTTACTGTGATTTTATTAAATTATAAATTTCAATAATTTTTTTATTGGTCTTTTCTGGACGAAACTTCTGAACGTACTCCCACCCTTTCTCGGCCATCTCTTTTGCAAGGTCGGAACTTTCTAAAACCTTCCTTATGGCAGAGGTGATTTCCGTCGGTTTTGAAGTATCTACGTAAAGAGTCGATGGCCCTCCTGATTCTGGAAAGCAGTGCCCTTTAGTGGTAATAACTGGAGTCCTACTAAAAAGTGCCTCAAT